>Ga0268266_10001751_pt1 | contig 24833 bp, 23 predicted proteins | sample KBSS13metaG_FD_190356 | JGI IMG/M metagenome (GOLD analysis project Ga0268266, IMG submission 190356) | Switchgrass rhizosphere microbial communities from Kellogg Biological Station, Michigan, USA - KBS S1-3 metaG (SPAdes) (version 2) | ecosystem: Host-associated > Plants > Roots > Rhizosphere... | reverse complement strand
CGGGCTGGCCGCCGACGACCAGCATCACGCGAGCGCCCCACGACGCGTCGCCCTCGTCACCGGAGTCCCGGCCCTCCACCCCGACGAGCTCGCCGTGGCCACGGCCGTGATCGTCCGGCTGATCCGCAGGACCCACTCCGACCTGACCTGGGTGGAGGTCGTGAGCGAGGAGGGTCGTGACGTCCGGCTGGTCGCCACGCTCGACTCGGCGCGCCCGCTCCTCGCGGCCCTGCAGGAGCTGGTGACGTCGGCGTCGCGGTGACTCATCCACACCCCGCCGCCGTCATCTATACATGGCCATCTTCGTATGGCAGGATGTCGACAGCGACGACGGTTCCGTTCGATCTCGGGAAAGGACCCGTAATGACCACCCCACCGCGCACCCGTCGGGTGCGCCCCCTCGTGGCCGTCCTGGCTGCGCTGGCGCTCACCGTGCTGACACCCGCGGCGTCGGAGGCGCGGCACGCCGATCGCCTGGCGAAGGCTCAGCACCGCATCCTCGGCTCACACCTGACCAACCACCACACCCACGTGGAGACCTGGATCGTGGGCTACTTCCACTACCGCCGCCGCGTGCACATCCACGGACACCTGCGGGCCAAGCGGTTCTACGGGCTGCGCATCTCGGCCCAGCGCTGCGACCGGCGCCACTGCTGGGGTCCCACGGTGAGCGGTCGGATCTGGTCGCCGCACCAGCCCGGACGTCCCCTGCGCCGGTCCCGCTCCGTGGCACCCCGGGCGGTCGCCGCCCGGAGCGATCTCTGCCTCCAGGGCACGACCGCCTGCGCCGCACCGTGGAACTGGTTCGCCCGGTACGTCGACACCCGGCAGCACGAGCTCGTGCGACGATTCGTGAACCCGTGCGCCCGGGGAAGCATCGAAGGAGGCGGACTCGTGGCGGCTACCGACCTCTCGGCGCGGATCCTGTTCGAGGGCGGGGTCCTCACCGCTGCCCGCGCCGGCTCGGCGTTCACCGGACCGCCCGGAATCGCGCTGGGCGCCCTCGGCGGCTGCATGGTGGGCGAAGCTGCCGGCGGGTTGCGCACCGTCAAGGCGCTGGTCGACAGGCTCAACCCGTTCGTGTCCCGGGCGGCCCCCCGTGGGTAGGCTCCGCCGGCTCCGAGCCAGCCCGGTCACCTTGGAGGTGGTGTCCTGGACGATCGGCATCCTGCTGGTGCTCGGGGCCACCGCCCTGGTCACGTTCCTGGCCCATCGGTGCGGGTTGTCGTGGCCCTGAGGCACGGAGCGCGTGGTCAGCGGGTGGCGGTGCCTTCGGTGTAGTCGCCCTCGTCGTGCGACTTGACCCAGGCCATCAGCTTGCGCAGCTCGCGTCCGGTCTGCTCGATCGGGTGCTGCTCGCCCTTGGCCCGCAGGGCCTTGAACTCGGGGCCGCCGGCATCCTGGTCGTCGATGAACCGCTGGGCGAACGAGCCGTCCTTGATCTTGGCCAGGATCGACCGCATGTTGTCCTTCACGTGCGCGTCGATCACCAAGGGGCCGGAGACGTAGTCGCCGTACTCCGCGGTGTCGGAGACCGACCAACGCTGCTTGGCGATCCCGCCCTCGTACATGAGGTCGACGATCAGCTTGAGCTCGTGCAGGCACTCGAAGTAGGCGACCTCCGGCTGGTAGCCGGCCTCGGTCAGCACCTCGAAGCCGTACATCACCAGCTGCGAGGCGCCGCCGCAGAGCACGGCCTGCTCGCCGAACAGGTCGGTCTCGGTCTCCTCGGTGAACGTCGTGCGGATGCCACCCGCGCGGAGGCCACCGATGGCCTTGGCGTACGACAGGGCGACGTCCCAGGCCTTGCCGGAGGCGTCCTTCTCGACGGCCACCAGGACCGGCACGCCGCGGCCGTCGACGTACTCGCGCCGCACCAGGTGTCCGGGCCCCTTCGGCGCGATCATGATCACGTCGACGCCGTCGGGCGGGGTGATGTAGCCGAAGCGGATGTTGAACCCGTGCCCGAAGACCAGCGTGTCCCCGGGCGCGATGTTGGGCTCGACGGACTCCGTGTAGAGGGTCCGTTGCACGTGGTCCGGCGCGAGGATCACGATCACGTCGGACTCCTCGACCGCCTCGGCCGGGGTGAGGACGCGCAGACCCTCGGCCTCGGCCTTGGGGCGTGACTTCGAGCCTTCGGGCAGGCCGACGCGTACGTCGACGCCGGAGTCGCGCAGCGACAGGGCGTGGGCGTGTCCCTGGCTGCCGTAGCCGAGGACCGCGACGTTCTTGCCCTGGAGCACGGACAGGTCGGCATCGTCGTCGTAGAACATCTGGGCCACGGTGGGCTCTCCTTCGAGGTTGATCGGGTCGGGTCAGGGTCTCAGGATCCGGCGTTGGGGATCGCGACGGGTCGCGGGGTGCGCTCGCTGATCGAGCGGGCGCCGCGGCCGATCGCCACCATCCCCGACTGCACCAGCTCGCGGATGCCGAACGGCTCGAGCACCCGCCGGAAGTCGCTCAGCTTGTCGGCGTTCCCGGTGACCTCGATGGTCACCGCGTCCGGGGCGACGTCGACGACCTTGGCCCGGAACAGCTGGACGGCGTCGAGCACCTGGCCGCGGGTGGTGGCGTCCGCCCGGACCTTGACCAGCATCAGCTCGCGGTTGACGGAGAACGGTCCGTCCAGCTCGACGATCTTGATCACCTCGACCAGCTTGTTCAGCTGCTTGGTGACCTGTTCCAGGGGCGAGTCCTCGACGTTGACCACGATCGTCATCCGCGAGATCTCGTCGTGCTCGGTCGGGCCCACCGCGAGCGACTCGATGTTGAAACTACGACGGCTGAACAGGCCGGCGATGCGCGCCAGGACGCCCGGCTTGTTCTCGACCAGGACGGACAGGGTGTGAGTGGTCATCTCAGACATCGTTCTCGTCGAACTGGGGCGCGAGGTCGCGGGCGTACTTGATCTCGTCGTTGCTGGTGCCGGCCGCGACCATGGGCCACACCATCGCATCGCGGTGGACCCGGAAGTCCACGACCACCGGGCGGTCGTCGATCGCCATCGCCTTCTCGATCGTCGCGTCCACGTCGTCCGGCGAGTCGCACGACAGGCCCTCACAGCCGTAGGCATCGGCGAGCTTCACGAAGTCGGGGATGCGCTTGGAGTCGAGGTCGGTGTTGGAGTAGCGCTCGTTGTAGAACAGCGTCTGCCACTGGCGGACCATGCCCAGCGACTCGTTGTTGATGATCGCGACCTTGATCGGGATGTCGTTGATCGCACAGGTCGCCAGCTCCTGGTTGGTCATCTGGAAGCACCCGTCGCCGTCGACCGCCCACACCGTCGCATCAGGGCAACCGACCTGCGCCCCCATCGCTGCCGGCACGGCGAATCCCATGGTGCCGAGGCCGCCGGAGTTGATCCAGGTGCGCGGCTTCTCGAAGTCGATGTAGTGCGCGGCCCACATCTGGTGCTGGCCGACCCCCGCGCAGTAGATCGTGTCCGGTCCGGCGATCGCGCTGAGCCGCTCGAGGACGTACTGCGGTGCCAGGCTGCCGTCGGCCGGCTGGTCGTAGGCGACCGGGTACCGCTTCTTGAGGCCGACGATGTAGTCGACCCACTGCTCGTAGTCGCCGGTGTGACCCGCAGCGGCCTCGGTGCGCAGCAGCGTGGTCAGGTCACCGATCACCTCGCGGCAGTCGCCGACGATCGGCACCTCGGTCACCCGGTTCTTGCCGATCTCGGCCGGGTCGATGTCGGCGTGGATGACCAGAGCCCCCGGCGCGAAGGAGTCGAGGTTGCCGGTGACGCGGTCGTCGAAGCGGGCGCCCAGCGAGATGATCAGGTCGCTTCGCTGCAGGCCGGCGACGGCCGCCACCGTGCCGTGCATGCCGGGCATGCCGAGGTGCTGCGGATGGCTGTCGGGCAAGGCGCCCCGGGCCATCAGCGTGGTCACGACCGGGATGCCGGTCAGGTCGGCCAGCTCGCGGAGCTCGCGCGAGGCACCGGCGCGGATCGTGCCGCCCCCGACGTAGAGCACGGGGCGTTGCGCGTCGAGGATCAGCCGCACGGCTTCCTTGATCTGCTTGGCATGCGGCCGGGTGATCGGCCGGTACCCCGGCAGGTGCAGCTCGCTCGGCCAGTCGTACGTCGTCACCGCCTGCAGCGCCGACTTCGCCACGTCCACCAGCACCGGGCCCGGACGACCCGTCGACGCGATGTGGAACGCCTCGGCCACCGTGCGCGGGATGTCGGCCGGGTCGGTGACCAGGAAGTTGTGCTTGGTGATCGGCATCGTGATGCCGCGGATGTCGGCCTCCTGGAACGCATCGGTGCCGATCGCGCTCGCCCCGACCTGACCGGTGACGGCCACGATCGGGACGGAGTCCATGTAGGCGTCCGCAAGGGGCGTCACCAGGTTGGTGGCGCCCGGTCCGGACGTCGCCATGCAGACGCCCACGCCGCCGGTCGCCGCGGCGTACCCCTGCGCGGCGTGTCCCGCGCCCTGCTCGTGCCGGACCAGGATGTGCCGGATCGAGGAGTCCATGAGCGGGTCGTACGCCGGGAGGATGGCGCCGCCGGGAATGCCGAAGACGTGCCGGGTGCCCGCCGCCTCCAGCGACTTGATCAAGCTCTGCGCGCCGTTCATCGTCGCGCCCGCCTGCTCTGTCATCACCGCGTCTTCACCGTGTCCTGTCTCTGCCGTGTCTGCGGCCGCTGCCGGTCGATCGAGGGAACAAAAAACCCCTCGGCCGGAACGGCGAGGGGTGACGCGTGGACGAGCCTGAGCTCAACCCGCGCGTCGGGTGCGTACGAGAAGCAGGAGCAGCTCGGTGCACATAGGACCACGGTCCCCGCCTCGGTTCCACGCCGTCAAGCCAGTGTGCCAGGGCGTCCCAGATGCTGGTACGCCGTTCCCGCATGTCGGGATGCCCACGGTCGGCTCAGGACCGCCCACGGCCGGTGGTGACGCAGACCCTGTTGCCCTCGGCGTCGGCGAGCACGGTGAACCTGGGTTCGAACTCGCGGGTCACGAGGGTGCCCCCGGCCGCGAGTGCCGCCGCGACCCGAGCCTCGGCCACCTCGGCCGGCACCCGGACGTCGAGGTGGAACCGCTGCCGGGGCTCGTCGTGCTGGTCGGTCTGCTGGAACCAGAGCGTGGGCTGGGACCCGGCCAGGTCGCGCAGCTCCAGGTCCTCGTGCGGGTGGTCGTCCATCGCGAGCACCGCCTTCCAGAACGGCTTGATCTCCTCGTGGTTCCAGGTGTCGAGCGCGATCTCGACCACCCCCGCCGCCGTCGGATCGGCCGTCACGCCGAGCTCGGCGGCCGCGGCACTGATCCGGCGCGCCAGGTCGAGGTCGCGCGACGTCACGCCGAAGACGTCGTGGCTGCACAGGGCGACGTTCACGTGCGGGTAGCGCAGGTCGACGTCCGGATGGTGGTTGGCCTCCTCGGCGAGCTCCCCGATCCGGTTCACCAGGGCGAGCCCGGTGGCGAAGTCACCGGTGAGGAACCGGGTCCGGAGTGCCTCGAAGAGCTGGCGCCAGTCGGTCAGACCGGCCGCCTCGACGTCGGCGAAGGACAGCGTGTCGCGGGATGCCATGCCCCCACCCTGCACCACCAGGGGTGGAATCGGCAGGCGTGGTCACGCGCCGTCCGACGTCCGAACGCGAAGGGCCCGCGGCAGCAGCCAGCCCTTCGGGCGTCGGGGATCAGGGGAGAGCAGCGAGCGTGCTCCGCACCTGCTCGACCCCCCGCTCCAGCTCGTCGTACGACGTCGACAGCGGCGAGAGCCCGATCCGCAGCCCACCGGGGTCGCGGTAGTCCGGCAGGACGTCGTGCTCCCAGAGCCTGGTCACGACCTCCTGCATCCGGGGGTGGTGCAGGGTGACGTGTCCCCCGCGACGCGCCGGGTCGCGGGGCGAGGCCACCGTGACGCCGTAGGAGGCGAGCTGCTCGTCCGCGAGCTCGATCGCGTAGGCGGTGAGCTGCTCCGACTTCTTGCGGACGGCGTCGATCCCCGCCTCGTCGATGAGGGCGACCATGTCCTCGACGGCGAGCATCCCGACCACCGCCGGGGTGCCGGAGAGGAATCGTCGGATCCCCTGCACCGGCACGTAGTCGGGCCCCATCAGGAACGGGTCGGTGTTGCCCATCCAGCCCTGGATCGGCTGGGTGAACGTGTCCAGGTGGCGCGTCGCGACGTAGCAGAACGCCGGCGAGCCGGGCCCGCCGTTGAGGTACTTGTAGGTGCAGCCGGCGGCGAGGTCGACGTCCCAGGCGTCGAGCTCGGCCGGCACCGAACCGGCCGAGTGGCAGAGGTCCCAGAGGACGAGGGCGCCAGCGTCGTGGGCGACCCGGGTGATCGCCGCGACGTCGGCGATCCACGCCGACCGGTAGGAGACGTGGCTGAGGGCCACGAACGCCGTCTGCTCCCCGACCGCCGCCGCGACCTGCTCGACGGTCGCGCCCGCCGTGGTGTCGACGTCCAGCCATCGGATCGTGAGCCCGCACTCGGCGGCGACACCCATGGCGAGATAGCGGTCGGTCGGGAAGTTGTCGCGGTCGATGACGATCTCGGTACGCCCCGGCCGGGCACTGACGGCGGTGCGCATCAGCTTGTAGAGCAGCACGGTCGTCGAGTCAGCGACGGCCACCTGTCCGGGGCCGGCCCCGAGGCAGACCCGGCCGAGCTCGTCTCCCAGCGCCAGCGGCAGGTCGAACCACCCCTCGTCCCAGCCCCGGATCAGCCGTCGGCCCCACTCGTCCTCGACGAACGTGCGCAGCCGGTCACCGGTGACCGTGAGCGGACGGCCCAGGGAGTTGCCGTCGAGGTAGACCAGGGAGGAGTCGGTGCCGACGAACCGCTCGCGCAGCGGCGCGAGCGGGTCGGCGTCGTCGAGATCGTGGGCCATGCCAGCAGTCTGGCACCACGATCGGGAGCAGCCCGGCCAGTACGCTGCCGCTCGTGAGAGCCGCGCGCATCTGGCACGCCGTGACCGCTGCCGTGGCGCTGGTGGCGCTGGTTCTGCAGCTGGCGCTGATCATCCGGGGTGGCCAGGTGCTGTCGGAGGCCTACCCGCCGAACCTCGGAGAGCGGTTGTTGCGCTTCGTCGCCTACTTCACCATCGAGAGCAACGCACTGGTCCTGGTCACCACCGCCCGCCTGGCCCGTGACCCGGCGTACGACGACCGGCTCTGGCGCGTCGTCAGGATCGCGGCGATCAGCGGGATCGTCGTGACCGGGCTCGTCCACTGGTTCCTGCTGCGCCCGTTGCTTCACCTCAACGGCGCCGACCTGGTGGCCGACCGGTTGCTGCACGTCGTCGTCCCGGTCCTGGCGTTCGTCGGGTGGCTGGTCCACGGCCCGCGCCCGCGCATCGGCTGGCCGGACTGCCTCCGGGCGGCCGTCTGGCCGATCGGGTGGCTCGTGGTGATGCTGGTGACCGGCCCGATGACGGGGTGGTACCCCTACCCGTTCCTCGACCACAGCCTGCACGGCTGGGACCACGTGGCGGTCGTGTGTGCCGGGATCTTCGTGCTGTTCTTCGCGATCTTCGCCGCGATGCGGGAGTACGACCGTCGGCGGGCGCCGGCCCCCGTCACTGGTAGCTGACGAAGCTCACCCGCGGGTGGATCCGGCGTACCTGCCGGGGCGTGAAGCGGTGGACGTCGACCTTGTAGAAGAGCTTGAAGCCCTGGCGGAACTGATGGGGCCGCGTGATCGCGTGGTACGTCGCGAGCTTCTGGCTGCGGGTCCCGAACCCGTCGGTGTGCTGCACCATCGCGAGCCCCGGCCGGTGCACGACCTTGCCGATGTCGGGCAGCATCGAGAGCCGGAACTGGTGCAGCACGAACAGCTTCTCGGGCAGCGAGTCCCGTCGGACGAGCCGCGAGAGCCACGCCGAGGTGCGGTTGACCTCGGCGGCGTGCACCGACCCGACCACCGTGGCCGGGACCTGGTGGGGACCCATCCGCCACTCGGGGTCGAGGGCGAGCCCGACCCAGGGCTTCTCCAGCGCCCAGGCCCAGCGCCGGGCGACGACCGGGAACGACGCCCGGCCGGTCTGGATGTCGAGCAGGAGCAGCGCGCCGTTGCGGTGGGCTGCTCGCACATAGTGCGCGACCAGGTCGCGTGGGATGTCGTGGCTGAAGTCGTGGTCGGGCCCGGGCGAGCGGTCCGCGACCGTGACGATCAGCTCGTAGACCGGCTGGATGTGCTCGCCCGCCTCACGGAAGGGCCTCGCGGCTCGCATCAGGCGGCGCTGCATGGTCGCGGGGTCGCTCGCGCCGAGCACTCCCATGGAGTCGGTCTGGGCGGTGCCGTAGTAGGCGACGAGGAAGCGATGGTCGCCGAAGATCCGGTAGCCCCCGCCGGGGAGCTGGGCCCGTCTCGCGATCGGCGGCGGTGCCGGCACGACGTACGACGGCAGGCCGGTGGTCACGGTCTCGTCCGCGTCGTGCCCGGCGCCGGTGGCCGGACCGAGGGGTGCGGCCGCCGAGGCCGACGGGGCGTCGTCACCCAGGTGTCCCAGGATCCCCGCGAGGAGCACCAGCAGGACCAGGCCGACCAGGGCGAACGACAGCGGCGACCTCGCGCGTGCGCGCACGCCAGGGCTGGTCACGGCAGTGAGACGCCCGAGAGCAGATCGGAGTTGTCGGCGCATGGACGCCAGGTCCACGTGGAACTCCCCTCCCTCACGGGCCGGACACGCGGATGGCGGCCGGGTCGACGACGAGTCTCGGATCCATCATCGCACCCAGGAGACGTCCGTCGGTCTTCCGCTCGGGCCCGTCGCGCACGTCGGCGACCAGGCAGGTGACGTTGTCGCGACCACCGGCTGCGAGAGCCAGCTCGACCAGTGCGTGAGCCGCTTCGTCGGCGTCGTCCGACGCCAGTCCCCGGACGATCTCGGGCTCGGGCACGAAATCGGTCAGACCGTCGCTGCAGAGCAGCAGGCGGTCTCCGACGACGAGGTCGAGGTCGCGCAGCGCCGGCTCCACCGGCTCGTCGCCGTTGACCGAGCGGAGCACGACGTTGCGATAGGGGTGCCCGGCGATCTGGTCCGGCGTGAGATCGCCCTTGTCGACCAGGAGCTGCACCAGCGTCTGGTCGGTCGAGAGCCGCCGGAGCTCGCCGTCGCGGAGGAGGTACGCGCGGGAGTCGCCGACGTGCACGAGCGTCACCCGGTCCTCGCGGGCGAGCACGGCGGTCAGCGTGGTCGCCATGCCATGGCGCGACTCGTCGTCGTGAGCCCCCCGCTGCAGCTGCTCGTGGGCGGTGGCCACGGCCTCGGCGAGCAGCGAGGCGCCGTCCTGGTCGGGTCGACCCATCGCCAGTGCGGTCACGACGTACGTCGTGGTGGCGGAGGCGACCTCTCCGGCCGCGGCACCGCCGACGCCGTCGGCGACCAGCTGCAGGTAGGGCCCGGCGAACCCCGCGTCCTCGTTGTGCTCACGGACCAGGCCGACGTGCGACGCCGCGCCGTAGGAGAAGTGCAGCACCCGATGCTCCTTCCCTGGGCTCCTCACGGACAGGTCTGGGACGCACCGCGGGCCGACTGGGTTGTCGACGTTCGGCCCCGGTGACCGCAAGAGTGTGCCCCATGGAAGCCCGATCCGCCGCCCTCGACCGCGCCCGGGATCACGCCGTCGGCTGGCTCTCCGGGCTCGACGACCGGCCGGTGCCACCTGTCGTCGACGCCGACGAGATGGTGCGTCGGCTCGGCGACCTCCCGGACGGATCGACTCCGGCCGCCGACGTCATCGACCTGCTCGCCGAGGCCTGCGAGCCGGGACTGGTCGGCATCCCGTCGGGCCGCTTCTTCGGGATGGTGATCGGAGGCTCCTTGCCAGCCGCCCTCGGCGCAGACTGGCTGACGTCGGCCTGGGACCAGAACGTCGGGCTCCGGGCATTGACCCCGGCCGGAGCCGCGGTCGAGGAGGTGGCCGGCCGCTGGCTGGTGGACCTCCTCGGACTGCCGGTCGGCTCGGCCGTGGGATTCGTGACCGGTGGCACGATGGCCAACTTCACCTGCCTCGCGACGGCGCGCGACACCGTCCTGCGTCGGTCGGGCCACGACGTGCAGAACGGGCTGGCGGGGGGGCCTCCGGTACGCGTCGTGGTCGGGGCCGAGCGACACCCCTCGGTGGACCTGCCGCTGCGCTTCCTCGGCCTCGGCGACCCGGATGTCGTACCGGCCGACGGGGAGGGGCGGATCCGCGCCGACGCCCTGAGCGACGCCCTCGGACCGGGGCACGGGCCCACGATCGTCGTGCTGCAGGCGGGCAACATCCACTCGGGCGCCTTCGACCCGTTCGCCGACTGCGTCGCGGTGGCCCGCGAGCACGACGCCTGGGTGCACGTCGACGGCGCGTTCGGGCTCTGGGCCGCGGTGTCGACGCGGTGGCAGGACGCCGTTCGCGGCCTCGCCGACGCGGACTCGTGGGCGACCGATGCGCACAAGACCCTGAACGTGCCCTACGACTCCGGCCTCGCGATCGTCCGCGAGGCCGACGCCCTGGCGACGTCGATGGCGATGCACGGCGACTACCTGATCGAGGCCTCGGGCGACCCGCAGGAGCGCACCCCCGAGCTCTCGCGACGAGGACGCGGCTTCGCGACCTGGGCGGCGCTGCGCAGCCTGGGCCGGTCCGGGACGGTCGAGCTCGTCGAGCGACTCGCGCACCATGCCCGCAGCTTCGCCGAGGGTGCGCGCGAGATCCCCGGGTGCCAGGTGCTCAACGACGTGGTGTTCACCCAGGTCTGCCTCACCTTCGGCGACGACGAGCGCACCCGTGCGGTGACGGCCGCACTCCTCGCCGACGGCACCACCTGGATGTCGGGATCGCGGTGGCACGACCGCGCGATCGTGCGCATCTCGGTCAGCAACTGGAGCACCACCGAGGACGACGTACGCCGGTCGCTCGAGGCACTGCGCCGGGCAGCGGCGTCGGTTCCTCCGGCCTAAATCCGGTGTCGCCGGCACGGTACCCGGGGTTGGATGGCGGGATGGTCCCCACGCTCGTGCACCCGCCCAAGGTCTCGCGCGGCGACCGGGTCGCCGTCCTGTCGCCGGGGTTCGCGGCGCCGGCTGTGGCGCCCACCGTGCACGAACAGGCGCTCGCGCGCATCCGGGACGTGCTCGGTCTCGAGCCCGTGGAGTACCCGACGACCCGGCGTCTCGACGCGCGGTCGGAGGACCGGGCCGCCGACGTCAACGAAGCGTTCGGCGATCCGTCGATCCGAGCCGTCCTGGCCACCATCGGCGGCGACGACCAGATCACCGTGATCCCCCACCTGGACGCCGACCTCGTCCGGGCCGACCCCAAGCCGTTCCTCGGCTACAGCGACAACACCAACCTGCTGAGCTGGCTCTGGACGCAGGGCGTGGCGTCGTTCCACGGCGGCTCGACCCAGGTCCAGCTCGGCCCCGGCCCCGGCCTCGACGACGTCCACCTGAGATCGCTGCGGGCCGCCCTGTTCGACGGTGGCCGACTCCAGATCACCGAGCCCGGTGAGTCGGAGGACGTGGGCCTCCGCTGGGAGGACCCGGCCTCGCTGACGTCGTACGGCGACCGCGAACCCACGGAGCCCTGGACGTGGGCCGGGCCCGAGCGATCGGTCACCGGACCGACTTGGGGCGGCTGCATCGAGGTGCTCCAGTGGATCCTCACGGCGGGCCGCTTCCCGACCGACCCGACCTGCCTGGACGGCGGCGTCCTCCTCCTGGAGTCGTCGGAGGACCTGATCCCCGCCTCGGAGTTCGGCTACATCACCCGCTCTCTCGGCGAGCGCGGGCTGCTCGCGGCGGTCGACGCCGTGGTCGTCTCCCGCCCGCCGACGTCCACCCACGAGCACCTGCCTCCGCCGGCCGCGCGGGCCGCCGCCCGGGCGGCCCAGCGCGACATCGCACTCGAGACGATCGGGCGCTACAACCCCGACGCCGTCGTGGTCGTCGGCGTGCCCTTCGGGCACACCCGGCCCCAGTGGGTGCTGCCCTACGGCGGCGCGATGACCGTCGACTCCGTCGAGCAGAGGCTCTGGGCCGACTATGACTGAGCCGACGACGTTCACCAAGCGCCGCGAGCCCGCAGCGCCGGGCTCGATCCCCGACGTGCTGCAGATGTTCAGCCGCGAGGTGCGCTTCTACCGGGAGGTCGCGCCCGACCTGGGGCTGCGGGTGCCGGCCTGCTACCTCGCCGAGGAGCGCGACGGCGCGACGCACCTGGAGCTCGAGGACCTCTCCGCCTGGCGACCTGGAGCGGATCCGGAGGCGGCCGCGCGCCTGCTCGGCGACCTGCACCGCCGCTTCGAGGGACGTGCTCTCGAGCGGTGGCCGTGGCTGCCGCGCCCCGACGTGGCTCACCTGGTCGAACCCTTGTACGACCGGGCGTGGGCAGCCGCCCGCGAACGGCCCGAGGTCACCGACGGGGTGCGTGACCTCGGCGACTCGCTGGTCGGCCGAGTCGCGGAGGTCGAGCAGCGGGCGGAGGCGAGCGGCCCGGTGACCTTCACCCACGGTGACGCCTCGGCGCAGAACATGCGGACCTCGCCCGACGGTGAGGTCGTGCTCCTGGACTGGGAGGACTACGGCGCCGGACCCGGCGTCGCCGACCTGGCCTGGCACCTGCTCTCCTCGGTGCCGCCGCGCGACTGGGACCGCACGCTCGCGGCGTACGGCGACACGTCCGGACTCGTCGACGCGCTCCCCGCGGTCGCGGTGCAGGCCTTCTTGTCGTTCGCCTTCGAGGACGTCCCCGAGGACCGGTGCGCGTGGGTCGAGAGCCTCGCCGAGGCGGCTCGGCGGCTCTGAACCGCGCGCCCGAGGTCCGGCCCGCTGGTCTGGACCAGTACGTCCGCACTAGTCCGTTTCTAGTACCGACGGACTAGGAGGGACGAACCGAACTGATGACCGTGATGGCGGTCCTCGGTTAAAACTGCATCGGATCTCGAACTTTTACCGAAGACCCACGGCACCACCCCAGGTCGCTCTGCCACCTTTCGCCCAGGCGAAAGGTTGTTCCACAGATGAATAAGCATCGAAATGAACGCGGCGCTGTTGCTGTTGAAGCAGCGCTGCTCACACCACTGCTCGCACTCGTGCTCTTCGGCATCATCGAGATGTCGTTGTTCATGCGCGATGTCGTGTCGGTGAACAGCTCTGCCCACGTCGGCACGCGCAATGCCTCCGTCGGTGCCGGGGCCGGGCCTGCCACCTGCAGCCCGTCTCCGTGTACGCCGCCGACGGCGCCTGCCCTGGCCCAGGCGGCCGCGAGCGCCATCCAGCAGGCCGGCAGCGCGATGCCCCAGAAGCAGATCAACTGGATCCTCGTCTACCAGGCGAACGCCGGTGGCTACCCGTTGCCGGCCGGGAACACCGCTGCCACGTGCTCGACGGCCTGCGTGAAGTACACCTGGAACGCGACGTCGAAACAGTTCGTCTACGCAGGCGGCACCTGGGGCTCGGCCTCCATCAACGCCTGCATCAACGACGTCAACCGGATGTCCGTCGGTGTCATCGTCAACGCCACCCACCCGTGGATCACGGGTCTCTTCGGACACGGCATCACCTTCCAGGAGCGAAGCGTGATGCAGTTCGAGCCGCTTCCCAACGACAGCTGCAAGCCCGGTCTGCCGGGGTCACACGCGTGAACGCCAGCGCCCGCGCTCGCGCGTTGCGCCGGCGTGACGAAGGCGGCTACGTCGCCCTCCTGGTCGCGATGTTCGCCGCGACGTTGCTGATGCCCCTGTGCGCGATCTCGGTGGACACCGCCCGGTGGTACGTCGAGGTCCAGCGGGTGCAGAACGCTGCCGACGCGGCCGCCATGGCGGGTGTCACCTACCTGCCCGACGACTTCGCCTCCGCGAAGAGCACGGCCCTCACGGTGGCCGGACGTAACGGCTACCCGGCCTCGAGCAAGGTCTCGATCGGCGTCACCGTCGGCGCCAAGCCGACCCAGCTGGTGGTCACGATCAACAGCAAGATCGGCAACGCGTTCGGCACCACCTTCGGTGTCCGCTCCAACACGATCTCCCGATCGGCAACGGCCGACTACAACGGACCGGCGCCGATGGGCAGCCCCTGCAACGCGTTCGGCAACGAGCCGGCTGGTGCCGTGTCGGACGCGACCGACCCGATCCGGGGTCCCGACACGAGCGTGATCGTCGTACCGCCGGGAGGGGCCACCTGCACCTCCAACCCGCAGTTCTGGGGAGCGATCGCCGGCCCGGACACCGACAAGCAGAGCGGCGACCAGTACATGACCCGCACCTGCTCCACGGCGGACGGTTGCACCAGCGGCAAGAACAACGAGTTCGATCCGCAGGGCTACTTCTACATCGTCCGCGTCGCCGCGGGTGCGGTGAACAAGGACGTCACTCTGCAGATCTACGACCCTGCCTGGATCCAGACCGGCGACACCTGCACCGAGAACGGACAGAAGTCCCCCACCGTCTCGACGAACCCCAACATCCCGCTGCGCCAGAACATGAGCTCCTACGTACCCGCCGACGGTGTCGACCGATACGCCATGACGCCAGGCCTGTTCTGCACAGGAGACACGCTCGGCGGTGGCACGGATCCGATCGTGACGTCCTACGCGCTCCGCGCACCGACCGACACCTATCAGCCCAAGAACTCCGCCCCGGTGTCCGGTTGTGAGCAGCAGTACCCGGGATACCTCCAGTCGACGGCAACGCCCAACGCCGTGTCGACCGGCACCCTCGGGCAGTTCCTTCCGAAGTCCAGCGACACCACCAAGCCGGACCCGACGAAGCCGAACGCCAAGTACAACGCCAGGATCGCGAACGTCTTCCACCAGTGGGTGGCGCTGTGCACGTTCCACCCGATGGCGGCCGGCGACTACTACCTCCAGATCCGCACCAACGTGAAGCTGGGCGGCACCCAGGACCCCCTGACCGGGATCTACACGAACAACCCCAACGTCACGAGCCAGACCGGTGACGACACGTCGGTGCACGGCAACGGCAACAACCGCTTCGCCCTTCGGGTGAAGGGCGCTGGTGCCAGCGGGGTGTCCGTCGCCGGCTACCAGCACATGTCGATCTACGCCAACTACACCGGCGCGAACACGTTCTTCAACATGGTGCGGGTGATCCCGGCCGCGGCCACGAAGACCCTGAAGATCGTGTTCTTCGACGTCGGCGACGCGGCTGCGGCGGGCACCATCCAGGTCCTGCCACCGACCGACTCCAACCTCGGCGGCACCGTGACCGGCTGCACGGGTGCCGGTGTGGCCAATGGAGCCTTGGCCAACTGCAAGCTGACCAATGTCAGCAGCGCCACCTATCAAGGCAAGCAGCAGGTGATCACCGTGCCGATCCCGAGCACCTATACCTGCACCTCGTCCCAAGCGGGCGGGTGTTGGTACCGGCTGCTGATCTCGTTCCCGGGCGGTGTCACCGACACCACCACCTGGAGCGCCAGCATCGACGGTGACCCGATCCGGCTGATCAAGTAGCACCCCAGGCCGCCGCGCGGAGGGTACGGCGGCAACCAGGACCGGTCCGTGGGAGAGCCGGACCGGTCCTGGCTCCCCCGCTCGGTGCGGCTATCCGCAGACGGCGCCGTGCGCAGCGGACTGGACGACCTTGGCGTACTTGCCGAGGACGCCGCGGGTGTACTTGGGCGGCAGCGGCTCCCAGCCCTCGCGGCGGGACTCCCAGTCGTCGCCCTGCTCGACGTCGAGCGAGCGGTTCGCGACGTCGAGGGTGATCCGGTCACCGTCGCGGACGAACGCGATCGGCCCGCCGTCGACGGCCTCCGGCGCGATGTGACCGACGCAGAGACCCGTCGTACCGCCGGAGAATCGGCCGTCGGTGATCAGCAGGACGTCCTTGCCGAGGCCCGCGCCCTTGATCGCGCCGGTGATGGCCAGCATCTCGCGCATCCCCGGGCCGCCCTTGGGACCCTCGTAGCGGATCACCACGACGTCGCCCGCCTCGATGGTGCCGGCCTCGAGGGCGTCCATCGCCGCGCGCTCGCCGTCGAAGACCCGGGCGGTGCCGGTGAACGTCGAGTCGTCGAACCCGGCCGACTTCACCACCGCGCCCTCCGGGGCCAAGGAGCCCTTGAGGATCGTGAGACCACCTGTCTTGTGGATCGGCCGGTCGAGGGAACGGAGCACGTCGTCGTCGAGGCCGGGCGGGGCGAGAGCCTCGAGGTTCTCCGCCATGGTCCTCCCGGTCACGGTCAAGGCGTCGCCGTGCATCAGGCCCGCGTCGAGCAGGGCCTTCATCACCACCGGGATGCCTCCGACCTTGTCGACGTCGTTCATCACGTAGCGGCCGAACGGCTTGAGGTCGCCGAGGTGGGGGACCCGGTCGCCGATCCGGTTGAAGTCGTCGATCGTGAGATCGACGTCGGCCTCGCGGGCCATCGCGAGCAGGTGGAGGACGGCGTTCGTCGAGCCGCCGAGCGCCATCACCACGGTGATCGCGTTCTCGAACGCCTCCATCGTCATGATCTGGCGGGCGGTGATGCCTTCGCGGAGCAGGTTGACCACGGCTTCGCCGGAGCGGTGGGCGAAGCCGTCGCGCCGGCGGTCGACGGCCGGCGGCGCGGCGGAGCCCGGCAGGCTCATCCCGATCGCCTCGGCCACGGCGGCCATCGTGTTCGCGGTGTACATGCCGCCACAGGCACCCTCGCCCGGGCAGATCGCGCGCTCGATGCGGTCGACCTCCGCGCGGGTGATCTTGCCGGCCAGGCAGGCGCCCACGGCCTCGAAGGCGTCGATGATCGTCACGTCGCGACCGTCGACCTGGCCGGGCATGATCGAGCCGGCGTAGAGGAAGACGCTGGCCAGGTCGAGCCGGGCCGCGGCCATCATCATGCCGGGCAGGCTCTTGTCGCAGCCGGCGAGCAGTACCGACCCGTCCAGTCGCTCGGCCATCATCACGGTCTCGACCGAGTCGGCGATCACCTCGCGGCTGACCAGCGAGAAGTGCATCCCCTCGTGGCCCATCGCGATCCCGTCCGAGACCGAGATCGTGCCGAACTCGAGCGGGTAGCCCCCCGCTGCGTGGACGCCGTTCTTGACCGCCTGCGCGAGCCGCTGCAGCGACAGGTTGCACGGCGTGATCTCGTTCCAGCTGGAGGCGACCCCGATCTGCGGCTTCGCGAAGTCCTCGTCACCCATCCCGACCGCACGGAGCATGCCGCGAGCGGCGGTCTTCTCGAGCCCGTCGGTGACGTCGCGGGAGCGGGGCTTGAGGTCCGGCGTACTCATGTCCGCAGCCTAGTGAGCGGGCGGCTCCTGGCCTGTCGGGTCTCACCGCTCCCGGCACTCGCGCCGGCTCCGCGGTCCCGGTCCGCCGCTTGTTCGTTCACTCGGACGCGACGTGTTGCCCGTCATATTCGGGGTACGGGCGAAGTGCGGGGGCCTCTCGGGAGACGCCACGAGAGGTCGGCACCTGCGGCTCGGACCGCAGGAGAAGGGACTCCTTCCATGACCCTCGACCCTCAGGCCGCGCAGCGTGCCGCCCAGGCAGCCGACACCGGAGAGCAACGACGTCAGGTGCGGCTCGCCGCGCTGGCCAGCACGGTCGGCACCACCATCGAGTGGTACGACTTCTTCCTCTACAACACCGCCGCCGCGCTGATCTTCCCGGCGCTGTTCTTCCCCGAGTCCACCGCGTACGCCGGTCGGCTGGAGTCGTTCGCGACGTACGCCGTAGGCTTCGCGGCCCGACCCGTCGGTGCCGCGCTGTTCGGCCACTGGGGCGACCGGATCGGCCGGAAGGCCACGCTCATCGTCACCCTGCTGCTGATGGGTGTCTCGACGGCGATCGTCGGGGTTCTTCCCGGCAGCGGCTCCATCGGCGGGCTGGCACCCGTCCTCCTGGTCGCGCTGCGGCTCCTGCAGGGGATCGCCGTCGGCGGTGAGTGGAGTGGCTCGGTGCTGCTGTCGATGGAGTGGGGCGACCAGCGCCGTCGTGGCCTGATGGCGTCGTTCCCTCAGCTGGGCGTGGCGTTCGGGCTGATCCTCGGGACCGGCTTCCTCTACCTCCTCAGCTGGCGGTTGACCGACGACCAGTTCCAGTCCTGGGGTTGGCGCATCCCGTTCGTGTTCAGTCTGGTGATGGTCGCGGTGGGTCTCTACATCCGGCTGAAGATCCTCGAGACTCCGATGTTCGCCCGGCGCGTGCAGCAGAAGCAGATCAGCCGGCTCCCGACGGTCGACGTGATCCGCCGACACTGGAAGGCGATCGTGCTCAGCGCTCTCGCCCGGATGTCGGAGCAGGCGCCGTTCTACGTGATCACCGCGTTCACCCTCAGCTATCTGACGGAGGACCAGGGGTACTCGAAGACCTTCGCGCTCCTGGCGATCCTCTCGGCAGCCGCGCTCGAGGTCGCGGTGGTCCCGTTCTACGGTCATCTGTCCGACTCGGTCGGTCGCAAGAGGATCTACATGATCGGCGCCGCGCTCACCGGCGTGTACGGCTTCGTGCTGTTCGGCGCGATGAACAGTGGGATCGCCTTGATCGCGTTCCTGGGCGTCTTCCTGGCGCTGATCCCGCACGGGATGCAGTACGGGCCGCAGGCCTCGCTGATCGCCGAGTCGTTCCCCACGTCGTTGCGGTACGCCGGCGCCGGGATGGGCTACCAGCTCGCCTCGGTGATCGCCGGCGGGCCGGCCCCGCTGGTGGCGACCTGGCTGCTCGCGAACACCGGTTCGGAGTACTCGATCGCGTTCGCGATCCTGGGCTGCTCGGTGGTGACCCTGATCGCGGTCTCGCTGATGGACGACCACTCGACCAGTGACATCGACGACGACACGTCGTACGACGGTCGTACGCCGAGCGTCGCGGTCCCCGAACCCGCGCTTCGCGACGGTTGAGCGCTGAGCTCTAGATGACGGCGGCGCGCACCACGCAGACGTCGGGGAGGTCCTTGTGGATCTCGGCCCAGGTCTCCCCGGCGTCGGGCGACGCCCAGACCCCGCCGTTGCGGCCGCCGAAGTACAGACCGTGCGGGTCGTGGGTGTCGACGCACATCGCGTCGCGCATCACGGCGACGTAGTACTCGTCCGGGAGGGAGCCGTCGCCGAGCACTTCCCAGTGCTCACCCTTGTCGGTCGACCGCCACACTCGGGCGTGCCCGTCGACCGGCCAGCGCGAGCCGGCGTCCCGGATCGGGAACACGTAGACGCTCTCGGGGTCATGGGGGTGGACCACGATCGAGAAGCCGAACTCCGACGGCAGACCTGGCGCGATGTCCTGCCAGCTGTCTCCGCCGTCCTCCGAGCGGTAGACCCCGCCGTGGTTCTGCAGGTAGAGCAGCTCGGGCCGCTCGGGGTGCCGGGTCACCTTGTGCACGCACTGACCGAACTCCGGGAAATTGCGCTCGCCGGGGAAGAACTCGGCCTTCACGCCGGTGTTGGACGGGTACCACGAGTCGCCACCGTCGTCGGTGCGGTAGACACCGCCGGTCGAGATCGCGGCGAGCACCTTCGCGGGCTCCTGGGGGTGGGGAAGGATCGTGTGGAACGCCTGGCCCCCGAAACCGGCGTTCCACTCCTCGCGCTGGGGGTTGTCCCACAGCCCGCGCTCGAGCTCGAAGGTCTCACCGCGGTCGGTCGACCGGAAGATCGCGCCGGGCTCGGTGCCGGCGTACACGACGTCGTCGTCGACGCCGGGCACCAGCTGCCAGACCCGCGCGACGGAGGCGTCGGTGTCCTCGGGGAAGCGGACGGCGCCGTTGGGCGTCTCCTGCCAGCTCTCCCCGAGGTCGTCGGAGCGCCAGACCTGGGGGCCGAGCCAGCTCGAGCTGGCACCGGCGAGGAGCCGTGGCCGGTCGCCGCGGGTGTCGATCATGGCGGAGTACACCTCCTCCATCGGGAAGTGCGGGCCGGTCCAGTGCCAGTCGCGGCGCGCCTCGTCGGACCGGCCGATCCACAGGCCCTTGCGCGTGCCGACCAACACCAGGGTGTCGCTCATGTGGATGTCTCCCTCTGCCTGTCGACCCCTCACTCTTCCTAAATGGAAGAGTAGTCTTGTCGTTCGATGAGTCAAGAGCTGCACTCCGACGACGCCCCGCTGCCGGTGACGGCGTACGCCCTGCTGGGCCTGCTGACGTTCGGTGACGAGCTGACGGGCTACGAGCTGAAGCAGCGGGCGGACAACACCCTGCGCTTCTACTGGGTCGCGCCGGCGATGAGCCAGATCTACTCCGAGCTCGCGCGGCTGACCGAGCAGGGGCTGCTCGAGCCCGTGACGAGCGCGGGCGCGGGGCGGCGGACCACGGCGTACCGGATCACGCCGGCGGGGACGCACGCCCTGAGCGAGTGGATCGCCGGCTCGCCGGTCGGCTTCCCGACGCTCAAGCACACGGTGCTGCTCCGGCTCCTGGTCGGGCACGCGTCGTCGCCGCAGCGCATGCGCGAGCTGCTGGAGGACTACGTCGCGGAGCTCGCCGAGGCGCGGCGCGACCTGCGCGACGTGCGCGAGTCGCTGCGCGGCGCCGATGCGCCCGGCGAGGCGTTCTTCTACCCGTCGGTCGTGGCCGACTGGGGTCTGGACTACTACGCAGCCGAGACCCGGCACAGCCGGCGTGCGCTCGCCCGGCTGTCCACCGCCGAGGAGGGAGTCCCATGACCGCCCGCACCCTGTACTCCTGCACCATGTCGCTCGACGGATTCCTGGCCGGGCCGGGCGGGGACATGCAGTGGCTGACCCGCCATCTCGGGCCGAACCCGCTGGCCGAGGACCTCGTCGACCGGATCGGCTCGCTGCTCGTGGGGCGGCGTACCCATGACGGCGACGACCCTCACCGCGGGACGGATCAGGAGGGCGCCTTCGGCGGGCAGTGGCACGGGCCGGTCGTCGTGCTGACCCACCGACCGCCACCGGATGCACCCGACGGCTCGGACCTGCGCTTCATGACCGAGCTCGAGCCCGCGGTCACCGCCGCGCGTGCGGCCGCAGGCGAGAAGTACGTGAACGTGCTGGGCGCCGAGGTCGCCCGGGGTTGCCTCGAGGCCGGTCTGCTCGACGAGATCCTGGTCCTGGTCGCACCCGTGCTCCTCGGTGACGGCACCCGCTTCTTCGACTGGCCCGGCGGCCACTCCGTCGACCTGGTCAAGCGACACGTCTCCGACGCCCCCGGCGTCACCAACCTCTGGTACGACGTCGTCCAGCGCTGACCCGGCACAAGAGGCACGCCGTACGACGCTGACCCGGCAGAAGATCACGGTCGCTAGTCTCCTGGGCCGCGATCCTTGTGCCGGGTCACCGCTCTGGGACACGACCCTTCTGCCGGGTCAGCGCTCTGGAACGTGACTCTTCTGCCGGGTCAGCGCTCTGGGACGTGACTCTTCTGCCGGGTCAGCGCTCTGGGACATGACTCTTCTGCCGGGTCAGCGGTGGGTAGGTTGCGGGGGTGCTGTCGAGGGTCCCGCCGGTCTGGTTGGTGCTGTTCGGCATCGGTTCGGTGCAGCTGGGGGCGGCGATCGCCAAGAACCTGTTCGACGACGCGGACCCCCTGACCCTGGTCTGGCTGCGCCTGGCCACCAGCGCGGTGGTGCTGACGGCGGTCGGGCGCCCGGCCCTGCGCGGGCGTACGCCGGACGACTGGCGGGTGGCGATCACCTTCGGGGTGGTGCTCGGAACCATGAACTGGGCGATCTACGAGTCGTTCGCCCGCATCCCGCTGGGGCTCGCGGTGACGATCGAGTTCCTCGGCCCGCTCGGGCTCGCGGTGGTGGGCAGCCGTCGGTCGCGCGACCTGGTCTGGGTGGCACTCGCCGCCGCCGGCGTGGGACTGCTCGGCCTCGAGCGCGGCGACCTGACCGTCGCCGGTGTCCTGTTCGCACTGCTCGCCGGCGCCGCGTGGACGTCGTACATCCTGCTCTCGGCGAGCACGGGGCGCCGCTGGCCGGGCCTGGACGGGCTGACCGTCGCCAGCATCGTGGCCACGCTGGGGATGGCGCCGTTCGTCGTGGCGTTCGCAGGTCACGGTCTCGGCGAACCACGCATCGTGCTGCTCGGCGCGCTCGTCGGACTGCTCAGCTCGGTGATCCCCTACTCGTCCGAGATCGTGGCCCTGCGGACGATCCGCCCGTCGGTGTTCGGGATCCTGATGAGCCTCGAGCCCGCGGCCGCGGCGCTGGCCGGCATCGTCTTCGTCCACGAGTTCCTCTCGGCGGTGCAGTGGCTGGCGGTCGCGTGCGTGATCGCCGCGAGCGTCGGCGCGACACGGGCCGAGTCGAGGCCCGCGGTGCCGGCACTCGACTAGCTCGCGTGCACGAGGTCGATCCGCGTCTCGGTCTGCTCCCACCCGACATCGGCGAACGCCCGGGCCATCGGCACGTTCTCGTTGTCGGTGTCGGCGATCAGCGTGGTCGCGCCGGCGGCCAGCAGCTGCTGGGTCTGCCAGGCGAGGAGCTGTCGCCCGTATCCGTGACCACGGTGGTCGCGGGCGACACCGACGAAGGCCACCACGCCGCGCTTGTTCGGATGGACGAAGCCCGACACCATCCCGACCACCTCACCGGCCGGGTCGAAGGCGAGGTGTACGCAATCGACCGGGTCCGCGGTGATCAGGGAGTCCAGGCTCTCGGCGCAGGCCCGGTCGAAGCCGAGCCGGTCGACCAGCTCGCGGTCATGGGCGTCGAGGGTGTCGCGCATGACCTCGCGGTGGCACGCCGCCAGGCGGGCGTCGGCTGGGTCGCTCAGCTGCTCGAAGACGAGGGCGGTGGTGGCATCGGCGGCAAGGTCGGGCGGCGGCTCGAACTCGTAGTGGCGCCGTTCGACCAGCAGTCGCCAACCCGCGTCACGCAGCGGACCCACCAGTGGTGCCAGGTCGTCGTCGTCGACCGTCGACCCCGGTGGGGCGAAGATGCACACCTCCTCGTCGCCGGGGTGGGCCAGGGCGTCGGCGGTGGCGCGCCCGACCAGGAGCCGCGCCACGTCGCGGTCGGCCGGGAGGTCGAACACGTCGAGCAGGGTGTGCCCGTCGGGTGTCACGAAGGCACCGATCACCCCGAGTGGTGCCGGGTCGTCGTCACGTCGGACGCTCCAGACCCACTCGGGCCGTCGCCGTCCGGACTCGAAGTTGGCGGAGAGGTAGTCGTCGCTGCGGACGCGTCGCTGGGTCCGGGTGTCGACCGGCATGGCGCTGGTCGCGAGCAGGGAGTGCGCCTCAGCGACGGAGGCGGGGTGGAAGAGCTGCCAGGAAGACAAGGGATTCCTCAGATCTGGGAACCGGCCTCGTTCCGGAGGCCGGAGGACGGAGTGGACATCGTGGCCTCCTTCCTGTGCTCGTCGAGGGTCTCGACGCTAGGAGGCTCGCCGTCCGCGCACAACGCCTTTTCCACGGTCCCGGTGATGACGACCCGGCGCGCCGCTCGACGCAGGGTCGTGAGCACGGCCGGCCCGAGCACGACGATCGCGACCGCGTTGGTGATCGCGCGTCCGGTGTCGAACGAGCCCGTCGACGTGATCAGCGTGTAGGCCAGGAACCGGTGCAGGTTCTCCGACAACGGGTCGCCCGGCACGAACGACAGGCCGGTGTGGCCCGGCACCGCGATGCCGAGGACGAACGGCCATGACGACAGGTTGAGCAGCAGGCCGAAGACGTACGCCGCCACCACGCCGTACGCCGCCAGCATCGCGATCTCGGCCCGACCGGAGACCCGGCGCGGCAGCAGCCCCGCGCCCATCCCCACCCAGGCGGAGACCAGCATCTGGTACGGGAGCCACGGCCCTACTCCACCCGTGAGCAGCGCGGACGCGAACAGCGAGGTGCACCCCAGCACGAAGCCGAACCCCGGCCCGAACACGCGCCCGGCCAGGATCAGCAGGAAGAACACCAGCTCCACGCCCGCCGTGCCCGGCGAGAGGCCCCGCAGCACGGCGTTCACCGCCGACAGCACACCGAGGACCGCCAGCACCCGGGGGTCGAGCCCGCCCTCGGTGACCTCGGCCAGGACGACCACGATCACGACCGGCACGAGCGCCAGGAAGACGAACGGCGGGCCGACCTGGCCGCCCGACGACTCGCGCACGAGCAGCGGCCACATCAGCATCATCAGGCCGGCCACCGAGGCGACGGCGAGCACGAGAGCCGAGCGCCTCGACAGGGGCACGGCGCGGGTGACGGTCACGGCGTCACCTCCGACACCCGCAGCCAGCCCGGCCCCAGGATCTTGGTCACCTGCGGCGCGAACGCCGGGGACGCCGCGAGCACCTCGCGGGTCGGGCCCGCCGACACGACCTCGCCCTCCGCCAGGACGACGACCTCGTCGGCCGCCGCGGCTGCGAACTCCACGTCGTGGGTCGCCACCATCACGGTGTGACCGTCGTCGGCCAGGCGGCGCAGCACCTCGGCGAGCTCCGCCTTGGCGGGGTAGTCCAGGCCGCGTGTCGGCTCGTCGAGCAGCAGCGCGGGCGGCGAGGTCACCAGCACGACGGCCAGGGCCAGGGCCAGCCGCTGACCCTCCGACAGGTCGCGCGGGTGCGCCTGGTCCGGTACGTCGGGCACCAGCCGGTCGAGCAGCTTGCGGCACTCCCCCGAACCGGGATGACCCGCACCTCGGTCGGCGGCCGCGCACTCGTCGGCGACGGACTCGAGGTAGAGCAGGTCGGCTGCGGTCTGGGGCACCAGCCCGACGAGCTCGCGGCGACGTGCGGCGGGCTCGTGCGCAGGATCGGTGCCCTGCACGGAGACCGTGCCGGCTCGGCGGGTTCGGGTGCCCTGCAGGGTCCAGAGCAGGGTGGACTTGCCCGACCCGTTGCGCCCCATCAACGCGGTGACGCTGCCGCGGCGGAGCGTGACCGACACCTCGCGCAGGGCGACCGTGCCGCCGCGCACCACCGTCAGGTGAGCGCCCACCAGGACAGGGTCGTGGGTGGGCGCTCACCTGACG
>Ga0268266_10001750_pt1 | contig 24844 bp, 27 predicted proteins | sample KBSS13metaG_FD_190356 | JGI IMG/M metagenome (GOLD analysis project Ga0268266, IMG submission 190356) | Switchgrass rhizosphere microbial communities from Kellogg Biological Station, Michigan, USA - KBS S1-3 metaG (SPAdes) (version 2) | ecosystem: Host-associated > Plants > Roots > Rhizosphere... | reverse complement strand
CCAGGTCTCCCTGATGGCCGTGGCAAAAGGCCCGGAACGCGATGCCGGGCGGGAGACGCTGTTCATGCCGGACCGCGAGGCCATCAAGCTCGAGCCGCGCGATCCGGTGCTTTATTTCATCCAGCGGCTGCGCGACGAAGCGCATCGCTTCGTGATCGGCTCGCATCGCAAATTGCGGAAAAAAGACATTAGGGAAGCGGGTTTACAGGAAATTCCGGGCATCGGCCCGTCACGCAAACGTGCCTTGCTGCATCACTTTGGAACGCTGAAGGAGATCGAGCGGGCATCGATCGCGGACCTCGGCAAGGTTCCAGGCGTCAGCGCCGAAAGCGCCCGCAAGATTTTTGAGTTTTTCCATGCGCAGCCGGGTTAAGGGGACTCCCTGTCGAAAGGCCCGTGTCATTTGGACGTCGCCTGCAACAGATGATCTAGGGTCCGCACGGTTGACCTTCACGCTCCAGCGGTATTGGTAAGACGGATGAACATCGCAACAACGAGGGGACAGCCCAAGAGCCTGTCCCTGCCGAATATCCTGACCTACGCCCGTATTGCCGCCATTCCGGTGGTCGTGGGCTGCGTTTTTGCCCAATCCATCCTGGACGGCCCGCTGTGGCTGCGCTGGGTGGCGCTGGCCGTCTTCATCGCCGCAGGGGTGACCGATTACCTCGATGGCTACTATGCACGAATCTGGGACCAGCAATCCGCTTTCGGCAGGATGCTCGATCCGATCGCCGACAAGCTCCTGGTGGCGTCATGCCTGTTGATGCTGGCGGCCGACAACTCGATCCACGGCTGGACCCTGTGGGCGGCCATCGTGATCCTGTGCCGCGAAATCCTGGTCTCGGGCTTGCGGGAATATCTGGCCGCGTTGCGGGTCAGCGTTCCCGTGACCAAGCTGGCGAAGTGGAAGACCACGATCCAGCTGGTCGCGATCGGCTTTCTGATCGCCGGTGAAGCCGGCGAGCAGATCCTGCCCGCGACCACCCTGATCGGCATCGCGCTGCTGTGGATGTCGGCGCTGTTCACGATCTACACCGGCTGGGATTATTTCCGCGCCGGTATCCATCACCTCATCAAGGAGGATGAGGGATGAGGGTCAAATATTTCGCCTGGGTACGCGAGCGGGTTGGCTTGGCGGAGGAAACCGTCGAGCCGCCGGCCGACGTGCGCACGGTGAACGACTTGATCGGCTGGCTGTCCAGCCGCGGCGAGGCTTATGCCTACGCCTTCGAAAAACCGAAGGTGATCCGCGCCGCGATCGACCACGCCCACGTCAAGCCGGACGCCGTGATAGCCGGCGCGCGCGAGATTGCGTTCTTCCCGCCGATGACCGGCGGTTGAGTTTTGATATGTCTGTCACGGCGACCATTCGCATTCAGCAAGCTGATTTCGACGTCGCGCAGGAAATCGCGGCGCTGAGCAAAGGCCGCACCGATGTGGGGGCGGTCGTCACGTTCAGCGGCATCTGCCGCGGCAGCGAGAACGGCGAGCCGATCGAAGCATTGGCGCTCGAGCATTATCCCGGCATGGCGGAAGCCGAGATCGGACGCCACGCCGACGAGGCGCTGTCGCGCTGGCCGTTGCAGGGCCTCACCATCATTCACCGGTTCGGCCGCATCGCGCCGGGCGAGAACATCGTCCTGGTCGTGACCGCGTCGTCGCATCGCCAGGCCGCGTTCGAGGCGGCGGAATTCCTGATGGACTACCTCAAGACCAACGCGCCGTTCTGGAAGCGCGAGGAAAGCGAAAAAGGCACCAGCTGGATCGAAGCGCGCGACCATGATGACGCCGCCACCGCGCGCTGGACCAAGCCCTGATGGCCAAACGCACAAAGCCGGCGGCAAAGCGCGGCACGGCCCCGTCGAAATTTCCAAAGGTCGGTGCCGGCGAATTGCTGACGCTGCTCGATTTCGTCCGCTACGCCGTCAGCCGCTTCGCCGAGGCCGAGCTGGTATTCGCGCACGGCACCACCGATCCGGTCGCCGAAGCCGCCTTCCTGGTCTGCGAGGCGCTGCATCTGCACCCTGATCAGTTCGAGGCGTTCGCCACCGCGCGGGTCACATCGGCCGAGGCCAAGAACATCCTCGATCTGATCGGACGCCGCGTCACGACGCGGAAACCCGCCGCCTACCTCGTCAACAAGATCTACATGCGCGGCCTGCCCTTCTATGTCGACGAGCGCACCATCGTGCCGCGCTCGTTCATCGGCGAGTTGCTGGAGCAGCATTTCGGCGGCGACGGCGACGAGGAGGCCGGCTCGCTGATCTCGGATCCGGACGTGGTGGAAAGCGTGCTGGACCTCTGCACCGGCTCGGGCTGCCTTGCCATTCTGGCGGCCCGGAATTTTCCCAATGCCGAAATCGACGCGGTGGATATTTCCAAGGACGCACTGGAAGTCGCCGCGCGCAATGTCCGGGAGTATGGGCTGGAGAACAGGCTCACGCTGTACCGCGGCGATCTGTTCAAGCCGCTGGACGGCAAGCGCTACGACCTCATCATTTCCAATCCGCCCTATGTCGATGCGGAAGGCATGGCCGATCTGCCGCGCGAATGCCGCGCCGAGCCGAAGCTTGCCTTCGACGGTGGCGCCGACGGGCTCGACATCGTCAGGCGCATCCTCGACGAGGCACAAGCGCACCTGACGCCGCGGGGCGGCCTGTTGTGCGAGATCGGCCGCTGCCGTCCGCAACTCGAGGCCGCCTATCCACAACTGCCGCTGCTCTGGCTCGACACCGAGGATTCCGAAGGCGAAGTATTCTGGATCGCCGCCGCCGATCTCTGATCCGGCATATTGCGCGGAAATATCACGGCGTGCCGGCGTTCCTGTTCCGCGGCGAAACTGATAGTTTGGCGTCAGCCATCTCTCACCGAAAAGAGGCCGCCCATGCTGGACAAGAGCCCTCGTCCCACCCCGGTCGCGGTTCCGAACGATCTCGCCGCGCACTGGATGCCGTTCACTGCGAACCGTGCGTTCAAGAAAAACCCGCGGATGCTCGCCGGCGCCAAGGACATGCACTACTTCACCGTCGACGGCCGCAAGATCATCGACGGCGCCTCGGGCATGTGGTGCACCAATGCCGGCCACGGCCGCACTGAAATTTCGTCGGCGATCGCAAAGCAGGCCGAGGCGCTGGACTATGCGCCGCCGTTCCAGTTCGGCATCCCGCAGGCCTTCGAACTCGCCAGCCGCATCGCGGAACTGGCCCCCGCAGGCCTCGACCACGTGTTCTTCTGCAATTCCGGATCGGAAGCGGCCGATACCGCGCTCAAGATCGCGCTCGCCTATCACCAGATCAACGGCCAGGGCAGCCGCATCCGCCTGATCGGCCGTGAACGCGGCTATCACGGCGTCGGCTTTGGCGGCACCTCCGTCGGCGGCATCGTCAGCAACCGAAAGATGTTCGGCTCGCTCCTGACCGGCGTCGACCATCTGCCGGCGACTTACGACCGAGAAAAGCAGGCCTTCAGCAAGGGCGAGCCGGAATATGGCGTGCATTTCGCCGACGAACTCGAGCGCATCGTCAACCTGCATGGTGCCAACACCATTGCTGCCGTGATCGTCGAACCGATGGCCGGATCGACCGGCGTGCTGCCGGCGCCGAAAAACTATCTCAAGCGGCTGAGCGAGATCACCCAGAAGCACGGCATCCTCCTGATCTTCGACGAGGTCATCACCGGCTTTGGCCGGCTCGGCTTCGCCTTTGCCGCCGAACGCTATGGCGTGACGCCCGACATGCTGACCTTCGCCAAGGGCATCACCAACGGCGCCGCGCCGATGGGCGGCGTGCTGGTGCGCGACACCATCCATGACGCCTTCATGAGCGGCCCGGAACATGTGGCGGAACTGGCGCATGGCTACACCTACTCGGCTCATCCGCTGGCCTGCGCGGCCGGCCTCGCCACGCTCGACATCTATCGCGACGAAAAACTGTTCGAGCGCGCCAACAAGCTCGAGCCGAAATTCGCCGACGCGATGATGTCGCTGCGCAATGAACCCGGCGTGGTGGATATCCGCACCGTTGGGCTGACCGCCGGCATCGATCTCGCGCCGGTTGCGGATGCGCCCGGCAAGCGCGGCTTCGCCGGGCTCAACAGCGCCTTCCACGACAATGATCTGATGGTGCGGGTGGCCGGCGACACCTTGGTGCTGACCCCGCCGCTGATCATGACCGAAGACCAGATCGGCGAGATCATCGATAAGGTCATCAAGGTGATCCGCGCGACGGCGTAAAGCGCGCTCAGGAACATTCGAAACAACGAAGCGTTCATTCCAGCGGCGGAGGCGATCATGCCTCTGCCGGTGGAGGATTGCGAAGATGCTCGCGCCATCGGGTAGCCTGCTGCGCGCCGGGATCGGCCTGAAGCTCAGCCAGATCAAGATCGCGACGCGGTCATATCTGCGCGACCGGACCAACCAGGCGACCGGGACCATGACGTCCTATGCCATAGCTGCAGGGCTGTTCGCCGCAGCCGGCATTTTCCTGATCGCCGCCTGCCTGGTCGGCACCGTGGCGCTGTATCGCTGGATCGCAATCCACTACGGGCAGTTTTGGGGGTTCGGCGCGATCGGCGCGTTACTGGTGACGATTGCTGCGATCTGTGCCGGTGTGGCCGCGGCCAGATTGAGACAACCGTCGCCGCACTTTCCCACGCTCACCAGCCGGCTTCGCGTGGCGATCAAGTCCAATCCGCTCCAATCGAATCAGATCGAAGCCGCGCGAGATACCGCGGCCTCGGTCCTGCTAGCGCCTTCGGCGCCGCCGTCCCAGGCTCGTGCGCGACGATCGCGGCCGGCGCGGAACAACAGGAACATTCAGGCCGGTCTGCTCGTGATGGCGACGCTGCTGGGCTGGGCGGCCACCCGGCGGCGATCGAACACGCGCCGAGCAGACGTCTGATGCCACGCGCCCGGCCTGAAGATAATCTTCTTCTGATGGCGGCTACGGCCATCCTCATCCTGACGGCGCAGCACTTTTTTCAGGCCGGCGCGCGGGCTCGGTCGCCGGGTTTGGCCGCCGCGCCCGCCGGCTCCCTGCCGAATGAATACAATGCGCGATCTGACAACCCGCCCGCTGTCCGGCGCGCGAACTGGAAAACCACCCTGTGGCGCGTCTACGAGCGTTCCAATGACGACCGTTTGCTTGCCACCGCCGCGGGCGTGGTGTTTTTCGGACTGCTTGCGGTGTTCCCGGCGGTAACGGCTCTTGTCTCGTCCTATGGCCTGTTCACCGATCCCGCCACCATCGGCGGCAACCTGCAAACGCTGGCGCTGATGCTGCCGGAGGGCTCGTTCCAGATTGTGCAGGATCAGATCGCCCGGGTGCTCGCCAAGGGTCCCGCCGCGCTCGGCGGAACATTCCTGTTCGGCCTTGCCCTCGCGCTCTGGAGCGCCAATGCCGGCGTCAAGGCGATCATCGACGCGCTCAACGTTGCCTATGAGGTGCGGGAAACGCGCAGCTTCATCCGCCTCAACCTGCTGTCGCTTGCATTGACGGCCGGCGGTATTGCGGCGCTGCTCCTGATGGTGAGCGCGGTGGTGGCATTTCCGTTGGCGTTCAATCACATCGATGTCAGCCCCCAGGGCCGCGTCATCCTTGGCCTGGCCCGCTGGCCGTTGCTGTTTGCGGCCCTGATCGTCGCGCTGAGCGTGTTGTACCGGTTTGGGCCTAACCGGCCTGCGGCGCGGTGGGAATGGACGGCGGCCGGCACGATCGCCGCGGCGCTGCTCTGGATCGCCGGTTCCGCCGCGCTGTCCTGGTACCTCTCGAATTTCGGCAACTACAACGCGACGTACGGCTCGCTTGGCGCCGCCATCGGCCTGATGATGTGGATGTGGATGTCGGCCACGGTCGTGCTGTTCGGCGCCGAGCTCAACTCGGAAATCGAGCGTCAAACCGCGACCGGCGGCGCACGTTCCCCATTGCCGGGACAGCCGTCGCGCGCCACCGCTTAGGCGGAAGCGGCTGGTTCCGGCCGCCCCCAAAGAACACTAGCTCTGCGAATCAACATTGATGCTAAGGTTGCGCCGCTCGGGGAGCGCGAGGCGGACCGTGCCTGAAACGTCCGTGTTTTCCCGGGTGACTACAGTTCGGACCTGAAGGCGTAGCGCGCGACATGATTCGCATTTCGACGATTTTCATCGCCATCTGCATGGTGCTGGTTGCAGCCTCCCTCGGCCTCGTCCTGCATGCGGTGGCCGGCTTCAGCGGCACCGAGTCCGCGATCGTGGCGCTCACCGCGCTGACCTTCCTGATCCTCTACAACGCCGTGTCGATGCGGCTGCGCGACCGCTCCGACGTCGGCGGCCAGATCGCCGATCTGTCCCGCGGCACCGCCGACCTCGCCCGCCAGGTCGCCGAATTCGGCCGCCGGCTCGCCGCGGTCGAGGGCCGGGTGGTGTCGGCGAACTCCGCAAGCTCCGACCGCATCCAGGCCGTGCTCGGCGAGATCAACGAGCTTGGCGGGCTGGTCAAGCAACTGGCGATCTCGGTGGCGAGCCATGAGGATCTCATAGCCTCAGGCGCAGTCGCCGCGCCCCCGGCCCCGACGGGCAGACTGCATTCCGAGCCGCCTGAACAATCGGCGATCGCTCCGCAGCAAGCGGCGCCCGCCGCCAGGCCCGCGCCGGTTGCAGCAGCAAAACCGGCGCCTTCAGCGGTTGCCGCGGAAGCCGCTTCGCCCTCGCGCAGCCAGCCGCAACTGCTTGCCGCGGTGAAGAATGCCGTCGAGGAAAGTCGGCTCGACATCTACCTGCAGCCGATGGTGACGCTGCCGCAGCGCAAGGTGCGCTTCTACGAGGCGGTGACGCGGCTGCGCGACGACAAGGACCAGGTTCTCGCCGCCGACGATTTCATCGCCACCGCCGAAGCCGGCGGACTGATCGGCAAGATCGATCACATGGTGATGTTGCGCTGTATCCAGGTGCTGCGCCGCCTGATGGTGCGCAACAAGGACGTAGGTGTGTTCTGCAACGTCTCGGCGGCGACGCTCGCCAATCCCGCCAATTTCGCCCAATGCCTCGACTTCCTCGAGGCCAACCGGGCGCTGGCGCCGTCCTTCGTGCTCGAATTCAAGCAGGCGGCGTTCCGCCATCTCGGCCCGACCGAAATCGAGAATCTCGCGGCATTGTCGCAGCGCGGCTACCGCTTCTCGATCGATCACGTCACCGACCTGCGGATCGAACCGCGCGACCTCGCCGACCGCGGCGTCCGCTTCATCAAGGTGCCGGCGGCATTGCTGCTCGATCCCAAGCAGAGTTCGACCTCGGACATCCACCCTTCCGACCTTTCCGACCTGCTCGGCCGCTTCGGCATCGACCTGATCGCCGAAAAGATCGAGGGAGAGCGGGCGGTGGTGGACCTGCTCGACTACGACGTAAGGTTTGGCCAGGGTTTCCTGTTTGCGCCGCCGCGGCCGTTGCGGCCCGAGGGGGCATCTGCTACCGGCGGGGCGGCAGCGAACAAGGAATCCGGCACTCCCAATGGCTCCAGCAGCACCGTTCCCATCTCCGGCCCGGCCGCAGAGCCCGCGATGCGGGCGACCGGCAATGCCGCACTGGCGCGCCGTGCCGCAGGACCCGGCTAACAGGCTTCCAAACTCATGACCTCATTGCGTTTTGCGGAGAGGCTGAGCGACCTCGTGGACGGCGTGGAGGTCATCCTCTCCGACATCTGGGGCGTGGTGCATAACGGGCTGGAGTCGTTTCCCGAAGCCTGCGAGGCGCTGCACACCTATCGCCAGCGTGGCGGCACCGTCATCCTAATCACAAACGCGCCGCGACCGGCCGATTCCGTGCAGCGCCAGTTGCGCAAGCTCGGCGTCGCCGACGAAACCTACGACGCCATCGTCAGTTCGGGCGACCTGACGCGGAATTTCGTCGCCGACCATCCCGGCAAGAAGATCTTCTGGATCGGTCCGGAGCGGGATTCGTCGATCCATCGCGGGCTCGACGCCGTCATGGCGCCGCTGGAACAGGCCGACTACATCATCTGCACCGGCCTGTTCGACGACGAGACCGAATCGGCAGAAGACTATCGCGCCATGATGCTGCAGGCGCGGGAGCACAAGCTGCCGCTGATTTGCGCCAACCCCGACATCGTCGTCGAACGCGGCGACCGCCTGATCTATTGCGCGGGCGCGATCGCCGAGCTCTATCGCGAACTTGGCGGCGAGGCGATCTTCTACGGCAAGCCGCACCGGCCGATCTATGAACGCGCCATGGCGCTCGCCGCCGAACGCCGCGGCCGGCCGACCTCGCTCGACCGTGTGCTGGCGATCGGGGATTCGGTGCGCACCGACCTCACCGGCGCGCTTGGCTTCGGAATCGATTGTCTTTTCCTCACCCGCGGCATCCATTCCGAGGAATTCGAGGGCATCGACCAGCTCGATCCGGCCTCGGTGAAAGAGCTCTTCGGCCACCCGCCCCGCGCCCTGATGCGAGAGCTACGCTGGTAGCCGCCAGCGAGACCGTCGCGCCGAGCGGCACCGTCATGAAAAACCCAGCCTCACAAGTCTGTAGAAGTTCATCATCTGAAAACACAAATGCCCGGGACAAAGCCCGGGCATGACAAATCAATTTATGATGATGCCGGCGTTTACGCCGTCGCCATGTCCGGGAAGACCGCCTCGATCTTGGTCTTCAGCGTGGCCGCGTTGAACGGCTTGACGATGTAGTTGTTCACGCCGGCCTTCTTGGCGGCGATCACGTTCTCGGTCTTGGATTCGGCCGTGATCATGATGAAGGGCGTGGTGGCCAGATTGGGGTCGGCACGGACTTCCTTGAGCAGGTCGTAGCCGGTCATTGGCTCCATGTTCCAGTCGGAGATCACGAGGCCGTATTTCTTGCCGCGCATCTTGTTCAGCGCCGCCGAGCCGTCGCTGGCATCGTCGATGTTGTCGAAGCCGAGCTGCTTCAAAAGATTTCGGATGATGCGGATCATGGTGCTGTAGTCATCAACCACCAGAACCGGCATGGACAAATCAACCGCCATCTTTTCCCCCACAACGATTACGCAACAAACTATCGGCAGGCCTGCGCGACCCGCAGTCCCTTCCCCAAGCAGTAGCAGCAGCCGTTAAACAGCGCGTTAATCGGGGAACACCGGATTGCAATCGTTTTGGGCCGACCCGCCCGCTTGACTTCGACGGGGGCACCGCGTCACGGTCCGATCGTGTTCCCCGAGACCCAAGAATCCCTAAGAATCCCTGAAATGACTACTGATTTTACCGTTATCCGAGACACCACGCCTGCCGCCGAGATTCCCCGGGGGGCCGTGGTCGCCATGGGCAATTTCGACGGCGTCCATCTGGGGCACCGCGCAGTGATCGACGCGGCCTTACGCATGGGCCACGCCCATGGAAAGCCGGCGTTCGCCGTCACCTTCGAGCCGCATCCACGCAGCTTTTTCAGCCCGAACAGCCCGCAATTCCGCCTCTCCGATGAGGCCAACAAGCTGCGGCTGCTGGCCGGGACCGGGCTCGCTGGCGCCGTGGTGATGACCTTCGACAAGTCCCGGGCCGGGACCTCGGCGCAAGATTTCATTCACCATGATCTGATCCAGCGCCTCGGCATCAGCGGGATCGCCGTCGGCTACGACTTTCATTTCGGCAAGGGCCGTACCGGCTCGCCAAGCCTCCTGGTCAGCGAGGGGCCGCGCCTCGGCATCGAGGTCGATGTCCAGGCCCATGTCGATATCGAGGAGCGGCCGGTGTCTTCCAGTGCGATCCGCATGGCGCTGGCGGAGGGCCAGATCGACGAAGCCTCCGCGATGCTGGGCGGACCATGGTTCGTCAGCGGCGAAGTGATCCATGGCGAGAAGCGCGGCCGCGATCTCGGCTACCCGACCGCCAATATTCGCCTCGACAAGAACTGCAGCCTCAAGCACGGCATCTATGCGGTGCGGGTCGGCCGCGGTGCCGAGCGCTTCGATGCGGTGGCGAGCTTCGGCCGCCGCCCGACTTTTGATAATGGCGCGCCGCTGCTCGAAGTGTTCCTGTTCGACTTCAAGGGCGACCTCTATGGCACCGTGCTCGACGTCGCCTTCATCGGTTTCATCCGTGACGAGCTGAAATTCGACACCATCGAAGCTTTGATACGCCAGATGGATGACGACAGCGCCCGGGCGCGCGCGGCACTGGCGGCGGCGCCGGATGCGTTTCCCAGGCTCGGAGCGATCGGTTGAACAAGACGGAAAAGCAGAAAATGCTCGCAGGCGAACTCTATCGCCCTGACGAGGAGCTCGGCGCAGAACAGGCCGCGGCCAAGGCATGGATGGTGCGTTACAATGCGGCCTTGGCATCGCCGGTTTCCGAGCGGCACGCCTTGCTTCGCGAACGCCTTGGCCGCGTCGGAAAGGGCGCCGTCATCCGGCCCCCCTTCCACTGCGACTATGGCTACAACATCAGTCTCGGCGACGGCGTCTTCCTCAACTTCAACTGCATCATTCTCGACGTGGTCGAGGTTGTCATCGGCGACGGCACCCAGATCGGGCCGGCCGTGCAAATCTATGCCGCCGACCACCCGCGCGACGCCGAAACGCGGAAGACCGGCCTCGAGTTCGGCCGCCCGGTGCGGATCGGCAAAGATGTCTGGATCGGCGGCGGCGCCATCATCCTGCCCGGTATCACGATCGGCGACGGCGCGGTGATCGGCGCCGGCAGCGTGGTGACGCGGGATGTCGGACCGGGTGTGACGGTTGCGGGTAACCCGGCGCGGCCACGGCGCATCGACTAAGCGGCATTCTCCCTGAGGAGGCTTTCGGCGCAGTCAACAATGGTCGTCGTCGCCGAACGTGGCGCAAAGCCTAGCATGCGGCGCGCCTTCGCTGCGGTGAGATCATTCTTGCGCCCGAGACTCGATACGAAATTCCGCAGCACCGGGACGAACAACGACGACAGCCGGAAGACCAGGTCCGGCAATCGGCGCGTCGGCACCTTGCCGGCGCGACTGCCGAGATGCAGTCGCAGCGTCGCTGCGATGTCCTCCATCCACATGAAATCACCGGCCGCGATGAAGCGATTTGCTGCGGCCTCAGGCGCAGTCATTGCCCGGACATGCAGTTCGGCCAGGTCGCGCACGTCCACGACCCAGAATCCGAGGCGCGGAATGGCAGCCGGGCGCCCCTCCAGCAAACGCTGAATGATCTGGACCGAACCGAGATTCGCCTTCGTCAGCACCGGTCCGAACACGGCGCCCGGAAGGATGGTCGTCAAGCTGGTCCGACCAGTATGCCCGGCCATGAAATCCCATGCCGCACGCTCTGCCAGTATCTTGGATCGTCGATAGGCATCGAATTGCCGGTCGGCCGGATCCGCCCATACGGTTTCGTCGCTGATGCGATCCGCGCGGTGCGGCGGTCGGGCGGCAGCTGCGGCCGACGTCATCACCACGCGCCTGACGCCCGCCTTCACCGCAGCCCGAAGCACCCGCACCGTCCCGTCACGCGCCGGAACGATCAGTGCGTCGGGTTTCCCCGATGTGTCGCCGTCAAGCGGAGAAGCGACGTGAAATACGTAGTCGCACCCCGCCATCGCATCGCCCCAGCCATCGTCCGCGGTCAGATCGGCGGCGATGAAAGTCAGCCGGTCGGTGGCGCCGGCGCAGGAGGCGACTGCCGCCCGCACCGCCGATTGTTTCGAAAGGTCGCGCACGGTGGTGCGCACTTGATAGCCGCGCTGCAGAAGCTCGACGATACACCAGCCGGCAACGAATCCAGTGCCGCCAGTTACCAGCACGACCTCCGTGCGATTCGGTAAGGTCATGCTGTCGGCGCATCGAGAGTTGAAGCGCGGCGGGCAATTCCGAGCGGGGGGCGCCGGGTGATCCGATAGACGGAAGCCGGAGGAATGTTGCGGACGGTTCCGCCAATCCGCACGGCCTTGAGCCCGAGCCGATCGAGAATGGGCCGCGGCACCGGGCAACGCGGACCATAGGTGAACTGGTAGAAACTCCCCGTGGGCCGCATGTGACTGAAGGCTCCGGAAAGAATCGACATGACCTTGCGGGGCGACATCGTCAGCAGGGGCAGGCCGCTGACCACGGCACCGACGTTCGCTCCGGGGAACAGGTCGTAACTGCCGAGTTGCGAGGCATCCATCCACAATACCCGCGCCTGCGGAAAGCGATGTTGCAGGACCCGCATGAAGTCCGATCCATATTCGACGAGCGTAAGATCGCACTCGCGGACGCCGCGTGCGACGAGCGCCCTTGTGAACACGCCGGTCCCCGCCCCAAGTTCAAGAACGGGCCCGTCGGATGGATCGATTTGCTTCGTCATCAGACGCGCAAGCGAATCGCCCGATGGCGCGACCGCGGCCACACGGCGCGGATCTGATATCCACGACCGGAAGAAGCGAAAGAAGTCGGAATATGCGCAAGCAGCCGTCACGACCTGAACCTCCGTTGATGGCGGTCGAGCAGCGCAAGCCTACCCGGCGATTGCCGCCCTATATCTACGACTGTATACTTCGGTTTGAATCAAATATCTACACCTGTAGATAAAGAGAGAACCCAGATGACAGGCCCACCTCCAGCGCGACGCCGAAACGCTGCGGCGACCCGCGAAGCGATCCTCACCTCGGCACGGCGGGCCTTCGCGCGGGCCGGGTATGATGGTGCGGGGGTGCGGGAGATCGCAGCAGGCGCCGGCGTCACGGCGATGCTGGTCAATCGCTATTTCGGATCGAAGGAGCAGCTGTTCGCCGAAGTTCTCGCCGCCACGTCGGCCGCTCCAACGATCCTGACTCCGGAAAATCTCAGATCATCCAACCTTCCTGAAACCATTGCCGCCACGCTCGTCGACATCACACAGGCCGCGGACACCCCGCTGGAAGGCTTTCTGATCATGCTTCACTCCGCCTCGAGCAAACGGGCCGCCGAGATCGGACGGGAGCAGATCGAAAAAGGCCATCAGAAGACGCTAACTGATGCGCTTGCGGGTGACCTCGCCCCCCAACGTGCGGCACTGATGCTCTCGCTCGTCGCGGGTTTCCAGGTCATGCGGCAGATGATCGGCCTCTCGGCGCTCGCCGAGGCCGAGCGATCCGATCTCATCAAGGTCCTGGCTCCGCTGTTCAAGCAACTCATTGAAGGCACACAGGCAAGCGGAGACACATTGTCCACGGGGACCTGACGCTGCCGGGCCTTTGCGCTTCTGCCTTCCGGCTGCTATGGAAAGCCCCCATGTTTGCGCGGCGCACCATCAGCATTAGCGGCCCGGCTTCCGCCTGAGCGTTCGGCTCGGCGCAAGACCGGGATTTTTCTGTTCACCCGCTATTCCCCAGCGCCTCTCGCGCCGTCTTCGAGCCAAACCAGAGCGTTCATGTCCCAAAATCCGCAAAAGTCCGACGCCGCCGACTATTCCAAGACCCTGTTCCTGCCGCAGACGGAATTCCCGATGCGCGCCGGCCTGCCGCAGCGCGAGCCGGAAATCCTCAACTACTGGAACAAGATCGACCTCTACGAGAAGCTGCGAAAGGACGCCGCCGGCCGCGCCAAATTCGTGCTGCATGACGGCCCGCCCTACGCCAACGGCAACATCCATATCGGCCACGCGCTGAACAAGATCCTCAAGGACGTGGTGACCAAGAGCCAGCAGATGCTGGGCTTCGATTCCAACTACGTGCCGGGCTGGGACTGCCACGGCTTGCCGATCGAATGGAAGATCGAGGAAGAGAACTACCGCTCCAAGGGCAAGCCGAAACCGGACTTCCGCGACTCCACCGCGATGGTGGCGTTCCGGAAAGAATGCCGCGCCTATGCGACGCACTGGCTCAATGTCCAGCGCGAGGAATTCAAGCGGCTCGGCATCATCGGCAACTGGGATCATCCCTACGCCACCATGAGCTATCCGGCCGAAGCGCAGATCGCGCGCGAGCTGATGAAGTTCGCCGCCAACGGCACGCTCTATCGCGGCTCCAAGCCCGTGATGTGGAGCGTGGTCGAGAAGACCGCGCTGGCCGAGGCCGAAGTCGAATACGAGGACTACACCTCCGACATGGTGTGGGTGAAATTTCCGGTCACCTCGCCGGCGCATGGCGCGCTGGCGGAAGCGTCCGTCGTGATCTGGACCACGACGCCCTGGACGCTGCCCGGCAACCGCGCCATCTCGTTCTCGCCCAAGATCGCCTACGGCCTCTACAAGGTCACCGATGCGCCTGCTGACAATTGGGCAAAGGCCGGCGATCTCCTGATCCTCGCCGATGCGCTCGCGGAAGAAGTATTCAAGCAGGCGCGCGTCACGGCGTATGAGAAAGTGCGCGATATTCCGGGCGACACGCTCGACGCCGTGGAATGCGCCCATCCGTTGAAAGGCGTTGGCGGCGGATACGAATTCACGGTGCCGCTGCTGCCCGGCGACCACGTCACCGACGACACTGGTACCGGTTTCGTGCATACCGCACCGGGCCACGGCCGCGAGGACTTCGACGTCTGGACGGCGAACGCGCGCGAGCTCGATCAACGCGGCATCAACACCGCCATCCCCTACACCGTCGACGAGAACGGCGCCTATACCGACCATGCGCCCGGCTTTACCGGCAAGCGCGTGATCAACGACAAGGGCGAGAAGGGCGACGCCAACGACGCCGTGATCAAGGCCCTGGTCGAGGCCGGCAGGCTTCTGGCGCGCGGCAGGCTCAAGCATCAATATCCGCATTCCTGGCGCTCGAAGAAGCCGGTGATCTTCCGCAACACGCCGCAATGGTTCATCGCGATGGACAAGGACATCGCCGTGGACGGCAAGACCAAGCCCGGCGACACGCTTCGCGCCCGCGCGCTACATGCGATCTCGGTGACGCAATGGGTGCCGCCCGCCGGACAGAACCGCATCAACGGCATGATCGCCGGCCGCCCGGACTGGGTGATCTCGCGCCAGCGCGCCTGGGGCGTGCCGATCGCGGTGTTCGTGCGCGAGAAAGGCGACGGCTCCGCCGAGATCCTGCAGGACGAAATCGTCAATCAGCGCATCGTCGAAGCCTTCATGGAGGAGGGCGCCGACGCCTGGTACATGGACGGCGCGCGCGAGCGCTTTCTCGGGGAACGCACGGCCGAGGAATGGAAGAAAGTCGACGACATCTGCGACGTCTGGTTCGATTCGGGCTCGACCCACGCCTTCGTGCTGGAAGACCGCCAGAACTTTCCCAATCTCGGCAACATCGTCCGCAAGATCGACGGCGGCGACGATACCGTGATGTATCTGGAAGGGTCGGACCAGCATCGCGGCTGGTTTCATTCCTCGCTGCTGGAAAGTGCCGGCACCCGCGGCCGCGCGCCGTATGACGTGGTGCTCACCCACGGCTTCACGCTGGACGAGAACGGCCGCAAGATGTCGAAGTCGCTCGGCAACACCGTCGAGCCGCAGAAGGTGATGAAGGATTCGGGCGCGGATATTCTCCGCCTCTGGGTCTGCGCCACCGACTATGCCGACGACCAGCGCATCGGTCCGGAGATCCTCAAGAACACCATCGAGACCTATCGCAAGCTGCGCAACTCGATCCGCTGGATGCTCGGCACGCTGCATCATTTCGATCCGGCCGACACGGTCGCGCATGCCGACATGCCCGAGCTGGAACGCTTGATGCTGCACGAGCTGGCGAAACGCGCCGTCATCGTGCGCCAGGCCTATGCCGAATTCGACTACAAGACTGTGGTCGCGACGCTGGCGGCGTTCATGAACACCGAATTGTCGGCATTCTATTTCGATATCCGCAAGGACGCGCTGTATTGCGACCCGCCGTCCTCGGTCACGCGCAAGGCGGCGCTGACCGCGATCGACATCATCTGCGATGCGATCCTGCGCTGGCTGGCGCCGGTGCTCAGCTTCACCTGCGAAGAGGCGTGGCGGATGTACCGGCCGGACGCCGAGCCGTCGGTGCACCTGACGCTGTTCCCGGAAGGTTTTGACCAATACCGCGACGACGCGCTCGCCGCGAAATGGGAAACCATCCGAGATGTGAGGCGTGTGGTCACCGGCGCGCTCGAACTCGAACGTGCCGCCAAGAACATCGGCTCCTCGCTCGAGGCTTCACCGCTGGTCTACGTGTCGGACACGAACATCTTCAACACGCTGTTCGACATCGACCTGGCCGAAGTCTGCATCACCTCGAACGCCATGGCGACCAATGATGACGCACCGGCCGGCGCGTTCACCCTCCCCGACGTTCCCGGCGTCGCCGTCGTGGTCGAGAAGGCTGTGGGCACCAAATGCGCCCGGTCGTGGAAGATCCTGCCGACCGTCGGTGAAGACGCCGAGTATCCCGACGTCTCGCCGCGCGATGCGCAGGCTTTGCGCGAATGGAAGGCGCTTGCCGAAGGCAAGAAGCCGGTTGAAGCAGTCGAGGAGCCCGCCGCGCCTGTCAGGTTGATCGAGACGCAACGCGTCGAACAAGAACAGCCGTCAACCGAAGCGCCTGAGCAAGCCGGTTCGGAAAACGTGACCGCTGCCAAGCCCGACAAGAAGGTCAGGGCCAAGAAGACTTCTGAAGGCCCGGATTCGGCGGAAGCCGAGAGACCGGTCAAAGCCAAGAAAGTCGCAGCGGCCCGGAAGGCTGTCGAAGCCGCGAAGCCGATTGAAGCTGAAGCCAAGCAGCCCAGCGCCAAGAAGCCCAAGACCAAAAAGGCCAAAGCCCAAAAGGCCAAAGCTAAGAAGACCAAGAAGGCCGTAGCCAGGAAAGCCAAGGCCAAGAAGGCTGCCAAATCCAAAAAGGCTTCCTCGGCAACGAAGGGAGCCAGGAAGGCGGCTGCAAAGACGGCGAAGAAGGTAACCAGGAAAAAGACGGCCAAGAAGCCGGGAAAGAAGCCGCCGGCCACCAAGGCAAAGAAGAAGAAAAGGAAGGCCAGATAAGTGTCTGGCCTCGAACGCCCGCGAACCCCTCACCTGCGCGCCGGCGTCATTGCCGCGATCGTGACGCTGGTGATCGACCAGGCTTCAAAGCTCTGGCTACTCTACGTGTTCGACCTCGCCAAGCGCGGCGCGGTCAGGGTCACGCCGTTCTTCGACCTGGTGCTGGCCTGGAATGTCGGGATCAGCTTTGGCTGGTTCCAGACCGATAACCAGCTCGCCCAGGTCGCGCTGATTGCGATCAAGGCGATTGCGGTGATCGTGCTCGGTATCTGGATGGCGCGCTCCAGCACCCTGCTGGCGACGCTGGCGCTCGGCCTGATCATCGGCGGCGCGGTCGGCAACGGCATCGACCGCTTCCTGCATGGCGCGGTGGTCGATTTCGCCCTGTTCCACATCGAGATCGGCGGAAAAACCTTCAATTGGTATGTGTTTAACCTTGCCGATGTGGCCATTGTTGCCGGGGTAGCGGGCCTATTGTATGATTCCTTCCTGGGGGTACCCGCCGCAAAAGCGCCCTGATCCCGGTCGATACGAACCTTTGCGGTATGGGGCTATTACGCCCCTCAAGCCCGGCCCCCGCATGTAGCGGAAATTGTGAATGGGAACAGCGCGATGCGCGAGACCGAAGCCCGTTTCTGGATGCTGCAGACCAGCTCGTTGACCCGTGCCCTGCGGTTTGCCGCCATCGCCCTTGGCGTTGGCCTGGTGATGGCCGCCGGCCCCGTACGGGCGGCCGAGGACGAGGACGAGGACGACAAGACCTTCGAGGAAAAGATCATCGAAGGCATCATGCGCGGCATCGGCGGCACCAACATGGAAAACCGCGGCATTGAGTACCGCGAGCGCTCGCCCCTGGTGGTTCCCCCCAAGCTCGATCTGCCGCCCCCGGCCGCGACTGCTGCCGAAGTGAAGGCGCCGAACTGGCCAAAGGATCCCGACGAGCAGCGCCGCAAGGCTGCCGTCGCGGCGCGCAAGAAAGAGAACAAGGACCCGCGCGAAGCGGCCCGCATCCTGACACCGGCTGAACTCGCTGTGGGCAAAACCGCCGCCCCCTCGCGCAAGGACAGCGATCCGGTGCAGCCCGGCGCCTCAAACAATAACCCGATCCTGAGCCCCTCGCAGCTCGGCTATAGCGGCGGCTTCAGCGGCCTGTTCGGCGGCAACAAGACCGAGACGGCCCCTTTCAAGGAGGAGCCGACTCGGGATTCGCTGACCCAGCCGCCGCCCGGCTACCAGACGCCGTCGCCGAACTATGCCTATGGCACCGGGCCGAAGGAATCGCTCAACAAGGAATACAACCCTTCCAAGGGTAAGTATGGCGAATAGTTAAGCATGGCGATTAGTTAAGCTGATCTCTCGCCTTCGTGACGATTATTGGCGTGGGCGCGGTGTACGATGCCGCAGCTTGATCCCGAACGGTTTTGTCGGGTTACTTCCAACGTTTGCGCGAATTGTTATCGCAGGACCGGTCACCCGTTTTGCGGCATGCGCGCCAGATAGGTCATGATGTCCTCACACCGTTTTGCCGCCTCTCTCGTTGCAGCCCTCATCTCATTTTCCGCCGGCAGCGCATCCGCCCAGACCACGGTCACGTCGGAACGTCCTGCCAGCTTCACGCTGGACAACGGCCTGCAGGTGGTCGTGATCCCGGATCACCGCACGCCGGTTGTCACGCAGATGATCTGGTACAAGGTCGGCTCTGCCGACGAGACGCCGGGTAAATCCGGACTGGCCCACTTCCTCGAACATCTGATGTTCAAGGGGACGGCCAAACATCCCGCCGGCGAATTCTCCCAGACCGTGCTGCGGATCGGCGGCAACGAAAACGCCTTCACCTCGCTCGACTACACCGGCTATTTCCAGCGCGTGCCGCGCGAGCATCTGGCCAAGATGATGGAGTTCGAGGCCGACCGCATGACCGGCCTCATCCTCAAGGATGAGAACGTACTTCCCGAGCGCGACGTCGTGCTGGAAGAGTTTAATATGCGCGTCGCCAACAATCCGGACGCGCGGTTGTCCGAGCAGATCATGGCGGCGCTGTATCTCAACCATCCCTATGGCCGGCCGATCATCGGCTGGCGCCAGGAAATCGAGAAGCTCGACCGCGAGGATGCGCTGGCGTTCTACAAGCGTTTCTACGCGCCGAACAACGCGATCCTGGTGATCGCGGGCGACGTCGACGCCAAGGAAGTCCGCCCGATGGTGGAAAAGGCCTATGCGGGCATCCCGGCGCAGCCGGCGATATCGGCGAACCGCGTCCGTCCGCAGGAGCCGGTGCCCGCCGCGCCGCGCACGGTGACGCTGTCCGATCCGCGCGTCGAACAGACCGGCCTGCGGCGCTATTATCTGGTCCCCTCTTCGGCGACGGCTGCGGCCGGCGAAGGCCCCGCGCTCGATGTGCTCGCGCAATTGATGGGCGGCGGCTCCAATTCCTATCTCTACCGCGCGCTGGTGGTCGACCGTCAGCTCGCGGTCAGCGCCGGCGCCGGCTATCAGGGTACCTCGCTCGATCCCTCGCAGTTTTCGATCTCGGTTTCGCCCAAGCCCGGCGTCGAATTTTCGCAAGTAGAGCAGGCGATCGACGGCGTGATTGCGGACGTGATCCAGAATCCGGCCCGCGCCGAAGATCTCGAACGGGTCAAGACCCAGTTGATTGCGGAAGCGATCTACGCCCAGGACAATCAGGCCACGCTGGCGCGCTGGTATGGCGGCGCGCTGACGACCGGACTTTCGATCGACGACATCAGGAGCTGGCCGGACCGGATTCGCGCCGTGACCGCCGAACAGGTCCGTGACGCCGCGCAGAAATGGCTCGAAAAGAACCGCTCGGTGACCGGCTATCTCATCAAGGACGCCACGCCGAAACGCGAGGAGAAGCGCTCGTGATCCGTTTTTCGATTGGCGCGAAGCGCCTCGCTTCCGGCCTGATCGCCGGCGCCGTGCTGCTGTCGCTGGCGGTGACGCCGTCACACGCCGCGGCAAAGATCCAGCGGCTGGTCTCGCCGGGCGGCATCGAGGCGTGGTTCGTGCAGGACGCCACGGTGCCCCTGATTGCGATGGAATATGCCTTCGGCGGCGGCGCTTCCCAGGACCCGGCCGGCAAGCCCGGCGTCGGCAACATGGTCGCCGGCCTGCTCGACGAGGGATCCGGCGATCTCGATTCCAAGACCTTTCACGAGCGTCTCGAGCGCCGCGCCATCGAACTGAGCTTCTCCTCGACCCGGGATACCTTCCGCGGCTCGCTCCGCATGCTCAAGGACAACAAGGACGAGGCGTTCGATCTGCTGCATCTGGCGCTGACCTCGCCGCATTTCGAAGCCACCGACGTCGAGCGCATTCGCGCGCAGGTGCTCTCCGGGCTGCGCCGCGACACAACTAACCCGACCTCGCTGGCGAGCCGCAAATTCCTGGAATTGGCCTTCGGGGATCATCCCTATGGCAGGCAGGGCAACGGCACGCTCGACAGCGTGCCGAAGATCGACGTCGCCGACATGAAGGATTACGTCCGCCGCGTGATCGCCAAGGATACCTTGCGCATCGCCGTGGTCGGCGATGTCGATACCGACACGCTCGGCAAGCTCCTGGACAAGACGTTCGGCGCACTGCCGGCCAAGGCCAGCCTGACGGCGATCGCCGAGGTCGAAGCCACCAAGCCGCCGCAGCGCGCGTTCGTGCCGCTCGACGTGCCGCAGACGGTGGTGACGTTCGGCGGCCCCGGCGTTCGCCGCCACGATCCGGATTTCATGGCCGCCTATGTCGTGAACCACATCCTCGGCGGCGGCGGATTGTCGTCGCGGCTCTACAAGGAAGTGCGCGAGAAGCGCGGCCTGGCCTATTCGGTCTATGAATCGCTGCTCTGGATGGATCGCTCCGCCTTGTTCATCGGCAATACCGGCACCCGCGCCGACCGCGCCGGCGAAACCGTCGACGCCATCGAGAAGGAAATCCGCCGGATCGCCGAGGAAGGCCCGACCCAGAAGGAACTGGAAGAGGCCAAGTCCTACCTCAAGGGCTCGCAGATGCTGGCGCTCGATACCTCCTCCAAGCTCGCTCAGGCGCTGCTGCAGTACCAGCTCGACAAGCTGCCGATCGACTACATCGAGAAGCGTAACGCGATCGTCGATGCCGTGACGCTCGACGACGCCAAAAAGGCCGCGCAGAAGCTGTGGGGCCAGGGCCTGCTCACCGTCATCGTCGGCCGCGCCCCACAGGCCGCCGCTCAGCCGGTGGCGGCGCCGCCGAAGGCGAACTGACGGTATTCCGCGGTCATGGGCGGGCTTAGCCGTCCGAAGGACGGCGTCGATTCTGCTCGCCTATGCGCGGCCATCCACGTCTTTCATGAAGCTGTGCTATGAGAACGTGGATGCCGGGGGACATCTGGCGCGAAGACGCGCTTCGCGCTACAGCCCGGGCATAACGCCTTTGGTGCCACCATGCTGCGGGTTTCCCGCGACCTCACGATCGACGAAAACGATATCGAGATCGGCTTCGTCCGCGCCTCCGGCCCGGGCGGGCAGAACGTCAACAAGCTCGCGACCGCTGCCCAGCTGCGTTTCGACACGCGCAAGATCACCCTGCCGGAAGACGCGGCCCTGCGGCTGAACCGGATTGCCGGCCAGCGTATGACCAAGGATGGCGTGATTGTGATCCATGCCCAGCGCTTCCGCACCCAGGAACGCAACCGGGCCGACGCCGTCGACCGCCTGCTCGAAATGCTGCGCGAAGCCATGGTGAGGCCGATACCGCGGCGCGCCACCAAGCCGACCTTCGGCTCGAAGCAGCGAAGGCTGGAAGGCAAGAAGCGCCGCAGCGACGTCAAGGCGAAGCGCAACACCGCGCGCTTTGACGATTGAAGCTCAGATTTATATTTTGACGCGTTTTCTTGACGCGAACCGGCATCCACTTCGCTCGAAAACGCTCTGCTCAATCCCTGATCAGGTACTCCCGGATCATCAACCGCCCACGGTGAATGCGGGCCTTGACGCTTTCGCGCGTCAGCCCAAGAACGCCTGCGATCTCGTCGATCGACAATTCCTCGATATCGCGCAGCAGGATCACCTCGCGATAATGATCGGGCAGCGACTGGATGGCGCGGGAGAGGTCGATGCGAACGTCCTCGGGCGCGAGATGCGCCAGACGCATCTCCACCTCGTCGGCCGAAGCGTCCGCCATTCCCGTCGACCGGCGCAGCAGGCGAAGGCAGGCGCGGCGCGCCACCGCAAACAACCACGCCGAGAACGACGTCACGGCGCGGAGCGTGCCGACCCGCCGGTACAGCAACAGCAGCGTTTCTTGAACCGCGTCGTCGATATCGGCCGCGCGGCAGTTGCGCGCGGCATAACGGCGGATGTCGGGCTGGGCTATTGCGATCAGCGAGACCAGCGCATCGGCGTCGCCGCCGCGTGCGGCCTCGATCAGCGAGGGATCGCAGCGCCCTGCCCCGGTCCGTGCGATCATGGTGAGGGGAGCTTCCGGCCGACCATGGCGCACATCGGGCAGAAACCGAAAAAGCCGGTCAGAATCGCGACCACCCCGGTGCCCGCGATCAAATAGCCGGCCATTGCGCCGGACATGCCAGGCAGCCCGGGCATGCCGAACAGTCCGTACGCGATCATCACGACACCCCCGACCGACCGCATAACCCGCTCCCAACCCGGCAAATTCTTGCGATAAAACATAACAGCTCCCTTTGATTCAGTGAGAGAACTTCAACGTTCTCATCAGATAGAGCCGTCCGGGCGGGCTTTCGGTTCGCAACGCTCCGGCCAAAACGCAAAAAAACTCCGGCCGCCCAAGGCGACCGGAGTTCTGTTTGGAGAGCAACCCGATGGAGGAGCCGGGCTTCCTCCAGACCGCGGTTACCGGCTGGTCGTCGGCGGGGTGGCCGCGCCGCCCGTCACCTTGGGCGCGCCGCTGCCGGCGCCGACGGTGCCCTTCATGCCGGTTTTGGCGCCGGCCCTTTGGCTTCCGGCACCCGCCGGCGCATTGGTTTCCTCGTCGACGCTACCCGACGCGCCGCCCTGCATCTGGGTCTTGCCCTGCGCGCCGCCACGGACCTGCGTACCGGATGAGGCGCCTTGCGCCAGTACAGGACCGGCAAGCAGGGCCGAGATTGCAACCGCGATCGCCGAGGTTTTCACTAGCTTCATCCAATTCTCCTGGTTGGTTGGCAACAAGCAGTCGGTTACTTCAGCGCCGTTCGGGCCGAGCATGCTCGTCGCCGGATCACTCATGTCGCGAACGGCGCGCTCGCCATGCAAGCCGCGCCATGTGGTGAACGTGCAGGGATTTCGGGGTCATTTTGCGAATCCTTGGCCATGGACCGACCGCATATGCGGCGGCGGGAACTTTCGCACCTGCGATCTGAAGATCGAGAACCCGGCCTGAAGCGCGCGGCCGCTTTTGTTCTGTCGTGAAACAGCCCGCTACTACCACCGCTGATTTTCCGCGACCTACAGTCTACGCACACCGACGGTGAGCACATGACGAAGCTGCGCACGACACGGGCAATCGGTCTGGGATTTTGCGCCGCACTGCTTGTCGCACCGACGGCCCGGGCGCAGATGCCGCTGCCCGCCGCCAAGCCGCCGGATGGAACGACGCTGTTCAAGCAGCAATGCGCGACCTGCCATACCACCAACCTGTCGGACCCCGCCCGCCAGGGGCCGTCGCTGTTCAAGATCGTCGGCAGGCCGGCGGGCAAGGCGGACGGGTTTCGTTATTCGGCCGGCTTCGCTGAGGCGAGCTTCGTCTGGGACGACGCCAGGCTTGATGCCTATCTCACCAATCCGCAGGCGACGGTCCCGGGCTCCAACATGGCCTACCGCCAGCCCAAGGCAGAAACCCGCGCCGCCATCATCGCCTATCTGAAGGAGCTGAACTGAATGGCAAAGCCCGTTCATTCGATGATCCGCGTATTCGACGAGGCGAAATCGCTGGACTTCTACGCACGCGCCTTCGGGCTTGAGATCGCCGACCACCTCAAGTTTTCGGATTTTGCGCTGATCTATCTGCGTCATCCCTCCTCGCCGTTCGAGGTCGAACTGACCGTCAATTTCGATCGCAAGGAGCCCTACGCGCTAGGCGATGGCTACGGCCATCTTGCCGTCGTCGTCGATGATGTCGACGCCGAACACGCGCGGTTCGAGCAAGAGCGCCTGTCGCCCGGGCCGCTGCGCGACTTCAAGCATGACGGCAGGACGCTCGCGCGCTTCTTCTTCGTCGCCGACCCCGACGGTTACAAGATCGAAGTGATTCAACGAGGTGGCCGCTTCGGTTAATCGCAATCAACAAGCATTTAATGGAGGACACCAATGAGAGAAGTCGATCGTCGAAGCAAATATGATCGCCGCGTCTTCCTGAAGGGCGCGGCCACGGCGGTGCCGGCCGCAGCGATCGCGACCAGCGTGGGCCTTACCGTCAGCGACGCCTGGGCCGACGAAGCCACTACGCTGACACCGGCGACGCTCAAGACGCTAGTGAAGGTCGCGCGCGATATCTATCCGCACGACTTCCTCGGCGACAGCTACTACATCACTGCAATCAAGCCGTGGGACGGCAAGGCGGCGAAAGACCCGGCCACCAAGGTGCTGATCGCTGACGGCGTCGCGCGCCTCGATAAGGAGGCCATCGATCGCCACAAGGTTCCCTATGCGCAGGTGCAGTGGGAGACCGACCGCGTGGTGCTGTTGCAGCGCATCGAGACAACCGACTTCTTCCAGAAGGTCCGCGGCGACCTCATCGTCTCCCTCTATAACCAGAAAGAGCTCTGGCCGAAGTTCGGCTACGAGGGCTCCTCTGCCGAGCACGGCGGCTACATCGCGCGCGGCTTCGCCGACATCGACTGGCTCCCGAAGGCGTAAACAGCCGCGGTCAACGAACAGCAGGGAGGAATTCAACATGGCAAAATTCGATCTGAATGACAGCGGCGTGGTCGTGATCGTGGGCTCGGGCGCGGGCGGCGGAACGCTCGGCAACGAGCTGGCCCAAAAGGGCGTCAAGGT
>Ga0268266_10001748_pt1 | contig 24852 bp, 28 predicted proteins | sample KBSS13metaG_FD_190356 | JGI IMG/M metagenome (GOLD analysis project Ga0268266, IMG submission 190356) | Switchgrass rhizosphere microbial communities from Kellogg Biological Station, Michigan, USA - KBS S1-3 metaG (SPAdes) (version 2) | ecosystem: Host-associated > Plants > Roots > Rhizosphere... | reverse complement strand
CTTCGTGATCGGCACCTTCTCCAAGTCGGTCGGCACCGTGGGCGGCTTCTGCGTCTCGAACCATCCCAAGTTCGAGATCATGCGCTTGGTCTGCCGCCCCTACGTGTTCACCGCCAGCCTGCCGCCCAGCGTCGTCGCCACCGCGGCGACTTCGGTGCGCAAGCTGATGCACGCGGCCGACAAGCGCGCGCACTTGTGGGAGAACTCACGCGTGCTGCACGCCGGGCTCAAGGGCGCGGGCTTCCAGCTCGGCACCGAAACGCCCCAGAGCGCGATCATCTCGGTCATCATGCCGGACCTCGAGCGCGGCGCGGCGATGTGGGAGGCGCTGCTGCACGAGGGGCTCTACGTGAACCTCGCGCGCCCGCCGGCGACCCCCGCCAACATGACCCTATTGCGCTGCTCGCTGTGCGCCGAGCACACCGCGAGCCAAGTCCAGCAGATCATCGGCATGTTCAAGCGCGCCGGAGCCCGGGCGGGCATCGTCTGATCCTTCGTCGCCCCGGATCACGTCCGGGACGACGCCATGCATCGCCCCTGATTGCCGTTCGCATCCAGTCGCGTAGACTGGCGCGAACAAGTGGGGGAACGCGGCATGACCAAGTGGCTCTGGCTGGCGACGCTGGCGCTCACGCCCCTGCCGGCGTCCGCACAGGATGTGCCGCCGGCCATGCCGATGGCCCACGATCATCCGCCGGCCTCGCCCTCCGCCGAGATCAAGGCCGAGGCCGCACCCCAGCACGCCGGCCACTCCGAGACGATGCACGCCCACGACGACACCGTCGCGCCCGTCCGTCCCACGCTGCTGACCGGCTACGGCAACGGCGGCTTCGCCATCACCACCAGCGTGCCGCAGGCGCAGGCATTCTTCTCCAACGGCATGGAGCTCGGCGCCGCGTTTGCTCACCCTGCTGCCCTCGCCGCGATGCAGGAGGCGGTGCGGCTCGATCCCGCCTGCGGCATGTGCAAGTGGGGCCAGGCGCTCGTCGACGGGCCGACGATCAACTACGGCAAGGACCCCAAGGAGCGGGTGCCCCTCTACAAGCTCGCCCGCGAAGCCGAACGCGAGGTCCGCGCCGCCGGCACCTCGCGCGAGCGGGCGCTGGCGACGGCGCTCGCCGATCGCTACCGCCCCGGCAACATCGACCGCCACGATCGCGCCTATGCCGCCGCGATGGTCAGGATCCAGCAGGCCTACCCGCAGGACAACGAGGTCGCCGTCCTCACTGCCGACGCCCTGCTCCAGACCGCCTACACCGCTGACGACATCGACAAGCCGCGTGTCCGGCAAGCCGTGGCCCTGCTCGAGCCAGTGTTGCGGCGCGATCCCGACCACACCCCGGCGATCCATTTCTACATCCACGCGACCGAAGCCGCCGAGGAACCCGCCAAGGCGGAGCCTTTCGCGGACCGGCTCGCCAGCCTGGCGCCCAAGGCCAGCCACTTGGTGCACATGCCGAGCCACACCTTCTACTGGCTCGGCCGCTACCAGGACGCCGCCGATTACAACCGCCGCGCCGTCGACATCGGCAAGGCACAGGCCCTGGCGCTCGGGACTGCCGCCCCCCAAGGCGTCTGGGGCCTGCCCTATCACATGCACAACGTCCTGTTCGGCCTGGGCGGAGCGCTCATGGCCGGGGATTCTGCCACCGCGCTCGACCTGGCCCGGCCGATGATCGAGGTCGTCCAGACCCGCACCGACGACGAGCCGTGGAGCCAGCTGCTCGCCGCATTGGGCTACTACGCCGTCGCCCGCTTCGATCCCGCCTCGATCGCCGCCTTGCCCGAACCCAAGCTGCCCTATCTCAAGGCCGCCTGGCACTACGCCCGGGGAGAAGCGGCCGCCTGGCGCGGCGATGCTCCGGCTCTCCAGGCCGAGATCGCGGCGATCCCGGCGACCCTGCAGACCGGCAAGCCCAAGCCCGATGCCCGCGCTGCCGAGCAGATGCTGGGCATTATCCGCCACGTCCTCGAAGGCCGCGCCCTGATGCTCGCCGGCAAGCCGGCCGAGGCCGCAACCGCGTTCACCAAGGCCGCCGAGATCGAGGAGACCAAAGACTTCAACCAGTTCACCGACCCGCCGGCGTTCTGGTATCCGGTTCGCCGTGACGTCGCCGCCGCCAAGCTAGCGGCGGGCGATCGACCCGGCGCGATCGCCGCGGCAGAGGCCTCGCTCAAGCTGCGCCCGAAAGACCCGGTCGCGCTGGAGACCCTCGCGGCTGCCGGCAAAGATCACGAACTTCGGTAAGTTTGCCCACATCGAGCATGAGAAAGTTTTGCGCGTCGCCTCGCCTCACGAACCCTTGTGGCACATTACGGGCGTGTAGGACAGGAGTGAATTCGCGCCGTTCAGGCGCGCGCTCGGGCGAGTTCGGCGAAGCGGTAGCGGTCGCGAATCGCGGCGTTGAAATAACGGCCCTTCGAGCCGGCCGTCTCCAGCCCCTTGGCGACTGCGGGCGGGACCGCGAAGTAGCGATAGCGGCGCCCGGTGACGAAAGTCACGTCGAGCGCCGACTGGTCAGCGTCATAGCGGAACGCACGGATCGCGGTCGAAGGCATCGCCCCACGCCCGATCGCCTGCGCAGTTACTGCGCGCCGCCAGCGGGGACTTGCGCCTCGATCGCCGCCTTGGGCGTGCGGGTGGCGATGTAGTCCTTGCCGTACTGGTTGTAGGCGAAGAAATCGGTGATCGGCACCCGATACTCGCGGCCCTCGTCGCTGAGGATCACGTCGTTGCCGGCAAGCCGCCCGACAGTGCCCACCGCCGTTCCGCTGGCGTCGTAGACCGGCAGCCCGTGGGCAAGCTCGGTGCGCGCGATGTTGCGTACGGTCATCACGTTGTTCTGGTTGAGAGCGGCCTCGGTCGCGGCATCGCTCTCCGCATCTTGCGCCATCGCGGGCACCGCCATCGCGACGGCCAGTGCCGCGCCGGTGGCAAGAAGCATGATCCTGGTCATTGCGGGTCCTCCTGCAAGGAAGCTGTCTTACGCGTGCAAATACCAAGGGAGCCCGCGGGTTTCCGCCGCCTGAACCGCACGACCGCGGAGTCGACGAACCGAGTGCCGGCGGCGATCAATCGCGGCCGAGGCGTTCAGCTCCGGCGGATCAGCGCCCGGTAAAGCCGCGCGTCGGCCAGCGAGTAGTAGAGCCAGATCGCATTGCCCGGCGTCACCACCGAGGCGGCGAAGGCGATATCGGTCGCGGTCCGCTCCGGCGCGGGCGGGGGCGTGATCAACGGCTCGATGCAGCGATCGACGACGCGGCGATATTCGGCATCGAAGGCGATCCAGCCGATCCGCCAGCGCGCATCGGGCGTCGCGCCGTTGTAGAACATCACCGGCATGTCCTTGTCATGGGTGAGCAGCGGTCCGGTCGACAAGTGCCAGCTGTCCCAGCTGTCGGTGCGCGGCGCGAACGGCTGGACCTGGTCATGCCAGGGGCCGGCGATCGAGTCGCCCAGCGCCATGCCGACGAGCGAGGCGTTGTCGTGCGCGTACTCGTAGAACATGCGCCAGGTTCCCGCCTTGGTGCGGTCGACCGTCGCCTCCTTGATGTTGCCCTCGCTCTGCGAGTTGAGCATGGCCACGCCGCGCTTTTTCAGATGCAGGGGATCGGGACCGACCGCGTAGAGCAGCTCGGCATGGGCGCGGGTCTCGTCGACGCCGGTGTAGTAGACCACCAGGCTGCCGTCGGGCTGCTCGACCGGGGTAGGATCCTCGCAGCCGCCGATGTCCTCGTTCCCCGGACCCGGGCTGAGCACCGGGCCGCCCTCCACGGTAAAGGCGAGGCCATCGTCCGAGGTCGCCAGCCAGATCGTGCCGGTATCGCCGGCGGCGCCGTGGTCGTAGTCGGCACGCGGCACCGCCCGCACCATCATGGCGAAGCGGCCGTCTTGCCGGCACCACACATACGGGCTCATCAGGTCGCGCGCCGCGACTTCGGCCGGGCCATGCACGGTGACGGCGTCGATCTGCTCGACGTTGAAATCGACGAGTTTCGGCATCGTCGGCTCAGGCGCCTTGGGCGATCGTCAGCGAGAGCGCGCCGTCGATGGTGACGGTGGTCCCGGTGATGTAGTCGGCCGCGGGCGAGAGCAGGAACACGACGAGCGCGGCGACTTCCTCGGGCCGGCCGGCGCGGCCCCAGGGGATCACCTTCTCCTTGGCGTGCAATTCGTCGGGATGGTCGAGCGCGGACTGGTTCATGGGGGTCAGGATCATGCCCGGCGCCACGCCGTTGACGGCGATGGCCTTGGGCGCGAGCTCCAGCGCGAGCGTGGCGGTGAGCTGGGCGAGCCCACCCTTGGCCGCATCGTAGTCGACCCCGCCGGGGCGCGGTGCGCGCTCGTGGATCGAGGAGATGTTGACGATGCGCCCGCCTGTGCCACTCGCCTCGATCGCGCGCACCATGCGGCGGCAGGTAAGGAACGGGCCATAGAGGTCGGTGCGCATCACGCGATCGAACTGATCGAGCTCCATCGCCGTGAGCAGGGTGCCCTTCATGTTGAGGCCCGCCGAGTTGACCAGCAGCGTGACCGGTCCGAACGTGGCTTCCGCCTTGGCGAAGAGCGCCTCGACCTGCGCCTCGTCGGCCACATCGGTGCGCACCGCCAGCGCCTTGTCCGGCCCGCCGATCTGCCCGCAGACCGCCGCGGCCGCCGCCTCGTCGCTGTGATAGGTGATGACGACCCGCGCCCCCGCCTGCCCCAGCGCCACGGCACACGCCGCCCCGATGCCCGACTCACCCCCGGTTACGACCGCGACCCGACCCTCGAACATCCACGCGCTCCGCTGCTACCTGGAGCGCTGCAACGCGCGGGGCGGGATGTGGTGCCGAGGGGAGGATTACGATCATCTCAGGCGGTTCTCACCAGCTCTCGCGCGAGATCGAGAGGCGCACCGCCGTAAATGACGATGTCCACTAAGAGGAGCCTTCATCTGTAAGGTTCAAGCCTCGACAGGATCCGATCTTGGCGCCAAGCCTTCGGCAAAGGAGGTATCATGGAAACCTTGATTGTTGGATTGGTACTTGCTCTCGTCACAGGGCTAGCTTGGATCGCGTACAACCACTCCGTTGAGTTCCAGAAAATTTCAAACGTAATCTGGTGGTTCAATCAGGCTGGCCTGCTTGCAATGTTGGCCTACAACCTGGGCGTTAGTCAGGGTAAGTCCGCAGCGATGCTGGTGTATATCAAGGCACATGCAGATGCGAAGGTGGACGACGCAGCACAAGCAGCTGCAGAGGCAGTCTCAATTCCTTGGTCGCTGGTCGTCTTAACGTTCTTCTTCGGTATCTACGTGGCGATACTTTCGATGCTACCGCACATGTTAAAGCTACCCAATCGAGATCCGAAGCCGTAACTTAGGTCCGGTGGCGCTCCGCTGCTGGCTGGAGCACTGCGACAGGTGGGATTTGGTGCCGGCGTAAGAGGTTTCGGCGAACGCGAGTTCTGCCCTCCCGCAAGCGGAAGGCGCTTAACGAGACTGCGCGCGCACGTGCGTCGGCGCTATTCCGCGGCCTCGCTGTGCCGGCGCGTCATGTCGCTGCGACCGGCGATGAGGCCGGCAACGGAAATATCTTCGTCGATTTCGTCCCAGTGAAGGCCCGAACGGCTCAATTCCACTTTCGCGCGCTGCTCCGGCGTCGCGTGAAGCAGGCGGGGAAACCATGCGAGAGGCACGCCAAGCGTACGCCCGTCTTCCAGATCGACCCAGAAGCTGTGTTCATCGAAACGTACGGCAGTAGGCTCAGGAGAAAAACGCATCCCAGTCCCTCTCGATCTGGTCCCGCCTCTCTTCGATAACACGGATCAAGGCAGATAGCACTTTCGATGAGAATCCTCGGTTGTAAGCGAGCGAGACCTCCGGCTGCAGCCAGAACTTGGCATCATCGCGCCCGCGCCGGACGTGAATGTGCACCGGCTCGCGCGGGTCGCCTTCGTTGGCATAGAAGTGAAAGCGGTAGCCATTCCAGTCGAAGACCTTTGGCATGCTACCGCCTCACGAAGCGTCTCACTCCGCCGCCACGCCCTCGCCGAACAGGCCCGGCACGATCTCCAGCGCGTCGTTGGCTTCGTCGCCCTTCTTGGCTTTCTGGCGCTTGTCGAAGTTGCTCCACACGTCGCCCCAGTTGCCGCGGGTGGCGCCCTTGGAGTACTCGGTCGCGCGGGTCTCGAAGAAATTGGCGTGCTCGACGCCGTTGAGCAGCGGCTGGAGCCAGGGGAGCGGGTGCTCCTCGATCATGTAGATCTCGGGCAGGCCGAGCTGGCCCAGGCGCCAGTCGGCGATGTAGCGGATGTAGCGCTTGATCTCCTTGGCGCTCATGCCGGGCACCGGGCCCTGCTCGAACGCGAGGTCGATGAAGGCGTCCTCCAGCCGCACCGTCTTCTGGCAGCAGTCGATGATGTCTTCCTTCACCGCCTTGGTCAGGCAGCCGCGCTCGTGAGTGAAGGTGTGGAACAGCTTGGTGATGCCCTCGCAGTGGAGGCTCTCGTCGCGGACCGACCAGCTGACGATCTGGCCCATGCCCTTCATCTTGTTGAAGCGAGGGAAGTTCATCAACATCGCGAAGCTGGCGAACAGCTGCAGGCCCTCGGTGAAGCCGCCGAACATCGCCAGGGTGCGGGCGATGTCCTCGTCGGTGTCGACGCCGAAGGTGTGCAGGTAGTCGTGCTTGGCCTTCAGCTCCTCGTACTCCAGGAACATGCCGTACTCGCTCTCGGGCATGCCGATGGTGTCGAGCAGGTGGCTGTAGGCGGCGATGTGCACCGTCTCCATGTTGGAGAAGGCGGCGAGCATCATCTTGATCTCGGTCGGCTTGAAGACGCGCGCGTACTTCTCGTGATAGCAGTCCTGCACCTCGACGTCGGCCTGGGTGAAGAAGCGGAAGATCTGGGTGAGCAGGTTGCGCTCGTGGTCGGAGATCTTCTGCGCCCAGTCGCGGCAATCCTCGCCCAGGGGCACTTCCTCGGGCATCCAGTGGATCTGCTGCTGGCGCTTCCACATGTCGTAGGCCCAGGGGTACTCGAAGGGCTTGTAGGTCTTGCGGGCTTCGAGAAGGGGCATCGGTCAACTCCGGGAAAAACGGGGCGGCAGGAGCGCTTGCATGGCATTCGCTCGGCTGCGGCCGGCGGCGACTCTGCGCGAGGGCGCCGCGGCGTTTGCCTAGAGATAAGCATTCCCCGGCCGATTGGGAGGGGGTTCCGCCTTTGTCCACAGCGGCGTTGAGGGGCTATGTTGTGCCCTTTGGGGAGAGCAAGCCCAAGATCTAGCGCGCCTCCTTCAGCGCACAGCGATCAGCGACTTGGTGAAGGGGCCCACGCGCTCGCGCTCGATACGGGCATCCGGGAACAGCTCGGCCATCTGCCGGGCAGAGACGAGGCACAAGTCCTGCACCTCGGTCATCGCCTTATCGAACGTGTCGGCCTCGATCCAGCCGCGCTTCTTGCGCAGCACCATCTTGGCCCGGATGTCCTCCGGGTACCAGTGGAGGAACAGCGACTTGTAGTGCGGCTCGTAGGGAAACCAGAAGTTGGGCGTCTGCACCCAGTAGTGCGGGGCAAGGCGGCGCACCTCGCGCGCCATCGCCCGCATCTCGCGCCAGTGGCCGACATGCTCGATCACGCTGTTGGAGTGCACGAGGTCGAAGCTCATGTCCGGGTATTCGGACAAGTTGCAGGCATCGCCCGGGCGCAGCTTGTAGGGCGGGCGGTCCTCGGCATGGGCGCCGATGTTGACCATGGTGATGTCGAGCGGGAGGTGTCCCCACAAGTCCTCCTCGCTCATCCAGAAGCCGGGCGCGCCGCCGACGTCGAGGATGCGCACCGTCTTGCCGCCGGCGGCGGCGCGTTCCAGCATCGGCAGGAAGCGTTTGAAGCGGCCCCGGCGCCAGCGATTGCGCTCGCTGCCGACCGCCACTTCGAATTGCGGATCGAACACCCCGCCGCGCTCGGCGCGGTCCTGGGGAACGATGCGGTCGCCCTCGCTCATGATGGCTGGAATGGGGAAGACGAGGGCAAGGAAGCGCCTTTCACAACAGGCAGGCCCGGAAAAGCGGGCCGACGCGGGTCCGTTCTCCGTGTGGCCGGCGGGCCTGTCAAGCTTTGCGCGGGCGCGGCTTCGCGCGCACCGGTCGGGAACCGCGCCCCCATGCCGGACATTCCTTCCTGCAAAGACGCGGCCCACGCGCCGCGCAATCCCCTTTCACCATGCGGAGCCATCCCGTGATGCAGCAGCAATCCCAATCGTCTTCGTCGTCCAGCGCAGCCCGGCCGACCTCGCCCGTCCGAACCGATCAAGCGCAGAATCCCTCCCTTTCGACCCCGGAAAAGCCCGATGCCACTTCGCCCTACGAAGGCCCGGCTGACCTTGCCAAGTCGCCGGCCCAGTCGTCGGCCAAGTCGCCTGCAAGGCCCGAAGCCGCGGTCGACAGCGATCCTGCCGACCTGGCCGAGCCCTACTTTTCCGAAGCGCAGTCGACGCTTGGCGCCTTTTCGCCGGTATCGCGCGGCGACCACTTTGCCCAGCCCGAGGACCCGGAACCGCCCCGCGCCGAACAGCCGCGAGCGGCGGGCGACGCCAATGGGCACGGCTACGAGACGCAGGAAGGCACCATCCGCATCGGCATGGAAGTGGTGGACGGCTACGGCAACGTGCTCGGCCGCATCACCGGGATCGAGCAAGGCCGCATGCGCCTGAGCTCGAACGATCCGCACGACGACGGCGTCGCCTTCATGCCGATCAGCCTGGTCGACGGCATCGACGGCGAGCGCGTGCTGCTGGCGGGGCGCGGCGACGCGTCGTTGTTCGGGGTCGCCAGCGAATAGGATCAACCGCTGCGGTAGGCGTGGGTCATCGGATAGCGCCGGTCCCGGCCGAAGTTGAGCGCGGTCAGCTTCACGCCGGGCGCGGCTTGCCGGCGCAGCGCTTCACCGCGATGGAGCAGGTCTTCGATGTGGCGGACCGTATCTCTCGCATACCCGTCGGTGGCGAGTTGCTCGACGCTCTTGTCGTGCTCGATCAAGCCCTTGAGGATCGCATCGAGTTCCGCAAGCGGCGGCAGGCCGTTGCCACCACCTGCGATCGTCCCTGTTTCGAGCAGGCTCTCGGGAATCAGCGGGCCTTGCGGACCGAGGCCAATCCGCGGCCTTTCTCGATTGCGCCAGCGCGCCAGGTCCAGCACGGTCGAGGCATAGACATCGCGCAGGGGATTGAAGCGTCCGGCCATGTCGCCCGGCAAGGCGCCGCCCAGGCCGAGCACCGTCTTGTTGCTGGTGGCCAGCGGCATCGCGCCGTGCCGCTCGGCAAGGGCCAGCAGCACCGTCGATCGCAGGCGCATGGCAAGGCCTTGGTCGGGGCCATGGCCGGTGAAGTGATCCGGACCGCTCGACAGCCCCGCTTCGGCCAGCATGCGCTCGCCGCCGTCCAGTGCCGTCACGATCGGGATCTCGCGATAGCGGCAACCCAGGGCCTGCGACAGCGCCTCCGCGCGCGCGCCATCGGCCGGGTCGGCGCCGCGCGCGGGGATCAGCGCGGTCCAGACCCGGTCGGGCCCGAGCGCGTCGACCGCGATGGCGGCGCCAACCGCGCTGTCGAGCCCGCCGTCCAGCGCCAGCGCCACGCCGGCGAGACCGCTGCGCTCGATCCTGTCGCGCAGCGCCAGCACCATGGCGCAGTAGATGTCCTCCGGATGGCTGGCGAGCGGCTGCAGTTCGCCCCGGTCGCAACGCCAACCCGGCACGGTCTTGGTCCACCGCGTCTCGACCTCCTGCTCTTCCCAGTCGCGCAACTGGACAGGCAGGCTGCCATCGCCGTTGACCACGAAGCTGGCGCCGTCGAAGACCAGCTCGTCCTGGCCGCCGACGCGATTGAGGTAGGCGAGCGGCAGCCCGGTATCGACAGCGCGGCGCTTGGCGACACCGGCGATGCGCAACGCCTCCTTGTTGATCTCGTAAGGACTGCCGTTGATGCACACGAGGATCTCGGCGCCGAAGTCGGCCAAGTGCCGGCTGACCTCGGGGCGCCAGATATCCTCGCTGATCGGCACGCCCACCATCGTGCCGCGCACGACGACCGGCTCGGGCAGCGGCCCTGCATGGAACAGACGCAGCTCGTCGAAGGTGCCGTAATTGGGCAGTTCATGTTTGAGACGCACCGCCGCGACCTTGCCATGATCGAGCAAGGCGACCCCGTTGTGCAGCGCACCATCGAGCACGAAGGCCGAGCCCACCAGCATCGCGGGACCGCGGCGCGCGGTCGCCTGGGCCAGCCGCTCGAGCTCGGCGGCCGCCCGCTCGATCAGCGATGGCTTGAGCACCAGATCCTCGGGAGGATAGCCGATCAGGTGCAGTTCGGGAAAGACGATCAGGTCGCTCTCCCGCGCCCGCTCCCGCGCGGCCAGGATGCCGGCAGCGTTACCCGCGATATCGCCGACCGACTGGTTATGCTGGGCCAGGGTGATCTTCAGCGTATCGGGCATGGCGCGGTGATGCCGCCTGGCGCCGGGGCGCGCAAGGGGTGGGCGGCTTTCGCGTGAGCGGAGCGGCAGATGAGCGCTCGCTCACCCCCTCGCTGCGACTAGGCCGTGAACCCATAAACGCCTGTCACGGGTAGGCATTGGGAATGTGCTGCTCAATCGAGGCGACTGTAGAAGTCCTCGTTGGCGGCAACATGGCTTTCGAGCACCGCCAAGAGTTCGCTGTCGGCCTCCTCGCTCAGAACATCACACTCGTCCAAGCCATCATGCCATTGCTTCTCCAACAGGTTCCACCGCTGGTCCTGTGTCGATGCAGGCAGCGGTACACCTAGGCCCTGCAGTACAACTTTCAGTTGATGAGCCGCCGCGTTGGCGCCCAAGTCCGTGAGTGCGCCGAGGACCTCGCTTGCATCCAAATCGTGCGTCGAAGTTAGAAACGAGTTCAGGCCACCGTTGTTTGCCCCGCCCATAAAAAGGTTGGCGATCGCAGCGGCGCGCTTGCTGCTTCCCGGTTCATACGAAGCAGGACTGCTATTCACTACGAAGTTGTTCCAAGCGCGGTTTGAACAGTTCGGCATAGCTGCCTACCTACAACCGACCATCGGCGTACGCTATGGGGCGAATGCAGCCTCACAGCTTTCATATCGCGCCAAAATCTGATTCAGCATCGGCATGAGCCGATATGATCTGACCGATTTCGAGTGGCGCGTGATTGAACCGCTGTTGCCCAACAAGCCACGAGGCGTTCCGCGCGTCGATGACAGGCGTGTCCTGAACGGCATCTTCTGGGTGCTGCGTTCTGGTGCCCCTTGGCGCGACCTGCCGGAGCGCTACGGCCCGCGCACCACCTGCTACAATCGCTTCGTGCGATGGCGGAAAGCGGGCGTGTGGGACCAGATGATGGATGCGATCACCGCCGCGCATGATGGCGACATCCAGATGATCGACAGCACTTCCATCCGGGCGCACCAGCAGGCTGCGACGGCAAAAAGGGGGATCGAGATCATTGTCTCGGTCGCTCCCGAGGCGGGCTCACGACCAAAATCCACGCGGTCGTCGACGGACAAGGCCTCCCGATCCGGCTAAGCCTGACCGCAGGGCAAAGCCATGACGGCCAAGCCGCTTACGATTTGCTCGATCATGTCGGCGCCGGAACAATCGTACTCGCTGACAAGGCCTATGATGCTGATCAAATCCGCACATCTCTTCGCGACAGAGGCGCGTTCGCCAACATCCCACCTAAGATCAACCGGCGGTCAAAGCCGTACTTCAGCACATGGCTCTATCGCGAGCGGAACCTGATCGAGCGGTTCTTCTCCAAGCTGAAGCACTTCCGCCGGGTTGCTACCCGCTACGACAAGTTGGCCGAGAACTTCCTGGCTATGGTTCAACTGGCTTCAATGCGCCTGTGGCTTCGCGTTTATGAGTCTACGGCCTACATCGCCCATGGCATCCGTGCCCGCGCCAGCGAGATCATGACGCGTGAGCTGGGGCCGCAGAGCGAGATCGAGGTGCGGCGGCAGCTGACGCAGGAAGTCGAGGCCGAGCGGCTCACTCGCCTCGACCGCGATCTGCTCAGCCAAGCGAAGGACAACGTTGTCGACCTCTCGCGCATCAAAGGCCCGATGGCAGGCGATGCCGAGTACCAGCAGCTGCTCGTGGGACGTGCTCGCGTGCTCGAGCGCATGGAGCTGGCGAGCAACAGCGGCCCGCTGTCATGGACGCTCGATCCTGCCGCCGAGCAGACCCTCGCCGACATGGGCCGGCGCGGGGACATCGTGCGCACGCTGCACCAGCGTTTCAAGCTCGACCTTGCCGGCGACCTGTTCGATCGGGTCAGGAGCGGACAGCACGCGATCGAACCGGCCGCCGAACGCCTCGTAGTGCATGAACCGGGCAAGGCCCGCGCACTCGTCCCGGAGCGGCCCTCCGGCCCTGTCATCGGCAAGGTCGTGGGACGCGGCGCGGCCGACGAGGATCACGAGCGGCGCTACCTCGTGGTCGACGGCATCGACGGGCGCAGCCACTACCTCGACATCGGCACCACCCAGCAGGCACTCCCCACGGGAGCGACGGTGCGGCTCGATCCCAAGCAAGTGGATGTGCGTGCCTCCGATCGCACGATCGTATCGGTCGCCGCCGCCAGCGGGGGCAAGTACGATGTCGACTTGCACCTGAAGCACGATGCCAACGCGACACAGGACTTTGCCGAAGCGCACGTGCGGCGTCTGGAGGCCATTCGGCGCGCCACGGGCAAGCCCGAGCGCCATCCCAGCGGCACCTGGACGATCGCACCCGATCACCTCGATACCGTGCTCGCCTACGAGCAGGGCAAGCAGCGCGCCGAGCCTTACCGCATCGAGGTGCTCTCGCCGGTGCCGGTCGAGAAGCTGGTCCATGCCCACGCCGAGACCTGGCTCGATCGTGAGCTCACCGCACCCAGGAAGAGCGACGTGGCACCCACCGGCCATGGCGGCGAGGTGAGGAAGGCGCTGGACCTGCGGCGGCAGTGGCTGATCGAGCAGGGGCTTGCCAGCCAGCAGGGTGAGGATGTGGTCTACCGCCGCAATCTGCTTCGCGTGCTGCGCGAGCGCGAGGTGAGGGCGGTTGGGGGACAGCTCTCGGGCGAGCTCGGCCTGCGTTTCGTCGAGGCCAAGCCGAACCAACCAATCGAGGGTACCTTCAAGCGCAGCCTCGACCTCACCTCGGGCAAGTACGCGCTGATCGAGAAAGCCCGAGACTTCACGCTCGTGCCCTGGCGGCCTGAGCTGGAGAAGTACGTCGGGCGAAGCGTCTCGGGGCTGATGCGCGAGAGTGGCTCGATCAGCTGGTCGCTGGGGCGCAGCCGTGGCCCGAGTATCGGCGTGTAGCGACGCCCATGCACGAGCGGCACCGAACGGGCCCCATCTGGCCCCATGTGCACCATTCCTGAAATCGACGCGCGGCGGGATACTGGCATGTGGTGGCGGATCGGTTTGCCCCTGGCCGCTCCGTCACCACCCAAGCTTTCGAGCAGGTGCCATGGCCCGAACCTATAAGACCCGTCACCAGCTGTTCTTGCCCGAGGACATGAGCAAGCGTCTCGCGCACATTGCCCAGTCCTCAGGCAAGGCGCGCTCGGAGATCCTCATCGAAGCGCTCGATGCCTGGTTGACGCGCCGGCAGGCGCCCAGGACTGACGAGGCAATCGGCACGCGGCTCACGCGTATCGAGCGCAACCTTGACTGGTTGCGCCGCAACGAGGCGCTTGTCTGGGAGATCATGGCGCGGATTGCGCGACACCAGCTGATCTCGTCGGCGCAGACGCCGCCGTCCAGGGAAGCGCAGGCCCTCGGTGCCAAGCTGTTTGCCGAGGTGATCGACGAGGTGGCGGACCGGCTTGCAGGCCTGCCGGCCAAGAGCACGTCCGACCCGGCGCTCATCAAGCTGAGGTCGTTACAGTGAGCGGGGAGGAGCAAAGCGGCACACCGGTGCCGATGATGGAACCGCTCGCAGTGCGCATCCCCGAAGCTTGTCGCATGATCGGCATCGGCCGGTCAAAGCTCTACGAGCTTATCGCTGATGGAACGATTGAGGTCGTAAAGATTGGCAGCGCGACCGTGATACCGGTATCGCAGCTGAAGGCGCTTGTTAAACTCCCAGCCAGGTAGGTCTGCTTCGTTGGACACTTGCGACTGTCCGGAATCAGGAAGGCAGTCGGGGTAAGCGGACATTGGGCTGGTTAGGCACCCATCGGCTGCTTCGCGCCATAGCCGCTTGCGCAAGCCTGGATTGCCAATGCTGAAACTTGCGGTGCGTTCGTGTCCTTTCAGTTTCGCTTTTTTTGGACGCCGATGCGTCATAATGGGTTATGCACACCAACGCTCGAACATTGCCAAGCGCGAGTTCGTTGGCGATTGAGGCGGGGGGCTGAGTGGACGAAGTAAAAGCGAAAGAATGGGAAGCCAAGTTTCGCGGGCAAGCCATCGACGGCTGGACGATCGACTCTTTAATTGATCACGGCAAATCGGCAGCCGTCTTCAAGGCGGTGAGTGAAAGTCCCGGTTCGCTAGCAGCTCTCAAGATATTCGATGACGAGCTAATCCAACGCTATGGTGACGAAACACAGCTAAAGAGAATCGGGCGCGAACTTGGCTTGAAGGGGCTGCATCATCCGAACATGGTCGGGATCCTAGGTGGAGGATTCCATGAGGAAAGCGGCAACCACTATATCATCATGGACTATCTTGACGGGCCCAGCCTCAGCAAATGTCTGACCAAGGTGCCCGAGGCAAACATCGCAAGCCTCATTGAACAGCTCGTGTCGGCCTGCGAATTTCTTGAAGACCTTGGCCTCGCACACCGCGACATCAAACCTGCAAATATTGTCCTGCTGGAGAATATGAGCCGCTTAGTGCTCCTCGATTTTGGCGTATTGAAACCTGTCGGAGAGGTGGGGCTCACCGACACCGATGGCCAGCTCCTGTTCGTTGGGACTCTGCAATACAGCTCGCCGGAATTCCTGCTTCGTGACGAAGAAAACAGCGAAGATGGTTGGCGCGCTCTCGCCATCTACCAAGTTGGCGCCGTACTCCATGACCTGATTATGCGCCGCCCGATCTTTGAGGAATTTATCAATCCCTATGCTGCGCTCGTCAATGCGGTGCAGCACGAAACGCCGAGCGTCGCCAGTGAAGCGGTCCCTTCCTATCTCATTGACGCGTGCCAGATGGCGCTGGTCAAGGACCCGGAAAAACGGTTGGCCCTCGTCGATTGGGAAGCATTTCGGCCACCGGTCGTTACCTCGGCCGCTGACGCTGCGCGCCAACGAATTAGCAAGCGGCTGCTTCTGGCCGACGCCCAGTCGGAAGCGGTTGTGGACGAGGGGCCTGCCGCGGCCGAGCTGCTCGAAACCGTCATCGACGGACTGAAAATCGAGCTTCGTCGTATCCGGCAGGCGAATTCGAGCATCATGCCGCCGTTGATGGTAACGCGTGGACCAAAGCGAGCGCCGGTGCTCAACATCCAAATGGGAGCGTCTGCCGAATTTGGCCTGGCCGGCGACGTTCGTATGGAAATCGTCATCACGGTCATTGATGTAGAAGCGCAGGCCGTGCGCCTCGAAGCACGCGCGTCGGTACCTGCCGATAACGCTGAAGCGCCGCTGGAGCTCATCAGCATTTTCAAGGGGCCATATAGTTCGGGGGCGACCAGCGACCGGGTGGAGGCCGCTGTCCTTGTCGCACTGGATCAGGCGCAGAACGGGACAATTGGCCAGCTGAGCCTAGCCGAGGTGAGAATAGACTGATGGAAGCATCATGGTGGAAAAGCATCGGCGAACTTGACGATGACCAGAAGAAGGCAATCGCGCTCGATGATGATGAAGATCATCTGATCGTCGGGCCGCCTGGGTGCGGGAAGACCAATTTGTTGCTTCTTCGGGCGAGCTATCTTCACGCGAAGGGGATGGCCAACATCAAGGTGTTGGCGTTCGGCCGCGTACTGAGAGAATTTATCTCGTCAGGAACCGAGCACTATCCCTTCGCCGCCGACAAAGTGCAAACCTTCGTGCGCTGGGCCTATGAGATCCTGGCCGCAAATGGCATCAAGGTCGAAGACAGCAACGACTTCGATGAGATGAGAGCGCGCCTGTTCGCGGGGCTGGCGGAAGTTGCCGCTAAAGGCGCGCCAGAGAACGTGTTCGATGTCATCCTGCTCGACGAGGCACAGGATTATTCGGCCGACGAAGCTGAGCTCATCCGCTCGTTCGGTACTCGGATCTTTGCTGTTGGCGACAATAATCAGCGCATCACCGATCAATCGGGGGCACTTCAACGACTCGAGGAGCTTGGAGCGACGCGCACGGAACTCAAGCACCACTATCGGAATGGAATCAAAATCTGCCGTGTGGCCGATGGCATCAAGAACTTGCTGGACAACGCCTCTGGAATGGAGGCGACGTCGAACTACGATGAGGCCAGTTTTCCGTCCACCGTCGATATTGTCGGAATGGCAGATTTGCCCGCGCAGGTTGCCGAGGCCGTTGCGCGCATCAAAGTCCAGATGCAGGCTTACCCGGGGGAGATGATTGGCGTTCTGTGCCCACGCGCCGCCGAATTGGGCGAAGTGGCCGATCTTTTGGGCGCAACCGATATTGCCGGCGCCATGCAGGTCCAACGCGCAGGCGCTTACGAAGCAATCCTGCCCGATCGCCCCGTAATCGTCACCACCGTACAAGGGGCAAAAGGCCTAGAGTTTCGGGCGGTCCATATGATCGCAGCGGAAAAGCTAAAAAACTACAAAACGCAGAAAAATCTTACCTACACGGCCGTCACGCGCGCCAAGACCACGCTGGTCGTCTATCATCAAGACGCCCTCGCTGGGTATTTCGAAAAGGGCCTCAACGCTTGCTCGATCGCGATGCCCGCTGAACCGAACTTGAAGGACCTCTTTCTATGACTGCTGTTGAAAGGGTTCGGCTTAATCGCGAAGATTTTGTAGGGTGGCTTGGCAAAGCGTTGTCGGGCGCAGCATCTTTGCCTCGGACATCGAGCGGGGGCCCGGAAAAACCGACTGACGTCACCCTCGTTGCCCCGCGCCACCAGAGCAACAGATGGCCGATTATATGCGTCGCTCAGGCACAGGTGCATGACCTGTTCGCCTTCCTCTCGACCTACGCCAAGGTGCGCCCGTTTTCGGCATTTTTTCGCGTGCTCCCCCTTGAGCTGATTTCGGTGCTGGAAGGGTGGGACGGGGAGAGCGAGAACAATCTCGTCCTTGCAAAATGTATCGCCGGAGCGGCAATGGCGGAAGCATGGGTCGCCTCGGCGCGCGATTCCGATCGTCCCAAGAATGTGTTCCCAATCTTGCTTGCCTCGCTCTCGTCGGCGCTCGGGCAGGCAGTGCTCGCACGATATGATCAGGCCGCAACCGACTGGATTTTGGCGGAGTGGACCGAGCTTCGCAAGCAACCCGACGATGCCTTCCGCGCGCAGGATATCGACGGGGCCAGCGTCGCGTGGAGGATCGTGTCATCAGCGGTCGGAACGTCTGCCGTCAATGTCGGGGGCGACGCGGGCGTGATTGGCCATTTTCTTTCAAGCGCTTTGGCGGCAGGAGCGATTCGGCCTGATCTTCTCAAGCAGTTGGCTCCGATATCGGCCGGCGTCGATTTCGTGACCTTGCTCGCCGCATCGCGGGAAGAACGGATCAATCGCTTCAACGAAATTGTCGCCGACCTCAAACGCCGCAGCGATCGTGGGCTGCGCTCCGAATTTGTCGCAGGCTTGATGCTCGCCATTGCTGGAAATGGCGCTTTCGAGCAATTGCGTTCTGCCCGTGAGTTCGACGGCTGGTTGGACGGCGCCACGACCTGGTTCGGCATCTGTGCTGCGCTGTTCGAGGAGAGCAATGTGCTGACCTATGGGAATTCGGCGGGCCGGCGAATGGTGCGCGATTTGTTGAATCGCGAGGATCCATTTGAGCCGCCACACGCCGATATGAATTCGAGCGAGTACCGCTTCCTGACATTCTCCGACGCGCTTCAGTCATCGACGCACGCCCCGAACGCGCTCGACGTCGAGTTGCTTCCCAACGTCATGAGCCGGGTCAGCGCGGCGTCGCACAAGGACGTCGATCGCCGACCAGATGATGTGGAGATGCTCTTGAGAACCCTCGACGAGGCGGGTCATCTGATCGATCGCGCACGGCATGTGGCGATCGGAGTTGCGGGCGGTGAGCGGCAAGGCTCGTTGTATAAACCGTCAGGCAGGCGACGTTCGCGTTAGGCCGATAAGGCTGCGGTTCGCCGCTGCCGCGTTTTTTCATGCACGTTGACCGGCATTGCGCCAGCATTCGCGTGACCATCGTCGTTGGGAAGCAGCACGGAAGTCGGCTTTCAATGAGCCGATCAGAGCCGCTGAGCGGCGGCTTTGTTGGCGATCGTCGCGGAGGACCGGGAGATGGCCAGATCGGCAGCTCGCGCCCAAACCACGTCGTTCAGCCTCCTGGTTGCGGTGCCAGAAACCCGCCATTCGTTCATCTCGAATAGCAAACGTCCAAACGACGAGGCTTGGGACAAAGCTGCCGCTCTAGTCTGAAGCTGCGAACGGCAGGTCTAGGTTGGAGCGGACATTCTATTGATTTCAGGGTCTCAATTCTGATGATCCTGCAATAATTGAGGGAGCGGGAGATAAGGTCTGGTGAAATGCTGACGGGCTGCCGGTGACAGCGATCAGCATGCCCAGTGACAGTATCAGCAGGCCGGCAGTTTGTAGGACTGTGGGAATTCCGCCGCCGAGCGGAAGGCCGGCGAGGATTGCGATCGCCGGGGCGAGCGTCGGGAACAGCGCGGCGCGTCCGGCGCCCAGATCCTGCACCGCGCGGCTGAATGCGAACAGCGCGATCACCCCGCCCAGCACGCCCTGCACCAGAATCTGTTCGGCGAGCATCGCGGGAGCAGTCGCTGCAATGCGGGTGAAGCCTTGGCTGGCAAGATAGAGCGGCACATAGATCGCGGCCGACACGACCGAGACCACCGCCGTTGCTGCCATCGGGTCGATTGCCCACCGCCGCTGAAGGACGGTGAACAGCGCCCACATGGCACCGGCGGCCACGAACAGCAGATCGCCGATCCAAGCGGTCGATCCGCCCTCAAACAGGCTGGGTCCGGCGGTGACGGCGAGGCCCGCGATGATCACACCGAGCCCCGCAAGCCGGCGGCGTCCAGCGCGCTCGCCGATCAGCGCGGAGGCCAGAAGAAAGCTTGCGACGGTCAATGCGCCCAGCTGGATGACCGCGCCATGCGACAGTGGTGCGAAGCGATAGCCGGAGGTGCCCACCAGCACGAACAGCGGCCCGGCGAACAGCGACAATGTAAGGCCTTTGCGCCAGCCTATTCCGCCAAGGTGAAGCGGCGCATGGCGGATGAGCCAGGGAAGCAGCAGAAGGCCGGCGACGGTGTAGCGGATGAACGCGAGATCCGCCGGGCGCAAGCCCGCCTCGATACCGTGGTTCGAGATGGCCATATAGCTGCCCCAGATCAGCGCGGCGACGAGGCCAAAGGCGATGCCGCGGTGCGTCGCGATTCCGACAGCCGGCGCGGGGCTGATATTGCGGATAGGCGATGCGATGAGGCTGGAAGCGAACATGAGCTTTCTCCCGCGTCGTCGGAGTCATATCCGGCGGCGCTCAAAAATTTGCGGTGGCCGGCAGACGCAGGCCCGGATGGCGCCGTCAGCGTTGTTGCCGTGGGTGCTGATGGGCGAAGGCAAAGCGGATCGCGATCAGCGCGGCCCGCCCGCACAGTTCAAGGACAATGCCGGTGATCCCGACATAGCTTGCTCGAACCAGCAGTCCCTGGAGCGAGGCCGTGACAAAGCCCGTCGTAACGATCGCGTGATCGAAATGTGTAAACAGTCGGGTCATGGCACTGCGCTCCTGTCTGAGCCGTCAGGCGGCGAAGTCGGTCGATACCGAGACCTTGCGCCAATCGGTGAGAATCGCAGCGTCTGAGACATGCTTGGCCTCGATCGCGGCGACCGTATCGCTGCCGAGCGGCAGGCGTACCGGCGGATTGGGCGCATCGGCAAAGTCGATCAGCACTTGCGCGAGGCGGGCGGGATCGCCTGGCTGGTTATGGTTGAGCCCGGTCGCGACATTGCGGACGCGGCCGGCGGTCGCGGCATAATCCTCGATAACGGTCGGGCTGACCGAGAGCGAAGTCGCATCGAGAAAGTCGGTGCGGAAATAGCCCGGCTCGACCACGGTCGCATGGATGCCGAGCGGGGCGAGTTCGGCGTGGAGCGCCTCGGACAACCCTTCGACCGCGAACTTGGTCGAGGAATAGACTCCGAACCCTGCCGCGCCGCGATAGCCGCCGATTGACGAGATATTGAGGATGCGGCCCGACCTGGCGACGCGCATGTGCGGCAGCACGGCGCGGGTGACATTGAGCAGCCCGAACACATTGGTACGATAGACCGCTTCGACTTCCGCCGCGCTGGCTTCCTCGACCGCGCCCATCAGGCCGAAGCCGGCATTGTTGAGCAGCACGTCGATCTTGCCGAACTTGGCAATGGCGGCGTCGGCGGCGGCCTTGGCCTGGGCTTCGTCGGTGACATCGAGCGCGACGGCGAGGAGATTGGGATGATCGCCGAAGCGATCGATGATTTGGCTAGGATTGCGGGCGGTCGCGACGACCGCGTCGCCCTGTTGGAGGGCGATGTTGGTGACGAGGGCGCCGAAGCCGCGCGAGGCACCAGTGATGAACCAGGTCTTCATGGGAAATGTCCTTTCAGCTTGGCCGGTGCCGGAGGGTCCGTTCGGCTTGAGAGCTGAAATAGCCCCGAGCGATTGGCGGGATAATCCGACGAATATTGCGATCCATGCTGAGCGAGGTTCATCAATCGGAGCGGATGGCAAAGAGAAGGGCCGCGCAGCCTGGCTGCACGGCCCTTCGTTGGACTATCTGTCGGCGGTTGGTCAGCCGGCGTTTTCCGGCTCCGCAAAATCGGTCGTCGTGGTGCGATCGGCCCAGACCGCCATGTCGGCTGCCACCGAGTCGAGTTTGGAGCGGATATTGCGGTGCGCGTCAGGACCAAGCGGTAGACGCAGCGGCGCGTCGGGGTCGTCAATCGCCTGCAGGATGATCGCAGCGCCTTTGACCGGGTCGCCGGGCTGGTTGCCCGAGACGGACTCGCTGAAATCGCGCATTTGTCCGGCGGTGCCGTCGTAGATGGCGAGCCGCTGTTCAGCGCGCGTCATCGAGCGGCCAAGAAAGTCCGTGCGAAAAGCGCCCGGCTCGACGATCAGGACGCGGACGCCCATCGGCGCGACTTCCTGGGCGAGCGCTTCGGATATCAGCTCGACCCCCGCCTTGGTCGCACCGTAAAGGCCAAAGCCCGAGCGGGTCCAGATGCCGGCGTTCGACGAGAGATTGACCAATACGCCACGGCTCTTGCGCAGCGCCGGCAAGGCGAGGCGGGTGGCCTCGATCAGGCCGAACACATTGGTCTCGAACATCCGGCGATACTCGTTCGAAGACACTTCCTCGACCGCGCCGATCACGCCGTAACCTGCATTGTTGACGAATATGTCGATGCCGCCGAACGCTGCCTCGGTCGCGGCGATCGCCGCCGCGATGCTGGCAGGCTCGGTGACGTCGACGGCAGCCTGCAGGGCCGTTTGCGGATAGCGATCGGCAATAGCGGTCAGTTTCTCGACGCTGCGCGCGGTCAGCATGACCCGGTCGCCGCGTTCAAGCGCTGCCTCCGCGATCGCCGCGCCGAAACCGGTCGAACAACCGGTGATGAGCCAGGTTTTCATGGCGTTCTCCTCTGTCCGGGCTCAGCCAAGCGGATCAATCGCGGTGGCGAAGGTCAGTTCCATTTCCTTGGCGAGAAGCTCCGGAAACCGGTCCATCATCGCCTTGGTGTAGGGCTGCTCGAAATGCGAATCGAGGTCGGCGCGCGATCTCCAGGTCTCGTAGAGCACCCAGACATTGGGATCGTCATTATCGCGGTGGAGGATGTAGCCGATTGCGCCTTCTTCCTCGAGGGTCGGGGCGATGAGCGCCTTGAGGCCATTGCCAAGGTCTTCGGAGGTATCGGGCTTGGCGGTCAATCGGGCGATCAGGGTCAGTTGCTGGGTCATGATTGTGTTCCATTGGTTGAAGTGGTGGACGGGCCGCCGGGTCAGAGATTGGCGACCGACATCTTGATGTTGTGGCCGCCATCGACGGTGATGGTCTGACCGGTGACGTAGGAGGCCTGTTCCGAGGCGAGCCAGACCATGGCGTCGGCGATCTCGTCGGCCTCACCGATCCGGCCGAGCGGCACATTGGCCTCGTAGAAGGGCCGCATGTCGCGTCCTTGGGTGAAGCGGTCGGACATTTCGGTCTTGATGAAGCCCGGCGCGACGCCGTTAACGCGAATTCCGTTGCCGCCGAGCTCGACCGCGAGCGCGCGGGTCAGCGATTCCGAACCGCCTTTCGTCGCCGAATAGACCGGGAGCAGCGCGCCGCCCTGGCGGCCCCACAGCGACGAGACCGTAATGATTGAGCCGCCCGGCCGCCGCAGATGCGGGATGGCATATTTGGCGGTGAGCAAGGTGCCGCGCAGGTTGGTCGCGAGCACGGCATCGACGTCCTCGACGCTGAGCTCGGCGAGCGGCAGCACATGCGGTGGCTCGATGCCGGCATTGGTGATGAGCGTGTCTACGGGTCCGAACCGCTCGACGGCGCCGGCGATGAACGCTTCGATCTGGGCGGCGTCCTGGACGTCGGTGGTCTGGAACCAGCCGGTACCGCCGAGCCGGTCGATTGCGGCAACGGCGTCCGTGCCGCGATCGGCGCGGCGGCCCGAGATGGCGACATTGGCGCCGGTCCTGGCGAAGGCGAGCGCAGTGGCATAGCCGATGCCCGAGGTCGCGCCGGTGATGACGATAGTCTTGGTCATGAGACGAACTCCTTCGTGGCCGGCCCGAGGGGTCGGCAAATTGTTGGATCTGAGAGAATTTGGGGTAGATGCGGGTCGGGTCAGACCGACACGACGATCTTCCCGAACTGCTGGTTGGATTCGAGATAGCGGTGCGCCTCGACGAAATCGTCGAACGCGAACACCCGGTCGATGGTCGGCGTCAGCGAACCATCGGCCAGACCGGCCATGATGTCGGCGACCGCTGCGGCGAACCGGTCAGACTTGCTGTAAAGTTCGAACACATCGTAGCCGCGGACCGTCAGATGCTTGGGCAGTACCTGCAGGATCGGGAGCGGTGTCACCTCGGGTGCGAGCGCGCCATAGATGAACAGGATGCCTTTGGGTGCTGCCGCCTCGGCGAGCGCGGCGAACGTATGCCCGCCGACCGGATCGAAGGTGACGCGCGCGCCCTTGCCACCGGTGATCTCGTTGATGCGGGCGACAAGGTCTTCCTCGGCCGTGGCGACCACATGGGTCGCGCCGGCATCGAGGATGCGCTGCTTCTTGGCGCTGGTCCGCGTCAGCGCGATCGTGGTCGCGCCGGCGCGCCGGGCGAGCTGGATCGCGGCCAGCGCGACGCTGCTTGAGGCGGCGGGGATCACCACCGTATCGCCCGGACCGACCTTGGCGATGTCGACGAGCGCACCCCAGGCGGTGAGGAACGCCATCCAGGCAGCGGCTGCCTGCGGCATCTCGAGATTTTCGGGGTGGCGGACCAGCAGGCTGGCCGGTGCGATCGCCAGTTCGCCATGCACTGCATAGTCGGTGAGCGGCGACAGCGGCAGCAAGCTGACCGCCTCGCCAACCGCGACATTGGTCACACCCGGGCCGATCGCCTCGACCTCGCCGGCGATTTCATAGCCGATCCTCGCCGGATAGGCCGGCTCGACCACGTAGGCGCCCGAGCGGAACATCTGCTCGGCGCGGTTGAGGCCGAGCGCATGGGCGCGGATCCGTGCTTCGCCGGGACCGGGCAGCGGCACATCGACCTGTTCGATCTTCAATACCTCCGGTCCACCGGTTTCGTGGAGGCGAATGATGCGGGCCTGTGTCATGACACGAATCTCCTTTGTTTAGCGGGTGCCCGTCAGGCGGCCGGATAGACCGACTCCCAAGGGGCGTTCGGATCGGTGGCAAGCGTCCAGAAGACATCGGCTGCGCCGCTGGCTTCGTCCGAACCGGGGCTGACCAATGTCGCGACCGTGGCGATGCGGATGCGGATGCCTCGCTCGGCCATCGGTTCGGCGAGGCCCTGCACCATGTTGCGCAGCGCCGCCTTGCCGGCACCAAGCAAGGCCCAATCGGCGCTGGGGTGAACGCCAAGGCCACCGCCAGTGACGAGGATCGTGCCGCCGCGCGCGCCGAAGGTCGCGGTGGCGGCGCGAATGGTGTTGAACCCGGCGGTGACATCGATCGCGAGGTCGCTGGCGATCTCTGCATCGCTCATCGAGAACAGGTCCTGATTGCGCACGACGCCGGCGTTGAAATGGACCACGGTCAGCCCACCGGTCAGGGCTTCGGCCTTAGCGACAGCAGCACGGAGTGCGGCCGGATCGGTGGCGTCTGCCGGGATGGCATGCGCAGTGATGCCGATGGCTTCGAGTTCGGCGGTCAGCGCGGCAAGCCGATCGGCGCTGCGGCCGGTCAGCACGACCTGCCAGCCTTTGCGGCCGAACTTGCGGGCAACCGCCTGGCCGATGCCGGGGCCTGCGCCGATGATCATAAGGGACTTGGACATGGGGGTGCTCCTTGCGTGGGGACGCTGGCCGTCCCTCACGCGAGGGACGGCCGGTAAGGTTGTGGGGGAGATCAGGCGAGCACCTCGGCCAGCTCGATCAGGTTGCCGAAGGGATCGCAGAAGAAGGCGAGCTTGCGGCTGATTGCTTCGAGCACGAACGGCTCGGTGACGATCGTGACGCCACGG
>Ga0268266_10001747_pt1 | contig 24853 bp, 18 predicted proteins | sample KBSS13metaG_FD_190356 | JGI IMG/M metagenome (GOLD analysis project Ga0268266, IMG submission 190356) | Switchgrass rhizosphere microbial communities from Kellogg Biological Station, Michigan, USA - KBS S1-3 metaG (SPAdes) (version 2) | ecosystem: Host-associated > Plants > Roots > Rhizosphere... | reverse complement strand
CCCCCGTATTGGATGACTTTGCCACCCCCTACGTAGATGCCGTGGTGCGTATAGCCTCGTCGCGGCGTCACGAGGTGACTGCCGGGCTCGAGCGCCACTGCACTACCAGCTCGTTGCAGGAATCGTCCAAAGGTGCGCAGCATTTTTCTATCATCGTGACCAAACAGCTGATAGCGTGACGGGTGAGAGACACCCGTCCGGGTTCAGAATCGCTGCATCGCGGAGCTCCAGGGTGGCTTCATCCGCTTCGGCATCAATCATCTCGCCTGCGGGTCCGGGTCTATTTCGAGAGGGAACCGCATGGAAAAGTCAGCCCTGATTGTTGGGACCAGCGGCATCGTAGGCAGAAACTTGGCAGAGCACCTGCTGCAGAAGGATTGGCAGGTCGCGGGCTTGTCGAGACGTCCGCCGGTCGATCTTGCCAACCTGCAAACCGTGGCGGTAGACCTGCTCGATGCCGCCGCCCTGAAAACATCACTGTCCAGATTGCGTCCCTCGCACGTGTTTATTACCACCTGGATGCGCCAGGCGACTGAGAAGCAGAATATTGCTGTCAATTCACGGTTGGTGCGCAATCTTCTCGAGGCGGTCGCCCCTGGCCGATCGGTTCAGCACGTGGCTCTCGTCACAGGGCTAAAGCACTACCTGGGGCCTTTCGAGGCCTACGGCAAAGGGATGCTCCTCGCGACGCCCTTCCGCGAAGAACAAGGACGCCTCGACGTGGATAACTTCTACTACGCACAGGAAGATGAAGTGTTTGAGGCCGCCGCACGGGATGGTTTCAGCTGGAGCGTTCATCGACCCCATACCATCATCGGCTTCGCGATCGGAAACGCGATGAATATCGGATCAACGCTCGCAGCATACGCGAGCTTGTGTCGCGAATACCAACGCCCGTTCCTGTTCCCCGGCTCTGCGGCGCAGTGGAACGGGCTGACGGACATGACGGATGCTCGTATTCTGGCGAAGCACCTGGAATGGGCAAGCACCACACCCGCCGCCCGGAATCAGGCATTCAACATCGTCAACGGTGATGTGTTCCGTTGGAACTGGATGTGGTCGCAGATCGCGGCCTGGTTTGAGCTGACCCCGGCCCCGTTCGCCGCAAACGGGTTGACACTCGAACAACAACTGCTCGGCGCGGAGGCTGAATGGTCAACGCTCGCCGCAAAATACCAACTCGCGCAACCGGATCTCACCAGGTTGACCTCGCCCTGGCATACCGATGCGGATCTCGGGCGACCCATTGAAGTGCTCACTGACATGACCAGGAGCCGCAAGCTGGGATTCTCAGAGTATCAATCCACGTTGGACAGCTTCACCGACTTGTTTGCCCGCCTGCGCAAGGCGCAACTCATCCCTTGACAACTCCCGCAAACGCTTGACGACGGGCTGGCAATCCAGAGGTCCAACTGTGCCCAGAGTGGAGCGTAGGTTGGCCTCTTTCGGAGCGAGCCGATCTGCGGCTTCGAGGTCCTTCGCGAAGCCAGTCACAACCCGTTGCGGCGGATCTTGCGATCCCATTTTCTCTGCAACACGACACCGCCGTTGTCTTTGACGATCACCTCTCCAGTCACCAGGAAGTCTTCCGACGTGACTGCGAGCTGCAAAACGGTCCTGACATCGTTCTCGCCGTTTTTTCTGAGCAGGCCGTTGCCGACGATCGTCACTCGGGCGCTGGTCGGATCATGGTCGGTGATCTCTGATGTTTCTTCTCCGGCAATTCCACGGTTGTAGACGGTCAGCTTGTCGAGTTGAGGATCCCAGGTGAACGTGCGCGTCGGCTTGTAGGGTTCACTGGCGAACGGGTCATGTGAGGCACCTGTTTGGCGGTGCGATTCGTTGGTATGCGAGGCGCTCAGTGTTCGCAGGGTGGCGTCTTCGGGGCGCGCATCGCGTACGGGCAGCTCGAGTGTTGAATCGGCTGGATAGACGGTGAGCGTAACCGCATCCGGCGAGGGCCAGATGAGTGGCCAATAGGTCGTTGACAGGGCTATCCGGATTCGATGATCTTTCTTGAAGCGATATGCGAGATCGCGCAGTGGAATGCGCACGGAATAGCGTTTCCCCGGCTCCATCGGGGTCGGGTGTTCGCGGCTTTCGCGCTGGCAAAGGTTGAGAATCTGATACGTGACGCGGGAAGAGAAGCCGCCCGGAGCGACCTCATTCAGCCGAATCGCGAGAAAGGCCACCGGCTCGTCAACCGCGAGATTCAGAGTCAGGACCGGAGTACCCCAACAGTCGAAGTCTTCGGCCAACGGCGCACTGTCGAACGTCATCGAACGTCCATCATCGATGCGCTGATCCGTCGGCCCTTCGGTGTCGAGGTTGAATGCCACCCAGTTAGGGGCGCAGATGCCTACAGTCTGGACTGTTTTGATCGATCTGCTGCTCGCGGGGCCCGGCTGCTCGGTTATGCGATCATCCACGAGATGGTAGATGCGCGATTGGATCCGTGGCGAGGGCCACTGGTCTTCCGCAACCCAACGACCCGCGATTCCGGTCTTGTGGTTTACGAATGCCTCGCTTTGGAGATAAACACGCATGAGGGGGTCATTGTCGGCGGGCGTGGTCCGACCCTTCAGCCACCGGTCCCACCACAGGCGCATTTCCGTCTTCAGATCCACTGCCGGGCCCGGGCGAGTGACGCTGTGGGTCCAGGGACCGATGAGGCCTTTCCGGGGGACTTTGAGATGGGCCATCAACCGGCCGACTGAATTGTTGTAGCCGTCGACCCAGCCACCGATTGCGAAGACCGGGCAGCGGATGGCGGCGTAATTCTCATCAACAGAGCCGTGCTTCCAGAAGTCATCACGCTGCTGATGGAGCAACCAATTGCCGAGGAAGAATTCGATGCTCTGCAGGCGCTGCAGCCACATCTCGCGCCAGCCCGGCCCCACTACCGTCGGATCGGGTTTCAACGCCGGAATTCCGGTCCACGCGGAACCCCACACAAACATGTCCTGAACCAGACAACCGCCGAGGTAATGCGCATCGTCGGTATAGCGATCATCGCTCGCACATTGGGTGATGATGGCCGCCAGCGAGTGTGGGCGGCGAGCGGCTACCTGCAGTGCCGTAAAGCCGCTGTACGAGCTGCCGAACATTCCCGTTTTGCCAGTGCACCACTTCTGGCGGGCAATCCACGCCAGCGTCTCCAGTGCATCGTCCTGCTCCTGGGCGGCATATTCGTCGAAGACCTTACCCTCGGAATTTCCAATCCCGCGTGGATCGGGGCAGATGGTTGCATAGCCATACGACGCCAGCACGGGGTCCGGGATTCCGCTGTAGGGATCGAGGCGCACTACGGCAGGGACCGGATGGCGCTCTGCGTCAACGGGCAGAGTGATGCGAACAGACAGCCGCACCCCATCCTTCATCGTCACCCATGCGTTGTTGACGATCTTCACCTCGCGGGTTCCGGGCAATGCATCGGGTACGGACTGTGCCGCGGCGGCGAAGGATTGTTTGCGAACGAGGCTCAATGCAGCGAGCGCCTGGGCAACGCCCATGGAGAAATCGCGCCGGGTCATCTTGCCATGATGATTGTCGAGCTCGTTCATTGAGAAGCCTTGGCGATCATGGCGCGAATGTCACGGACCAACCCCGCATTTGCCTGGTCGATATAAACCTCATGACCGGCCTCAAAGTTGCTGAATGTGAGTCGGTCCATCGGCACCTTGGCGCGTTCGGCTGCCAGCCGCGCCTGGGCGGGTGACATCTGAAGATCGTAGTATCCGGTTGCGACCAGGGCGTACAGATGGTCGTTGCGATTCATTGCAAGCGCCAGCTCTTCCGCATTGGTTCCGTGCACGACGGGCGTAGTCGGAGTGCCATCGCCAACAGCCTCCCACTGCGACCAGTTTTTGTGATGTTCGAAACTCCAGTGATCCAACAGGTCCCGCCAACGGATGGCGGCGTACGGACGATTCAGTTTGACCTGCAGCTTGGAGCGCTCCAGGTGGAGCTGCGCGCCTGTAAGTACAGGGAAGGTGCGTGACAGAGCAGGATCACCCGCCACCGGATCGACGCCGGCGCTGGTTGGAAGCGTGTAACGGCTGTCGAAGACGCCCACAATCAACCCACGGTCGGCCAGCAGAGCACTGGCTTGCCATGGCCCAGGATGCGGCTGTAACCGGTGCCCACCGGATCGATGAACACGAGATCGGCGGCATCGAGCAGGGTGTCCGGGTTGTCGACCAGATCAAAAGGCGGCGTCGCCTTGGGCTGTTGATGGGCGGTCAGTGCCAGGCGCCCGGGTGCGAGAGCCCAAGGCCCGAAACCCAGGTTCAGGCTGAAGGAGGCAGCTCCCGGCCCTCCCCCGACCAGAAACATAACAGGACGCTTGTTGGGAGCAGCACCGTCGCGCAGATAGGCGTAGCTGAAAATGCTGCCGATGGGCTCATTTTTGTCGTTGTAGAGATAGGTCTCTCCAGCGGTGGCCGTAAAGGCGATCCTGGTGCCGTGCACGTTCACCTGGTGATGGGTCACGAACTGGGCGGGAGCCGGGACAGCCGGCGACTCTGTCAGCGCCTTCTCATCCGTGTGACCAGGTTGTGCAATCAACGCCATTGCAGCAGCGGCCAGCAGAAGGCGATGGAGGTGTGAAGTAATCATGCTCGTGAGTGCTTGCCGCCGGCGATCTGCCACAGTTGTGCACGAGCATACGAGGGTCCCTCGGTCCTTTTCCTAGGATAAAGGAAGCGAGATGTAGTCAGCCGCAAACCGCGCTGAGCCCGCCGTCGACGACCAGACTCTGCCCGGTGATATACCGGGCCTCCGCGGACGCCAGGAAGACGGCCAGGTTGGCCACATCCCAGGCGTCGCCCATGAAGCCCATCGGGCACTTTGCCGATCGTTGGGCGACTGCCTGGTCGAAGTCGGCATATTGGCCGGCCAATTGGGTCTGTACGAGCGAGGTATACAACAGGCCGGGCAGGATGGCATTGGCGCGGATGCCCTCCTTCGCATGTTCGAGCGCTACCGTGAGCGTCAGTTGATTGAGCGCGGCTTTCGAAGCTGCATAGGCTGCATACGTGATGTTGGGATAGCGAATGGAGGCAACCGAGGAAATGGCGGTGATCACGCCTGACCGTTGTGCCCGCATGTACGGAAGGACGGCCTGGACTGCAAGAAAGCAGCCGGAGGCGTTAACCCTGAAGACGCGGTTCCAGGCATCCAGGCTGAGACTGCTCGTGGCAACGGGCTCGGTGATTCCTACGTTGTAGTGAAGTATGTCGACCTGGCCGGACCAGGACGCACAGGCACCGACTGCCGCCGTGATTTCCGCCGCGTTGCACACATCTCCGGCCACTGCATCCGCACTGCCGCCCGATTGCGCGACCATTTGTACCGTCGTTTGAGCGCGCTCCAGAACACTGTCAAAGACGGTGACGTGCGCGCCCGCAAGGGCATATGCAATCGCGGCAGCTTGCCCGTTACTCAGAATCTCCCCCGAAGAGCCGCCGCCGAACACGATTGCGGACTTGCCGGCCAAGCGTCGGGATGGGGTCGGTTGGTGTGGCAAGGTGCTCATCGGATACCCAGGAAGTCTGCAACCAGCCGATTGAACAAGACCGGATTTTCGACGAAGGGAAAATGCGAGCCGCGATCGGAGGCTGAGATGATTTCCAACTTCGAGCCGGGGATCTGGCGGGCGATCCATTGTTGCGAACGAGGATCAACGTGACTGGCTTCCCCGCCGATGACGAGTGTGGGGACATCGATCCTGGGGATGAGATCGCGCCAGTCCTGCGTTGCGTGATGCAGCAGCAGCGTGGCCGCATGGACGGCCGGCATCTGCAGATTTTCACTCAACAGCCATTGCCGCAGAGCCGCGTCAGCCTGGGGTGACAACATGCTGTCCAGGAAACCGCGCCGGATGGAAAGTGAGTCAGGGCCGGTCAGCCCGGCGAGAAGTGTGTGCAGGCCCGGGAGATCGATAATGGCACCGGCCTCGGCGATCTCCTGCGCAGACAGGGTCGGCAGCTTCACGACGCAGGCAGGTTCATCGACCAGAATGAGTTTGCGGATTCGGTCGGATCCGAATTGGTCGATGTAGCTCCAGAGCACTGAGGCACCCATCGACCAGCCCATCAGGTCAGCGGATTTCACCTGCAGCGCGTTCAGAAGTATCGCCAGATCACGCGCGAGTCGTGCAATACGATAGCCGAACGACGGCTTTTCGGATAATCCGTGGCCGCGCAGATCGGGGACGATCACCCGGGTGCGGCCCGAGAATTCCTGGATCTGGTGTCGGAACATCGCGGCCGACTGTGACCAGCCATGCAGCATCACGAGGGGATGTCCGTGACCCGCATCGTACACGTTGAGACGGACACCGTCGGGTAGCGCGAATTGCTTCATCATCAGAAGTAGATGTTGAGGTCGATGCCGGCTTCTCGCGGCCGTCCATAGTAGGACTCGACGAACCCGAAGGTCGAGGCCAGGTCGAGACCGCTGACCAGATACTGCTTGTTCGCCAGGTTGGTGCCGAACAGGGCGGTTTCCCATTTACCGCTGGCGGCTCGGTAGGTGAGGCGCGCGTTGACCAGGGCATAAGGGTCCTGAATGATGCGCGGGGAGTTGTCGGGGTCCTTGTAGGTCTTGCCTTTGTAGCTTGCATCAACCCGCAGGGATATCAGTGCGCCGTCGGGAATGGGGAAGTCCTGCCTGAGGGCGGCGTTGAGTGATACCGGTGGGGTGTCCGGCAGCTTGTTGTGGATTCCAAACGACACACCCGGATCCAGGTATGTGTATTTGGCGTCGATGACTCCCACAGCCAGATCGAATGTTGTTGTGCGGGTGAGTTTCGCAGTCGCCTCCAGCTCGCCGCCGGTGATGCGCGCAGCACCCGCGTTCTCAACTACCGGTTGCGGGTTTCCCTGAGAGTCGGCGAGTACGGAAGTCAACTGCAGGTCACGGTACTTGCTGTAGAAGGCATCCGCATTCAGCACGAGCCGGCGGTCAAACCATTCGGATTTGATTCCGAGCTCGAACGCTTTGAGTCGTTCAGGGCTGTCGCGGCGCAGGGATTGTTGACTGAACAGACGCGGCGTCCAACCGCCCGCCTTGAACCCTTCCGAGTAGGAGAAATAAAGAAGCGCATCGCTGCTGACATTGAAACTCAACGAGGCGGCCGGAGTGAACACGTTATCGGTACTTTTGCAGTTGTCATATTGCCCTGAGACGTCGATTCCCGGACAGGTGAACTCGCGCGGCTGCACCAGGAAGTACCATTTCTCGTAGAAGTCCTTCTGCTCGCGATTGAAGCGGCCGCCGAGCGTCAGGTGCAGCGAGGATGTCAGGTTGTAAGTGCCCTGTCCGAAGGCGGCCAGGGAGGTCCCATGTAATCGGGAGAGCGAGTGAGCATCGAAATCGACCGCAACCGGTGAGTCGATCAGTCCATCCCACAACTTTGCGTCGTAGGTATCTTTGAGATTCTCCTTCAGGTAGTACAGTCCGGTCGTCCAGTTGAACCGCTCGTACGTGCCGTTGAGCTGAAACTCCTGCGAGTATTGCTCGTTGTCGTCCTTCACGATGGTTTCCAGGACGGGAAACGGAGAGTGATCGCCGTCGCGCCCGGCTGTGCTGCGTACGGTCCGATAGGCACTGATGGATTTGAGCGACAGATGTGAGTTGATCGAGTAGCTGACCACGGCCGAAATGCCGGAGACGTCGAAGTCATCCTGGTTGGGGCCCGTTCCATAGTCGATCTTCGGGGAGCTCACCCAGCGTCCGTCGAATTGCGACCCGGCCGGCAGGCCCAGGGAGGCGGCCATGGCGGGATAGACTGAGGAATTGAGCGCATCAATGAGCGGACTGGCGCCCGGAATGTAGCCGGAGTTTGCCCCGTAAGGACCGTGTTGACGGGTTCGCGTATAGTCGCCGGTCACCAAAACCTGCAACCGGTCCAAAGGCTCGTAGAGCGCCTGAATCCGTGTGGCCGTCTCGTTGATGTTACCGGTACCGGCGCCACTGGGGTCGAGCACCCGGTGGCCGATGTCATCTGTGGAGCGGCTGGAGCCGGCGACCCGAATGGCAAGCTCGTCTGTCACTGGCAGGTTGATGGAGCCGTTGAAGTCGTGCCGCTGGTAGGTGCCGACCGTCACCCCGAATCGTCCCGACTCCGTATCGAGACTCGGTTTGGCGCTCGTTATACGAACGGCGCCGCCGATCGTGTTCTTGCCGTACAGAGTGCCCTGCGGGCCGCGCAGTACCTCAACGGATTGGAGGTCCATGAGACCGGTGATCGCTCCGCTGGAACGGGAGACGTAGACATCATCCACGTACAGGCCGACTCCCGGATCGTTGGGAATCAGGAAGTCGTTCTGGCCGACGCCGCGAATATAGATCTGGGCGGTGGAGCCGCCGCCGTCGGCACGGCCATTGTTGATCTCGAGGTTGGGAGTGGCGTTACTCAATGATGCGACGTCCGCAAAGCCCCTGTCGGTCAGCTCTTTGCCGGAAATGGCGGCAATCGAGATCGGCACATCCTGCAGGCGTTCCTCGCGTTTGCGCGCGGTTACGATCACCTCCTGGATCTCCAACGCAGGTTGCGCCTTTGAATCGGCGACCGCGGTGGATTCAGATGCGCTCGCCACGTTGTCGATCCACAGCCCTGCACTCGACAGCAGGACTCCCCACACCCCACGACTGATAGTCATATCGCCCCGCCCCCTCGGTTCGTTTCGGGGCAGTATGAGCCGGCTGTGTCCGCTTCAGCGGGGCGGGGGCCATCTCATTCAAATGCTGAACTGGCGCGGTCAGATTGTGAACAGACAGCCGCAGACACTTGCGCTCAACCACACGTTGACCCTTCGACTCCTCCCACCCTATCCTCGATGCGCAGTAGAGCGAGGGGGCATGCGCGGCGGGTCCAAGACGATCGAACGGGTGGGACGCATCATGCGGGCGCTGGAGAATGGGCCCGAGGATGGGCTGAGCATCGCCGAGATTGCGGAAGTCACCGGATTTGATCGCGCCACCACACACCGGGCGGTCGTGTCGCTCGAGCGCATTGGCTTTGTCGATCGGGATCCCCGATCGAGGACGATCCGGCTGGGGATTTACATGTTCAGCCTCGGAGCGAAAACCACGCGCCGCTTCGATGTGCTCTCGCACGCTCGCGAGTCGGCCGCCCGCCTCGCCGAACAGACAGGCGATACCGTGTTTCTGCAGGTGCGCAACAAGTTCGACTGCGTTTGTATCGATCGCCGCAGCGGCAGCTTTCCACTCAAGGCGCAAACGTTGAGTGTCGGCGAGAGTTTACCTTTGGGAGTGAGCGCGGCCGGAGTGGCCATTCTGGCTACGATGACTGATGAAGATGTCCGTCACGCCATGCAATTCAACGCTATCAAGATCGCGCAGTTTCATCGGGTCAAACCGCACGAGATTCTCCAACACGTCAGCGAGGCTCGGCGGCGCGGGTACTCGAAGTATGTCGGGCACATAGTGGCGGGCATGGGTGCCATCGGATTGGCCGTGCGCGATGCCCAGGGGACAGCACATGCGGCGCTCAGTATTTCGGCCATTCTCGATCGGCTGAATGAGGAGCGGGTGCAGTTCCTCGCGGAGATGTTGAAAAAGGAGGTGGAGGAAATCGAACGCAAGGCAGTGCTGGTGAAGCGGTTGGAATTTGGTGATTGAACCTGCCTAATTCAGGCAAGCGGAATCCGCGATGTTTGGAATTCGCTCCCACTGATAGGCCTGAACGGTTTCGCCGCGAGGCAGGTAAGTGATGCTGAGTGTTTTTCCCTCACGTCGGATGTCCAACGTGATGGTTTTGTCCTGATCCTGCTGGACGGTATCCTGGCCGAAAGGCTTCAGTATTTCATCACCGTTTTTGAGACCTGCGCGCGCGGCGGCCGAGCCGGGTTGCAGTTCGCGAACGATGCGCTGACGTTCAGCCATCACTTTCGGATCGAACCCGAGCTCATAACGTCGCAAAGGCTTGGTCGTCCGCCGGAAACAGGCGCCGAAGGCATCTGAAGCCGGCAGGACTTGCTTGCCCGCGAGCATCGAGTGGAAGTCCTGCAGGCCCGCTCGACCGAGCTCGCGGGTGAGGGCCTCTTCCCAGTCGGACCGCTCGATCGCCCCCTTCTCCTGCCGTCGTTGCAGTAGTGGCAGCAACAGATCATCGAGGGAGCGTTTTCCATGGCTGGCCTTGCGCACCTGATCATTCACAGTCGCAAAGTACAGTGAGCCCCGATCGTACGGGAGGACTCTGACCAGGGTGTTGGACCAGAAGTTGGCGGGGATGTCGGAATTGGGTGTGTTTGATAGAGCGTCCGTATAATACCGAGCGGCGGTCTTGTTGAGATCCGCGAGGAAATCAGCCGTTGAGATCTGCCCATAGCGCAGCGGCAAGATACCCTGATAGTAGACGGCGAGCCCTTCGCTGAACCAGGAGTTGGCGAGATTGCTGTCCTCATGGCCTCCCAGGCCGCCGATGTACGTGTGGAGCATCTCATGCGAGAGCGTGAACTTCAGATCCATCTCCCGCGTATGCCCGTCGAACGTGGCAACGAACGAATGCTCCTGGCTGACGCCGCCACCGGGGTTTACGAGATTGGGTCGCAGAAAGACACCATACGGCGCAGGTGTGCGCTCTTTGAAAAAACTGGCAAAGTGGGCGTGAAGATCACCGGTCCATTTCATCAGGCTCAGTGCCTCAAATGGAGGTGTACCTTGCCAGGCAGAAAAGAACCCTGTTGGAGGCGCGGGCTGCGGATAGGCGCCCACCTGCCCGCCCATGAAGAAAGTTCGGCTCAGGAAATCGAGGGGCAAAGGCGTTTCGCTCTGCCGGTCACCTTGGCCGAAGCTGCTGAGACCTACGGCGCTCCCGGGAATCTGTTTCAGGTCCCAATGCACGGCGACCTGATACTCATCCTGTGTTTCCGGCAACAGGAGGAAGGCCGCGCCGCCTGCGGAGAACGCGGCTGCGTCCGATCGCAACTCGATTGGCGGAGCGCCGCCCAACGGGGACAGCCGGTTGGTGATTGGAGCACGGTAGTGGATTTGCAAAGCACCTTCGATGCTGCGGTCGGCCAGCCAATGGCGATTGAATTCGCGGCCTCCTTCGGGATCATCCTGAATGGTGAGTTGCAACGGACCCTTTGCGTCGCTGGCGACCAGATTCTCCAGAGTCTTCGCGACTGTCTCCACGTTGTAGATGACGAGCGGCATCTTCAGTGAGGGTTTGTCACCGGAATTCATACCACTGACGCGAATCGTGACATCGACTGCATCGATTGATCGAGTTGCGGTGCTGAGCCGCGGCGCCAGAGAAAGATCCAACAGAGGAGCTGCGGCGGATGCGGTGTCGATGCCGAAGCCGGCGCATGCAACCAGGACCCACAGGCGGAAAGTCTTCATTTGGCGATGAGCTCACGGATGTCAGATGTGAAAGCGCGGACGTTCGGCTCACCCAGATACACCATGTGGCCGGACTCGTACGTTTTGAATCTCACACGGTTTGCGGGAATGGATGTGTGCGCAACCGTGTACTCGGCCTGCGTAAACGGTGTGACCAGATCGTAATAACCTGACATGACGTAGAGTTTCATGGACGGGTTGCGGCGCATCGCGGCTTCCAGGTCGGCGGCATGCCCACCCAACATGCCCTCGGGTCCCCAGGACCACTTGCTGTTGACATCTGCAAAGGCTATGACCTGATAGGGCTGATCCGAATTGACCTGCAACTCATCCTGCAGGTACTGATGAAAGGCCCCTACAAAGGCGGCTGAGTACTGGCCCATGGCCGGATCGTCCGCCACCGGATCGCCGCCATCGCCTTCTGCGGGCAGCGTGAAGCGGGCGTCGTACGAGCCAATGTGTTGTTGCCGGTCTCGTAACAGCTCATGGGCAAAATCATGTTCGGAGACTCGAAGGTTGTGTTCGAGTACAAAGCTCTCCGTCAGGCCGGTCATTGCAGCGATACGGCTCGCCGCGCGGTTGCGCTGACTGTCCGGCAGCGCATTCCCGGGGTACAGCGCGAGAGCATACTCGTTGCTGTTGAACTCACGGACTTCCCGCATGAAGGCGTCAAAGGTGCGGCCTCTTTTGTCGACTTTTCCCTGATACCAGGCTGTGGCGGCGAGGCTCGGGAGCAGGCCCTGAGTCGCCAGATCGCTCGGGAGAAATGCCAGGGCCACGCCTACGATCGCAATTCCATTCAATGATAATCCGGGCAACGTCCCGGTCCCGCTGGGGCCGCCTCCCATCTGCTTCGCGAGGACGGCCGCTCTGACGGTTCCATAGCTCTCGCCCACCAGGTATTTCGGGGATGCCCAGCGATGATTGCGGGTGAGCCACTGCTCGATGAAGTTGAGTGTGGCCTTGCCGTCCGGCTCGACCCCGTAGAAATCACCCGGTTTGCCGTTTCCGACCAGGTGGCTGAATCCGGTCCCGATGGGATCGATGAATACGAGATCCGCTGCGTCCAGGGGGCTCGAAGGGTTGGCTACGACATGAAACGGACCCACGGTCGGTGGGTGGACCGCATCGTCCAGCGCGACTCGGTAAGGTCCAAGGGCGCCAACATGAATCCACAGGGAGGATGAGCCGGGTCCGCCGTTGAATACAAAGATTACGGGGCGCAACCCCGGATCTTTGACGCCCTGGCGCACATAGGAAAACGAAAACAACAGACCGGCCGGCTCACCGTTCGCATTGGGGAGAATCGTATCTTCGGCGGTCGCCGTATAACTGATGTCAACGCCTCCGAAGGTGCCTCGATGATTGGTTACGAACCGTCTCGGAGTCGGAACGGGGGATTCAGCCATGGCCGTTGTGCACAGAGCCAGCGTGCTGAACACGAGCAGGAGTCGAGTCCACGCAGTCATTTGTTATTCCTCGCCAGAGCGCCGATGAATCGGTCGACATCTGCATCGGTGTTATAGAAGTGAGGGGACACTCTCAGAAAAGGAGCGCCGTGCTCGACGGAGATGGATTCCGCCGCCAAGGCGGCTACGAGCCTGGCGGCGTCCGGGTGACGGATGGAGATGATTCCGGCACGTGAATCATGCGGAGTGGTCGAGTCAAAACCTCGGGCCTGTAGTTCGGTGGACAGGCGCGCTGTCAGGCGGTCCACTTGCGAGTAGATGTCTTGCCAGCCGAGGGCATCGAGGTACTGCAAGGTTGCGTGCAGGGCGTAGATTCCGGGATAGTTCTGATGACCGTACCGCAAGGAACGGCTGGGCGGGATGTTGGCGTAGCCGCGAACTGCAGGAGTCAACTCGGCGCTGAGTCGATCACCCAACACAATGAACGCCAGACCGAAGCCGGATAACAGCCACTTGAAGACCGACGCGCAATACGCATCTGTGTTGCTCGCGTCGACCGCTATTGCTCCTGCAGCCTGTACGCCGTCGACAATCAGCCGGCAATCGTACTGCGCGCACACGGCACTCAATTCGTTCAGATCCACTCGGGTACCGGTGCGCCAGTGGACGTGGGATACCGCCAGGACCCGCGTCTTCGCATTGATTGCCGCACACAGAGCCCGGGTCCGATCTGACTCGTTGTTGATGGGTACTCGATTCAGCCGTATGCCATTGCTCTGCAGGGTTTCCCAAGGGGACAGGACGGATGTGAATTCATCCTCGGCGAGCACAACACAGTCGCCCTTTGCAAGCGGCATGGCGAATGCGATGAGATTGAGGGCTTCGGTGGTGCTGCTGGCGAACAGGACGCGCTCCGCGCCTACGCCGAGGAGCCTGCCAAGGAGTTTCCGAGTCTCGTCTGCTCTGAGGATCCAATCGTCGTGCCGGGCCATGCCGCCCAACTTGTGGCGGTAGAATTCGGCGGCGGCATCCGCCTGCCCGACCCAGGACAGCCCTGCGCTCGCCGTATTCAGGTAGACATTCGTCGCCAGGTGAGGGAACTCACGGCGAACCTTCCCTGTATCTAACATCTTGTCATCACCACTTGCGGCAGCGCGCCTCAGGCAGGTTTTCGACCCGTTTCCACTGATAGCCCTGCACATCGTGGCCAGCCGCTTGCATCGTTACGGGTTCGCGTTCGAAACACGGGCCAAACGCCTGTGATGCAACCACCACCGTCTGATCTCCGTCGATGAGTTGAGCGCGGAAATCCTGGACCGCCTGATCTCCCAGCTCCCGGGTCAACATCTGCTCCCACGCGGCCTGATCGAAGTGGGTGCCTTTCTGACGCGCCACAAACATCGGATGCAGGAAGTCATCGAGCGTGCGCCGATTATGGGATTTGCGCCGGATGCGCCAGTCGAGGTCCGAAAAGTACAGCGCGCCGCGCACGTAGGGTGTGTGGCGAATCTGTTCGTTGCCGAAGCCGACTTCGGCGATCCGCGTCGCCGACCAGTTGCGCGCCGGACTTTCGTAATACTTTCGCGCCTCTTTGTTCAGGCGCATTGCGTACTCGTCGACAGAGACCAGCCCGCCCCGCAGGGGCAGAAGCAGCGTGTAGTACACATTGAGCCCTTCCTCAAACCACGCGATCTTGCCCGGGTCGCCCTCAATGTTGCCGACCCACTGGTGGGACATCTCGTGAAAGAAGGTTTCGCGCGTGTCCTCGATAGATCCGCGCAGGGCGCCTTTACCCATTGAGAGCATGAAAGAGCGGGTCAAAGCGGTACCCCCTCCAAACGGGGGCGTGTCCAGGACTCGCATGAAGACGCGGTACTGGGGCAATGGCTGCAGGTAGCCGAACGATTGACCCAGATATTGATAGGCGCTCGCGACCCACCCCATCTCCTTCGTGGCATCGAACGGCGGCTCGCCCAACCAGAAGGCCGCGAAGCGCTGGGCTCCATCAGGACTCGAATAGCGGTGTAGCGGGCCCGCCATCATCCATCCCTGATTCAGCTCCTCAGGCTTGCCTGTCAGCGTGAAATCTCCTTCACCGAAGCTCGTCACACCGATGGAGCCTGGCGCGAGCTGTGTCAAATCCCAATGAACGCTGGAGACGCTCGTATTGACGTTCTCCGGCAGCAACAGAAATCCGCCTCCCGAGCCGCTGACACCGCCGCCCGCCGGCCGAATGCCGAACGCGGGCCCGTTGGTTGCGTTCGGCGGCTGCACGAGCGCCGTGTAGCCGATTTCGATGGGAGAGTGGACGGGCCGCGTAGCGCGCCAATGGCGAAAATAGGGAAAGCCGCCGGCGCTCGCGGGGTCATCTTCCGTGCGGAACTCAACGCGGCCACTGGAATCCCGAACCTGTAAGGACTGAACACGGTCCGCCGCACCGGTCACAGCGGCGTAAGTAATCGGTGCAATCAGGCTGAACGGCGCCGCTTCTGAAACCGCCGGATCCACCACCCGCTGGCTGACTTCGATACCGGTCACCTCCCCTGCCCCGCTGCGAAGTGGTTTGAGGGTCATTTCAAAGTGCCCATCGGCGAAGCAGACGCCGACAACGCTGGACAGTGTCAGCGCCAGCGCAGCGCGGGTTTGGGTATTCAATGGCGTCAGAAATCCCTGGAGACGAACATGCCGACCGTTCTCGGCTGCAGATAACGCACGCTCGTCACGGCTGTTCCATTTCGATTGTCCGCGAACACAACACCCTCCTTGTTGGCGATGTTGCGCAAGAATACATTCAGGTGCCAATCGGTGGCGTAGTTGAGGCCGGTGCGCAGGTCAACCACTGAATAGCTGGGCAGGTCGAAGCGCGGCTCGGGAGAATCCGAGGCCAGCGCTGCGGTCGAGCTGAACTCCGATTGGCGTGTCCCAACAAAACTCCAATTTGCGCCCACGTAGCCGGTCAGCGAGTCGGTGATCGGGAAGTCCTGTTGGACATTCAGATTGCTGGAGAACCGTGCGGAGGCCGGCAGGCGATCGCCACTCTTTCCTTCGAGACTATCAGCGTTCGCCAGGGTTGGCAGGTCCTGCGTGAGCACCGCGTCCATAAACGTCGTTGTGGCATCCACGGTGAGACCGCTGTAGGGTTTCCAGCTCACCGCCAGTTCCAGACCGCGGCTTCGCGCGCTGCCGCCATTGGTGAAGTAGGTAAATTCGGTGGCATTGTCCGTGTCCTGCAACTGCACATGCTGCCAGTTGATCTGGAAGAGAGCGGCATCCCAACTGAAGGTGCGATCCGCCAGGATGCCCTTGAATCCGACTTCGTAGTCGACGACTTTATCGGGTGCGAAGGTGGCGGGTACATTCGGGAGAACTGTGTTCGGGCCACCCGGACGGTAACCGCTGGCCGCACGGGCGTACACCATCATGTCAGGAGTGATGTGAAAAATCGGTGAGACGGCCCAGGTGGTGGAGTGGTCGCTGGAGATCAGATTGGCTGCTACGTTGCTGGGACCGAAGACCAGGCCTCCGATCTCATCGGTCGTCGTGTTGCCGCCAATCAGCTGATCATTCTTGGCGTAACGGACACCCGCCTGCAGGTCCCACTGACGAGTCAGATGATAAACGCCGTCGGCGAAGGCGGCCTTCTCTTTATAGTTGGTAGGACTTGCGCCGATATAGGGCGTGGCCGCGTGAGTGTTATTGCCGTCGAACAGATTCAGTGTCTGGTCTACGCTGCCGTACTCCCGCGTGTAGTACAAGCCGCCGCGCCAGTCGAAGGAGTCGACCTTGCCGCTCACACGCAGTTCCTGGGTCAGCTTGCGCGTTGAAGCCGCGTCATCAATGAAAACAAAGCCGCTGTCGAGCCCGTAGAAGGTGGGCAGATTGAGCCCTTGCGGGTTCGCGAATACGCTGCTGAGGTCCTGGAAATTGGTACCTTCGCTCTTCTGGAACGAGCTCAGTGAGGTGATTTGCAGGCCGGCGACGTCCCACACGATACGGGCAGAATATAACTGTTGATTACCTACATCTGAAGTCGCGCCGAGGTTGATCTTGTTCTCGCCGTACGTGGGTTTGGAGAAATCGGGGCGGCCATTGGCATCGAAATCCGCTTGCACGGAGTTGGAAAAGTCGGCATGCCGCTTCTGCTGCAAGGCCGATAGTGTGATGGAGAGCCCGTCGAACGGCTTCAGCAACAATGCTGCGTTGCCGCCGTATACGTGCGTCCGGTTGACATCGTTAGCGGTAAGAGCGGGGTTCACGTTGTCGATGTATGCGGGGTCCCATCGCGTGAAGGCGCTCACGTTCAAGGCTACACGCTCGGATACGAGAGGAATGTTCACCGCACCGCGTGTGGTCCAGCCGAGACCGCCGCCCTGGACTGACTCGAATCCCGCCTCGACCCGACCGAAGAATTTGTCCGGATCCGGTTGGCGGGTGACGTATTTGATCAGCCCGCCCAGGCTGGCGGCTCCGTACAGCGTGCCCTGGGGACCATGCAGGACCTCCACCCGATCCAGCATGGAAGGATCGAAATCGGGGAATAGACTGTTACCGAGGCCGGCGGTGGTGGAGGATCCGAATTGAATGTCATCGACGAGGATGGCGAGCGTCGGATTGGTCGCGCCGCCGGTCGTGATGCCTCGCAGGGACAGGTCGTAGGTCTTGTTGCCGTTGTAGGAGAGTCCGGGGATGCGTGAGTAATAATCGAAGATCTGCTGAACATTCTGCTCAGCCAGATCGGAGGCTTTGACTTCGTTGATGACCGCGGGGACATCAATGAGCCGCTCCTGCTTCTTTTGCGCCGTGACGAGAATCTCCTCGAGTGTGGCCGGCTCGCTGGCGGGGGCCGGTGCATCGGCCGCTGCTGAGCTGACGGAATAGATGCCTGCAGTCAGGCCGAAGAGAACCGATCGATAGCCGGATATCGCGCTCATCTGTGTAAACCCCCGCACCCGATTTTTGCTTTGTGATGCGATGAGCTTAATTACAAACGGCGGGTGAATTGATGCTTTCAACCGGCTCGGCAGGGCGTCATGGGAAATTTTTTGCCGCACCCGACGCTCTGCGACGAAAAATATTCCGGCGCGAAAACAACGACCGCGACTAGGATAGGGGTACCTGGGGCAGTGGTGTGCCCGTATATGCAGGACTGTCGCCTATGCCGGAGCTCGACGCATACGATCTGAAGATCCTGGATTTGCTGCAATCCGACGCGTCGCTGTCGACCTCCGAGCTCGCGGAGCGCGCGGGTTTGTCGCAGTCGCCCTGTTGGCGGCGGGTGCAAAGGCTGCGCGAGGAGGGCTACATCCGCAGGCAGGTTTGCGTTCTGGATCACGAGAAGCTCGGCTCCAAGATGTTTGTGTTCAGTTTCCTGAAGACGGAAAGCCTGACGGAGGCGAAGCGCCTCGAGTTCCTGAATGCGGTCAAGCGCATTCCCGAGATCACCGAGTGTTATTCGGTGTTCGGCGAGATGGATGTATTGATCAAAGTGCTCGCGCCGGACCCGAGCTGGTTTCAGGACTTCGCGTTCTCGACGCTGATGAAGTTGCCGGGGGTGAAGGACATCCGCTCGACGGTCACATTGCAGGAGCTCAAGTACACAACGTCGATTCCACTCCCGCCGGTTCGCAAGGCTTAGGCCAACACTGACAGAAAGCGATCGATGTCGTGCATGTCGTTGTAGACGGATGGAGAGAGTCGCATCCAGTGTCGGCTGAATCGGACGTTGATGTTCGCGGCCGCGAGCTTTTCACGTAGCCCGCTCTTGTAGACGTCGTGCTTGGCAAAGGTGATGGTCCCGCCAGTCGATTCGGGAGGTGTCACGAGCGTAAATCCGAAGCGCGGCACCTCTTCGCGCAGTTTTTTGATCAACGGCTGACGATGGGCCTGGATGTTCTCCAATCCGAGTTGTTGGATGTAACGCAGGGAAGCGGCCAGGAGGCTGCCGGAGACCGCGCCCCCCGAGTATCCGCTGGTGCCGGGCTCATACAACCCACTGGCGGTCTTTTCGAACTGGTACGCGACCGGCTGGTAATCGCCGAGGGGCAGATCAGGGGGATAGAACGCCTCAACGGTGCCTTCGTAGTAACCCACGAGGGGGCGATCGAACTTGCCGATCAGATTCCGACGTGTGTAGAGAAACCCTACTCCGAAATCACCCATCAGCCACTTGAACGTGGAGCAGGCGGCAAAATCAACGCCGGTCGCGGGCAGGTTGAAGGGACCGGCGCCGGCCGAGTGGATGATATCTGCGTAGACGTAGGCTCCGTGGGCGTGGGCGAGCTGGGATACCGCTTTGAGGTCATGTTCGAAGCCGTTGTACATGGATACGGAAGACACTTCGATGAGTCGCGTGTTGCGGTCGACGACCTGTTCCAGGTCGTGCATGTCGATCCTGAACTCGCGTGTGGGCTGAACGATCCGTACATCGAGGCCTTTCTTTTTCAGCTCCAGCAGGTGAACCAATGCGCCTTCGAAATGCAGGCCATCGGTCACGACATTGCCATCGAACCGCTGATTCAACCCCAGCGTTTGCACGACGAGGTTCTCTCCGAAACTGGTGCTCGGTACGTACGCAATTTCATCGGGACGCGCTCCGACGAGCGCCGCAAACAGCGCCCGTGGATTCACGCGCGCGTCTTCATTCGTTTGAGAAGAGCGCAGTGACCCTCGTTCTTCTGCCGCATTACGCGCGGCGGAGAGCGCCACTTTCGGTATTGGATGCGTGTAGGCGGCGTTGATATAGGTGTAGCCCGGCTCGATGTTGAAGTCGCCCTTGCGGGGGAAGGCGCTGGCAGGTGCGGCGAGGGCTGAATTGCGCGGGGTCTCGCGGCCCACGGCGGCGACGGCGAGGCCGCTCAAGCCAGCCAGCAGGTCACGTCTGTTAGTGCTCATGCGGTTCCCTCAAATCTCGAAGATGGATCCGGCCCCAGCCGCTTCGGCCTTGGAATAAACATGGGCTGCCAGAGCGATGTCCTCGGCGGCAATGCCCAGCGACTTGAACACCGTGATCTCATCGTGATGAGTGCGCCCCGGTTTGCGGCCGACGAGAACCTCACCCAACTCCCCAAGCACATGTTCCACAGTCACCCGCTTGCGCTCAATGGCATTGAGCAATTCACCGGCCTGGGCGAGCGCAGACGGACGGAAATCTACGAAAAAGCGGGAGCGTTCGACGAGCTCATCGTCTGTCTCTGCGGACGTACGACCACTCGAGCCTACAAGATTGACGTGCGCGCCCGGAGAAATGAGCTTGCCTGGCAGGATCGGTGTCGCCGAGCTCGTCAGCGTACAGATGACATCCGCGTTGGCGACCGCGGACTCGACCGTGTTGTGGACTTCGACTCGGCATCGAAGTCCGGAATGTTTTCGGGCCAGCTGCTCTGCGTTGGCGGCATTGCGACTCCAGATTCGGATTTGCGCGAAGTCGCGCGCGTGGCTGAGGGCACTGACATGCGCATCAGCCTGCTCACCACTGCCCAGTATTGCCAACACCCGGGCGTCTGGACGTGCCAACAGATTGGTCGCGCATGCAGTCGCGGCGGCAGTACGAAGCGCTGTCACGGTAGAACCGCAGAGGATGGCCAGAGGAATGAGTCCTGCGGCGTCGTACAGAATGACGAGCCCCAAATGGGTGGGTCGGCCCTGGGCAGATGCGTCTGGATCCAGGCTGACGAGCTTGATGCCGGCGCGATCGGGCGGACCTAGATATCCCGGCATCATGACGAGTGCGCCGCGCTCGTCGGGCAACATCAAACCCCACCGCAACGGCAATTCCGCTTTTCCCCGGCTGACAGCAGCCAGGGTACTTGCCATGAGCGGAATCAGTTCTTCGTAAGGTGCCAGCTCGCGAATGGCCTGAGCGCTCAGTGCGCGCATCTTCATGGGCTCTCCTGCGGTAGAAGCGTATCCTCGATTGTGGGTCCGCTGTCCGGGGGGCGGCGCCATACCCAGTACACCAGGCCAACGAGCAGCCACGCTCCGACCAACGCATAAGGCCGCCAATCGGCGCCGGTTCCTACAACTCCGATCGCAAGCGCACAAACGGCGGCGCTGTAGCCGAGAATCCGCACCGTACCGGGAGCAAGCCGCAACCGTGACCGGGCGTGAATCTGTGGATAGTGCCCGGCCACGCGGACAGCGCTCAATGAGCACGCGAGGTACTTCAGCATGGTCGGGATGTTGACTGCGAGCAGCAGGAACATGACGGTTGAGGGCAGCAGCAGGCCGAACATCGCGGCGCAGTAACCTGTCAGCACAGCTATATGGGGTGTCTGGAACCTGGGATGAATTCGAGCGAGGGCTGACGGCAGTACACCGGAGCGGCCCATTGCAAACAGGCTGCGGGAGAATGTCAGTGCCGCGGAGTTCATTGTCTTCAGGATCGCGATCACCGCGGCGCTGACGATCAGGGGGACTGCCCACGAGCCGAATGGTAAGCGCGCGGCTTCGAGCAGAGGTGCATCGCTGTTGGCAAGGCGCTGAGGACCCACCAGCCCCAAGGCCACCAAAGCGACCGTGCCGTAAACGATCGCGGTCAGCGCGATGGCGAGCCCGATTCCGAGCGGCAGGTTGCGGTGTGCGTTGCGGATTTCCTCGCCCACATCCGCGGCGGACTCGATGCCCAGAAACAGGCTGGCCAGTAATGGCACAGACGTGGCTATCGCCCAGGTGCCCCGTTCAAACAAGGGCCCGATGTTGTTGGTTGCGACATGCGGGGCGCCCTGAATCACGAAGGCTGCGAGCAGCGCCAACAGGATTCCCATCAGAAGGGTTTGGGCGCCGGCTGCAATGCGGACACCGAAATAGTTCAGAGCAAACACGGTGGTGATGGCTACGCCCATGGTCGCCTTGAGGGGCAATACGATGGCCGAGCTGAGATAGCGAACGAGAACCAACGATAGAACAACCAACGCTCCGACGTTCGCGACAATGCGCAGCCATGTGACTACGAAGCCGGCGAAGGGATGAATGAACAAACGCGGCCAGTCGTAGGACGCCCCCGAAATGGGCAGTGCGGAGCCGAGATAGGCGTACACGGTGGCGAACAGCACCATGGGTAAGCCGGCGATGAGAATTCCGATCAGGAGTCCCGAACCAGCGAGCTGCGCCGCCGGCTGCAGTACCGAGAAGATCGATACCCCAATCGCGGTACCGGCACCGAGTGTGACGACACCAACGAGCCCGATGCGTCCGTGGAGTCGCGAGTAGCCGGGACGATTCATCCGGTCACCGCCCCGCGCCGGAACCGATGAAAGCTCGCAGATCATTCGTCATCGCTTTGAGGCTGCTCTCCACCGAGTACGCCATGTGACCTCCCTGATAGAAATGCATGCTGACCCGATCGACCGGCCAGCCGGATTGGTCCCGAGCCAACAGGGCCGCGCCGACGGTCGTCTGCGTATCCTGCCAGCCATTGCAGATCATCAGCCTGAATGTCGGATTCGCGCTGAAAACCTCGGTCAGCAGGTTCATGTAGGGCCAATCGGCAAAGGGACTGGTGCCGGTTCCGTCCCAACGCCAGCCCTCGAGATCGCCCTTGGGCGAAACCGCTGCCGTGTAGTCCGCGGAGTCGCCGACACCGAGATCGGATTGCAGATACTTTCCAAAAGCGGCCGCGTAGGACTCGTAGACGGCCATTGCGGGATCGTTCTTGGAGGATGCGTCTTCTGCGCGTGCGTAGCGGGCGTCGACCATTCCCAGCAACTGGTGCTCGTCCTTCAGGAGCTCACGACGATAGCGCTCCTTCGTGATCTTCAGCCCATTGGACCGATAGAAGGCTGTCGGGATCCCGGTGTAGTCCTGCAATCGGGCGGCAACTCGCTCGCGAGCAGCCTCATCCAGGGCGCTACCTTGAAACAGCGCGGTCAGGTAGTCCGTGCGCGCGTAGGTCTGCACCTCCTCGATAAACTGATCGAAGGACTTTCCGTTCGTCCTGGCTTTGCCGTGCGACCAGGCTATCGCCGCCAGGGTCGGCAGCGAGACGATGTAGCTGGTCACATTGGCCGGGCGCTGGGAAAACTCGATGATGTTGAGTGCTTGTCCCATCAGGATGACTCCGGCCAGCGGCTGGGCGGGTTGCCTCTTCTGCAACTGATTGGCGGTTGCCGCTGCACGCAGCGTTCCATAGCTCTCCCCGAACAGATACTTGGGTGAGCTTTCGCGGTGGTGAAGGTGCGACCACTCGATGACCAACTGAGCGAGCTGTTGCCCATCCGCCGCAACAGAGAAGTAGCTTTCAGGATCGACACCCGGCGCCACCCGACTGAATCCGGTCCCCGCGGGGTCAAAAAACACGAGATCGGCGCTGTCGAGCACCGTGTAATTGTTGGCGACAGTGCGGAAGCTCGCCGCGTCGGCTGTGAGGTCGTCTGGGATTGCCACGCGTTTGGGGCCCAACGCACCCATATGCAGCGTCGAGGAGGACGTAATGGGACCTCCGTTGAAGACGAAGATCACAGGTCGTTCGGCGGCAGCGCGTTTAGCCACATAACTGATGGTAACCAATCGAGCACCGGGCTTTCCGGCGCTGTCCTCGACGACGATGGGTTCAACGAAGGCGTCGTATTTGATGGCCTTGCCATTGAACGTGCCGTTGTGATGCGTCACGACGGCCGAATCGATCGGGGCCGCCACGCTCTGCGGCGGGATGTTGAGTGCCAGGCATACCAGGGCGGCCGCGACGGAGTTTCTCGACATGCAGTGCAGTCCTGTGAGGATCGGAAGTCCAGGCTCATCGTAGCCGAGCGGTGCAGAAATTTTGTTTCCCTGACGCACCTGCGCGGGTGTCGTCGGGAAGGTATTTCTCTCCAAACAGGCCTTTTGCGGAAAGAAATCCCGACCGGCCGCCCGTATACTTTTTTCAGCTCATTTGAGTATTCGGGGGTCGGCTGTGGGCTCAGGACTTCGAGGCGTGTTCGCTTCAGGGCTGCTGATTGTTTTGATCACAGGGGCCGGCAACAGCCGGGCAACCGAGCGATTCTCGATCGTCGCCAATAACGAGAAGGTCGGGCACATCCTCGTGGAGCAGCATGCCACGGCGATCGATATCGACTACGCCATCAGCGATAACGGACGCGGTCCGAAGCACAAAGAACACCTGATCGTCTCTGCAAACGGCATCCCTACCGAGTGGTCAATCGAGGGCACCTCGCTCATGGGGGGCAGTGTCACCGAGCACGAGAGCTGGAAAGACGGCTCGCAGCGGTGGAACAGCCAGGCGGATGCAGGCGAGACTCAAACTTCATCTCCGCGGCTGTACATCGGCAATGATGCCAGTCCCTGGGCTCTGGGTTTGTATGCGCGCGCCCTATTGAAAGCGCCGGGACACACCCTGGCGGTGTTGCCTTCCGGCGAGTTGAAATTGGAGCCGCTGCGCGCAGTCACTGTTCAGCACGGCACCCACAAGTTGACTTTGAAGGCCTGGCTGTTGAGCGGAATCAGCCTGACCCCTGAGCTCATTCTGATGGACGAGCAGAACCAGCTCTTTGCCCAGCTTGCGGGAGAAATGGTCGTTCGAGAAGGGTTCGAAGATCAGTACGAGACGCTGCAAGCGCTGGAGCAGAGTCTGACGCTCGAGCGATTGCAGGCCGTTCAGAAGAAAGTGGCGCATACGTACGAGACGCCGATCCGATTTCGGAATGTCCGTGTATTTGATCCGCGGAGCTCGTCACTGAGCCCTCTGGTATCCCTGGTGGTCTACCGCGGCGAGATCACCACAGTGGAGGCGGAACCCAGCGCCGATGAGGGCCGGGATGAGGTCTCGATCGACGGCCGCGGTGGCACGCTGGTCGCCGGACTGCATGACATGCATTCACATAACACGCTCTGGAGCGGACTCTTCTACCTTGCGGCCGGGGTCACCTCGGTCCGCGACATGGGAAACAACAACGCGCAATTGCAGGATCTGATGAAACGGCTCGATGCGCAGGAGCTGCCGGGTCCGCACATCATCCCATCGGGCTTTCTCGAAGGGCGCAGCCCCTTTTCCGCCCGGAATGGCTTCATCCCTGCCACCCTGGAGGAAGGACTGCGGGATGTGCACTGGTATGCCGATCGCGGCTACGTACAGA
>Ga0268266_10001742_pt1 | contig 24877 bp, 24 predicted proteins | sample KBSS13metaG_FD_190356 | JGI IMG/M metagenome (GOLD analysis project Ga0268266, IMG submission 190356) | Switchgrass rhizosphere microbial communities from Kellogg Biological Station, Michigan, USA - KBS S1-3 metaG (SPAdes) (version 2) | ecosystem: Host-associated > Plants > Roots > Rhizosphere... | reverse complement strand
AGGCAATACGGTTCATTTAGGGCGTTTATGTAGGGGAGGGGCTTGCCCCCTCCCCCGCCCCGGAGGGGCGGCCTTTGAACAGCCTGGGGTGGCAACCCCAGGTATGGGCGAACCCGATCCGCCGAGCCCCGAAGGGCCGGTCGATCGCCAAAGTCTCGGCCGGCCCTTCGGGGCGTGGAGAGTTGTCGGCCTGCCAACCCGGGGTTGCCACCCCGGGCTGTTCAAAGGCCGCCCCTCCGGGGCGGGGGAGGGGACAAGCCCTCCCCGACGTATAAAAGGGCTGAGAACGCCTAAATGGTTAGAACGAAGACGATGCTGGACTGGTCTCAATGCCTCGCGGTCGAGCGCACCCGGACCGGGTGAGCGGCGCCTGGGTATTCCGCGGCACGCGCGTGCCTGTCGCAGCGCTGTTCGAGAATCTCGGGTCCGGGGCAAGGCTCGAAGAGTTCCTCGACTGGTTTCCCGGCGTCTCCCGAGAGCAGGCAGAGGCAGTGCTTGAACACGCCGCCCGTAGTCTCCTCGTAGCGTGAAAGTCTTTTTCGTTGGCACCGACCAAAACGCCTAGCCAGAGCTAGAGCCTGTCAGGCTCTATAGGGACGAAAAAACCCTTCTCAGGACAAGCCAGGAGCCAGTCTACCAAGCCTTGGTTTCTGGACGGAGCAAGACGAGTGAGGCGATACTCGCCTTGGTCTATGCGCTCGACCTCGAACTCCTCCCCGGGCTCGATACCATCTTGCCGGCGGATCTTCGAGGGGAGAACGATATGGCCCTTGCTGGAGACGGCAATCTTCATAGGGACGTAAAGTATCTCCTTACGGAAGCGGTATCAAGAGCAGGAGAGGCGAGAATGGCAGCGATGCTCCCCTCACTGTTCAGTCGCAGTTTATTTGTCACATCTCTGTCTTTATGCGCTCCGTTAGGCACCTAGTCCAATGCACTGAGAATACCCCGCAGCGAGATCCCTGTTCACAGCATGCGGTTTCCGCAGTATAATTCTCCCAATGGCTAAAACAGTCAGCGATTCATGCAAATATTGAACAATCGAAAAGAAGGTGCGGCCACCTCAGGCGCGGAACTGTTTACCGTTGCTTTGTGAAAATACGGTAAATTCCGATTTACGAATCATTCCGAAGAGGTAAAAACATGGCTACCAAGAAGAAAGCACCGGCGAAAAAGATGACTGCGTCAGAACCCTTGGCAGTAGCGGATGCTCCTGCGGCAACGTCCAATATTCCCGCGAAGTTGCAGGAATTTCTCAAGCAGACATCGATTCCCAAGGGATTCGTTAACTCCACGCAGCTTGTGCTGCTGGATCTACGAAGGCGCGTGCACGATATCAATGTGAAGCCCACCGTGCCGCTGGAGCAACTACTGGCCAGCGTGAACCGCATCAAACCGGCACCCGTCACAGTAGAAAAGTTGCCGGAAGACATTAGGGAGTCGGTCCGAGCATTGAAGCCAGAAGTTCGACGCTTCCATGGTGTCAAGCTTGAGCTCTCTTGGTTTCCATTTCCTGCGCTTACTTCTTCCTGCGCAGACAAGTTCGGATACATGTCGTCCGATGCCACGCGAACAGCAACGAAGCTGCCATTCAATGTCGCGACGCAGGCGCTCCTCGGCCAGCTTGGGAACTTGATGGGAGACCCCGGCCGCGATCCTAACCCCGCGTCTCACAATCCGGCTGACATGGGAGTATCTTCAATACCAGCGGGCTACACATATTTTGGTCAGTTCGTGGATCACGACATCACATTCGATGTCTCGTCGTCACTTGATGTCGACACCGACGCGAACACGATCAATAATATGAGGAGCCCGACCCTGGATCTGGACTCTGTATACGGGCGCGGGCCCGGCTTAGACCCCTTCCTCTATGTGTTTCCTTCCTCGGGTCCGTCTACTGCGATAAAGTTCCAGACGGGTAGTAACACAAACACCGGTGCCGGCGGACCTAGCAGCAATGGCACGCCCGGAGGCATGGTCGCGCAATCAAACTTCGATGTCCCGCGAATATCAGGCACGAACACTGCGGTCATTGGCGATCCACGCAACGACGAAAATCTACTGGTTGTGCAATTTCAACATGCTATGTTGCGCTTCCACAACGCCGTTGTCGACCTGCTGCTGGCAGCGGCGTTCGCGGGTGACATCTTCGCCGAGGCCAAACGGATTGTGATACATCACTACCAATGGGCCGTCGTGCATGACTTTCTAGAAAGAATCTGCGGCGCCTCCGCGGTGAGCAACGCGATGGCTAGTGTAGTCGCTCCCCCTGGTAGCGCATTCCGCATGCCTGTCGAATTCGCCGTGGCTGCCTATCGGTTCGGCCACAGCATGATCCGCGACACGTACTGGGTGAATTTCAACTTCCCGGCCGCCACACTGGGACAGGTGTTCGAGTTTAATCGCAACCCCCGGCTACCAGTATTCTCCAATTGGGTCGTGGACTTCAACGCGTTCTTCGATACGGGCGTGCCGGTGCCGGTTCACAATAAGGCCCGGAGAATCGACAGCTTCATGGCCAATGGCCTGGAGACACTGCCCGGGTTCACGGGACTCATGGCGATTCTGGCAACGCGAAACCTCCGACGAAGTTTGGCGCTTGGTTTGCCAAGCGGACAGGGCATGGCAAATTCCTTCGGCATAGCGCCTATGACCACGGCGCAGTTGACGTCAGGATTGCCGGCGGCAGAAGTGACTCTGCTGAACTCCAGCGGTGCTCTGCTGTCCAGCAAGACACCTCTGTGGTATTACGTACTTCGCGAGGCCGCAGTCCTCGGGGGCGGCAATCAGTTGGGTCCGGTCGGCGGAAGAATCGTAGCCGAGACGTTCGTTCGTATGCTGAAGCGCGACGCGTCCTCTTACCTGAACGTCCCCGGTGGATTCACGCCTATTCTTCCCTCGGTCACGGCTGGAGACTTCACTGTGGCCGATCTGGTGACCTTCGCTGGTGTAACCCAACCCTAAAATTCTGGCCTACTGCAAATGCCAGGTGAATGCTTGAGGGTGACCGGGTCGTAAGAACCAGCGCACAGCCGCGAGGACCGGCGCTCGCCAGGGTCGCTGGATTCGGGTAAGATCATCCCACTCCCTGGAAACACCGGGGGCGTGCCAACACACGCCCCCGGCGACTACAGCCTATTCGTTACCTCGCGGTACGGTGGGATTCCGGGGAGTGCCTTTCTCCTTTCCGGTTCACCCTTCCCCTCCTTTCGCCTGCACCGGGTCCGCCGGCTCCGCCGGACTGGCGGCCGCCGTGGCCTGAGAAACGACCGGGGGCTTGGCCGCCGGCGTCTTGGACTTCCGCGTCTTCCTGCCGTTTGGCACCAGACCGAACATCTTCCCCAGTTCGGACTTGGTGCCGATGCGGCTGACGACGAACGCGCGGAGCATGCGCGACGCCTCGGTGCCCCGGTCGATGAGCTCCCTTAGCTGCTGGGTCGTCGCCTTCTTCTGACCGTTGAAGTTCTCCTGCTGGAGCTTCAACTCCCTGGCCTGGGCCAGAAAAGTCTCCATCTCCGTCCGCAGAGGCTCCACTCCGGTCAAGGTGTTGACGTTCTTCTCGCAGGCTCCGAGGAGCGCCTCCCAATCACGGAAGACCTTTCCATGGGACGTAAGCTTAGGCATTTCTCTTCTCCTTTCAGGTTTGGTTTTTTTGAACGGTTTTCATCAGCCGAGATGGGTGGCGAAGTCGAGCACCGCCGCGGTGAGCGGGGCCGGACGGCTCCCGGGGTGCCCCGAATACAGCGACAGCAAGACCTTCCGTCCGATGATCTCCACCGTCACAGGAAGGGCCAGCGATCTCGCCAGGCCGGTGACGAAGTCACCGTAGTGCGCCGCCATCTCGGAACCCGGGAACATCCGCGACCGCTGGATCATCATGCCCTTCCCGGCGAGCTTCCAGGCCGGCCACGCCACCAGCCATTCCTGGACGCGCTCGGGCTTGAGCTCCTCCCGCATCGGCCAGCCCACGATGAGCTCCTCCGATCCCCCGGACGGCCGCGGAACGCGGCGCAGCTTGAACGTCACCACCGTCCGTTGAGACACAACTCTTTCCATCGCTTTCATACGTCTCTCCTTGCGGAAACTCCGGAGCCTTCATGACCCCGGAAGGTCAAACTGAAAAAGATCCTTTTCTTGGAATCAGCCGGGAATCAGCCGTCGGGATCGACGCCGAGCCCCTCGGACGTTCTCTGCGTTCACACGCCGGATCGGCTTCCGCGGCGCCGGCGGCTCTCCCCTCCAGCCACTCTCGCGCGCTCTCCCGGCACCTGAGGCAGTCCAGAAGATGAAGCAGGTCCGCCTCCCGGTTCGGCGAAATCTCCATCAGGTAGGACTCCATGCGCTCCGGCCCTTCCTCGCACCCGCTCACGGCTCCCGCTCGCTCCCCGGCGCTCGGCACATCCGCGGCCCACGGCCTGCCGGTCACCAGCTCGTCGAGCGTCACCTCGAGGAGAGTTCCCAGCAACACCAGGATCTCCAGCGGCGGCGCATTGTCCCCCCTCTCCCACTTGGAAAGCCGGTCGCGGGAAACTCCCAGTTTCCGCGCCAGCACCGTGCGGCCCCAACTCTTCTCACCCCGCAGCCGCGCGATCCGTGCACCCAGATCGCCAAAGCGTGCAGGCCCTAGATTTGCCGGTTCGGCAGCACCGAGATCCGGCTCAGCTCTCATGCTCGTCATCAATTTGCTCCTTCTGTCAGGGCGGCAGTCTAGAGGAGCTGAACGAGCGATGTCTATACCCATTTGAACAAAATCAGCTACTAGTTTGTAGATTTCGCAGTTTGTGCGGTATATTGTGTGGATCGACGGCGCGTTGGACCTTTCCGTACCGGCATTGCGCGACTTCGGGGCCTGAATTCTCAGAGGCGAGAGAATTTCGCTCGCTTCCGAGAGAATCTTTCTCGCCCCATGCCAGACTGAAGTCCCTTGCAACGGGAGGCGTTGCGACCGCGGGCGCTGGCGCCATGGCGGCGCCTGCCGTCCCCGCGGCTCAGGAGGAGACATGTCTCGAATTTTGTTTCGCCGGATCACGATCGCCGCGGCCCTCGCCGCCCTGCTCACCCTCGCCGCGCCCGCTCAGGCCGCCGGATGGAATGGATGGGCTTCGAACGGCAATCCGCTGCAGTCAGCGTGGCAGTGGGTCGCGAGCTTCTGGGCTCCGCAGGCGCCGGCGCATGACCCCAGGCAGACCACAAAGGCCGACCACAGTTCCTCGATCAATCCGAATGGACAGACCCAGTCGGATCGGGGGGTCGGTATTGATCCGGACGGCTTGAAGTCAGATGGCGGCATGGGGGTCGATCCGAACGGGTAACCCCTGAATGGGAAAACTTTTGACCCTCCGATAGATCCTCGGCGAAGGCGGTAGAGACGTTCCAGGTCCTATACGACACCCATGGCAGGCCACGGGGACCGCGGAACGTCTCCGCCGGAGGGCACGCCGCCGCCCGTAACACCGCCTGATCGGGGCACCCCACCTCCACTCCAATCCGCCGACGTGGATTTGTAGCCTCCTCCTTCCGCCTGTGCGACAATACGGCCTTCCCATGGGAGACCCGTGTTGACCGACCATCCGAGCCGTAAAGAGCTGCTGGCCGTGGTCCGTGGAGGCCTCACGCCCGAGCGGGAGGTAGCGATCCTGCGCCATCTCTACGAAGGCTGCAAAAAGTGCCTCGCCGCCGCCCCCTCCGCTCTGAAGCTCGGCTTCGGTCTGGAGGGGAAGACCACGGCGAAAGAGGAAACCGCTATCGATGCGGCGATCCAGCGCGCCTTCAAGACGGCGGCGCGCCACGAACGGCATTTACGCGAGCAGGAGCTGGAGGCGGAGGAAGGCGAGAAGATCCTGGCGGCGGGTGGAGTGGAAGCGCCCAAGAAGTTTCCCCGGCATATGGGAAAACTCGCCAAGTACAAGGCCCTGCTGGCCCGGAGCTGGTCTCTGCGGCACGAGGACACAGGATCGATGGTCTATTTCGCCCGGCTTGCGGTGAAATGCGCCGAGGGGCTGAATGCCAAGCGGTATGGAGTGAAGCGGGTGTTCGACTTTCAGTGCCGCGCTCAGGCTGAGTTGGGAAACGCGCTTCGCGTTTCGGACCAGTTCGACCAGGCGGCAACCGCGTTTAGTCGTGCACGGAAGCTTTTCGAACTTGGGACCCACTCCGAGGTGCTAGAAATCCACCTCCTCGGCCTAGAAGCGTCGTTCGATGCTGACTGTCGTCGCTTCCAAGTAGCCTGCACAAAACTTCTCAAGGTACTGCGCTTTTACCGGCAGAATGGGATTAAACATCTTGCAGGGAGAACCCTACTGAAACTGAGTAGGTTTACAGATCAGGCAGGTAACTCTGCGGAGGCTCTCCGGCTAGTGAATGAAAGCATTTCCTTAATTGACCCGGACAGAGATCCGAGTCTTGCCTATACCGCAAGGCATAACCAAATTGCCTTTTTACTTTCCTCTGGGCATTCAGGAGAGGCAGAAAAACAACTGTTTCTTCTTCGAGCCTTACACCAACACGCAGGAGGCCGGCTCAACGAACTGCGGTTCCGTTGGCTGGAAGGAAGAATAGATGCAGCCTTAAATAGGTTTGATCGAGCCGAGAGGACATACCATCAAACGAGGGAAGACTTTCTGGAAGTCAACCGAGCCTACGACTCCGCCCTTGCCTCCCTCGACCTTTCCGCCGTTCTCCTGGCACAGCACAAAGCCGTTGAAGCAAAGGACGTCGTCACCGCCGCTTACAAGATGTTCATCGCCCTCAACATCCAGCGCGAGGCGCTGATGGCCGTGCTTGCCTTGAAGACGGCTTGCGAGATGCGGTCTGCGACGCAGGTGATGGCCGAGGAGGTCGCGAAATATGTGCGGCGGCTCGAGCACGACCCGAATGCGAAGTTGGAGGGAGAGGCTTGGGGCGGGGAAGATTCTTAGCGGGTGTTTCGAAAGTCAGCCCCGCAGGGGCGTAGGCGTAAAGCCTGGGGTTTCAACCCCAGGAAGTGAGTCACCCCAACCCTATCGAGCCCCGAAGGGGCGTAGGCAGATTGCATCTGAATGGCCTGCCTACGCCCCTTCGGGGCTTTTTGGGAGAGAGGAGGGCCGCCTACCTGGGGTTGAAACCCCAGGCTTTATGCCGGCGCCCCTGCGGGGCTGAACGAGCAAGATGTGTGGAAGAGGGCGCGCTTTAGCGCCAGGCTGGCAATTTCCACCCTGCGCGACGGTCACTCCCCCACCGCTCCCTTCGACATCATCTCGGCGAAGAGCTTCCGAAGCATTTTCATCATCATCCGCTCCATTCCCTGCTCGACGGCTTCCAGAGACTCTTCGTCCCTGGGGGGATCCGCTTTCGCGGCCGAGGGCGGCGGCTCCAAGGGCGCGGGCCCGAACGTTTCCCGGATGCGCTGAGCCGCATCGGTAGGAGGTCTGCGGGGCTGGGTATAGACCAGCTCGAAGAGCTCCTGCGGCTCCAGCCCGATCGCCTTCGCAATGTCCACGATGTGCTCGAAGCGGAGCTCCATGACGCCGCTGAACAGGCGGGTCAGGTACCCGCCCGAGACGCCGAGACGCCGCTCGACCTCCCGATTGGTGAACCCGAGGACCCGCATGGCGGACCGGATGACCTGGATGACGTGCTCGGTTTCTGGCTTCATGAGATTTGGCGATTGTACACGACCCGATCGGCTTCCGCAATTCCCGCCACTGAATCAATCTCACTCTTGACAAGATCGGCAATGTATCTGTAGAACTTGGTCCGGAGCCGGTCGCGCCCTGACGGAACTTATTCCGGATTGGCGAGCCGGAAGGGGGAGCCATGGCCGACTTGGCGGAATTCAAATCGAAGGTGTCCAAACAGGGGACGATGCTCTGCTTTCCCTTGGGAAAGTCGCTTGGGATCGCCCTGAAGCAGTCCGGGTTCGCTCTGGATCAGGCGGTGCTGGTGCGGTTCGACCAGGAGAGGCTGGAGATCCGGCCGCTGAACTCGCCGGAACGGATCCGGGACAAGTTGCGGCAGGAGGCCGGGTCCTTCAAGGCGTTCATGGAGAGGGTGCGGAATCTGATCAAGGAGCTGCCGCCCGTGTCGGACGAGGAGTTGGAGGAGGACGGCACCCTGGAGGGGGAGCTCCTCGGAATGCTGGAGTGCCTCCTTTCCGACGATCTCGAGCCGGCGCTCCGGAAGCTCGAAAGCCTGGACCAGTTGGGACCGGTCCCGCCCCCCTTGCCGGGGCGATCCGGCGGGTTGCGATGAACGGTTGAGCCCTCGGCGGCCAGCTCGCCAGGGTTTTTCCGAAGCTCGCCCCGGTTCTTTTGGTTCTCGCCTGCGTCTCCGCGCTCTGCCGCAACCTTGCGAAGCTCCGCCGCAAGGCTGCGGAGCTTCTCCGCAACGTTGAGGAGCTTCTCCGAAACCTGGCGGAGCTCCTCCGAAACTCAGCGGAGCTTCTCCGCAAGGCTGCCAAGCTCCTCCGCAGCGTTGCGGAGGTCTGTTGAAACCCGGGCGGACTCCGCCGCATGGCGCCGGGAGAGCCGCCGAGGCTGTAGTAGTATCGGTGAGGCTTCCCGCCCTTCCACGACAACCTATTTCGACGCCGAGCCAACCATGCCAAGACCTGAACCAGCAGGCCCTGACAACCGTGCCACTCTGTCGCGAATCGTGCGCGCCGGCCTCTTGACTGGGGTGACCGACGGTCTCTTCTCGAGTGTTCTGAGCGTGGCGTTCTATGACTCCACGGTGACACGCCTCTTTCAAGGCGTGGCCTCGACGCTGCTAGGCCCGGCCGCGTTCGACGGCGGTCTCAAAACGGCGGCGCTCGGCGTGCTGATGCATTTCGGCGTCGCCCTGGGATGGTCGGCCGTGTTTCTGCTCCTCCTCGACCGCTCGCCCTGGATCCGCCGCCTGCTCGACTCTCCGCACGGCGTGCTGAAGGTGGCCTCGCTGTATGGCCCGTTCATCTGGCTGGTGATGTCGCTGGTGGTGATCCCTCTGCTCCTGCATCGCCCGCCGGTGCTCACGGGCCGCTGGTGGATCCAGTTGATCGGCCACATCCCGTTCGTCGGCTTGCCGATCGTCTGGGCGATCGGCAGACCCGGGAGGGTACGGACTTGACGGCTCTGGCATGCGCGGTGGCCAAGCGCTGAACACCCGTGCTCCAGAGGTCTGCCCGGGGCGGTTTCGCCCTGGCGGTCAGGAATCGTGATGCCAACCCCGCCACCCGAACGCTCGCCGCTCCGCGTCTCCCGCCCGGCCCGGATCCTGGGGACGGGCGCCGCGTTGCCGGAGGAAGCGGTGACCAGCGCGGAGCTCGACCGCAAGCTGGGGCTCGCGGCCGGCACGGTGGAAAGGAAGACGGGGGTGCGCGTGCGCTATGTCGAGACGCGGCGGAGCGCCGCGGCGCTGGGGGCCGAGGCGGCCCTGCGCGCGCTCGCCGACGCCGGCCTCTCGTTCGCGGACGTCGATTGCCTGGTGGCCGCGAGCGGCACGCCGGATCAGCCGATGCCCTCGAACGCGGCGCTGATCCATCGCGAGCTGGCGGCCGGCGGGTCCGCGATCCCGGCCTTCGACATCGCCGCGAGTTGCCTCGGCTTTCTGGTCGCGCTCGACACGGTGGCCTGCCTGATCGAGGCGGGCCGCTACCGCCGGGTGCTGATCGTGGCCTCGGACATCGCCTCCTGCGGCCTCGACTGGTCGAAGCTGGAGGCGAGCGGCATTTTCGGCGACGGCGCGGCGGCGGCGGTCCTCGGGCCGGCGGAGGGGAGCGGCTCGGCGCTCCTCGCCAGCGCTTTCGCGACCTACAGCGAAGGCGTGCACTTCTGCGAGATCCCCGGCTGTGGCTCTCGGCATCACCCCAGCCGGACCCCCGAGCCGATCCTCCCCCTCAGCCTCTTCCGCATGGACGGCAAGGCGGTGTTCCGGCTCGCCGCGGAGCACCTGCCCGAATTTCTGGCCGATCTGCTCGCCGCGGCCGGCGTCGGCCTGGACGGGATCTCGGTGGTGGTGCCGCACCAGGCGAGCCGGCACGCCCTGCAGTACCTGCGCCGCCAGCTCGGCGCGGAGCGCGGGCGGATGATCGATCTCTTCGCCGGACAGGGCAATCAGGTGGCGGCGTCGCTGCCGAGCGCGCTCGACGCGGCGATCCGGGGCGGACAGCTCCGACGCGGCGAGACGGCGCTGCTGATCGGCAGCGGCGCCGGCCTCGGTCTCGGCGGTGTGATCCTGCGGTACTGAAGGCTGGGAACGGAGTCAGAGATTGGAACCGCCGCGCGTCGAGCTTCACCTGCTGCAGGTCGGACGCTGCCGACATCTCGAACGGGTGACGATCCGGGGCGGCCGCTGGCGGACCGTGGACTTCCCTTCTCTGGTGGCGCTGATCCGCCACCCGGGCTTCGGGACCATCCTCTATGACACCGGCTACGCCGACCGCTTCGAGACGGCGACCGCCCCCTTCCCCGAGCGGCTCTACCGCTGGCTGACGCCGGTGCGGTTGCCGGCGGAGGAGCGGCTCGCCTCGCAGCTCGGCCGCCATGGGCTGCGCCTCGAGGATGTCGAGCGGGTGCTGATCTCCCATCTTCACGCCGACCACGTGGCCGGGCTGCGCGATCTGCCGCGGGCCGCCTTCATGGCGCTGGAGGCGGATGTCGCGGCTCATCTGGGAGCCGGCGCGCAAAGCCGCTGGCAGTCGCTGCGCCGCGGCGTGCTGCCCGCTCTCCTGCCGCCGGACTTCGGCGCGCGGCTCGCCCTCGCCGACGCGCGGCCGGTGGTCGATCTCGGCCGCTCCTGGGCGCCGTTCGAGCGCGGCTACGATCTGCTGGGCGACCGCAGCCTGATCGGGATTCCGCTCCCCGGCCACAGCCCGGCGCAGCTCGGCGTGCTGCTCCGCACCCAGGAGGACCGCCTGGTCCTGCTCGCCGCCGACGCCTGCTGGTCGAGCCGGGCCTGGCGCGAGCAGCGGATGCCGTCGATCCTGGCGCGGCCGCTGTTCGACGACTGGCACGCCTATCGGCGGACGCTCGGCGGGCTGCGCGAGGTCGCGGACCGGCATCCGGAGCTGGTCATCGTCCCTTCTCACGAGGCTCCGGATGCGCGCGCCTGAGACGGCGGTCACGGCCGCCGTCTTCGCCCGCTTCCGCTGGGGGTTGCGCTTCGCCGACCGGGCCGCGCTGCTGCGCTTCCAGGAGCGGCGCCTGGAAAGGTTTTTCCGCCGCACGCTGCCGCGGTCCGCTTTCTACCGGCGCTGGGCCGGCCGGCCGCTGGCGGACCTGCCGGTCGTGGACAAGGGGACGGTGCTCGGCCAGTTCGCGGCGTTCAACACCCGCGGCGTGGAGCTCGACCGGGCGCTGGCCGAGGCGCTGCGCGCGGAGCGGAGCCGCGACTTCCGGTCGACGCTCGCGGGGCTCACCGTCGGCCTGTCGAGCGGCACGTCGGGCACGCGCGGCGTCTTCCTGGCCAGCCCCGGAGAGCGCGCCCGCTGGGCCGGCGCGCTGCTCGCGCGCCTGCTCTCCAGCGGCTCGCTGCGCCAGCTCCTCGACCTCCGGCGGCCTCCCCTGCGGGTGGCCTTCTTCCTGCGCGCCAACAGCAACCTTTACGAGACGGTCGCCAGCCGCCGGCTCGACTTCGCGTACCACGACCTGCTCGAGCCGCTCGAGCGCCACCTGGAGCGGCTGAACGCCGATCCGCCGGACATCCTGGTGGCGCCGCCCACCGTGCTCCGCCGGCTCGCCGACGCCGCCGCGGCCGGCGGGCTCCGCATCGCTCCGCGCCAGATCCTCTCGGTCGCCGAGGTCCTGGAGGCGGACGACGAGCGCGCGATCGCCGCCATCTTCGGCGTGCCGGTGCGGCAGGTCTACCAGTGCACGGAGGGGTTTCTCGGCGCGAGCTGCCCGGCGGGGCGGGTGCATCTGAACGAAGAGCTGGTGCACGTGGAGCCCGAATGGCTGGACGCCGGGCGCCGGCGGTTCCAGCCGATCGTCACCGACTTTTCCCGCACGACGCAGCTCGTCGTCCGCTACCGGCTGGACGACGTGCTGCGGACCGCCGAGGGCCCCTGTCCGTGCGGCCGGCCGACCCTGAGCCTCGAGGCGATCGAGGGGCGGGCCGACGACGTCCTGTGGGCGGCGCCGGCGGCCCGGCCGGCGGGGGCTCCCCTGTCGCCGGTCTTTCCCGACGCCCTCCGCCAAGCCTTCGCGCGGGCCGATCCGCCCGGCGCGCTCCGCGACTACCGCCTGGAGCAGCACGGCGGGGACTGGCGGATCCGGCTCGACGCCCCGGCGGCGGCCGTCGCGGGGGCCGAGACCGCCGTGCGCGGCGAGCTGGCGGGCCTGGCGCGCCAGCTCGGGCTGCGGCTGCCGGATCTCCATTTCGAGCCCTGGCGGGAGGAGCCCCTGGATCTGAAACGGCGGCGCATCCGCTGCGAGCGGAAGCCGCCGGCGGAGGGGGCGCGGACGTGAGCCCGCTCAAAATCCTGGTGACCGGCGCCTCCGGTTTCGTGGGCGGCAGCTTCGCCGCCCGTTTCCGCGGCCGCGCGGGGCTCGCGATCCACGGCGTCGGTCGGCGCCCGCTGGACGATCCCGATTACACGGCGCGCGATCTTTCCCGCCCGTTCGAGCTGCCGTTCCGCCCCGACGTGGTGATCCATGCCGCGGCGCGCGCCTCCCCCTGGGGCACGGCGGCCGAGTACCGCCGCGACAATGTCGAGGCGACGGGCCATGTGTTCGACTTCTGCCGGCGCAACGGCCTGCCGCGGCTGATCTACGTGTCGTCGAGCTCGGTCTTCTACCGGCCGGGCCCGCAGCTCGGCCTCACCGAGGAATCGCCGATCGGGCCGCGCTTCGTCAACCGCTACGCGGCGACCAAATACGCCGGCGAGAGGCTGGTCCGCGGCTATCCCGGCTCCTGGCTGATCGTCCGCCCGCGCGCCGTCTTCGGGCCGGGCGACACGGTGCTCTTTCCGCGCCTCCTCGCCGCGGCGAGGAGCGGCCGCCTGCCGCTGTTCGTGGGGGGCGAGCCGGCGATCGGCGATCTGCTCTACATCGACACGCTGACCGACTACCTGCTCACCGCGGCGACCCGCGGCGACCTCCGCGGCGCCTACAACCTGACCAATGCCCAGCCGGTGCCGATCCAGGAGTTCCTGCTCGCGATCTTCGCGCGGCTCGGCCTGCCGGCGCCCCGGCGGCGGGTCTCGATCCGCTCCGCGATGCTGGCGGCCGGCCTCGCCGAGGCCGCCTGGCGGGCCTTCCGCCTGCGCGGCGAGCCGCCGGTGACCCGGTTCGGGGTCGGCGTCTTCGCCTGGTCGAAGACGTTCGACGTCAGCCGGGCGCTGGCCGATCTCGGCCCCCCCTCGGTGTCGATCGCCGACGGCGTCGAGGCGTTCGTCCGCTGGCAGCGCGAGCGGATGGAGGAAGCGCCTTGATCCCGCTCCTCCTCGCCCTGCTCTATCTCGGACTGTTCGCCGGCAAGGCCCTCCTGGCGCTGCGGGCCGCGCGGCGGGAGCCCCCGGCGCCTCTCCAGGCGCCTCTCCAGGCGGAGGCGGGCGCCGGGGTCGCCGTCGCGCAGGCGATCCTGAGCGGCGATCCGCGCCTCGGCGCGGTGCTGGAGGCGAACCTCCTGGAGCTGCCAGCGGCGCGGTTTCTCTGGCTGGTCGACGCCGACGACGAGGTAGCCCAGGCGGTCTGCCGCGATCTCCAGGCCCGGCATGGCGGAGGCGAGCCCGGCGGGCGGCTCGATCTGCTGGTCCTGCCGCCGCCGGCCGACGGCCACAACCCCAAGCTGCACAAGCTCGCGCTGGCCCGGCCGGCCGTGCGCGAGCCGGTGCTGCTGGTGCTCGACGACGACACCCGCATGCCCGCCGCCACGCTCGCGGCGCTGCTCCGGAAGCTCGGCGCGGCCGATCTGGCGACCAGCCTGCCCGGCTATCTCGACGACGGCCGCCCGCCCTCGCGGCTGCTGGCGCAGTTCGTCAACAACAACGCCGCCCTGACCTATCTGCCGCTCCTGGCGTTTCGCCCGCCGGTCACCATCAACGGTATGGCCTACGCGCTGCGCTGCGATTTCCTCGACGCGATCGGCGGCTTCGCGCCGCTGCTCGGCCATCTGACCGACGATCTCGCCGTCGCCGAGCAGGTGCTGGCGGCCGGCGGGCGCATCGAGCAGAGCGCCCGCCCCCACTGGGTCGAGACGACGGTGCGCGACCTCGGCCACTACAACCGGATGATGCACCGCTGGTTCCTGTTCGCGCTGCTGCTGCTGCGCAAGCAGCCGCTCCCCCTGCGCGCCGTCATCGCCCTTCTCCACGCGCTGCCGCCGCTGCTCCTCGCCGCGCTGGTGGCCGCCGCGGCGCTCGCGCCGTCCCCGCTCACCGCCGGCGTCCTGCTGGCGGTGCTCGCCCTGCGCGCGCTGGGGCTCGCGGCGCTGCAGCGCTCGATCTACGGCCGCCCGCTCCACTCGCCGCTCGCCTCGCCGGCGAGCGAGCTGCTCCAGCCGCTCCATCTCCTGCACGCGCTCTGCTGGCGGCGGATCGTCTGGCGCAAGCGGCGGTACCGCGTGCGCGGCGAACGGCAGTTCACGGCCCTGCCATGAGACCGCCGCTCCAGATCGCCTTCCTGACCGGGCAGAGCGACCCGCGCGGAGCGGCCCTCGCTCCCGCGCAGGAGGCTTTCCTCGACGCCCTGCCGGCGCCGGCCGCCTGGAAGGTAAGGGTCAACTTCCCCTACCCGGAGGCCACCCCGCCGCACCGGCCGACGCCGCTTCTCCGCGCCAGTTGGAACAACGCCCGCCAGGTCCTGGCCTCGCGCCGCGCGGCGTTCGCGGCGCGGCACCGGCCGCCGGTGCTGGCGCTGCTGGCGAGAGCCGAGCGGACCCTGCTGCTGGCCGGCAGTTGCGGGCTCGAGCTGCTGGCCCGTCTCGACCTGCCGGCGCCGGAGCTCCGGCGGCTCCACGTCTTCGCCTATGGCGCCGTCTGCCGGCGGCCCCCCGCCTGCGATCTGCGCCAAGTGCGGGGGCGGCGCGACTGGGTTTCGCGCGCGTTGACGCGCATCGACCTCGGCCGCTCCGGCGCCTGGGTCGCCGGCGGCCACCTCGATTACCTGGAAGACCCGGAGGTGCTGGCGCTCTGCCGCGCCTTCCTGGACGAGGTGATCGCGGCGCCGAGCCGGGAGCCCCGCGGGTGAGCCGCGCGCGGATCGATCTCGCGGCGCCGCCGTTCGCCGGACATCTGCACCCGCTCCTCGGGATCGGCCGCCGGCTCGCCCGCGACTACGACGTGCGGGTGATCAGCACGGAAGGCGCACAGGGGGAGATCGCCGCCGCGGGGTTGGACGGCGTGCCCCTCCTCGCCGGATGCGACGCGGAGATCCTGGAGATCGCCGACGGGCCGCGCGCCGTGCGCAGCCACCCGCTGCGGCTCCACGCCCAGTTGCGGGCCAACCTGGCTCTCCTGGGGCGTTTTCAAGCCGAGCTCCGGGAGGTCTGGGACCGGCGGCGGCCCGATCTCCTGATCGCCGATTTCACCCTGCCGGTCGCCGGCGCCGTCGCCCGCCAGCTCGGCATCCCCTGGTGGACCAGCCATCCGTCGCCGTGCGTCGTCGAGACGCCGGACGGCCCGCCCGCCTATCTCGGCGGCTGGTCCCCCGGCCGCGGCCCGCTCGGCCGCGCGCGCGACGCCGCGGGGCGCGCCCTGGTGCGCGCCTTCAAGCGGGGGGCCCACCGCCTCTACCGGCGGCCGTTGAGCCGGCTCGGCTTCCCGGCGCTCTACCGGCCGGACGGCAGCGAGGCGGTCTATTCCGACGAGCGGATCCTGGCGTTCGGCGTCCCCGGTCTCGAGTTCCCGCGCCGCTGGCCGGCGGCCGTCGAGCTCGTCGGACCGGTCCTCTACACGCCGCCGCGCCTTTCGCCAGACGCCCCGGACGCGCCGGAGATCCCCTTCGCGCCCGGCCGGCGGCACGTGCTGGTGACCCTGGGAACCCATCTCGGCTGGCGCAAGGAGGCGATGGCGGAATCGGTCCGGCGGGCGGCCCGCGCGCTTCCCCACCTCAAGCTCCACTTCAGCGACGGCGACGCGCGCAGCCCCCGCCGGGAGTCCGCCGGCAACTTCCATCGCCTCGGCTACGTGCCCTACGCCACGCACCTGCCGCGCTACGCGCTCGTCGTCCATCACGGGGGGACCGGCGTGATGTACCACACCCTGCGCGCGGGCACGCCGGCGCTGGTCGCCCCCGTCGATTACGATCAGTTCGATCATGCCGCCCGTCTCGTGGCCGCCGGGCTCGCGCATCGCCTCGACCGGCCGGACGAGCTGGCCCGGCGGATCGCCGGCGCGCTCGACGATCCGCGGCTGCTCGCGGCCTGCCGCCGCTTTCAGACCGTCGTCGAGGGCTTCCACGCCGAGGAGAGAACCGCGGAGCTGGTCGCCGCGCGGCTGTCCCGCGGCGAGACCGCTTGAAACCCGGAGCCGGTGCTAAGACCGCCCCGCGGCCCACAGAATGCCCCCGAGGAGATGCTGGGCGAAGGCAGCCTCGGCGTAGGTCTCGGAGCGGTGGCCGAGGCCGGTGTACCAGGCCCGGCCGAGAGCGACCGCGTGGCACCAGGCCATGGGATGGTCGCCCATGGCGCCGCTGCCGGGGCTGTAGCTGGCTTCGTCGATGGCGAGGAGCACGTCGGCCGTGTTGCGGGGGTTGGTCTGGAAGTTGTACCACTCGTCGGTGAAAGAGAATCTCGCCGGATAGTGCCGGGTGGAAGGGTGGGTCCCATCTTCGCGCAGAAGCGTGGCGGCCTGAATCGCCGGATGGCTCACGAACCAGGCTCCGCCGCCGAGAAGCTCGCCATAGAAGGGCCAGACATACTCCGTGTCGGCCGCCGAATGGACTCCCACCCAGCCGCCCCCCTGGCGGATGTAGGCTTCGAAAGCCGCCTGCTCGCCGGCGTTCAGAACCTCGCCGGACGTGTTGAGGAAGATCACCGCCCGGTAGGCGCTGAGGCCTTGTGGAGTGAAGCCCGCGGTGCTCTCGGTGACGTCGACGCCGAATCCGTTGGCGGCTCCCAGGCTCTGGATCAGGGCGATACCGTCGGGGATCGAATCGTGGCGGAAGCCGGCCGTTTTGGTGAAGACCAGGACGCGGAAGCTCTCGGCCGCGGCGGGAAAGGCCGCCGTATCCCCCTGGCTGGCGAAACGTCCCGCCGGGTTGCGATAGATCCTGCGCGCGCCGGTCACCGTGTCGGTGAGGGTGATCCTGTACTCGACATTGGTCAAGGCGCCGAAGAAGAACCACCAGTTGCCGTTCACCGGCCGGCCGTCGAGGACCTTGGCGGTGACCTCGATGTTGGCGGAATCGAAGAACCAGAACGTCCCGGTATCGTCGGTCAGCGGAGAGGCCTGGCCGGCGCCGGTCCTGCCGTCGAAATCCTTCCAGGCGATCTCGACGCGGAATCGCCCGCCGTTGAGACAGAGCGCCGTGGGACCGGCCACGCAGGCGGCCTTACCGGTGTCCTGCGCGCCAGCGCCCGCGGCGAGGGCCAGTAGAAACAGAAAAATGAGAACGGTCCGGTCTCTGCCTCGCATAGGAACCTCCTGTCGTGCCTGCCCCGAAGGGCTGCAAGGGAGGTACCACAGATGCGATCAGCGCCGGGTGATCGTGCCGCGGAAATTCCGCGGCAAGGGAACGGAGACCAGGGCGATGCGGACCGCTTCCGGGTCCGCGAGCTGGATGTGGTAGCGGGTGCACATCAGGTAGCAGAGCAGGATCAACTGGGCCGTGCCCAGGCCGGCTCCGATGCAGGCCCTGGGGGACCAGCCGAACGGCACGTAGCAGCCGCCCTGGCCGCCCTCGGCCTCGTGGAGCCAGCGGTCGGGATCGAAAGTGTCGGGATCTTTCCAGTGCCGCGGGTCGTGATGGAGGATGTCGGGACTGAGGAGATAGCCCTGGCCGGCCTTGAGGCATGCCCGTTCGTGCTGGATCCCGGTGCGGACGGAGCGGTTCACGAGCGGCGTCGGGCTCCACATGCGCAACGTCTCTTTGACGAAGCGGTGGGCCGCCGGGGCGACACGGGTGGGCGCCGCGTAGAGCTCCGCCGGGGGGATCGGTGCGAGCTCGCCGGCCAGCCGCGCGGCCCAGTCGGGGCGGCGGGTCAGCTCGTAGAGCAGGCATGCGGCAGCGGCCCCGGGCGGACCGGCGATGGCGGTCAGCACTCCGGTGACCGCGTCGACGGCGCGGTCCATGCCCAGCTCCGGCAGCAGATCGACGATCGGATCGGCGAGATCGAGCCGGCGGGGCCTGCGCCCCCTGGCGCGGCCGCGCAGCTCGCGGCGCACCACCAGCCCGGCGGCGACCTGGACCAGGATGCCGCGCAGCCCCTCCCACCAGGTCTCGCGCGGCGCTTCGGTGACCAGCAGATTGTCGATTTTGAAAGTCTGATCGCGCAGGACGCGTGCCGTGCCGGCAGGTCCGAGGCCGTCCACCACGACGGGGACGAGCGCCCGGGCGCACACCTCCTGGGCCGCCCAGACCAGGTCGAGAGGGCGGTCCAGCCGCTCGTCGAGCAGGTCGCTCATGCGGGCGGCGAGCTGCCCGGTCCCCTCGGCGCCGGACAGGCGCCGCATCTGCGCGGTCCAGGCGGCGCGGATCTGTTTCCAGTAGAACGGTTTGCCGGTTCGGCCGCGCAGCAGGTCGCCCAGCTTGTCGGGCAGGGCCAGATCGCTGAAATTGAGCGCGTTGATCTGCTGGGCGGCGTCAGGATCGAACACGGCCAGCTCGTCGTCGCTCACCCAGAAGACGCCGCCTTCCGCGTAGCTCATGGCCCGCAGATCGCGCAGGATGTCCTGCTCCCCCGGTGATACGGCCATGCCTCCTCCGCGGAGGTGGGGGTGGACGCAGCCACCCTCACCTCCGGATTGATGGATGGGATCGATCAGATCTGGTGATACAGCACCCAGCGCCAGAACTGGTGAGCCCCCTTGTTCCGGATCGCAAGAGCCGCCTTCATAGCGCGCGCGATCTTGGCCATGTCAATCACCTCCTTTCCTTGGTGTAGCAGCCGATGCGACCAGGCCCAGCGTGAACCGTGGAGGTGCGAGCGCGTGGCCGACGCACGGCTGAGTTTCACGAGGCGTGAGGGTCAGCCGGTAGCCGTCTTCGACGATCCGCAGGATGTCTTCGACCAGTTGCATGGACAGGGAGGCGGCCACGCACCGGTGCGGCCCCCATCCGAAGGGGATGAAGGCCTGCTGGTCGGGGGCCGTGGCCCACCGCTCGGGGCGAAAGCTGTGCGGATCGTCCCAGTACTGGGGGTTGCGATGAACCGCGTAGGGGCAGACGACCACCTCATCCTGGGGCGAGACCGTGTGGCCTGCGATCTCATGAGGCCGGGCCGGGCGGCGGCCCAGCAGCCACGCCACCGGCCACAACCGCAGCGCCTCCCGGACGACCCAGGCGGGCTCGGCGCCGGTGCGCGGATGCGTGCCCAGAAGGTAGAGCGACCAGCCGAGGACGAATCCGACCGATCCCGCGACGGCGAACAGGAACGACAGGAACACCTCGGCCAGCTCCGCCGCCGGCACCTCAGGTCCCGCCGCGCCGGCCACGACATCGAGCAGGTCGGCAGGCGGGCCGGCGCTCCGGGCTCGCCGTTCTTCGACCGCTCGCTTCAGCTCGCGCATCACACGGAACCGGAACACCGCGCGGGTCAGGCGGGAGTAGCGCTGCCGGGCGCCGGCCAGGACCGCGCGCTCCACCACCTGGCTCAGGATCTGGCGCAGCGGTTCCGGGCTGTCCGCCGCCACCAGGGCGGCCGAGAGATGCCGGAAGACGAGCCGGTTGCCGGTGTCGGGCCACTCGCTGGCCGGCACCAGGGTCCGCTCGATCAGGCCCGGCAGCTCGTCCGCGTGCGCGGCCAGGTAGGCGCGGAGCAGCGTCCGGGACGAGCGGCCGATCTGCTCCTGAACCGCGCGCGGACCGAACACTCCCCGCCGGGTGTGGAAGAAGTCGGAGTGGTCCTCGTAGAGGCCCTTGTCGTTGGCCAGGACGGCCCTGGCCGCCGCCGGCTCCGCCAGGAAAAGTTGCCGTCCCGGCACCCATGCGGCACCGTCGGCCCCGGGAAACGCCTGGTCCAGGAAGAGCAGCGGATCCCGATCGAACTGAACAGCCGACTCTCGTTCCATCATCCCGGCCTATCCTCCTGACAGCGGCGGACCTGCCGTCCATGCAATAGCTATAGTAGAATAAGTTTCAATTTGAAACAAGCGGCGGACGCGCGGCAGAGGCCCGAGCTCCCGGCAGCTTCAGGGACGGGCCGGCGCGGCGCACTCGAGCACGCAGAGGCCCGAGGGCCTGGAGTGGAGCTGTACGAGATCCAGCCCCGCGGCGCCGAGAAGGGCGCGGAACTGCTCGCGCGTGCGGGAGTGCCCCTCGGCGGCGACGAGCATGATGAGATCCATCGCGGAGCTCGCGGCGGGGTCCTCCTCGAGCAGCGTCTCCACGATCAGGACGCGGCCGTGCGGGCCGGCGGCCTCGGCGCACCGCCTCAGGATCGCCGCCGCCTTCTCGTCGTCCCAGTCGCCGATCACGATCGACAGGAGATAGACGTCGGCTCCCTGTGGCAGGGGGTCGAACATGCTCCCCGCCTGGGCGCGGCAGCGATCCGCGAGCCCTTCCCGCGCGAAGCGCTCCGCCGCTCCCTGAGCCGTCACGGGGAGATCCAGGACGGTCGCTCGAAGATGGGGATGCGCGCGGGCGAGCGCCGCGACGAGCGTCCCCGTCCCGCCCCCGACGTCGACGACCTCGCGTGCCCTGCTCCAGTCGTAGCACGTGGCAAGCTCCGGCCAGATACTCTCCGACTGCACGGCCATGAGCTCGTTGAAGGACTCGGCGATCCGGGGATTGGCCTCGAGATCCTCCCACAGGGGGAGACCGAAAACGTCCGCGTAGCAAGGCTTTCCTGTGCGCACCGTGTTCAGCAGAGCCGGCCATGCCCGGTCCATACGGCCACCGAAGCCGTCCTGGTCGAGCCAGCCGCGGACGCCTGCCGAATCTTCGAGGAGATGGCCCGTCGGCGTCAGTGCGAAGCTCCCCGGCTCGGGCTCCTCGAAAACTCCGCGGGTCACGAGGAATCGCATGACGCGACCGAGCATCTCCGCGTCCACCGAGCAGCGCCCGGCGAGATCCTCGAGCCGCGTCGAGCCGCTCGCGATGAGATCAGGGATACGGAGAGTCGCGACGACCCGGACCGCCCACGGAGTCGTGAGGTCGATCAGGGGTTGGAGCTTGAGCCATGCGGAATCGGTCATGACGTTCCCCTCGAGGCAGGGTCGAACGGCGCGACCATAGAATACCACCGCATGCTGAACAGCAAATACCTGTTTCCGCCACAAGGGACCGGGCGGCCAGGATATCCAACGCGGCGACGTCCTTGCCGGAGAGGACCGCCGCCGCGGGAACCGGACGATCTACTGCTGGGTGAGCGTGGGCGCGGTCGGCGCGCCGTTGGGGTTGTTGCCGGCGTTGTTGTTGTTGCCGAAGGAATTGACGACTCCGCCATTGACCGGGCTGATCCCCGTGCCGCCATTGTTGAAGATCGACGTGTCGGCGATGCGCAGGACGGCGCCGACGCCGTCCGCCTCGACGCCGCTGCCGGTGTTGAAGCTCACCAGCGTGCTGACCACGTTGATCACGGAGTTGTTGACGCCGCCCACCGTCGACACCGCGCGGATGCCGTCGCCTGAATTGCGCGAGACCTCGCTGTCGCGGATCGAGACCTTCGAGCGGTCGTCCGCCTCGATGCCGACGGCGTTGCGCTCGATCTGCACGTGATCGATCACCACCTCCGCCGAGCCGGCGGCCCCGGGCTGGATGAAGATGCCGGCGCCGGAGGCGAAGTTGTTGTTGCGGATGACTGTGTTCTTGACGTAGAGCTGGCTGGCGCCGGAGGGGATGAACTTGATCCCCTTCTGCGTCACGCGGTTGATCTCACAGTTCTCCACCGTCAGCGACAGGCCGCTGTTGAACCGGATGCCGTCGATCCCGGTGCCCTGGCCGTCGATGCTCAGCCCGCGCAGGATGACGCTGTCGGCCGCGCCGGCGCTGATGACGAAGCCGGTGGTTCCGGAGGACAGGACGCCGGCGAAGTTCTCATCGCTCTGGACGGTGATCGCCTTGGTGATCGTCAGCGTGCCATACGCCCCGTTGTCGATGACGTTGATGATGCCGCCCGCCGCCGTCTTGCTGAAGGCGCCCGCGAACGTCTTGCAGGGCGCCGTGCGGCTGCAGGGGTTGAGGTCGTCGCCGACGCCCGACACCCAGGTCCGCGACTGGGCGTTGGCGGCCGCGCCGAAGGCCAGCAGCAGGGCCAGGCCGGCCAGGGAACCGCGGAATACAGACAGGAACGTCTTCATGATTAATTTCTCCTTGATTTCAGCTTTATGGCCACGTCTCGCGGCACACAGATAGGCGGCCCCAAGGAGAGAATTGTTACGCCGTGACCCGTGCCCCCCGCTCCTCCACCGGCACCCACCGCCGGTCCTGCTCCCCCACGTACTCCGACTGCGGCCGGATCAGCCGGCCCGTGGCGAGCTGCTCCAGGGCGTGCGCCGTCCAGCCCGCGACGCGGCCGACAGCGAAGGTAGGCGTGAACAGCTCGGTGGGCAGCCCCAGGCCGTGCAGCAGGAGGGCGGTGTAGAACTCGACGTTGGTGTCCAGCCGGCGGTCCGGCTTGCGCTCGTGGAGCAGGCGCAGGGCCGTGGCCTCCACCGAGCGGGCGAGATCGTAGAGGCCGCGGTCGCCGCCGTGATGATAGAAGCGCTCCGCCGCCGCGGCCAGGACGTCCGCCCGCGGATCGCGCACCCGGTAGACGCGGTGGCCGAAGCCCATCAGCCGCTCGCCGCGGCCGAGCTTCTCGCGCAGCACGGCTTCGGCCCGCTCGGGCGTGCCGATCTCGAAGACCATGTCGAGCGCCGGCCCCGGAGCGCCGCCGTGCAGCGGGCCCTTCAAAGCCCCGACGGCACCGGTGATGGCCGAGATCAGATCGGACTGCGTGGAGACGATCACCCGGGCGGTGAACGTCGAGGCGTTGAGGCCGTGGTCGGTCACCGTGTTGAGATAGGTCTCCAGCCCCCGCGCCCGTTCCGGCGACGGCTCCTCCCCCGCCAGCATGTAGAGGAAGTTCGCCGCGTGCCCGAGATCCGCGCGGGGCGCCAGCGGCTCCTCCCCCCGTAGCAGGCGCCAGTAGGCGGCCACGATCGTGGGGAAGGTGGCGGTCAGGAGCAGGGCGTCCTCCTTCGGATCTCCCCCCGCTCCCTCGACGAGGCTGAGGGTGCCGGCGGCCATGCGCAGGGCGTCCATGGCCGGCACCCGCCTCCGGGCCGCCGCGCGCAGCAGCTCCAGCGTCGCCGCCGGCAGGTCGCGACGTCCGGCGAGACGGCGCGCGAAAGCTTCCAGCTCCCCGGCCGTGGGCAGACCGCCGTTCCAGAGCAGCCAGGTCAGCTCCTCGAACGAGGCGCGGGGAGCGATCTCCTCGGCCGGGAAGCCGGCGAGGAGCAGCACGCCCGCCTCACCATCCACGCTGCTCAAACGGGTCGTGGCCGCCACGACCCCTTCCAATCCTTGCTTGATCTGAGTCTCCATGGTTTGTCTCCCTTCCGTTCCATCTTCGACCCGGCTATATAGGTTGTCAATCTTGATTCACAAATCAATGTATCGCGTGGTACCTTCCGGTCATGGACGAACGGTTTCTCAACGCCCAGGAGGCCGCCGCGGAGCTCGGGATCTCGCTGGCGACGCTCTACGCCTACGCGAGCCGGGGGATGCTCCGCTCGGAGCCATCGCCCGGCGAATCGCGGGCGCGGCGCTATCCGCTGACGGATGTGTTGCGGCTCAAGGAGAAGAAGGAGCTTCGGAAGGAGCCGGAGAAGGCGGCGCCGAAGGCGCTCTCCTGGGGCCTGCCGGTACTGGAGTCGGCGCTGACGCTGATCCAGGACGGCCATCTCTACTACCGCGGCCGGGACGCGGTGACGCTGGCCCGCACGGCGACCGTCGAGGAGGTGGCGGCGCTGCTCTGGACGGGCGATCCGGGCGAGGCCCGGAAACTCTTCCAGGGGGAATCCCCGGGAATCGCCTGGCACCTCCCGGAAGGCCTGACGCCGGTCGAGCGCTGCCAGGCCGCCCTCCCCCTGGCGGGAGCCGCGGACCTCGTGGCGTGGGACCTGCGTCCGGCGGCGGTGACGGCCACCGGGGCGCGCATCCTCCGCTTCATGGCGGAAATCGCGGCGGGAATCGCGGCGGGCGTCTCTCCCCTGCCCTCGATCGCCGCCACCCTCCAGGCCGGCTGGGCGCCGGACCGTCCCGAGGCGGCGGGGCCGATCGGCGCGGCGCTGATCCTGGCGGCGGACCACGAGCTGAACGTCTCGGCTTTCACGGCGCGCTGCGTGGCCTCGGCCAACGCCTCCCCCTGGGACGTGGTCGCGGCGGGTCTCGCGGCGCTCAAGGGGTCCCGGCACGGCGGGCACACGGAGAGGGTGGAGGCGCTGTTCCGGGAAGCGGGAACGGCGGCGGGCGCGCGGAGGGTGCTGGCGGACCGCCTGCGCCGGGGGGAGCCGATCCCCGGCTGCGGCCACTCCCTGTATCCGGACGGCGACCCCCGCGGCACGGCCCTGCTGGAGATGGCGAAGGAAATCGCTCCGGGCTCGCCGGCGGTCGAATGCGCCCTGGCCGTGGCCGAGGCCTACCGGGAGCTGATCCACGAGCACCCCACGATCGACCACGGCCTCGTCGCCCTTAGCCGGGCGCTGGACCTGCCGCAACACACGCCGCTGGCCCTCTTCGCCCTCGGCCGCACCATCGGCTGGATCGGCCACGCCATCGAGCAGTACGGCGCGAACAAGCTGATCCGGCCGCGGGCCGCCTATGTGGGGGAGATG
>Ga0268266_10001741_pt1 | contig 24877 bp, 13 predicted proteins | sample KBSS13metaG_FD_190356 | JGI IMG/M metagenome (GOLD analysis project Ga0268266, IMG submission 190356) | Switchgrass rhizosphere microbial communities from Kellogg Biological Station, Michigan, USA - KBS S1-3 metaG (SPAdes) (version 2) | ecosystem: Host-associated > Plants > Roots > Rhizosphere... | reverse complement strand
CAGCGGATGGCATGGTGCACTTCCCCACCCTCAAGGGGCTCACCCGTGAAAAGAAGCCTGTCATGTATCTGGTGCGCCAGGGCGAGGACCTGTCATTCCTGCCGATCGAGGAGATGGACCGCCGTCTGGACTATTCGCGCTTCGATGTCGGCGGCGATGTCAACGCCGCCAGCGCGGGCGAGCTTTCCGGCTATCTCTTTTCCGATCGTGGCATCTACCGCCCCGGCGACCGCTTCCATGTCGGGCTGATCGTGCGCACCGCCGGCTGGGCCAAAAGCCCGGTGGGGGTGCCGCTGCAGGCCGAGATTGTCGATCCGCGCGGCGTCGGCGTGAAGCGCCAGCCCATCACGGTGGATACCGCCGGCTTTGCCGAGCTGGACTATGCACCGGCCGAGACCGCGCCCACCGGCACCTGGACGGTGAATCTCTATGTCGTGGGCAAGAACGGCTATGCGGAAGATTCGATCGGCTCCACCACTTTGTCGGTCAAGGAATTCCTGCCCGACAGCATGAAGGTCGATGCCGGTCTGTCGGACCATGTCGCCGACGGCTGGGTGAAACCGGGCGCGCTGAAAGGACTTGTGGACGTGCACAATCTGTTCGGCACGCCCGCCGCCAACCGCCGGGTCGAAGCCACCCTGACGCTCAATCCCACCTTTCCGGCCTTTCGCGCCTGGGCGGATTATCACTTCTATGATGTCCGTCACGCCAAGGACGGCTACACCACCAAACTTCAGGACGGCAAAACCGACGACAAAGGTCATGCCGAGTTCGATCTCGACCTGAAGAAATATGCCGACGCCACCTATCGCCTGGACTTCCTGGCCAAGGCCTATGAAGCGGGCGGCGGGCGCAATGTGGCGGCTAGCGCCGAAACGCTGGTGTCCAGCAATGACTGGCTGGTCGGCTACAAGGCGGTGGACGATCTGGCCTATATCAAGCGGGGCAGCCGCCATTCCGTGCGCCTGGTCGCCATCGACTCCCAGACCCGGGCCATGGCGCTCAATGGGCTCACGGCCCAGTTGATCGAGCGCCGCTATGTCTCGGTGCTGACCAAACAGGATTCCGGCGTCTACAAATATGAATCCAAGCTCAAGGAAGTGCCGGTCACATCGGCGCCGCTGAGCATTCCGGTGAACGGCACGGACTATGCGCTTGCCACCGACAAGCCGGGCGACTTCGCCATCCTGATCAAGTCCGGCGATTCAACCGTCAACCGGATCGAATATTCGGTGACAGGCGCGGCGAACCTGTCGCGCAGCCTGGACCGCAATGCCGAGCTGCAGGTCAAGCTCAACAAGTCCGACTTTGCGCCGGGCGAGCCGATCGAGATCTCGCTGCGGGCACCCTACGCCGGCGCCGGCCTGATCACCATCGAGCGTGACAAGGTCTATGCCCATGCCTGGTTCACGGCCAGCACCACCAATTCGGTACAGCACATCACCGTGCCGGCCGGCTTCGAGGGCAATGGCTATATCAATGTCCAGTATGTCCGTGACCCGTCGTCGGACGAGATTTTCATGAGCCCGCTCAGCTATGGCGTGGCGCCTTTCTCGGTCAATGTCGATGCGCGCCGCAACGCCCTGAGCCTGGACGTGCCGCAGCTCGTCAAGCCGGGAACGGTCGCCACCTTCAAACTGCATACCGCCCAGCCCGCGCGGGTGGTGGTGTTTGCGGTGGACGAGGGCATCCTGCGCGTGGCCCGCTACAAACTGGGCGACCCGCTGAAATTCTTCTTCCGCAAGCGCATGCTGGACGTGCAGACAGCGCAGATTCTGGACCTGATCCTGCCCGACTTCAAGAAATTGCAGGCCGCGGCGGCGCCGGGCGGTGACGGGGGCGACGCCATCAGCCGCCAGCTCAATCCCTTCAAGCGCAAGCGCGACAAGCCGGTCGCCTACTGGTCAGGCATTGTCGATGTGAAGGGCGAGCGCGATTTTCAATACCAGGTGCCTGACTATTTCCATGGCAGCCTGCGGGTGATGGCCGTGGCGGTAACGCCGGACAAGATCGGCATCACCGAGAATTCCACCACGGTGCGCGGTGATTTCGTCCTCACCCCCACCGCGCCCACCACGCTGGCGCCGGGCGACGAGGCCGATATTGGCGTCGGCGTCTCCAACAATCTCAGCGGCATGGGCCAGGCGGCCGTGCCGGTGGCGGTGACGATCAAGACGGGGCCGCAATTCCAGCTGCTGGGCGGCAACAGCCAGACCATGACCTTGGCGCCGGCGCATGAGGGCGTGGTGACGTTCCGCGTTCGCGCCACCCAGGCGCTGGGCTCGGGCAACCTGACCTTCACCGCCAGCTATGGCGGCAAGTCGGCATCCCAAAGCACCGATGTCTCCATCCGTCCGGCCACGGCCTATCGTGCCCAGATCGACATTGCCCGGGTTGCGCCGAACAGCAAGAAGGCGGTGCTCTCCCTGCGCAACATGTATGACCAGGAAAGCCAGCGCCAGGCCAGTATCTCCACCGTGCCGCTGGTCCTGTCGCGGGGCTTGAGCGACTGGCTGGAAAAATACAGCAACTATTGCAGCGAGCAGTTGACCAGCATGGCCATTCCGCGCCTGGTCATGCCGCGGTTGTCGGCTGCACCCACCATGGCCCGGCAGGTGCCGCAGGCCGCCACCGGCGACCGCGATCCGCTGCTGGCCCAGATCGATGTGCTGCGCTCGCGCCAGAATGCGCAAGGCGGTTTCGGCCTCTGGACTCAGACACCGGAGTCCGAACCCTTCGTCTCTGCCTATGTCATGCATTTCCTGCTGGAGGCGCGCGAGCGGGGCGTCGAGGTTTCGCCAGACATGATCAGCGCCGGCAACAATTACCTGCAGATACTGGCGCGCCAGGAGGGCGATAGCTCACGCAATGGACTGCGTCAGCGCGCCTACGCGGTTTATCTCCTGACGCGCCAGGGCAACGTCACCACCAATTCCCTAGCGGCGGTGCAGAAGCGGCTGCAGGACGCCTATCCCAACGACTGGAAGAACGACCTGGCGGCGGGTTGGCTGGCGGCATCCTACAAGATGCTGAAGCAGGACAAGCAGGCCGATGACCTGATCGCGGGTTTGCAGCGCCAGCTCGAACGCCAGGCGCGCAGTGGGGCCTTTGGCAGCGACGAGTACTCCTACGATTATTACATGGACCCGCTGATCCGGGACGCCAGCGTGCTCTATTTGCTCGCCAAGCATTTCCCCGACCGGGCGAAAAATCTGTCGCCGCGCGCGATGGAGAATATCTCCCGGCCATTGGAGGGCGGCTATCTCAACACCCTCTCGGCCGGCATGACCTTGCTGGCGCTGGATGTCTATTCCAGTTCCAACGCCGACGCCGTCGAGAAGCTCGGCATCGAGGAGCTGCATGGGCCCCAGAGCCGCTCCATCGGCGCGCTGCAGAACAAGCTGCTGCAGACCGCAAGCTGGAACGGATCGGCCACTGGCCTGCGCTTTAATAATGGCAGCAACCTGCAGGCCTGGTCGGTGGTGACCCAGGCCGGCTTTGACCGCAGCATCCCAACCCAGGCGATCCGCAATGGTCTGGAGATCACCCGCGACTATGTTGCACCCAAGGGCAAGACCCTGGACAGCATCACCCTGGGCGATGAGATCGAGGTGCATGTGAAGATCCGCGCCACCGGCGCCAAGGGCGAGGGCAATATCGCGGTGGTGGATCTGCTGCCCGGTGGGTTCGATCCTGTGCAGACCCTGCCGCCGCCGCCCGATGCGGGCGCTCAGGCGCAAGGCGACACCGATCAGCCGCCGCCGCCGGCCGCGCCCACCATTCGAGTCGCGGGCTCGACCTGGACGCCGCAATATACCGACGTCCGGGAAGACCGGGTGGTCGTTTATGGCACCGCCAATCCGGACGTGCAGGAATACATTTATCGCATCAAGGCCAGCACCAGCGGCAAATTCATTGCCCCGCCGGCCTATGGCGAATCCCTGTACGACCGGCGGGTGCAAGCCCGCGCGCCGGGCGGCAAGACCCTAACGGTGAAGCCGGCGCCGTGATGGGCTGGTTGCGGTGGATTGCGATGCGGCGGCGCAAGCTGCTGGTGGCGCTTGGCGTCATCCTGGCTTTGCTTGCCGGCGCACGGCTGTGGCCGCATCCGCCGCTCAAGGGTTGGAAGCCTTCATCCGTCGCCGTCTACGACGCGCATGGCCGACTGCTTCGGCTGGTGCTGGCCAGCGACGACCGCTACCGGCTGTGGGTGCCGCTGCAAGAGATGTCGCCCCAGCTCGTCGATGCGGTGCTGCTGCATGAGGACAACTGGTACTGGTGGCATCCGGGTTTCAATCCGTATGGATTGCTGCGCGGCGCCTGGGTAACCTATGTGCGCCACGGCAACCGTCAGGGCGGCTCCACTATCACGATGCAGCTCGCCCGCCTGTTATGGCCGTTGAATACGCGATCGCCACTGGGCAAAGCCGGGCAGGTGGCGCGCGCCATCCAACTCGAACTCTTCTATTCCAAGCGCGATATTTTGGAGGCCTATCTCAACTATGCGCCATACGGCCACAATGTCGAAGGGGCCGGCGCCGCGGCCATCGCCTATTTCGACCGGCCGGTGGGCGCGCTGTCTTTGCCCGAAGCTTTGATGCTGGCGGTGCTGCCGCAGGATCCCGAACGGCGGCTGCGCGGCCAGACCAGTAATGAAGGTTTTCTCAACGCGCGCCTCAAGGCTTCGCGCGACCGGCTTTACAAGCATTGGCTGACGGAGCATCCGGGCGATGCATCGCTTCAGCCGCTGTTCGACCTGCCTTTCACCATACGGCCGCTGGGGCGCCTACCCTTCGAGGCGCCGCATGCGGTGGAGCAGTTGATTGCGGCGCGCCGTGCCGCGGGCGGCGGCGAGCCGCGCGTCACCACGACCATCGATCTGGGCCTGCAGCATATCCTGGAGCGTCAGATTACCCGCTATATCGCCCGCAGCAATTCCAAAGGCATCGCCAACGCCTCTGCCATCCTGGTAGACACGCGCGACATGAGCGTGCGCGCGTTGATCGGGTCGGCCGATTATTTCGATCGCGGCCTCTCGGGGCAGGTGAACGGTACCTTGGCGCGGCGCTCACCGGGTTCGACCTTGAAGCCCTTCATATATGCGCTGGGTTTCGACCAGGGCATCCTGCATCCCCAGACGGTGCTGCGCGATGTGCCGACCTCTTTCGGGCCCTACACGCCCGAGAACTTTGACGGTCAGTTCCTGGGGCCGATAACCGCCACGGATGCGCTGAACCGCAGCCGCAACATTCCCGCGGTGTGGATCGCTTCGCAGCTGCATGCGCCCGATCTCTACCAGTTCCTGCAAGGCGCCGGCATCGGCCCCATGGCCAGCCCCGAACATTACGGCCTGGCGCTGGTGCTGGGCGGCGGGGAAGTCAGCATGCAGGAGATGGCGCAGCTTTACGCCATGCTGGCCAACCGGGGGATGTTGAAACCACTTCGCTTCGACACCGCGGCACCGAGCACGGATGGCACACGCCTGATCAGCCCCGACGCCAGCTTCATGGTGATGGACATCCTGCGTCAGCATGTGCGCCCCGATGAAACGACAGGCGCGCAGCCGATACAGGCGCCGATTTATTGGAAGACCGGTACCAGCTGGGCCTTCCGCGATGCCTGGACAGCGGGCGTCTTCGGCCCCTATGTGCTGGTGGTGTGGGTGGGCAATTTCGATGGCTCGGGCAATCCCGCCTTCATCGGTGCGGACGCCGCGGCGCCGCTATTCTTCCAGATCATCGATGCGGTCGAGGCCGAACATCCCGATCTGCCGCAACCGGCAGGCCGCGTGCCGCCCGGCGTGAAGTCGGTGGAAATCTGTTTGGCCAGTGGCGATCTGCCCAACCAATGGTGCCCACAGCGCGGCCGCACCTGGTTTATTCCCGGCAAATCGCCCATCCGCGTTTCCAGCGTGCATCGCCCGGTGATCATCGACGATGCGACGGGCCGTCCCGCCTGTCCGCCCTATGCCGGCAAGCGGGTGCATCAGGAATTGTATGAGTTCTGGTCTTCCGACCTGTCGGAGGTTTTCGCCAAGGCAGGCATTCCGCGCCGCAAGCCGCCGCAGAGTGAGATGTGCGCCAATGCCGGCGCGCCGGAAGGCTCGCCGCCCCGCATCACATCGCCGTTGCGGGGCGCCAGTTATGTGCTGCGGCTGGGGCGGCAGGATCGCCAGACCATTGCTCTTTCCGCCGTCACCGACGCCGATGTGCGCACGCTCTACTGGTTCGCGGGCGACGATTTCCTGGGCAGCAGCAAACCGGGCGAGCCCCTGTTCTGGCAGCCCGTGTCGGCCGGCAGTTACGCCTTGCGTGCGGTGGACGATCACGGCCGCAGCGACCAGCGGCCGCTGGATGTCGGCCAGGTTCAATGAAATTCCGGTGAGCGTTTATGGGCGTTCTGCTTCAAGGGCCGGTTATTCCTTGGGCTTCAGAACAGATTTTTCTTTTCCCGTACGACTTCACCCAGAAAATCAATCACGGCCCGGACATTGGGCAGGTTCTGCGCTTCGGGGTGGACGGAGAGCCAGTAAGTGCGCATCTCCTCGACATCGTCAGGCAGGACGCGAACCAAAGTGGGATCCTGGGAGGCATGATAGACGGGAATGATGCCGACCCCCATGCCGGACGCCATCGCGGCGTATTGCGCCAGAATGTTGGTGGAACAGAAGCTCTGACGGGAGTTGGCGATGATGCGCTGCATGTAGCGCTGTTCGTCCATGTCGACGAACTCATCGACATACCAGATCACATCCCGGTCTTTCAGGTCTTCGACGGCATGGATGGGGCCATATTCCCGCAGATAATCGTGCGAGGCGAACAGGCCCAGGCGATAGTCTGTCAGTTTCTGAACGATGACGCGTCTTTGCGAAGGATAGTGAAGCGAAACGGTGATATCCGCGTCCCGCTTCAAAAGGCTGATGTTGCGCGCTTCGGATATCAGATCCAGCTTGAGATCGGGATGGCGGCGCTTGAGAAGATTGATGCGCGGGCATACAAGCCAGGCCCCGAAAGCTTCGCGGGTGGCCAGCCGCACCTTGCCGGACACCGTTCCGTCCGCGCTATAGACATGCTGCTCGGCAGCCAGGGTCTCGCGCTCAATGCGCCCGGCATGGGCGAAGAACTGCTGGCCCGCCGATGTCAGCATTGCCCCATTGGGCGTGCGGATCACCAACTTCGTCCGCAGCCTTTTTTCCAGTCCCGAGAGGCGCCGCGCCACCGTCGAATGATTTATGCCCAGGCTGGTTGCCGCCGATGTAAGCCCCCCTTGCCGCGCCACCGCCAGGAAGATGCGAATGTCGTCCCAGTTCTCCATGCCTTTGGCTCCCAGTCTGACATTTCGTTAAGCCGGCGTACAAAAATCCCAGGAGAGACAGCCGGTTAGAAACACCACTATCGGCATTTATGCACAACCTATTCGCACATTTATGCCTTCATACCCAATGTGAAAGTGTCTTAGCTTCCAACGGCAACCGTCCGCAAAGAGACGGCAGGGAGCGCCGAACGCGGGGCATCGGCCTAACGGACCGGGCCTTCGCAAGCGCAAAAAAATGAACATTGGTGGCTCGCCGCATGCCGCGGCGGGCGTGGAATTGTTTTGCCGAACGGACGCGCGACCGTCCGCCAAAAGGGGGAAATATGAGCAAATCGAAGATTGCATCGCTGTTGCTGGGCACGAGCGTCCTGGCGATTGGTCTGCCCGCATGGGCGCAGAGCGCGGATCAAGGGGCCGAGACCGTGACCGTCACCGGCAGCCGCGTGGCCCGCCAGGGCTTTGAAACGCCCACGCCGACCACCGCGATCGGCAGTGTCGAGTTGGAGCAGAAGGCCGCGCTGACGGTCACCGACATCATCGCCGAGATTCCGTCCTTGGCGCCGAACCAGAACAACAACAATTCTCAGAATATCGGCGTCAGCACCTTCAATCTGCGCAGCATCGGTTCCTCCCGTACCCTGGTGCTGCTCGACGGCATGCGGGTCGCCGACACCAACATCACCGGCGGCGGCTTCAGCGTCAATGTGATCCCCGCCCAGTTGATCAATCGTATCGATATCGTCACTGGCGGCGCCTCAGCAGCCTATGGTTCGGACGGTATCACCGGTGTCATCAACGTGTCGCTCACACCCCAGATGGAAGGCGGCAAGATCGACTTGCAGGCCACCGGCTCGAATTATGGCGATGATCACGCCTTGGCGGGCAGCCTGACATATGGCCACGGCTTTGCCGGCAACAAGGGCCAAGTCGTGTTCGCGGCTTCTTATTACAATCAGCCTCATATCATCTATGAAGCCAGGCGGCCCTGGGGACGGCAGGCCTGGACCCAGTTCACCAACACCAAGGCGGCGGTCGCGGCCGGCGCCCCGACCTATACGATCGCACCGGGCGGTACGCTGGCGATCGTGACGAATGGCGGTGTGATGCAAGTCGCGCAGAAAAACGGGTCGCCCACTCAATATTATCAGTTCCTCGCGGGCGGCGTGTTGGCGCCTTTCAACCAGGGCACGCTCTGCGGCGCCACCAATTACTGCCAGAATGGCGACGGTGTTCCGACCGTCACACAGCCCGCTGCGTCACCGGGCGGCGTGCTGTTGCCGAAATCCGAGCGCTACAATCTTTATACCCACCTCAGCTACGACCTGACGCCGTCGATCCAGCTTTTCGGTTCGGTGCTGTTTTCCTCGGATACCGAAATCGGCACCAATGTTCCGAACTACAATAACGGCGACCTGAAGATCAACACGGACAATTATTACCTGGTCAATTCGCCCAACTGGAATCCCACCTCGGCGACCGCCCTCAATATCAGAAACCTCCTTATAGCGGGCAATGGCGGCACGCTTCCCGCCAGCTTCAATTACGGCCGCGAGAATTTTGAAGACGGTTCAACCGTCAACAACAATCTCACGACCTATATGCGCTACGCTGCGGGGGCGAAGGGTACGCTGGGTAGCTGGGGTTGGGATATGCATGTGGCCTACACGCAAGCCAACTATTACAACCAGTCCTTTAACAACCGCATCCAGACCAACTTCTTCAACGCGGTGGACGCGGTGGCCAATCCCGCCACCGGTGGCGTGGCCGGCGTGCCGGTGGGGCAGCCGGTCTGCCGTTCGACCCTGACCGCCCCGACCAATGGCTGCGTGCCGATCAATGTGTTCGGTCCCGGTACCATCAGCCAGTCGGGGCTGAACTATTACCGCGGGACCTCCTATGTGAAGGACGGCAATAACCAGCTCAATATCGGCGGCAATCTTCGCGGCGACCTGTTCAGCACCTGGGCGGGCCCGATTTCCGCCGCCATCGGCGGCGAGTACCGGCGCGACTCCATCAACCAGACCTCCGATCCGGTCTCCCAGCTTCTTGGCTGGCGCCAAGCCAGTGCGCAGGCCTTCTATGGCGCCAACCAAGTGCGTGAAGGCTATGTGGAGTTCGTGACGCCCCTGACCATCCCGAACTTCCCGCTGATGCAGAAGCTGGAAGTGGATACCGCGGCCCGTATCGCCGATTATGACAGCAGCGGCGCGGCCTTTGTGTGGAAGGCGGGGGTAAACTGGACCCTGATAGACGATATCCGCTACCGCATGACCTTTTCGCGCGACTTCCGGGCGCCCAGCGTCAATGATCTCTACAGCACGCCGCTGATTTCCAACGGCACGGTGATCCGCGACAGCGTGACGACCATCAACGGCGCCGCCAATCCCAACTTTCAGGGCAGCCCCACCATCCAGACCCTGTCGGGCGGCAATCCCAAGCTGAAACCGGAAACTGCCAACACCTTTACCGCGGGCGTGGTGCTTTCGCCGCGCTTCATTCCCGGCTTCACCACTTCGATCGACTATTACAAGATCGATATGGGCAACGCGCTCACCACCTTCACGCCCCAGAATGTGGTGGACAATTGCGCGGCGGGCAGTGCGGTGTTCTGCAGTGGCATCACCCGTAATGCCGCCAATGTCATCACGGTCGTGCAATCCTCGCAGTTCAATGCCCAGACCTTGAAGGTCAGCGGCGTTGATTTCGAGGCCAGCTATGTCTTCGATCTGAAGGATGTGTGGAACGAGCTTGAGGGTTCGCTCGCGATCGGCAGTCTTGCCTCCTATGCCGAGCATATCACCACCACCGCCAACAACGTCACCCAGGAAAATGCGGGCTACCTGACCGGCGGCAACTCCCTGCCCAACTGGCGCACCGTGACATCCCTGGTTTACACCAATGGGCCGCTCACTACGCGTCTTTTGTGGGCCTATACCGGAGCTGGCCGCTATTCGCCCCTCCTCAAGGGACCGGCGGACATCTTCCCGTATCACTTCGACGGCAGGTCGGTGTTTGATCTTTCCGTGCAGTACCAGGTGACGGACACCCTCCAGGTCTATGGCAAGATCAATAACCTGTTGAATACCGATCCGCCGATGATCGCTAACAACGCGACCTTGAAAGCGCTGGGGGACAGTTCGTCCCTTTATCCGGAATATGATCTGGGTCGGGTGTTCGGCATTGGTGTGCGGTACACTTGGGATTAGAAAAACCGTTGGGGATTGGTGGCCGCGCTAAAAAATATGAATCGGCGCGGCCGGCCATTTCTTTGCAGTTTCATAAAGTCATAGGGAACACATGAAAACGACCAGGCGCGAATTTGTAGTTTTGAGCGCCGCCGCCGCCGCATCTGCCGCCAGCCAATCGAAGGCCGCAACCACCGCGGAGCCCTGGTATCGCCGGGTCAGGCGCTGGGGCCAGATCAACATCACCGAGGACGACGGCAATATGGATATCGGCTTCTGGCGCCGGTACCTGAAGGACACCAACACGGAAGGAACGATCATCAATTCCGGCGGGGTGGTGAACTATTACGATTCCAAGATTCCGGGCGCGCACAAGGGGCTCACCCTGGGCAATCGCGACCTCTTGGGTGAACTGGTCAAAGCCTGCCACGACGACGGCATCGTCTATGTCGCGCGCATGACCAATGCGCCGACCGAGGAAGTCATCAAGATGCATCCGGAATGGATGTGCCAGGACGTGAGCGGCAAGCGCACCAATCGCCCCTGCATGAATGGCGGCTTTCTCTATGAGTGGGTGCCGGCGCAGATGAAGGAGATCGTCGCCCGCTACAAGCCGGCGGGTTTCGCGGTGAATGGCGGTGGGGGGCTCAACTATCAGCTATGTTATTGCCAGGTCTGCACCAAGCTGTTCAAGGACAAGACCGGCCACGATCTGCCCAGGGCGGTGAACTGGCACGATCCGGTCTACCGCGACTGGGTGAAGTGGAACGCCGACCAGGTGATCGCCCTGTGGGATTTCCAGAACAAGGTCACCCATACCGCGGGCGGCCCCGATTGCCACTGGGTCGGCATGACGCGCGGCGTCGTCACCGAGCGCAACATGCTGCGCATCCTGGAGCGTTCGCCGATATCTTTCCAGGATCACCAGAACCGCTCCGACGCCAGCGGCTTCCAGCAATTTACCGAGGACGGCAAGCTCACCCATGGCGTCATGGGCTGGGACAGGATCGTGACCGCCTCGCAAGCGCTTTATGGCCCGCGCATGACCACCAAGGCGCCGCCGGAAAGCCAGATGTGGATGTTTGAGGGCATCGCGGGCGGTGTCTCGCCCTGGTGGCACACCATCAGCGCGCATCATCACGACAAGCGCCGGTATGAAACCGCGCTGCCGGTGTTCAAATGGCACGCGGAGAACGAACAATATCTCTATGACCGGACGCCGGTCGCCACCATCGGCATTGTCTATTCGGAAGACAACAATGTCTTCTATGGCCGCGACGATGTCTCCGGAAATGTGGAATTGCCCTGGCGCGGCTGGATCAACGCCTTCACCCGCTATCGCATCCCCTACATCGTCATCAATGCCGACCATATCGCGCGCGATGCGTCGAAGGTGAGCACCCTTGTGTTGCCGAACCTCGCCGCCATGACCGATGCGCAAGTGGCGGCGGTGAAGCGCTTCGTCGCCAACGGCGGCAGTCTGGTGGCGACCGGGGATACCAGCCTGCATGACCCGCTTGGTGATGCGCGTCCGGATTATGCCCTGGCCGACCTGTTCGGTGCCCATTGGACCCCGGGCACGCGGCCCAATACCGGTTATCGGGCTCCGATCAACGGCCGCTCGAATCCGTTCGAACTGGACCCAGGTCTGGGTTTCAACACAGCGGGTGAAGGCGAACGTCCGCTCGGCATCAACAGCTATGTGCGTCTGACGCCCGAACTGCGCGCCAATGTGGCCTATAGCCCGCACCCCAAGGGCGACGAGCCGCCGGTAGCGCCCGGCGCGACGCGCCACCCCATCTTCAAGAGCTTCGACAAGACCGATGCGATTTATTTCGGCGGCGTTGTCCCCAAGCTCAGCACCGATGCCGGCACCGAGGTACTATTGACCTTCATTCCGGTCGCGCCCGTCCTGCAGGCCGAAAATGCCTGGTGGCGCACGCCCAAGACCGACATCCAGGCCCTGATGGTGCGGACCCTGCCGAACGGCGCGCGCGTGGTGTTCATTCCCGCCGACTTCGACCGGCAATATGCCAACGGCAACAATCCCGACCATGGCGTCCTGCTTTCCAACGCGGTGCGTTGGGCGGCCAAGGACGACCTGCCGTTGGCCATGGAAGGGCCCGGCTACATGGACTGCAATCTCTACCGGCAGTCTGGCCGCATGGTGCTTCATGTTGCCAACCTGACCTACGCGACCTTCCGCGCACCGCTGGACGAATTCGTTCCGGTCGGCCCGTTCAAGGTCCGGGTCAAGCTGGACAAGGGCGTATCGGGCCAGAATGTGAAACTGCTGGTCGCCGGCCAGCCCGTCCAGGCCAGGGTGTCGAATGGCTGGGTGGAATTCGTCATTCCCTCGGTTGCCAGCCACGAAGTCGTGGCCATCGCCTGACGAATTGCGCGTTGGGCGTCCATCCCCCCTGGACGGACGCTTGTGGTGGCCTCCACTCTGCAGGGTGGAGGCCATTTCTCTTCCAAGGAGTTCAACATGACGGACCAAAATTCAGCCGCCATTGACCGGCGCCTTCTGTTGCAGGCTGGCAGCGCCGCCGTTGGCGCAATGGCTTTCTCAGATGGCGCCGCTGCGGCAGCCGGGGCCGCGCCGGGCAAGGGCTGGGAAGAGAAGCCGATGCGCTGGGTACAGATCTGCGCCACCGATGACGATCCCCAGCGCTATGACCAGGCCTTCTGGATGGATTTGCTGAAGCGCACCAGCACCGGCGGTGTTTGTCTCAGCGCGGGCGGCGTCACGGCTTTCTATCCTACCAAGGTGCCGTTCCACTATCGCAGCCCCTATCTGGGCAAGACCGACATGTTCGGCGACCTGACCAAGGCCTGCAAGAAAATTGGAATCCGTGTGCTTGGGCGGGTGGATCCTCACGCCATGCATGCCGACGCCTTGGCGGCGCATCCCGAATGGGTCGCGCGCAACGCCGACGGCACGCCCAAGAAGCATCCCACCGCGGCGGACCTGCATCTCACCTGTCCCAATGGCGGGGTGAACTTCGAATGGATGCCGAAGATCCTGAAGGAAATCGTCACCACCTATCCGGTGGATGGCATCTTCGGCAACCGCTGGGGCGGAAGCGCCGGCATCTGCTATTGCGGCGTCTGCAAGAGCGAGTTCAAGGCGGCCAGCGGCTTTGACGTGCCGCTGTCGCTGTCCAATCCCCTTGCTCCCGATGTCAAAGCCTACAATGTCTGGGTGGACGAGAAGCGTTACGCCCAGATCAAGCTTTGGAACGATACGGTCACCGCCGTGAACCCGGACGCCTTCTTCACGCCGGGCACCTGGGGCCGTCTGGATCCGGTGCGTCTGCGCTCCACCATCCGCGCGGTTTTTTCCGACCGGCAGGGGCGCAACGGCCAGGACCCGGCCTGGCGCAACGGGCAGAGCGCCAAAGAGGCTTATTGCACCATGCAGGATCGCCCGGTGAGCGGCATCTTCGCGGTGGGTGAAACCTCTACGCCCTACCGGTTCGAGGATTCCTGCCAGTCCAGCGCGGAGCTCGCGACTTATATCCATGACGGGCTGGCCCATGGTTTCCGGCCCTGGATGACCAAATTCAAGGCGGAGGTGTTCGATAAGCGCTGGGTGCCGGTGGTGGAGCAGGCCTATGTCTGGCACGCCAAGAATGAGAATTATTTCCGTCACACGGAGAATTTGGCCCGCGTGGCGATGGTGCAGTCCGATCAGACGGCGACCTATTACGTGCCGCCGGCCCCGCAGGCATCGTCCGTCCGGGAGGTGGTGCCGGAAGCAGCGCAGCCGCGCGTCGGCAATAATGATTATGTGCGCGGCTTCTATCAGTCGCTGGTCGAATCGCGCGTGCCTTTCAATATGGCGGACGAACGCCAGCTCGATTCCAGCTATATCTCTCGCTACAAAGTGCTGGTGCTGCCCAATGTGGCGGCCTTGTCGGACAAGCAATGCGCCCAGCTTCGCGACTATGTCGAGAAGGGCGGCGCGATCGTGGCGACGCACGAAACATCGCTTTACGACGAATGGGGCAAGCCGCGTGCGAACTTTGCCCTGGCCGATCTGTTCGGTTGCGATTATGCCGGCAAGACCGATCCGCGCGTGCAGAATTCCTATCTCACCGTCCACGGGCCTCATCCGCTGACAGTGGGATTCGACGACACGCCGCGCATCATGGCCGGAACCAAGCTGGTGCATGTCAAGCCGCGTGACACGCAGAAAGCGCCGCTCACCCTGGTGCCGAGCTATCCCGACCTGCCGATGGAACGGGTTTTCACCACGGTATGGCAGACCGAAGAGCCGATGGTTTATCTGCGCCAGGTAGGCAAGGGCAGGGTGGTCTATTTTCCCTTCGATCTGGACCGCTGCTTCTGGGAGACCTCCAACCAGGACCACCTGGCGCTTTTGCGCAACGCGGTGTCCTGGGCCAATGGCGGCGAGCATCCGCTGAAAGTGACGGGGGCGGGGATCGTCGATGTCAGCTACTGGCGTCAGGCGAATTCAGTCACCGCGCATCTGGTCAATCTGACGAACCCGATGGCCATGAAAGGCTATATGCGCGAGATCCTGCCCATGGGTCCCTATACCGTCAGCCTGGAGCTGCCGCCGGGTCGGACCGTACGCGGCGTCCGGCTGCTGGAATCCGGCGCCACCGTTACGGGGCACATGACGGGCAACCACTTTGTGGTCGAGGTGCCGCGTGTCCATGTGCACGAAGTGGTCGCGGTCGACTTGGTGTGAGCGATTGCCGGTGTATCTCTTCGGCGCGGCGCTAAAGCTTCAGCTCCGTTACGGCCCGGTAGTTTCCGAGCGTTCCCTTCACATAGGTGTTGAACGCAATGGAATAGCGCTGCTGCTGTGACACATTTTGTTCGACCATGTGGGTCAGCCGGGACGAAAACAACAGGACGTCATTCGTTTTTGGAAACACCCGATTGATGGGTGAATTGTAAATGTTGCGTTGGGCTGGATCCTGCGGCGACAGGTCGAGCTGCTGGTACTCGGTGTGCCTAGTGAAAACCATGCTGCCCGGCGGCGTAGGCAACTCGCAATAATAGAGTGAACCGGACAGAACCGAGTTTGAATGCGAATGGCCGTGCATCCCAATGTTAGGGGGGCAAACAAGTGACCAGGACTGCGTCACATAAAGTTGCTGCGAAATGCACATCACGTCGCGTGCATATATGTCCAGCACCTCCTGGACCGCGTCCTTGATGCTTTTCAGCTCCGGCTCTTCAAAAATATAGAGGTTTTCGGAGATCAGGTTCTCCATGTTGCGGACCATTTTCAGCCCCTGAACATAGGCGATCTGGGAGGGCGTAATGGACCCGGCAATATTCGCCCGAAAAAACGGCTCGATAAAGAGAGGGAGCACTTCGTGCGAGGCTACTGGCATGGGAAGCTTTCTTTGAAGAAACGGAGAGTCTCACTTAAAAACCGAAACTGGGCGCCGGCATATTGGGCATCCCGGTTGCGCTTGTCACCGTTGAGGGCGGCCAGCCCGCCATAGAGATTACGTCTCTCGATCCTTGCCGGTCGCTCGCGTTGCACTGCACTCAAATTGGAACGCGATGCGATGCCCCGCACGGATCGGTTGCTTGCCTTGCTCCATCCCATTAGCCGGTATAGCATCTCATATATCCGGAATATAAGGGCAGGAGGATTGCGATGACAATTCGGAATGTGCTTTTGGCCGCGGGCTCTGTGGTGTCGCTTGCCGCTTTTCTAACCGTATCTCCGCTGATGGAGACGGAGGTGAAGGCCCAGATGTTCTTCGGCAAGGTCGGGCCTGCGAATGGCGAGCCCGACGGCAACGGCCAGCCCTGCTTCGGCTTTCTGGATGGCGGCGGCCAATGTCTCTCCAAAGAGCACGCCGCAAATACCGCCGATCACCCGGTGCGGATCGTCGGCGAGGTGGGCAAATCACGGCCCCGTAATGGGTTTGAGCAGTTCGGCCGCCGTGCTCGCGACCTGATCTACGTCGCGCTTCCGGGAGGTTCTTCGGATGACCCAACCACAACCGTGAGAACCGGCGAAGGTATTCTCATTCTGGACGCGAAGGCCGGCTATGCGGTCGTCAAGCGCATTCCCCTGCAAAATATGCCGGGACCTCTGTCGCCAGAGGAAGTGTCCGCGATGATGGCGAACCCGGTCACCAACATGGTCTATATCTCCACGCGCGGTCATCTCATCGCCATGGATCTGGCGACGGAAAAGGTCGTCTGGAACAAGACCTATGAGCCGGGCACCTGCTGCGAGCGAGGCCAAGTCACGCCCGATGGCCTGACCCTGGAAGTCGGCTCAAATCTGAAAGATTTCCATTTTGTCCTTGACGCAAAGACCGGCGAAATCAAGGGCCGTATCCAGACACCCAAGAGCATGTTCAATCACAATATGAACATGAGCCCGGACGGCAAGACCGTCTTCGACGCGCCCAATGGCGTCACCATGACGGTGGCCGACATGGCGACCATGAAGGCCACTCACACCATCACCTTCGACGATCATGTTCGCGTCTTTGTGATCAATCACGACGCCTCGCGGGTTTATGCCAACCTGAACAACCTGCTTGGGTTCGAGATTGCCGATGCCAAAACCGGAAAGATCCTCAAGCGCGTCGAAGCGCCCGGTGAAATGTGGAAAGCCAAATGGGCCGATCCCAATCAGCATTTCTACGGCCACGGCGCTCCGCAACACGGTCTCGCGCTGACCCCGGACGAGAGCGAAATGTGGGTGCCCGATTCCATCAACAATCAGATGTTGATCTACAACAATGCCGGACAGGACGACTGGAAGCTCGATCCGTCCAAGACGATCAAGCTGGCGCATGCCTCCAACTGGATCACCATGGGTCTGGACGGCAAGATCGCTCTCTCGTCATCGGGTGACGTGATTGATGTGAAATCTCACAAGATCGTCGCCCAGCTGAAGGACGAGTATGGAAATCTCATTCACAGCGAAAAATTCCTCGAGATGGCGTTCGACAACAAGGGCCACCTGATGCGCACCGTGAACCAGTTTGCGCTGGGTGACCCGGCCGCCGTTGAAAGCCGGCGCGCGGCACTGAGCCAGGGCAGCGTGAGGCAAGCGCAAAAGTGACATGATGGATTTTCCGGGGAAAAAAGACCGGTGGCCCCTGCCGCGCCGCCGGACCGGTCTGGCCTGTGCTGTTCTGGCTTGCGTCGTGGTATCCCTGCCGTTGATGAATTCACCGGTAGAGGCGCTTGCGGGCGATCTGGCGGCGATCACCAAGGCATCCACCCTCGATAGTGACCCGCAGGACTTCCAGGCGGTCACGGCGGTGTGCACCGTCTGCCATGCAGCGTCGCAGTTCCTTTCCACGCCGCGATCCAGCAGCCGTTGGGAGCAGGTCTTTGCGGAAATGTCCGGCTACGGTGCGGATGGCACTGATGACCAGCTCGATCGTGTGGTGAACTACTTCCAAAGGAACCTGACAGTCATCAACGTCAACACATCCCCGCCCGAGGATCTGAAAGAGACGCTCCAAATCAGCGATCAGACCGTTTCGGCCATCATGGCGCGGCGCACCAAGCAGGCATTTGCGGGAATCGATGATCTCAGCAAACTGCAGGGCGTGGATCGTCCAATTCTGGAAAAGCTGAAAGCCAAGAACTGCCTTCAGTTCTAAAGTGCGCCGGGCGCATGCGATAACCTGCCACTGACAATAACCAACCCAGCGGAAACGGATCACAAGCGGGGTGCCCCAGGCCCCCCAGCCAGGAGGCTGGGGCCGCTGTTGCATCCATGCCACCCGGCCAGGAAAACGACGCGGCTGCAAAGGGCAGGACGATCCTGCCCATGCTATACTCCGACAAATAGCGTTACCCGATCCGGGCTGCTGTTTAACCGTTTTTCGGGCGTGACTGGCTGATACAGCGGGAAATATCCCGTCCGTAATCGCCTCAAAGCCCGCTTTTTTGGGCTTCCGCTTCAGTCTCAGAATACGAGAGTCGTGTTCAACACTTGCTTGACAGTTTTTAACCCCCCCGTCATTTTGCGCGCAATGCAGAACTCTGCGTTTTAAGCGCGGGGCTCAAAAACATTCTTCGAGGGGAAAGAACCGATGTTTTTCCAAACCGGATTCAACGCGCGCGTCGTCAAGAAGCTTCTGTGCGGTGCCTCGGTTGGCGCCCTTGCCACGGTGATCGCCGGCCCTGTTGGAGCCCAGCCGGCCCAACCGGACGTCGAAGCGGTGACCGTCACCGCAACCGGCACATCGATCAAGGGTATCGCCCCGGTCGGTACGAACCTGATCACGGTTGATGCCGGCGCCATCAAGGCCAGCGGCGCCGTCACCACCGAAGAAATTTTCAGCCAGATTCCCCAGCTCGCCAACACCTTCAACACCCAGGCGGTCTCGCCCACGGCGATCAATATTGGCGGCGTGCGCCCTTCGATCCGCTATAACCCTGCCCAGACCATCCTTGGCACCTCATCGACCCTGCTCCTGCTGGACGGACATAATATGGTGGGCGTCAGCGGCCTGGCGACCACGCCGGATGGAGGTCTCATCCCGACGATCGTGCTGCAGCGCATCGACGTTCTGCCCGACGGCGCCTCGTCGATCTACGGCGCCAATGCGATCGCGGGCGTCATCAACACCGTAACGCGCGATACCTTTCAGGGCTTCTCGGCCAATGCCTCGGTCGGCGTGGCCGACGGCTACAGCGCCTTCAATGCCTCGGTCATGGCCGGTACGGATTGGGGTGACGGCGGCGCCTATGTGGCGTTCGAGCACAAGGACAATACCTACCTGATGGCCAAGGACCGCGGCTATACCAAGATGGACCTGACCGGCATCGGCGGCCGCGATTCGCGCGGCACCTCGTGCGATCTGGCGAATATCACCGTGCCCGGCGCCCAGCCCAACAACTACGCGCTGACCAGCAGCGCCGTGCCTAACACGCCCGGCGCCTTGAGGGCCAATGTCACCGGTCCGTTTGGCGCCTTGAATCCCACCACCAACGCGGGTTCGCTCAACCGTTGCGACACCAATTCCTACGCCTCGCTGTTTCCGCGGGAAGAGCAGAACAGCTTTTTCGGCCAGTTCCACCAGCGCCTCCTGCCGGGCGTCGAATTTTCGACCAAGTTCGTCTGGACCACCCGCCTGGATTCGGCGAGGAATCCCGAATTGAGCGCAACCAATATCGCGATCGACAATACCAATCCCTATTTCCAGTCCATCAACGGCGAAACCACCCAGAATGTCTCCTTCGCCTTTGGGCCGTTCATGGGCAGCCAAAGCCTCACCGATTACAACAACATCCAGGTGTTCATGATCACGCCCAAGCTGACGGTGGACCTGCCGTTTGGCGACTGGCAGGCGAACCTGATGTTCAACTATGGCCGCAGCAATTCCACCGGTTTCAACAGGTCGGTCAATACGGGACTGTTGGGCCAATCGATGCGCCGGCAGACCGTCGCCGGCGTTCTGTCGCCCCCGCTGGTCGCCAGCCAGGGTCTCGCCGGCAATGCGGTGGATCCCTACAATCTCCTCGCCGGCAATCCCCTGGTTATCGACGAAATCTTGAACACCGGGTCGTACGGCAAGGCCATCCAGCACCAGATCCAGTATAGCGGTTCGGCGAACGGCACCCTGTTCGATCTGCCCGGTGGCGCAGTCAAGGCGTCGATCGGCGGCCAGTGGTCATTCGAAGACTATGTCGCCAATTGGAACACCAACTGGCCGGTCGGTACGCCGTGGGGTCCCCCGGCGCCGGGCGCGCAGATGGCGGTCGCCAGGCCGCACCGCATCACCAATACGGGCTTTGCCGAAATCAACGTCCCGATTGTCGGCAAGGACAACGAGATGCCCCTCGTGCACGCGCTCACCTTCAACGCCTCGGGCCGTATCGACAGCTATAGCGACTTCGGCAACACGGAAAATTACAAGGTGGGTTTCACCTATGAGCCGTTCGCGGCGCTCACCATCCGCGCCAACGATGGCACCTCGTTCGACGCGCCCAGCCTTGCCGATACCTCGGCGCCGGATACGCGTTTCACCTATACCGCCCAGCGTACCGCCGCGAACACCAACGTGCCGCCGGGCACATCGGCTGCCGACGCGCTGCGGCCCGTCATCAACACACCGGGCGGCAATCCGCTTCTGGGGCCGGAAACGGGCAGGACCTGGTCGGTCGGCGGCGATTTCCATCCCACCACCGAGCTGGGCATAGACCTGACCGGACTTGATCTCAGCATCACGGCTTTCCATACCAAGTTCGAACATCAGCAGGGCCTGATCCTCAACAACCCCCAGGTGTTGTTCTCTGGCTCCTATAACCAGTATTACATGCTCAACCCGACCTTGGCGCAGATCCAGGCCCGCTATCCCACCAATTTCGATGCAGCCGGAAATGCGATTGTGGCCACCACCGGGTTCCCCGGACCGGATCTGGCCTCGGCCTTCAATACGCCGGGCACAAATCTTCCCTATATCCTCTATGACCTGCGCCGCAACAATCTCGGCGAGGCGTTGGTCGAGGGTTTCGATGTCGCGGCGAACTATGTGACGGACATCGAAGGTTTCGGCACCCTGTCGGGCGGAATTTCGGGCACCATCAACTCCCTCAACACAAACACGCCTGCCCCGGGGCTGGCCCCCATCAATCTCCAGCAGTACAGCGTTCCGCTCTCCAACTGGACCGCGTTCGTGGCCGCCACGGTCGGTCCGGTGTCGGGCCGGGCGTGGGTGAATTACAGCCCCGGCTTCAACGTTTCGCCCGTCCTGAACCAGGCCTTGTCCCTGTATGGGCAGTCGCGCATCCCATCATTCCACCCGGTCAATGTGTATGTCAGCTATGATATGAGCGGCCTGGCCCCGTGGCTGAGCGACGCGGAAGCCAGCATCACGATGAACAATATCGGTGATGACAGCCCGCCAATCTATCTCTCGGGCGGCGCGCAGAAGCCGAACAATGGCGGCGCCTATATCGTGGCGAGCGGCTCAACCTTGGGCCGGTACACCGTGTTCAGCCTGCGCAAGCAGTTCTGATTTAGCCGTATATGCCAGTCGCATTCCCATGAATTGAACGGCCCCGCCAGCAATGGCGGGGCCGATTTTTCACCAGCGCCAGGTCGATATGCAAAGTCGGGCCTGACGCCATCAGATCGCAAGAGAACAGCATGCTTACTACTGTCAGCCGCAATCAGGATGGGCGCCACTGGTTCGCGGATCGTTTCGCCGGCCGCGGAGTCGTGATCACGGGCGGTGCTTCCGGCCTGGGTTTGGCCTGCGCAAAACGGTTCCTCGCTGAAGGGGCCAAGGTCTCGCTGTGGGACTTCAATCCCGCGACGCTTGCCGAAAGCAAGAGCGAGCTCGGTGATGTTCATGCGATTCAAGTCGATGTCTCCAATCACAAGGATGTGGCGGAGGCGGCAAAGCAGAGCAGCAAGGCGCTCGGCGCGATCGATATTCTCGTGAACAGCGCGGGGATTACCGGCGCCACCGTCCCGGTTCAGGAGTTTCCCATCGAGAGTTGGCTCCAGGTGATGGACGTCAATTTGAACGGCACTTTCTATTGCTGCCGGGAGGTGGTGCCGCAGATGATTTCGCGCGGTTATGGCCGCATCGTAAATGTCTCTTCCGTGGCGGGAAAAGAAGGCAACCCCAATGCGTCGGCTTACTCGGCGTCGAAAGCCGCCGTGATCGGCTTCACCAAGTCGCTGGGCAAGGAAGTGGCGACCAAGGGCGTGCTGGTGAACTGCATCACGCCGGCCACCTTCGAGAGCCCGATTCTCGCTCAATTGCCCAAAAGCCAGGTCGACTACATGCGCTCGCGCATTCCGATTGGCCGGCTGGGCGAGGCTTCGGAAAATGCCGCGCTGGTGTGCTGGCTCGCAAGCGAGGAATGCTCGTTTTCCACCGGGGCAACCTTCGATATTTCTGGCGGCCGCACGACCTACTAGCCGCTCCTTCACTGCGCGCGTAACGACGGTTCGTGACGAGTTCGCCAATCCGCCCCGACGTGGCTCGCGTCAGCGCCCGGCAGCGGCTGTCGGGCTTTTCGTTCCCCGCGCGCCCCACTCACGGATGGCGGCAGACGCGGCCTTCACAGCCTGAATTGGTGTCGTGATCGCATCCATCTGCAACACCGCGAAAAATCGCGGCTTGCCGCTCCCTGAAATGGGCGAGGACCAGGCAAAGGCGCGCTTGGCCTTTGGGTGATTGTCCAAATCAAACACGTGCACAACGCCATCCCAGTTCGATTGGCCTTCAGGCGAGCGATGAATCCGGACGGATCTGACGAATGTGCTTTTTGCGCCATGTTGCGTTTCGATGAGGCGCTTAAGCTGGTTTGCGTAGGCTTCGTCCACCTGGAGACCTTTCTGGTCTGTGTGCAATTTATGCGCTCCAATAAGCGCCACAAACATTGAGAAACCTGAAATGCAGCGCGCCAATCGAAAGCAGCGTGAATGCTTCCATAACAGGGCGGCCGCTGCCTGCATGCGGCGAAATCGCGGCCAGTGAATTGAGCCGCTCATCGTCGGCAGGTGTGAAAGACATCTTAATTAAAGCCGCATTAACCCTGGCATGCTAGGCAATTGCTGAGTTTATGGAACACCGCGCATGGCCGCCGTCATCGATAGCAATGCCGTACAAGCCGTGTTTGCACAGCCCGATCCCGAGGGCGCGTTCGCGGGTGATTATGTCACCTATCTGCGCAGTGTTGGCGCGCGGCGCCCCGTGCTGTTCCTGGCTTTTGCGCCCAAAGTCGCTGGCACATTTTTCCGTCAGGCGGCCATGGAGACCGTCAACGGAGCTCTCTTTCGCACCTCCCACGCCCAGGGCGGCCGGGACGGAGCGCCATACCTTCCCAACCTGCTCGCCTGTTATCTGGACAAGGATCTTCCCGAGATCGTCGTCCATACTCACATGCAGGCGTTTATTGCCAACCGCCACATCTTGTCGGTCTTCGGCATCCGGCCGGTCATCATGCTCCGAAATCTGCCGGACACGCTGGCGTCCTTTTTGGATATGCTTGAGACTGATCCGGTGGCTCGTGAGCAATGTTTGAACTGCGTCGTGCCGGACAATTTTGTCGAATGGGGACGCGCGCAAAAGATCGATTTCCTGCTCGACATCATCGCGCCCTGGTATGCGAGCTACTTCGCAAGCTGGAAAAGCTTTGTCGATGAAGAGCCCGAGCAGGTTTGTGTTCTGCGCTACAGCGATTTTTGCCAGAACCCCGCAAAATCCGTCCATATGGCCCTTGCCCATGCCGGATTCGCCACCTCGAATGATGCCTGCGCCGCTGCGGTGGAGCGCGTCTGGCTGAACCGCGACAAGCTCCGCTACAACAAGGGCAAGGAAGGCAGAGGGGCGGGTTATTTCTCCGCGTCTCACCTTGCGGAAATCACGCGCAAACTTTCGCACTATCCGCAATTGGATGCATGGATGCCCGACCTGATGGACTCGGTGATGAAATCCGTTGCATCTCCGTTCAAAACGCGCGCAGCGTCTTAAGACCTTGTTATCATCTGACGGTCGCGCGTTCGTGCGTGAAGATCGTTCGATGTAAAGTGCACAGCTTAAGCCGCTGTATTCTCTGGCAATGATGGACTTCATCCGCGCGTGCGTTCACGCATTCGTGCGTATTAGTAAGTGTACGTACTATCCGCATGCGTACCAACAGTCCCGCTTAACCTCAAATAAACTGGCCCCGTCATAGGTTGATCGAGAAAGCGTCTCGGGGGCCGGGGCGTGCTTGATTTTTGAAGAAATCAGAAATGGCGGGCGCGATGTCTATTTCCTCTCTGTCCAATCTGCAGATCAGTCTGCTGTCGACGACTGCGATCGAAGCGCTGACGGCGACCGACATCCAGTCGATGAGCGCGTCCCAGGTTGGAGCGATCAACACCAGCGGCATTGCGGTCCTGGACCAGACGCAATTGTCGGCGCTCTCCGCCACGCAGGTCAAAGGCCTCACGGCCGCCCAGCTTCCCAAGCTGACGAGTACGCTGGTGTTCGGCACCGGACAGCTTCAGGCTCTCAGCAATCAGCAGTTCGGTTCGCTGACCACCACGCAGATCGATAATTTCGACGCCACGCACATCGCGGTTATCGCCTCCACCCAGATCGGCGCGCTCTCGGCCACCAACTTCTCTGGCTTGGATGCGACCCACATCGGCGCCTTGAACGGTACTCAGCTGTCGGGCTTGACCAAGGCCGAACTGTCGGGCCTGACCTCCACCGCGATGAGCAATCTCAAGGATACGCAGATTGCTCTGCTGGCCTCGACCCAGATCGGTGCGCTCTCGGCCACCAACTTCTCGAGCCTGGACGCCACCGCCATCGGCGCCTTGAACGCCACCCAGCTGAAGGGTGTCACCACCGCGCAGCTGAGCGGCATCAGCGCCACCGCGCTGGGCAATCTGA
>Ga0268266_10001740_pt1 | contig 24891 bp, 20 predicted proteins | sample KBSS13metaG_FD_190356 | JGI IMG/M metagenome (GOLD analysis project Ga0268266, IMG submission 190356) | Switchgrass rhizosphere microbial communities from Kellogg Biological Station, Michigan, USA - KBS S1-3 metaG (SPAdes) (version 2) | ecosystem: Host-associated > Plants > Roots > Rhizosphere... | reverse complement strand
GCAGGTGCGGTCGAGCTCACTGGGAACGCAGGCGCAGCTTCATGGTGCGATCTCACTCAGTCTTTCCGCCACCGAAGCTCGCTTGTTGGACTAGGCCAAATCCAAAGAATTTTATTGACAGTCCCCCAATGTTTCACTAGTGTGAAGGCACCTTCACCACTTCCTAAATAGGTTTTACTAAGTCTGGATCTTCTTTTCGAAGGGCGATTCTGGCAGTCACGCTGAAGCACTCCGGCACGAAGGCCCGTTTTGCGGTTCCCAGGAGGCATACCTTGTTGATTCTTCGTAGTGTCCAAAGCTCCCTTCTCCGAAACTCCTTCCTCGGAGCCGCGCTCTTTGCCGGACTCCCTGTTCTTATCACAACCAGGCCAGCCTGGGGCCAGTCGCAATCGATCAACGGAACCATTCGCGGACATGTGACGGACGCGAGCGGAGCTTCGATTCCCGGAGCCTCCATCACGGTAAACAACACCGAGGTTGGGTATAGCAAGACCGTTACGACAGAGGCGGACGGCTATTTCGTTCTCCCCAACCTCCCGCTTGGCACCTACAGCGTGTCCATCGGTAAGGAAGGCTTCTCGACCGCGCACTACGACCAGGTTGTCTTGTCGGCCGGTAAAGAGGCTACGCTGGACAGTGCGTTGGCCGTGGGAAGCGCGGCCGAACAGATCGAGGTAACAGCGGCAGCCGCGAACATCGATCCTTCGACGCTGAACGTACAGCGCACGTTGGACTCACGCGAGATACAGAACCTTCCCCTGACCTCCAGAAATCCCTACAACTTCATCCTCTTCCAGCCCGGCGTCAGCGGACATCCCAACCAGGAGCTTGGAATCCCGCGCACGATCAATACCAACGGCCTGCTGGATCGCATCAACTACCAGATGGACGGCATGACGAACACGCAGAGTGATCGTATCGGCCTGCGCCTGTTCCCGATCGGCAACATCTTTGTGAAAGAGGTGCAGACGGTCTCGAACAGCTTTGCTCCGGAGTTTGGCTGGACCTCGGGAGATGTCTATAACGTAATCTCGAACAACGGAACCAATGACTATCATGGCCTGTTCCAGTGGATTCGCCGCTGGCAGGACGCTACGGCCTATCCGTACTTCGCGAATAAAGCTCAGGCGAAGCCGAACCTGGAACTCGAGGATTACTCCGCCAACATGGGCGGTCCTGCGATCAAAAACAAACTGTTCTTCTTCGGCTCGTATGAGCATGTCGTCCGCGGACAACCGGCTCCGGTCACCATTACCGCTGCAAACGCCCAAGCCTTGGGCCTTCCGGCGGATCAGCTCTTAGCCGCTCCGGGCCTGCTGCATGGGACCTTTGTGCTGGGCCGGGGAGACTGGACCATCAACAAGAAGAACTCACTGTTTATCCGCTACAACTACTTCAAGAACGACTTCCCCTACAACACACAGGTTGGCGGACTGAACGCCCGCAGCACGGCATCCGACTTTCTGGATCGCGCGCACGTCATAGGCATGCAGCTGACTTCGACGATCAATGACCACCTGCTGAATGAGCTTCGCTTCTCCTGGCCCTTCCGCAATAACTCGCACTATAGAGGGCCAGCGGCTGGATCCGATCCAGCTATCGTCATCACTCAGGTTGCGAATATTGGAGCATCGAGCAACGCTGGCGATCAGTACACCGACAAGGTTCCCAGCGGAAGCGACAATGTAACGTACATTCGTGGCGCCCATACAATCAAGGGCGGGTTCAACCTGGCGCAATTGATCAACCGGCAGCGGCTCGTCAGCTTCAACGAATACACTTTTACCTCTCTCCAAAAATATCTGGACGCGAAGAATGGAATTAATCCTTACGGCTACAGTCAGTTCAGAAGCCAACAGGATCGGAACGGAGTTGGATACGCTTCCTTGTTCTTTGGGGTATATGTCCAAGACACTTGGCGACTAACCCCACGCCTGACGGTCATCTACGGCGGACGTTACGACAGATTCAAAGGTCCGCAGGCGAACCCAAACGCGCCTTTCATCAACTCGCGCAGCTTCAACACTCCAAACACAAACTTCGCTCCAAGGCTAGGATTCTCCTATCAGCTGGATGATCGCACAGTACTGAAGGCTTCTGCGGGCATGTTCTACCAGTCGACCCCGACGAACCTCTGGTTCAATGCGTTGAATCTGGATGGATCGAACCGCACCAACAGCTTTACGATCACACAGCCCGCAAATGCTACCAGTGGTCCACTGGCGTTCCCAAATATTCCGGCAAGTGGTACGACATCGCAGCAGAATGTAACGACGGTCTCGCCGAAGTTCAAGAACGAGTACACCTGGAATGCAACCATGCAGCTCTCACATGAGTTCAGCCGATATGACACCTTCATGCTCGGTTACATCATGACCAGTGGCCGAAATCTGCAGTATCTGCACAACATCAACCCGATCAATCCGACCGGCAGGCTTGCCGACGGACGTCCGGTCTTCAGCTCGACCGCAAATGCTTCGACGCGCCTGAATCCTCAGTTCAACCAGATCAACCAGGTGGAGTCGGGGGCCAATACGAGCTTCAATGCGCTTGTAGTGAACTACGTTCGCAATCTATCTCACGGAATCCAGCTCAATGCGAACTACACGTGGTCGCACACAATCTCAGATGGCCCTGAGGTGAATACGTTTGAGCAGAGTGTCGCTATCGAGGACACCACCAATCTAAAGCGAGATCGCGGTAACAGCCTGGTCAATCACCCCAACTCCTTCAATCTGACCGCAGTCATGCAGCCGGAGTTCAGTCTTCAGAAGGGCTTCTGGAATTCACTCGCGAACGGAAACATGGTCGCCCTGCTTACAAATATCAGCTCCGGCGATCAGCAGAACATCTTTACGAATGTTTCGATCAATGGCGATTCTTCCGTTGCCGGCGTGACTCGCCCGCTGTTTATTGGGAGGAATTCGCTACGTTCTCCCAACGTTTATCAGGTCGACGGACGTTACACGCGTACCTTCCCCAAACTATTCGAGCGTATCTCGCCCTCGTTCCTGCTGGAGGCGAATAACATCTTCAACCATACGAACGTGACGTTCTTAGGGGGGACAACCAACTCTGTACCGCAAACCATCGTGCAAACTTCGAATGATGCACGAGGTCCGATTGGAACCCCGATCGGTTCTCCCACAATCACTCGCGGATCGGTGCTGGAGGCACGCATCGTACAGTTCGGTATCGCGGCTCGTTGGTAACGAGAAGCTCCCGGTGGCGTAAACCGATACCATAATGGTTTGCGCCACCTTTTTTTGTGTCTGAAACAGGAAGTTGCAGAAGGAAAGATTGATGAAGAGCTCCGGGCAGTCCACGAAGTTTCCAGCGCCTATCTATCGCGATACCGTGTTGGCTCCTGTTTTTGCCGATGCAAAACGATATTTTCTGGAGCCTCTGCTGGAGATTGAGTATGCCCATACGCTGATGCTGGCGAAGCAAGGCATCATGCCCGAAAATGAAGCGGCTGCATGCCTTCGCGCTCTTGACGCGCTCAACCCTGACGAGATTCGCGGAGCCGGATACGATGGAACCTTCGAAGATCTCTTTTTCTATCTCGAGAAAAAACTCGCCGCTCTTTGTGGAGAAGAGGTCGCGGGCAAGATGCATACGGCGCGCAGCCGAAACGATATCGACCTGACCATGTACCGCATGGTGCTGCGTTCCAGACTGCTTGGACTATTCAGTGCGCAAATGGGCCTGCGGCAGATCCTGATCGATCTTGCGTGGAGACATCGCGCAGCTCTGATGCCCGCCTATACGCATAATCAGCCAGCACAGCCGACGACGCTGGGCCACTACCTGATGGCCTACATCGAGATTCTTGAGCGCGACGCCGAGCGGATTCGCGACGCGTATGCGCGAGTCAACCGAAACTCACTCGGCGCCTGTGCGATTACGACAACGGGCTTTCCCATCGACAGAGGCTTCACGACAAAGCTGCTTGGCTTCGATGCTCTGCAGGTCAACTCGTACGGCGCGATTGCTGCAGTGGATTATCTGGTCGAAAGCTGCGGTGTGCTCTCAACCGCAATGCTGAGCCTGGGCAGGTTCGTGCAGGACCTGCTGCTGTGGAGCACGGCCGAGTTCGGGTATCTGCGCCTCAGCGATGCCTACGTGCAGATCTCGAGCATCATGCCGCAGAAACGAAATCCGGTGCCACTGGAGCATGTTCGCGTGCTTGCCAGCCGCGCGCTGGTGGAGGCGCAAGGCGTAACAGGCAGCCTGCACAACACTCCCTTCGCCGACATGAATGATGCGGAGGATAGCCTGCAGCCGCTGGTCTATACCGCCTTCGACGATGCCGAGCGCAGTGTCCGCCTGTTGGCCGGAGTATTGGCCGAGGCCGAATTCAACACGGCGCGGATGGCCCAGGTGGCAGACGGAAACTTCCTTCCCGTAACCGAGCTGGCCGACACGCTCGTGCGTGAGACGGGAATGAGCTTCCACGCGGCCCATGGAATCGTAAGTGCCGCGGTGCGGGAGTTGCACGGCGTCTACGATGCTGATGCAATGGCAGACATCGTGTTACGCGATCTGAATGGAAACGGGCTACCCCGTGAAAAACTTCTCCGTGCATTGAGCGCGGAAAACTTTGTCGCGGTGCGCAAGATACCCGGCGGTCCGGCTCTAGAAGCTCTGGAGCCCGAGATCGTGCGAGCAAAAGAAAGTTCCTCTGCGGATGAACGTTGGCTCGAAGAGAAGAGGCAAACACTCGCCGAGGCTAGGAAGAGGTTGCAAGACGAACAGCAGCGCCTGATCGGACGGGTTGATGGGCGCTGATCGCTCCATACAGACTCCCGAAGAAAAACCTGTGGAGCTACAGCGCGGGCTTTCGACCCTTTCAGCCCTGGGCCTGAACGTCATCGGAATGGTGGGAATCGGCCCGTTTGTCACGCTGTCACTGATTGTTGCGGCCATGGGCGGTCCGCAGGCGATGTTGGGATGGATCCTCGGCGCGCTCCTGTCGCTGTGCGATGGAATGGTGTGGAGCGAGCTAGGCACAGCCTACCCAGAGGCAGGAGGATCCTACTCCTACCTGAAGCATCTCTATGGTGAGCGCAAGCTCGGACGCGTCTTCTCCTTCCTTTATGCATGGCAGATTCTCTTCAGCTCGCCGCTCTCCATCGCCTCCGGATGCATCGGGTTCTCGCAGTACATTACATTCTTTGTTCCGAATGCGGTTCACCCGTTCTTTTCCGCCCGGCTGCTAGGCGTTCCCATCGTTGTAAGCGGCCAGACCATGATCGCGATGGCAGCATGCGCCTTTGCGCTGTTGCTTCTCTACAGGAGCATCCTCGCCATCGATAAGATCGTTCGCTGGCTCGGAGTCGCCGTAGTGCTGACACTGGTCTTCATCATCTTCGCCGGGTTCACTCACTTCGATCCGAAGATCGCCTTCGACTTTCCCTCCGGTGCCTTCCATCTAAACAACGCATTCTTTTTGGGATTGGGTGCAGGCTTGCTGGTCGCAGCCTACGACTACGGCGGATACTACAGCGTCTGCTTCATGGGTGCAGAGGTTCGCGACCCGCAGCGTACCATTCCGCGAGCAGTACTCGGGTCCGTATTGATCGTGGGATCGCTATACCTTCTGATGAATATCAGTGTGCTCGGAGTCATCCCCTGGCAGGAGCTGACCCACGAGACCGAGAGCCACGCACGCATGTTCACGATGGCAGTCTTCATGGAGAGGCTGTACGGACACGGCGCAGCCGGCGTAATCGTAGTGCTCATCGCTGTGGCCGCTCTGTGTTCCGTCTTCGCCTTATTGCTTGGCCAGTCGCGCATTCCCTTTGCCGCGGCGCGAGACGGCAACTTCCCTTCGTGGTTTGGCGCGATTCACCCGGAGCTGCGGATACCGCACCACGCTCTCCTCTGGTTAGGCACGATTACCATGATCTGCTGCGTCTTCCGGCTACAGGAGGTGATCACAGCGCTGGTCGTGATTCGCATCCTCTTCCAGTTCCTGCTGCAAGGACTGGCAGTCCTGTTGCCCAAACACAGACGCCAGCGCAAGCTGCGAGGCTACCGGATGCCGCTGTATCCAATACCGGCTCTGTTGGCGATTTCGGGATTCCTCTTCATCCTGATCTCCCGGCAGAACTTTCTGCGAGAGATCAGGACCGCTGGGGTCATCCTGCTGGTTGGCCTCGCTGTATATGGAATTCGTTTCCTGAATGGAAGCCGCGCACCTCGACCAGAGAACTAATCCGGATAGCGCTACTTCAGCAGATCGCGGTAGTCCTCGCGCGTAGGTGTGAAGACATCAAGCACCTCCGAGGTCTCCAGCGCGCGGGCCTGATGCTCGACACCTCCATCGACGATGAAGCTGTCCCCCGCATGAGCATCAAAAGTCTTGTCGCCAACCTCCACTCGAATCGCCCCACTCACAACATAGACAAGCTGATGGTGAGGATGGCTGTGACGCGCTCCCACCCAGTCCGCTTCGAAGAAGTGGCGAATCAGCATCAGCTGGTCGGTATTGGCGAGCACCTGGCGGCGCATGCCAGGTTCTGGAGTAAACGTTTTGGGGTCCTGATCTTTTACCAGAGTCATGCTTTCAGCCTAACTGAAATGCCGTGAGGCAAGAGCGCGTGCTGCGACGGCTAAAGTCCCTTCGCCGAAGCCTTCTCTTTCGCCAGCTCCTTCTCGAAAGCGGCTTCCCGGTCGGCAACATAGCTCGCGTATCCTTTAGGGTCCACAAACGCAGTCTTATCCCCCGCTTTCAGTCGAGCGTACTTCTCCTCCAACCCGTAATAACCTCCGTGCGCCCCCAGAAACAGATCGCAGTGCAGCGATTTCAGCACCCGGAAGGTCTTCGCATAGTCCGCTGCAATTCCCGGGTAGCTTGGATGACCCACCAGCCGATACCCGGTATTCACATTCGGGCTGCCCACGATCACCGCGTCATAACTCTTCCCGCCATCGGTCACCTTCATCGTCCACGTGGTGCATCCCTTGGTATGGCCCGGCGTCTTGTGCGCCACCAGCACCGCGCCCCCCAGCTTTACCTCGTCGCCATCGTGCAGCACGCGGTCTACTTTAGCCGGCTTGAACCAATTCGCCTTGTCCTTCCCGTAAGCGAAGTCGTTCTTTCCACCATCCTCCACCTCTGCCACGTCAGCATCCATCACCATGTACTTCGCGCCCGTCATCTGCTTCCACGTCGCGCTGCCCGCTGCGTGATCATAGTGGGCGTGGCTGATCAGCAGAATCTTCGTGTCGCTAAATTTGAAACCCAGCTTCTCCACGCTCGCCTTGATCTGCGGCACCGAGCTCTCAAGATTGCTGTTGATCAGGATGTTTCCCTCCGGCGTCACCACCAGAAACGCAGCCAGGTCTTTGCTGCCTACGTAATAAAGGTTCCCGGCAATCCGATGTGGTGGAAACGGTTCCGTCCACTCCGGGTTCTGCGCCCTCAACTTCGTCGCTGCAAAGCCGAACAGGAAGCATACAACCAGAACAGAGCTCACGAACGCGGGCCAGCGGGTTAATCGTCTCATCCGCTCAGCATGGCACCATTTGCCTAGGATTTCCCTGTGAACTTATGCATTACTGTTATCTTTTTCGATCCCGTTCTTTGTCACAATTCTATTCAGAAAAAATCGTTACCAACTCAGCAGCAGCGCGCCTGAGCCGATGATGTAGCCGCTCGGCTCAGGTTCACAGCAACGATCAACTGAAGGGAATGCGAACTACAATTCCAGTGGTGATGCTGTTCTGGTTGGCTTTGGGGCCCACAAGGCGAGTAAAGCTGTAATCGATGACGCGCCAATCTATAAACGGCAGTATGTGGAGGTCGGCTCCGGCAGTCACGCCTGCTGCAAAGCTCCCACTGTTATACGAGCCTATACCTCCGGAACCATACTGGACCTTGCCACCGCCAATCATGCCTTCGCCGTAAGGGCGAAGGGGAATGAGAGGCAGATGAAAGACGGCTCGCGGGCCAGCGGTAATGAGGGTCACGCCCGTGGTGTCCTTGACTGGCAGCACAGTCCCGCGCACATCGATGCCGAAATTGACAACGGGGAACCGATGGCTGTCGTAGTACGCCCCGAAGCTGGCTCCGTTGAGGCGCGGGGTATTGGGGGTCGTTAATTTGGAGGTTGTAAAGCCACCGTAGACGGCAAGCTGGGCATGGCTGGGGACCGCGGTGGCAATGGCCAACGCGAGGAGGGCGAGGGTAAATCTCAAGTTAGAACCTCTGGAATGTTTTGGATTCGTTGATGATATATGCGGACATCTGTCTGAGGGCGTAGCACTTGTGGGTTATCAGTACGCTCAGCATCCGGTCATTCGTCACAATACCCGCCTCGAAAACCCTGTGCGCGCCTCATTCGTCATCTTTTCCGCCTAAACTAGCTGACGCTCAAGCATTACAACTGTCCGCCGTTCTTCTGAGGAGGCTCATCTCGCATGAAAAAAATCTTCAGCTTCGCCCTCGCCCTCTGTCTCTCTCCGCTCGCCCTCACAGCGCAGGCACCTGCGCCCAAACCGCCCACCACCCTCAAAGGCGTCCTGCTCGAGCAGCTCCGCACTACCCACAACGCACAGGACTGGTTCGCCTCCGGCAACACCGCCATGCATGGCCTCACCGCCGAACAGGCCCGCTGGACCGACGGCAAAGGCAATCACTCCGTAGGCCAGCTCACCTATCACCTCGTCTACTGGAACAAGCGTGCGCTCATGCAGTTCAAGGGTGAGAAGCCACCCAAGTTCAGCGGCAATAACGAGGAGACCTTTAACAACTTCACTACCGAACAATGGGACAAGCTCGTCAAGGAATTCGATCAGGTCATGACCGAGTGGGAGAAGGCCGTCGAGGCCGCCGACGACAAGAAGATCGCCGAAAACGCCTCCACCATCGCGCACGTCGGAACCCACAACGCGTATCACATCGGCCAGATCGTCTTCGTCCGCAAAGAGCAGGGCTCATGGGATCCGACCAAGGGAGTCAAATAAATAACCTCAGGACGGTTCTGTTAATCATTCGGAGCTGGGACGGGACGCAGTAGTTGGCATGGGCCGTGCGCACAGCCTCGCGCGCACGTGCCTCATCGATGGCGTTGTCGAAATATTCTTTGAGATATCTCCCGAGCAACGATTCGTCTCCTCCCAATCAAGCGTCCTTCCGAGCGAAGCCGAGGAATCCCTGTATTTCGCCAGTCGCGTCCTCCATCGCTGCTTGAGGTGGGGAACCCGGGTGCCCACCTCTCGAACCTGAGACGTGGGATCTTTCGAGCGCAGTCAGAATCGCCTGCTTAAGGGCACCGCTTTAGGGCCTGTCCTGAGCGGAGTCGAAGGATGCCACAACTTTCGTACTACGAATGCGGCTTTAGCCGCTGAGATACGCTTTTCTTTGCGGCCGCCAGTCTCATCGCTGGTTTGAAGGGACCGCGTCAACATATTCCCGATCTCTCAAACCCTCGACAGGAACTGTCATTTCGACCGGAGCAGGACAGTCTTATCGTCCTGCGGAGCGGAGAAATCCGCTTCTCTACCGCGAGCGTTCGTGCCGCAATAGATTCCGCTGCACTCTGCATGCTGGATTCCAGAAGACAGTTCCGATAGGATCGGACGGTTATTCTTCGAGGACAAATGCCCGAACCCAATCACGGTCACCATCACTCCGAGGGACATATCCCTCCTCCCGATCTCTCTCGCGAAAAGCGCATTCTCGGATTCCGTCCGCTCCACGTCGTCATCGGGGCTCTGGTTCTGGTCGCAATCCTCGTCATCTATATGCTTCTCACCGCTCGCGCAGGCTACTAGTCGGGTGCCCCACATCTCGATTCTGAGATGTGGGATCATTCGAGCGCAGCTTGAACCGTCTTGCTTAAGGGCACGGCTTCAGCCGCCGAGGTACGCTTTCCTTTTCGCGAATCGTTCGTGATTCTGTGCACCACTTCTGGCCAGTTTCGCATACATACGTATGGGATTTTGGATCCGGCCAGGACCAGTTCAGGGCCACTGTCCCCCACTGGATTAAAGGACAGCTGACACCTCGTCGAAATCTCGTGCGAGGATTCCCGCAGCAGTACCAGGCCAGTTTGGCGATGGACTATCCGGACACGTGGCGGCTGGCTCACGGCCAACTGTCCGATTTGCCGACGTGCCGGTAGCTGAGACCATCAGGAGGCTGTCGATGTACGATGTCTCGGCAAGCTTCTATTGCCTTGAAAATCCGGGCCCAGAAAGGCGGAATGCTCACGAACCATGGGGCGATTCTGTAGTTGGTCTGAACAGACACATGGATGCAATCGACTTGGGCTGGTGAGTATGGCGGCCGGCCTGGGGATCGGTAGCGGCATGATGAAAGGAGAAAGAGGATGAAACACCACAAAATCACTGGCGGCGGCGGCATTCGGCTCCACGTTGTTGAGACCGGGAACTCAGGCGGGCGTCCAATCCTGTTCATACATGGCGTTTCGCAGTGTTGGCTCACATGGAGCCGGCAGATGAGCTCAGATTTGGCTGATGATCACCGGCTCGTCGCAATGGATATGCGGGGTCACGGTCTTTCTGATAAGCCTCGAGAGGGCTATGCGGAATCGAGATTGTGGGCTGATGACGTCAACGCGGTCATACAGGCTCTGGGACTCGATCACCCGATTCTCTCCGGTTGGTCCTATGGACCGCTCGTAATCCTCGACTACATCCGGCATTACGGCGAGGGTGACATCAGCGGGATCAACCTTATCGGTGGCATCACAAAGCTTGGCACTGACGAGGCCGCGTCGGTCCTCACGCAGGAATTTCTCAGCCTCATTCCTGGTTTCTTTGCCACTGAGGTGGAAGAGAGCGTGCGCAGCCTCGAGTCGTTATTGCGCCTGTGCTGCGCGCGACTCTCGACCGAAGATCTTTACCTGATGTTGGGGTATAACCTGTCCGTTCCGCCGTATGTCCGTCAGGCGCTCCTCTCTCGCTCCTTCGACAACGATGATCTTTTGCCCCGCATTCGCAAGCCGGTGTTGATCACCCACAGCGCTACCGATGCGGTCGTCAGGCCAGCTATTGTCGATCAACACAAGGCGGGCTTTGTGCACGCTCAAATTCAGATCATGTCGGACGTGGGACACGCGGCTTTTTGGGATGACGCGGCAGCATTCAATCAGCGTCTCCGGACGTTTTCCGCAAGCTCGTAGAAGCGTGAAGCACCTTGCCCAGCAGGATCTTCAGTCTGCACTCCCGATTGGCGGGTAAATCAGCAGCAATCCATCGTCCGTAAAACGCTGGCTGTCTATCGGAGCTGCTCCGCAAACGGTCTCCTCGGACAGTTGCTCCTAGCGTCCCGAAAGCGATGGTGGACACTGGCCCTGATTGGTGTCCAGTGTGGACATGGAGGTACACGATCAATTCGCGCCGGTTTCGCTTTCAGGGCATTCCTCTCGACCTCTGAACTTACTAGGACAAAAAACTTCCCCGCCGCATTAGACTCCTGCCATGCCGCAGTTCACCCGCAGAGCCTTCGCCGCCCTTACCGGCAAGTCCGCCCTCGCAAGCCTCGCCCTCACACACCGGGCGCTCGCAGAATCCATCCCTCTCTTCAATGGCCACACCCTCGATGGCTGGCTACAAATCGAAAACTCCGCCACCTCCCTCTCTACCGGGGCCATTACCGATCAGCCCGCCTTCGTCGCCAGCCTCGCCACTCCAACCACACCTCTCTCCACCTTCCTCCGCTCCCAGCTCGACGAGACTCTAAGTACCGGCCTCGCGTCGTACTCTCCCTCCAGCCCTGACGCCAAAACCACGCTTTCTGCCCTCGTCAAACAGATCAACCAGCTCATCTCAGGGCCATCTCTCTACGACAAGCCGCGCTTCGCTGGCGTCACTCTAAGTCCCGAGACCGAGCAGCTCCTCCGCGAGAACCCAACCGGCCAGCATCTTACCCGCCTCAATAAGCTTCTGCTGGAAGACGCCTTTCCTGAGATTCAGAAGAGCGCCACTACCGGTTGGACCGTCAAGGACGGTGCGATGGCCTCCACCGGCTCCGGCCGCGGTGTCATCTACACCGCCCAGGACTTCACCCGCTATCGCATCCTCTTCACCATGCGCCACGTCTCCGGCTCGCCCGACCATCAGGCCTGCGTCCTCGTCTTCTGCACTCGACCTCAAGCGAATGAAAAGCCTCTCGACGCCCTCGGAGGAATCCAGTTCCAGGTCCCGAACGGAGGCCACTGGGACTACCGGCCCGGACAAAACAACAGCGGCACCAACTTCACCACCATCATCAAAACTCACTTCGACTCTCATCAATGGAGTCGCGTCGAATTGCTCGTCGACGCAACGAAAGGAACCGCCCGGATGGCCGTGGCCCAGCCTCTCGGCTCCAAAGCCGTCGAGGTTCTCTCCTACAACAACGCCGCCGCCGGTCGCCCCGGTCCCTTCGCTCTCCAGATGCATAACGCCGGTCTCTTCGACGAGTACAAAGACATCGTCGTCGAACCCAACCCGAAAGACGACAACCTGATCACGATAGGCTGACCGCACCAAAAGAGACCCCGTTTTCTCTGTCAACCCCTGAACCGTCGCAACTTAAACAAAGCAAAACAGAACCGCGGTGCCGATTAGTTTCCCTCCATCCACTATGCTTAAGGCAGGATCAAAGTAGGGAAACCCGGTCATCACGGACCGGGTTTTTCTCCTTTAGAACGAAGATCTTACGGATACTAACCCAATAAAATTGGGATCTTTATCATCTTCGCGATATGTAGTCCGAAGCTAAATCGAATGAATGGAAGATTTTGCACGAATATGTACGGCGGGGTCACCCGCCTGCAACCGCTCCAATAACCAGCAACGGCTCCTTGCCCGAAACCACCGCCTCAGGCAAGGGGGCATCGGGGCTCCCATGCGAGAGATCCCGCTCGCAGGCAAAGAAGCGAAGGAACGCTCGCCGCTCCTTCGTCGTGTGATCGCGGATCGTTCCCTCGAGCATCGGGTAGGCTGCCTCGATAGCGTCCAGCACTGAGCGCAACGTCGTGGACCTCGCGTCCACCGTAACCTCACCCTGCACACGGGCCAATACCCGAAGATGCGGTGGAAGCAGTACCCGCACCATCATGGAAGCGTCTGCACCTCGACCGAGAGCACCGCGGGGAGATCGCGCACGATCGGAGCCCAGCTGTCCCCTGCGTCCCGCGAAGCGTACACCTGTCCGCCCGTGGTGCCGAAGTAGACACCGCAGTCGTCGAGCGTATCGACTGCCATCGCGTCCCGCAGGACGTTCACATAGCAGTTTTCCTGCGGCAGCCCCCTGGTGAGCGGCTCCCACTCGTTGCCGCCGGAGCGGCTGCGATAGACGCGCAGCTTCCCGTCGAGCGGAAAGTGTTCGCCGTCGCTCTTGATCGGGACGACATAGATCGTCTCCGGCTCATGCGCATGCACGTCGATGACGAAGCCGAAGTCGGTGGGAAGATTTCCGCTCACCTCGGTCCAGTTGTCGCCGGCGTCATCGGACCTCATCACGTCCCAGTGCTTCTGCATAAACAGAACGCCCGGACGCGACGGATGCATCGCGATGTGATGGACGCAGTGCCCCACCTCGGCCGTCGGATCTGGAATGAACTCCGATCGAAGCCCCTTGTTGATCGGCTTCCACGTCTCGCCGCCGTCATCTGTACGAAAGGCTCCCGCAGCCGAGATCGCGATGTACATCCGCTTCTGATCCTTCGGATCGAGGATGATCGTGTGCAGACACATGCCTCCCGCACCCGGCTGCCAGTGAGGGCCGGAGCCATGTTTGCGGAGGCCGGGCAGTTCTTCCCAGTTCTGACCGGCATCGGTGGAGCGAAACAGCGCAGCGTCTTCGACCCCGGCATAGACAGTGTCAGGGCTGGTGAGTGCGGGTTCGATGTGCCAGGCGCGCTTGAACTCCCACGGATGCGGCGTGCCGTCGTACCACTGGTGGGTTCCGGCGACGCCCTCGTAGGCAAACTTGTTACCGACAGGATTCCACGTCACGCCTCCATCGTCTGATCGCTGCACCACCTGCCCGAACCATCCGCTGGTCTGCGAAGCGTAGATACGGTTTGGATCGGCCGGAGAGCCCTTCACGTGGTAGACCTCCCAGCCCGCGAAGTGAGGTCCATCGACCTTCCAGGTCTCGCGCTTGCCGTCGGAGGTGAGGACGAATGCGCCCTTGCGGGTTCCTACCAGAACTCGAACCTTGCTCATCGGTTGGCTCCTTTACGCATCGGCTGAACAGCCTTTGCGCCTGGATGGAAATCTGCGCCAGCGAGGGTTAGCCGGTGGAGGCTCGCGCCACAAGTCTGGGCGGAACAAGAATACTCTTCGGCGGCTGCTCCGGGTGAGCCACTAACTCGAGAGCCAGCTCTCCTGCCAGCCGTCCCAGCTCAGCCGTCCCGTGATCGATGGAGCTGAGCGGGATTCTGAGGTAGTCGTTGTAGGGCATGTTGCCGCAGCCGATGATGGCGATGTCTTCCGGAACCCGAAGACCGGCAGCAGATGTCGCTTCGATCGCGCCGATCGCGGTCAGGTCGTTGTAGCAGAAGACCGCCTCCGGACGTTCCTTCAGGGCCAGCAGCTTCTGCATCGCCTCATAGCCGGTCTTGTCGCCGCGTTCTTCCATGTGATCGCACACGATCACATAGTCTTCCGGAACGGGAAGATGGCGTTCGAGCATCGCATGGCGGAATCCTCGAAGGCGGTCGTACGACGGGCTGGTGTTCCGCCCGGCGATATGAGCGATGCGTTTGCGCCCGATCTTGATCAGATGGTTGGTTGCCATCTCACCGACCTTCAGGTCATCGGAGCCGACGAAGTGCGCAGCCAGATGGGGGAAGTTGCGGTCGAACAGAAGGTAAGGCGTGCGCTCGTCACCCAGCTCGTAGAAGTTGCGCAGGTTCGGCTGGCAGGATGCGATCAGCAAAACATCGATGCCGCGACGGAGCAGCGTCCGAATCTCCTGCCGCTCGATATCGGGATCCTCTTCTGAAGAGGCCAGAATCACGGCCCGGTTGCTTTGCCGGAGAACTCCGCTGAGCGACTTGGCGAACTCGGCGAAGAACGGATGCACGAGGTCGGGGACCACCAGCCCTACCGTGTAGGTCTTTCCACTGGCCAGACCGCGCGCCAGCATGTTGGGCTGATAGTTCAGCTCCTTCATGCGCTTCAGCACTCGCTTGCGTGTCTCTTCTCCGATGTCGCTATTGCCGCGGAGAACCTTCGAGACGGTGACGACAGACACACCAAGATCTCGAGCAATATCTTTCAACCTGACTGCCATAACAGCACCATCCTACAGGGAAACTACAGGAAGGAAACAGTTTCCGCCGCCAAAACCATACGACGCTACGAAAATCGAGTTCTCTTTCCCAGCGTCCAGCTTCCAACCACGAGACTCACGGCCAGCACCACGCCCAGTCCAGCGACCCAGCGCATATCCATCTCTAACGGAGGAATGACAGCTTTTGTTCCTAACCAAAGAAAGACACCGCAGGCGACAGCGACGATCGCGTAGTCCCACCAGCGCCTGCGCTCACCGCGCCCGCTGAACTCATCCCCAGCCTGCGCGAGCAGGGTGCGGTTGTAGTCGAGACCGTAGCGGTCGCACTCGCGCAGCACCGCTTCATTGTTGGAGGTCTGCTCGCGCGCCGAAGCGACTGCGGTTCCGATTGCGAGTGCACCGAGGATCATGATCACCGAGCCTGCAATGACCAGCAGCCGGTGTTGAGAATTGGCTCCGGCAAGCTCGCCGAAGACGAGCGCGCCCCAGGCCAGGCCCCAGAGCTGGTTGGTATTCGAGAGCGGAATGCCGCGACCGATTCCGAGATACTTCGCGGCGAACTGCTGGAACAGATCGCCGATCACCCAGACGAAGCCGCCCAGGAAGAGCCAGAAGACCAGGCCGGGCTGATGGAACAAAGCGAAGGAGGGCGAGTGGAGACCACCGTCGAGAGCTAGGGTGAGGCCGAAGACGGTTCCCAGCTCGCCGACGGTAAAGGCGGTGACGAAAGAGAGTGGATTCATTCCGCTGATGTAAGCCTTGCGATAGGGAACGTACATTGTGCCCCACATCAGGCTGGCTCCGGCAGCAGCCAGAATGCCTCGAACAGCATGCTGCCCTGCTGAGGCCTGTCCATGGAGGGTGCTGAATCCCAACATGATCGCCGCAACGACGATGGCAACGGTTCCCAAGACCACCTTACTGATGTTCTTCGCGTTTGCGCCCTCAAGCTCCTTGAAGAGGACGCGCCCCCAGAAGAGCCCGATGAGCGAGTTTGCATTCCAGAGCGGGAACGCGATCGCCAGGCCGACGTCGCGAATGGCGAAGACGGTTAGTGTGTTTGCTACCGCCCAGAGCGCTCCCGCCAGCAGGGCCCAGACGATCAGATGTTTCTTCTCCATCAGGTCGGTGAAGACGTAGCTCGTTCCCTTAAGCAGAGTGGGAAACGTCCACCGAGCTGTAAAGACGCCTGCGACCATGCACAGGGAGACGGCGAAGGGCGACAATCCCGCATTGACCAGCTTCGTAGGTGCCTCGGCGGCTCCAAGCCATACCCCTGCGGTCAGCCCGCAGACGACTCCGAGCCCATGCAGCGAAACGCTATGTTTTTTCGAACTCTCAGTCACGCCTGCCACAGTCCCCCCTCCTTAATGAAGCACCACCAGCAGGATGATGCCTGCCAGCAGGACGAAAAACGGCACGAGGAAGTGGCTGTCGGTGACGATGGTCTTTGTGGAACGGACAAAACTCATTCGATCTCTTTCTCCATACTGTACGTAAGCGGTTACGCACGGGCCTAACCCTATCGAGCGCTTCCGGCGCTGTCAACTGCGACGATAAGTTTCTGTCTCCAGCATCCCACAAAAAATCTTCATAACCGCCAACGGATTTCCTTGTCTAATGCGCTGAATGGAAGGAAACGACCACGCGATTATCCGGGCGGTGCTGGCCGGAGACAAAGACGCCTATGGCCTGCTGGTCGCTCGCCATAGCCAGAACGTCTTCCGTGTCGCATTCCGAATCACCGGCGATGAGGCAGACGCCGACGAAGTTGTACAGGATGCGTTTCTACGAGGCTATCAGCGGTTAGAAGGCTTCGAGTCGCGCTCAGAGTTTGGAACCTGGATCTATCGAATCGCCGTGAACTGTGCATTGAATATGGTCAACAAACGCAAAGTCGAAGCCACATACCAGATCGGTGAAGAGAGCGATCCCGAGCGGAGGCAGGTGCAGCTGGCCGATACCGCCGCCGATCCGGAGCGCAGCCTGCTAAGCCGCGAGATCGAGGCCCTACAGAAGACCGCTATGCGCGATCTGACGGCCACGGAGAAGACTGCATTCATTCTTCGTCACATGGAAGGCCATACCACCACAGAGATTGCTGCAGCGCTCCAGATCGCACCGAACGCTGCCAAACAGGTTGTCTTTCGTGCCGTGCAGAAGCTGCGGCGCAACCTTGCTCCACTCCGGGTGATCCCATGAAGCATTTGAACGAAGAAGAGCTGATCGACCACTATTACGGCGAATCCGAGTCGCCTGCCGCTGTCACGGAACATCTGCGGGAGTGCGGAGACTGTGCCCGCAACTATGCCGTTCTGGAGCGTGACCTGGCGGAGATCAAGCCATCGCCTGTTCCCGCTCGTGACGCTGCTTACGGCGAGCAGGTGTGGCAGTCGATCCGCGGCTCATTGCCTGTGTATCAGGCTCCGAAGCGATCGCGCTGGGGCTGGCTGGCTTTGCCTCCGTGGGGTTTTGCAGCTGCCGCGACTGCCTGTCTCCTCGTCGCGGCGGCCTTTTTTGCAGGCCGGCAGTGGGAGCATCGCAATACGCCGATCGCAACGAACCCAGGCAACGGCGAGCAGGGTAAACAGCGTGTGGTGCTGGTGGTGCTGGGCGATCATCTGGACCGCTCCGAGCGGCTACTGGTGGAGTTGAAGCACGCCGATCCCTCGACGGAGGTTCCGCTGCAGGCCGAGGCGCGCGATCTGCTTTCGGCTAACCGACTTTATCGCGAGAGCGTGAAGTCGTCGCAGGATCCGACGATGGCGAATGCGCTCGATCATCTGGAGCGAGTGCTGACGGAAGTTGCCAACGAGCCTGCGGGTCTCTCCGCGGCAAGGCTCGATGAGCTGCAAAAAGAGATGAACACCGACGGCCTGCTCTTTGAGGTTCGCGTCCTCCGCTCCCGGGTGCAGGAAGACGTGGACCAAAATTCAGGCACGTCGAAAGCAACGAAAGGGGTATCCATCTAAATGAAAGCCAATTCTTTTCTTCCGGCAGCACTGTTTGCGTCTCTGCTTTGTGCACCCGCAATGGCCCATGCTTTTCAGCCCATGGAAGCGTCTACGGTCAGCCTCTCCGAGGCCGAGGATCAGGACACTCCTTATGCAGAAGGCACACGCGCGATCAATGAAGGCCGCTGGGCCGATGCAGGAGCGATCTTCTCGAAGATTGCCGAACAACACAAAGATCGCGCCGACGCGGCGCTTTATTGGAAGGCGTATGCCGAAAACAAAGAGGGCCAGCAGGCTCGTGCGCTTGAGACCTGCGCCGATCTGGGGCGCACCTTTCCTCAGAGCCGCTGGATCAAGGATTGCGACGCACTCCGCATTGAGATTCGCGGAAGGAGCGGGCAGCCGGTATCGCCGCAATCCGCACCGGACGATGATCTGAAGATGCTGGCGCTGAATGCGCTGATGCAGCAGGACGAGGCCCGCGCCATGCCGATCATTCAGCAGATCCTGAATCGCCCCGGATCCGACAAGCTTAAGGAGAAGGCTCTCTTTGTACTGGCGAACAGCAATACGCCGGAGGCACAGAATGCGATTGGTCAGATCGCGCGTGGCCAATCGAACCCGCAGCTCCAGATGAAAGCGATCCGCATGTACGCCGCTATCAAGGGCAAGCAATCGGTCGCGATGCTTTCTGATGTCTACCAGCACTCGAGCGATGAAGCGGTAAAGCGAGCCATTTTGCAGTCCTATCTCATCTCCGGATCGCCGGACAAGCTGTTGGAGGCCGCACGCAGCGAACAGAATCCTGCGCTGATAAAGGCTGCGGTTCAGAGTCTCGGTGCGATGGGAGCGACATCCGATCTCTCGACGCTCTATCGCGACAAGAAGGATCCTCAGACGAGATTGGCCATCATCAACGCGATGGTAGCGGCCGGGCCGAAGGGTTTCGAAGCACTCAATAACATCGCCGCGACGGAGCAAGATCCTGAGTTGCGCCGCAGGGCTATCCGCAATCTTGGAATCACCGGAGGAGCCTCAGCGCCCCCCGCACTGATGGCTGCTTATCAGAAGAGCTCCGATGAGGAGTCAAAGAAGGCCGCTCTCGAAGGCCTCTTCCTCTCGGGGGACGCTCATGATCTCATCGCTCTCGCTCGCGCTGAGAAGAATCCCGAGCTCAAGCAACAGATCGTCTCGAAACTCAGCATCATGCACAACAAAGAAGCTACCGACTACATGATGGAGATCCTCAACAAGTAACCGCGTCCTCAGCAAGGAGGGACCGTCCCGTGAACAGTCATCTGACCATCGCTCTTATTCTCAGTGCGTCTGCTGTTGCTTTTTCAGGACAGCAGCCGAGAGTCTCCGACACGCAGTTCAGCACCGAGGCCGTGGGCCCGGGACTGTCCGCGACGGTGACGCGATTTCAGCACTCCAACCAGCAACTATGGCTTGGATATGAAGTGCCGTCTGTTCCACGAAACCATCCATCTTCATGTAGCGATTCGTACGGCTCCTCGTCTGACGATGGATGCTGCGGTGAGGTTCGACTCGAAGGTTCGCGAGACGGCGTAACCGAGATGACGCAGAAGGCCGAGCCGGGCAAGATCTACGTTCTGCTGCGCCTCGATCACGGAGCCGTAACCAAGGTGCGGCCCGTCAATGCGGGTTGCCGTCTGAATGCCAGTGGAGTTCCCTTTACGTGGATCACAGGCGTGCAGCCGGAGGATAGTGTGCGCTATCTCGGTCAGCTTGCAGGGCAGGCGACGGAGAACCGTGTGCTCGACGGGGCCCTTGCCTCGGTTGCACAGCACGCCACTCCGACAGCAACAGGTGAGCTGGCGACGCTTGCATCTTCGCCAAACTCGACGCGGCTGAGGGAAAAGGCCGCCTTCTGGCTCGGAGCTGAGCGCGGGCATGATGGCCTGCTGGCTCTCGAAAAGCTCATTCGGAGCGAGCAGGATCCGAAGCTGAGAGAGAAGCTCGCCTTCGATCTCTCGATCAACAAAGACCCCGCCGCGGTGAATGATCTGCTTGCACTCGCGAAGTCGGACTCCAACCCAGGGGTTCGTGGGCAGGCTATGTTCTGGCTGGGACAGAAGGCGGGTAAAAGAGCGACCGAGGCCCTGACGAATGCGATCGAGAACGATCCGGATCAGCAGGTGAAGAAGAAGGCTGTCTTTGCGCTGAGTCAATTGCCAAAAGATGAAGGAGTTCCGCAGTTGATCCACGTAGCGCAGACGAATCAGAACGCGGCGGTGCGTAAGGATGCGTTCTTCTGGCTGGGGCAGTCCGGAGATCCTCGAGCGCTTGCGTATCTTGAATCGGTGCTGAAGCAATAGATCTCTCAACGTCTCAAGCACTTCTTTCGCCCTCCTACGTGGAGGGCGAAACTGCGTTAGACTCCCTCTGTCAGCTTTACCGCTAAACTTGATGCGAACGACCCCAACCCCGAAAACAGCTAACAAGGAGTTGCACCGTTGACTGCCCTTCATCGCCCTTCCGTGCTGAGCACTGCGGCACGAGCCGTTCTCGCCTTTCTGCTTCTGCCATCGTCTCTCCTGCTGGCACAGTCTCCGAAAGAGATCGACACCATTCTGCACACTCTTTCGCCGCAATCGCAGAAGACGATCGAACGTCTTGGCACGTTCGACAATCTTCCTGCCGAAGAATGGCATTATCACGTAGGCGATCTGGCGCACGGCGAAGATCCCGCACTCAACGACTCTTCCTGGCCCGAAGCGAAGCCGCATAGCAAAGGGCCGAATGAAGCCGTCTGGTATCGCCGGTTGATCGAGGTTCCGAAGACGCTGAACGGGTACGACCTTACCGGTGCGCGCATCTGGTTCCAGTTCCGTGCCAATGCCAATGGCCCGGTGCCGGAGATCATCTACTTCAACGGCCGCCGTGTGGCTCTGGGCGACGATCTTGAGCCGGTTGTGCTGTTCGATCAGGCCAAGCCGGGCGATAAGGTACTGGTCGCGGTAAAGCTGCTGCATACGGTGGATCAGAAGAACTTCAATGCCGTCTCCACGCGCATCGACTTTGCTCAGGGACGTCCTAATCCGTCCGACCTGCGTTTCGAATTCCTGTCCACGGCTGTGCTCCTGCCTTCGCTTTCGAAAGAACCGAAGCAGGATATGGCGACTCTCGAACAGTCGATCGCCGCGGTCGATCTGTCGGCTCTCGATACGAATAACCAGCCGAAGTTCGACTCATCGCTCGACGCCTCGCGCCATAAGCTGGAGACTCTGAAGCCGATCCTGCAGCAGGCGACCATCCACCTCACCGGAAACTCGCACATCGATGCCGCATGGCTGTGGCCAGTCTCAGAGACAGTCGACGTTGTTAAGCGCACGTTCTCCACGGCGCTGCAGCTGATGAACGAGTATCCGGACTATACCTACACGCAGTCCGCAGCTGCTTACAACGAGTGGATGGCCACGAAGTATCCCACCGTCAACGACGAGATCAAGAAGCGCATCAAAGAGGGGCGCTGGGAGATTGTCGGCGGCATGTGGGTGGAACCTGATCTGAACATGCCGGACGGTGAATCGCAGGTGCGCTCGTTGCTGGTTGGCAAACGCTGGTTCCAGAAGGAGTATGGCGTCGATGTTCGCATCGGCTGGAATCCGGACTCGTTCGGCTATAACTGGCAGCTTCCGCAGATCTACAAGCGCTCGGGGATGGATTACTTCGTCACCCAGAAGATGACCTGGAACGATACCAACCAGCTTCCGTTCAAACTCTTCTGGTGGCAGGCTCCGGACGGCAGCAAGGTGCTGGCTTACTTCCCGCACGACTATGCCAACAACAATCTGAACCCCGTGCGGCTTTCCGCGGATCTCGCCGTTGCGCGCGAGCGTGCGCCCGGCATGGAGAAGATGATGGATCTCTATGGTGTGGGCGACCACGGCGGTGGACCGACGCGTGCCATGCTGGATGAAGGGAACCACTGGGCAAAGGACGGCATGATTGTCCCGAAGCTTGAGTTCGGCACAGCGCAGAACTACTTCAATAGCGTCGAGAACAAACTCGCCACCGACTCGCCGGTTTGGAATTACACCTCGATTGCCAAGGGATATAAGGCTCCCGCGCTCGACGCAGGCAAGATCGGGATCCCCACCTGGAACGACGAGATGTACCTCGAGTACCATCGCGGCGTATTTACTACGCAGGCGCAGCACAAGCGCAACATGCGTGAGAGCGAAGAGTGGACGCTGAATGCGGAGAAGTACGCTTCGCTCGCCTGGCTCAACGGCAATGCTTATCCCAACGATGAATTCACCGATGCCTGGAAGAAGATCGCCTTCAATGGCTTTCACGATCTGGCAGCTGGATCGGGCATCGGCATTATCTACAAAGAAGCGCAAGCAGAGTTCGATCATGTGCGTCTTGAGACCAGTGAGATTTCATCGCACTCGCTCCACACGCTCTCTGCAAATGTGAATACGAAGGCGGCAGGTGATGTTCCTGTGATGGTGTTCAATCCTCTGGCATGGACGCATACTGGTGTGACCACCGTGAATGTGCAGATGCCGAACGCCTCGGACAACGGCATCTCTCTTCTCGATGAGCACAACAAGGTGGTGCCGTCGAAGATTCTTTCGACCGATGCGAAGACGGGAACTTACAAGGTTCTCGTGCAGGCGAACGATGTTCCTTCGCTTGGCTATAAGGTTCTGCACGCAGTTGCCGGAGAGAAGCCTTTCAAGACCGATTTGAAGGCCAGCGGAACCACAATGGAGAACGACTTCCTGCGCGTGGAGGTGGATGCGAAGACCGGATGCATCACCAGCCTTTACGACAAGAAGGCGAAGTTCGAGTCGCTGGCTAAAGGCGGCTGCGGCAATCAGCTTCAGACGTTCGCCGATCTGCCGAAGGATTACGACGCCTGGAACATCGATCCCGGCACTCTCGATCACATGACACCGATCGACAAGGTCGATTCGGTCGAGCTGGTCGAAAAGGGACCGCTGCGCGCTGTCATTCGCGTGACTCGCACCTGGCAGAGCTCGAAGTTCGTTCAGGACCTTCAGCTCTACGCGGGCACCGATAATGTCGATGTGATCAGCGACATTGACTGGAAGGAAAAGCATGTTCTGCTGAAGGCAGCCTTCCCTCTGGCAGCCTCGGGACCGATGGCGACCTACGAGATTCCCTATGGCAGCATCGAGCGCCCTACCGAACGCAACAACTCCTGGCAGAAGGCGATGTTTGAAGTTCCAGCGCTCCGCTGGGCCGATCTTGGCGACGCACAGCATGGCTTCAGCCTGCTGAACGAAGCGAAGTACGGCTACGATGCCGTTGGGAACACGCTGCGGCTCACACTGCTGCGCTCCGCTACATGGCCCGATCCCGATGCGGACCGGGGGCATCAGCGCTTGAGCTACGCACTCTATCCGCATGCGGGAACCTGGAAGCAGGCCCGGACCGAGCGGCTTGGCTACCAGTACAACTACGAGCTGCGAGCCCAGCAGGTTGCACCGCACAGCGGCTCGCTGCCGCTGGAGCATTCGTACGTCTCGGTTGCGCCGGAGAACGTCGTCCTCACCGCCGTCAAAAAGGCCGAGGATGAAAACGGCCTGATCTTCCGCGTCTTCGAATGGGCAGGAAAGCAGGGGGATGTCACCTTCACGGTCCCACCGGGAGCAACCTCGGCGACCGAGACCAACCTTATGGAGAAGGCGACCGGCGCCCCGCTCGCTGTCTCCGGCGATAAGGTTACGGCGCACATCAGTCCGTACGAGATCCTCACCGTGCGGGTCGACTATCCCGCTAAATGAAGGAGTTAGTCTGCATGAGACGAAGTCATCCAAGAGGCTCGTCTCATGCAGGGCTATCCTCTTTCTTCCCGTTGATCCGTAACCCCTTTCTATACAAACGCTCAAGCGCCTCATCTGTCCGTAAGAGGTGTGGCGGCGTATGGCTTCTGGAGCGGTCTTAGGGTTAGGATCTTTTTGCTGGTTTTCACACTTTTTAACTTGCCAGTCAATCTACTGGCGTCCTATAGTTACCGCTAACTAGAAGGCTCGCCGCCCGGAGGATGAGAGATGGCCGCAACGATCGCACCGAATGCCCCGCTTGGGAAAGACATGGAAGAGTGGGATGAGTTTCTGCAAGGGCGCTACCAAGAAGGCAAAAGCCAGGAGGAGTTTCGCCAGTACGACGAGACGGCGAACCCGGGTGTGGCGGAGTTCTATCGTTTGAACCATCAGTACCAGACCCACGACTACGTGATGGATAAGGAGAAGGAGTACTTCGGCCTGAAGCGGGGCATGAAGTCGATCTGGGAGGCAGCGGAGTTTCTGAACACGCTGGTGGACGACAGCGATCCGGATACGGACCTGACGCAGATCGAGCACCTGCTGCAGACCTCGGAGGCGATCCGCAGGGATGGGCATCCGAGGTGGTTTGTGCTGACCGGCTTCATCCACGACCTGGGCAAGGTGCTTTGCCTGCATGGCGAACCGCAGTGGGGTGTCGTGGGCGATACCTTCCCCGTGGGTTGCGCGTACTCAGATCAGATCGTGTTTCCGGAGTACTTCAAGGCGAATCCGGATCTGCACCATCCCGTTTACAGCACAAAGTACGGGATCTATGAGCCAAACTGCGGGCTGGACAACGTGCATATGTCGTTCGGCCATGACGGCTACATCTACGAGGTGATGAAGCCGT
>Ga0268266_10001738_pt1 | contig 24926 bp, 19 predicted proteins | sample KBSS13metaG_FD_190356 | JGI IMG/M metagenome (GOLD analysis project Ga0268266, IMG submission 190356) | Switchgrass rhizosphere microbial communities from Kellogg Biological Station, Michigan, USA - KBS S1-3 metaG (SPAdes) (version 2) | ecosystem: Host-associated > Plants > Roots > Rhizosphere... | reverse complement strand
GCCCCGTTGCCAAGCGGGCAGCGGCAGTGGTCGAGGAAGCGAAGAAGCCGGAACCACCACCGCCGGCAACGACGCAGACCACGGTGTCGTCCTTCTTCAACAGAAAACCTGCTCAATAAGCTTTGGCTACAGCGCGTTACGCCGGACTCCTGACCCGCCTTCGAGTTATCGGCGAACGCTTGTCCCGGCAGCCAATCCCGACCATATTGCGCCCATGAAAAAATCCCCGTTCCGGCTCACGCCCTATCAAGTTCAGTTCCTGCTGGTGGTCGGCTTCGTCACCGTCGGTTACGCGCTTTATCTGCGCTATCTTGCAGTTGAGCTCTCGACCGTGGCGCTGGCCTGCGACGCCGGCCTGCAGACCATGCTGTGCAAGTCGCGCACGCTTGCCACCTATCTGTTCAAGAACTCGGTATTCGGCATCGTGGCGCTGATCATCGCCACGCTTCACGTCATGCGGCCGTCAATCGTGCTGTTGACCGGCGGGCTGATCGCGGCGGGACTGGGAATCGTACTCTACAATATCGCGCTGTCGGGAATTGCGATCGGCCTGCTTATTTTGGGATTTGCACGGCCCGCGCCCGCCACAGCGTGACCGCCAGCAGCAGGTAGATCGCGCAGGTCCACATCGACTGCCAGTTCTGGTTGCCCTCGTTGATGCCGGTGAAGATCGCGGCCACCACCAGCAAACCGGCAAAGGCGGACTCGGCGATCGGGCGCACGCCCTCTTTCGGGCGATTGAGCAGCATCAACGCCGCGAACGGCACCACCGCCATGGTCAGCGAAGCGAACGGAAAATCCCGGTAGCGCGGATCGAACACGAAGCCGAGGGCGGTCTGCGCCGCGATCAGCGTCGTCACCGCAAGCACGAGACCCAGCAGCGCCGACAGCACCGCGCCGGTCCGGCCGTCACGCGGCCCGAGCAGCTCCAGGAAAGTCGGCAACGGCCGTCCCGACATCGCAGCGTTCGCACACAACATCGGCGAAGCGATGCCGGCCGCCAGCAGCGCGCCCCATTGCAACCAGCCGCCCACGCCGTAGCTCTCGTAAAACATCTTGTCGGCAGCGACCCCGAGCAGCATGCCGGCGGTCGTCGCCGACGTCCCGACTACAATCCACGCGGCTTGTCGCGGCTTCCACGGCCGCCGCCGCAGCGTCAGCCAGCCCGCCAGGAAGATCAGGGCGCTGAGCGCCATCCCGCATCCCATCTGCAGTTTCCAGGCCGGAAAATTGCTGATCGGCTCGCCGGGGGGGTATTTCACCGCGCGGTGCGCGTCGTTGATCAGGCCCCAATAGCCGCCGACGGTGCCTTCGAGCTGGCGCTTCCACGGCTGGTCATAGGCCTCGATCAAATTGACCCGAAAGTTTTCGCGCTTGGCGAGGTCGAGGATTTCGGAGACGACGCGCGCCTGGTTGGTGCGCGACGGCAATGCGCCCTCGCGCATGCGCCCGGCGCTCGGCCAGCCGGTTTCGCCGATCAGGATTTCCTTGCCCGGAAACGCCACCGCCATCCGCTTTCGGATGTCGTCGACATGGCCGGCGGCGAATTTCGCGCGCACCGGCATGTCCTCCCAGTACGGCAGGATGTGGATCGTGACGAAGTCGACGGCTTCGTAGACTTCACGGTTACGTAGCCAGAATTCCCAGACATCGGCATAAGTGACCGGCACGGTGACCCGCGCCTTCACCGAGCGGATATTCGCCGCGAGATCGGCGGTCGTCATCTCGCCGCGCAACAGCACCTCGTTGCCGACCACCAGCGCGGTAATGACGCCTGGGTGTTCCTTGGTCAGTTCGATCGCAATTGCGATCTGGGCGAGGTTCTTGATCCGGTTGCTCGAGAGCCAGATTCCCTGGATCACCTTAAGTCCCACCTTGGCGGCCAGTGCCGGAACCTGGTCGAGCCCGTTCTCGATCGAATAGGTCCGCACGCAATCGGTGATCTTGGCGAGCTGCGCCAGGTCCTGCGCGATCTGCTCGGGAGAAATTTGCGTGGTCGGAATCAGCGGGGTCTGTGCGCCGCGGAACGGGGCATAGGAAACGCATTGCAGCTTTGCGCTGGGATCGATCGGCGCGCGCGCCAACGTTATCGGCGTGGCCAGCCACCACCAGAGAGCCGCGATCATACCAAGCGATGAAAGGAGAAGCGCCAGCGGCGTACGAAGTGAAATCGGTTCCATCCTCCGGGCGGGGACCGTCGATTACCCGTTCAACGACGTTCTGCCAAGACGCACGATAGCCCTATCCCGCCCCGCCGCCTGCGGCAGTTTTACCAGCACAGCGATAAAGTTGTGACTTTGCTGGACAAAATCCGAAATACCCGGCATGTGAATCGCAGAGCCTGTCCGCCGCATTGGAGACCTATTTCGGCGGCAACAAGCCTGACCAACACAACCGGCCGCTCTCGCGGGCGGGAAACTAATCGGGGAATGTATGCGTCGACGGGTGCGTGATCCAAGAGTTGCGGTTTTGAGGCGCTTTGCCGCGGCCGGCCTGGCCCTCCTGATCGGATCGGCTGGCGCGTTTGCCCAGAGCGGGAGCCCCACCCCACAGGATCAGCAAGGCAAGGCGCCCGCCGGCAACCAGGCCGACCCCGCCAAGGAAAACCAGCGGAAAACCGACGAATTTGTCGAGGCAGCTCAGGCCATCAACGGCCCGGGTGGAAACCCCGAATGCGTCTGGCTCGGCCGGCGCGTCGTACGCCTGATGTGGCGCGACGACCTCGACACCGCCTTCCGCCACCTCGACCTCTACGACCGGTTCGGCTGCCCAGGCGGCCATGTCCAGGCGACGTTCCGCTGCCTGACCCGGTTCGGGGGACAGATCGACGACAAGGTGGCGAGGAGCCTCGACGACAAGGTTCACGCCTGCTGGATCAATCCGGGCGCCCAGCCCCAGACGGCCGCGGCCGCAAGCCCGGCGCCTGCGACCGCCGGCAATGCCACGCCGGCGCCGGCCGCTTCGCCCTCGCCGGCTCCGAGCGCTGCGCCCGCACCTGCGGCGAAATAGACGCCCGCCATTCAGGATACGTTCACAGGAACGATCCTATCTGTCCGGCGTTTGGATTGGTCCGCGCCCTTAAAACGCCACGGCGTCATACCAGTTGTGAAAACGCAGGGCAGGACTATCCTAATGATGCCGCCTGCCGGTCGAGCCTAGGGGACAGGTTCGCTTCCCATAATCGCAGCCCCGTATGGTTTAGTCTCCGATGCGTGCCATCGTAGCCGTTCTGCTGTTTGTGACCGCAGCTCACGCCGGGCTGTGGGGCCTGTTCCAGCAAAAGCAGCCGGCCCCCGATTTCAGGGGCATCCTGCCCAGCCTCTCCTACGCGCCGTTTGAACCGGGTCACACCGTCGCTGAAGGCGACGTTGAGAAGGTTCGCGCCGACCTGAAGAAGCTTTCCACCCTGACGCGCGCGATTCGTCTGTACTCCTCCACGGAGGGCAACGAACTGGTGCCGCCGATTGCCGCGGAGTTCGGCGTCAAGGTCACGCTCGGTGCGTGGATCGACAAGGACAAGGATCGCAACAAGCGCGAGATCGAGGCCGTCATCAACCTCGCCCGGCGCAACAGCAATGTCATCGGCGTCGTGGTCGGCAATGAAACCGTGTTCCGCGGTGAAGCGGTCCCGATCGAGAATCTTGGTGCCGTATCCGAAAACGGGCTCGACCCCGCGGAGAGCGCGCGGATCCTGAACGAGGAAAACCAGCGGGTTCGGGAAGCGGAAGCGCAGCCTGAAGACAAGCGGGCCGAAGCGCTGAAATGGGCGCTTGCAGAGAACAACGTCTATCGGCTGGGAAAGCTGATTCAGCGGATCAAGAAGTCCGTCAACGTTCCCGTGACGACCGGAGAAATCTGGAACATCTGGCGCGATCATCCGCAGCTCGCCAACTCCGCTGATTTCATCGGCGCCCACGTGCTGCCCTACTGGGAAAATTTCACGCACACGCAAGCTGTCGACCAGGCGGTCGCCATGTACCAGTTGCTGCGCGACCAGTTTCCCGGAAAGCGAATCGTCATCGCCGAATTCGGCTGGCCGAGCGCCGGCTACAATTTGCGGAACGCCGAGCCCGGCGTATTCGAACAGGCCTCGGTGCTGCGGAACTTCGTGACCCGCGCCGAAGCCATCGGCATGGACTACAACATCGTCGAGGCGATCGATCAGCCCTGGAAGTTCTTCGAAGGCGGCGTCGGTCCTTACTGGGGCATTCTCAACGCCGACCGCGAACCGAAATTCTCCTGGACCGGCCCGATCGTGAACGAGAATTACTGGAGGCTGGCCGCGATCGCGCTCCTGGTCGGCATCCTGATGTCGCTGCCGATCCTGCGGCTGGAGCGGCCGACGATCATGCAGGCATTGGTGCTGTCAGCGGCCGCCAACGGCGTCGGCGCCTGGACCGCCACCGTGTTCGCCTACTGGATGGGGCATTATTTCGTATTCGGCTCGGCGTTTGCGCTGACGCTCGGCCTGATCTTGTTGGTCCCGCTGGTCCTGATCGCGATGGCGCGGATCGACGAGATCGCGGCGATCGCCTTCGGCCACGGCCCGCGCCGGCTGATCACCAAGAGCGCGCCGCTGGCGCCCGCCACCATCGGCGAGAACGTCGCCTTCCCGAAAGTCTCGATCCACATCCCCGCCTATTTCGAGCCCGTGGAGATGCTGAAGCAGACGCTCGATGCGGTGTCGCGGCTCGACTATCCGAACTTCGAATGCGTCTGCATCATCAACAACACGCCGGACCCGGAGTTCTGGCAGCCCATTCAGGACCACTGCCGCGCGCTTGGTGAACGCTTCAAGTTCATCAATGCCGAGAAGGTGCAGGGATTCAAGGCCGGTGCGCTCCGCATCGCGATGGACCGCACGGCAGCCGACGCCGAGATCATCGGCATCATCGACGCCGACTATGTCGTGCATCCGGACTGGCTGAAGGACCTGGTTCCCGTGTTCGCGGACCCGCGCGTCGGCCTGGTGCAGGCGCCGCAGGAGCATCGCGACGGCGACCTGTCGCTGATGCACTACATCATGAACGGCGAATATGCCGGGTTCTTCGACATCGGCATGGTTCAGCGCAACGAGCACAACGCCATCATCGTGCACGGCACGATGTGCCTGATCCGCCGCGCAGCGATGGACATGGCCGGCGGCTGGTCCAGCGACACCATCTGCGAGGATACCGATCTGGGACTGACCATCCAGCAACAGGGTTGGCTGACGCACTACACCAACACCCGCTATGGCGAGGGCCTGCTGCCAGACACCTACGAGGCGTTCAAGAAGCAGCGTCACCGCTGGGCCTATGGCGGTCTGCAGATCGTCAAGAAGCACTGGCGGCGCTTCCTGCCCGGCGCTAGCCGGCTGTCGCCGGACCAGCGCCGCGAATTTTCGCTTGGCTGGCTGAACTGGCTGGGGGCCGAAAGCCTCGGCGTGGTGGTCGCGATCCTCAATCTGATCTGGGTGCCGATCGTGGCGTTTGCCGACATCGCTATCCCTGACAAGATCCTGACGCTGCCGATCATCGCCTCCTTCGTCGTGTCGCTGGTACATTTCATCGCGCTCTATCGCCTTCGGGTGAAGATCAAGGCCGGCCAGATGCTCGGCGCCATGATCGCGGCGATGAGCGTGCAGTGGACAGTGTCGCGCGCGGTGGCGCAGGGCCTGATCACCGAGCACATCGCCTTCGCCCGCACCTCCAAGGGCGGGCTGTCGCGGATGTCGATCGAATTCCAGGCGTTCTGGGAGGCCGTCATCGGTGTGCTGCTGCTGGTCGGCGCCACTGTGCTGGTCGTGATGAACGGCTATAAGCAGGTGCGCGAGATCTACATCTTCGCGGGCGTGCTGGTGTTGCAAAGCCTGCCGTTCCTGGCGGCGGTCGCGATCGCACTGCTGGAGAACTCGCGCACCAATTCCTTCGCCTTCTGGCGTGACAGCGCGGTGCGGACGGCAGAGCTGATCGGGTTGCGCCCGGTCAGGCTGCCGACGGTCAGCGGCCCGTCGCAGCCGGTGGCGTCCGAAATACGCCGCGAAGCCAACTGAGGCGTGGATGGAGCGGTCCCGCCCGCTTCAACAAGCCTTGCTAAGCTTCGCCGGGACAAAGAAAATTCGAGTTGGGCGAGTGCCGTTTTTGTCGCGCCGGCGCTATTGACCCAAGGGGGCCCGCCCCCTACACAGCGCGGCGAGTGAGCGCGTAGCTCAGGCGGTAGAGCACGTGACTTTTAATCATGGGGTCGAGGGTTCGAGTCCCTCCGCGCTCACCAAGCAATATCAATCACTTACATCAAAAAATCCGGCCATCGAAAGATGCCGGATTTTTATTTTGCACACAACCTGCACACTCGCGGTTGGTGCGGCTCATGGGTGACGCGCGCTTATCGGGCTTGTCGTCGGAATGCTGCTGGGAATCGCCATCCGGGCGTGCTGGCAACCGTCACGTCGAACGGGTCTTCACCGATCGCAAGGATCGTCATTGAGGCAAGCGCAAGCTGAAACGGGATCAATAAGGAAGCTGCGAGTGAACGTTCGTCGCCCAGTGTTGTCTTGCCTGCTCGATTGGCAGCCGCATTTTGCCACTTTTTCCCGATCGTGTGAATTGGATCACAACGTCTCGCACTCGCGCGTCGGAGAATGCAGGTTGCGGAGGGCCCAGGCCATGACGAAACCTGTGAAGCGCATCCCCCGTTGGCTCACTATCGACTTGATGATCCTTTTGACCGGAGCGGTGATCACGATCATATCCGCTCTGTGGTTAGGAACTAACATTCAGCATATGATGGCGCTCCCCTAGCTGAACGTCCGCGAGGCTCGGAGATGGCTTTTGCGTCGGTGCAGGATAGAAAACCACATGGCCCGCCAACGTGAACCGGCGGGCCTAAGGGCTCAGTGCAGCACAGAATACGATCCGGTGACGGACATTCTCCCCCCATAGCTGGCTCAGGGAACGACCCGGTCTAGCAGGTCTACGATCCTTCGCGCCGAAGCGAACGCATCTTCCTGCAGCGAGAATGTCGCAGTGTGCATCGGCCTGCCGCCGGCCCAAGGGATGATCTCTATCTTGTAACCGCCGTCCGGCTGCTCAAAAGAGCTTAGCTGGAAGTCGCGGTAGATCACGATCCGTCGGGGACGGGACGACGTCAACACCTGAAGTCCTCGGAGCTACGGACGCACGTGCTGCTAACGCCTCGATGTACAATTCGTGCCAACCGCCCAGGAAATCTAGATTGCGGACAAGGCAAGCGTGAGCAGCCGCAATTTGAAGCACTAGCTTCAGCTGAAACGCCGCGTCGACCCGAAAGCAAACACTTGAGAAAAGATTTTGGCACAATCTGCATATGGGCAGGATCGGCAATGTGAAGCTATCATGACGGCGATGGCTCGACCGGTAACCTCACCCCAGCCCCGAGGATGCGTAGAGCCGTTGACGGCCCTGGTGCAGCGCTGCTTGCGCGCCAGGGCCGCCGCCTGCAAGCGGCCCGCCAGCGTGTAACGGGCGCCAGGCGTTTTGAGCCTCCGCGGGCGATACCAGCGCATCTGCCGAACTGGGTGAAGGACATCAGTTCCCCGCTCCGCGGCACTGACGGGGCCCTTTGGTTCGGTAGTGCAAGGGGCTACCGCAGCCCCTCATCCGGTCGCAGAACGTCGCCTTCCCGGCTTAACATATGATAAGGCGGACCCTGTCTGGCCCAAGCCATGTTCTGGCCCCGATGCGCAGGGGGAAGAGCATGCAGGACTATCACGACCATCTGGAAAAGCTTCGCAAAGACGCCGCCGAATGCAGGCTGATTTGCGATCTGGCTACGGATCAGGCGAAGCGCGAGCTGTTCGACAGATTGGCCGTGCACCTCGGCAGCCTCGCCGATCAGGTCGAGCTCGCCATGATCGAAGCCTCGAAGAATTCCGCAGGCTCCTAGATGATTGCTTGGCGCACAGTATTCTCGAGAGCCGACGCTACGGAAAACGAGGATAACGCCCAGGACGGCGCGGCATGTCCGTGTGAGGTACTGGAATAGAGGCGGCCCCGGCCTACCGCTAAGCCGGGGCCCACTCACCGGCTGGGGCTTGGAGGCACCGAGACAGCCGGGAGTTACAGTCAGACTCTTCTCGGGACCACTGGTTCCTAATCGAAAAACCCGGCAACCGGCCGGGCCATATCGAAGTAATTTTAGGTGCTGAAACACGGACAGCTAAGCGCCTGCGAATCGGTGCGTCTGTCCAAAAGTGAACGGTTTTGGGGCCGTACAAATACGGTGAATCCGCCACCTGACGTAGCCTCACCGCAGACGCTCAATCTCCTGCGAGAATTTTACAGGCGTTGCCGCGCCGGTACCGTCGCGCGCATCGACCGCCAGTTGCCGCACAGGCGAGACGTCCGCCTTGATCCGCCGCGCCTCGTCCCCGGCAAAAAACCAAAGAAGCCCGCCGGGTTGAGTCGGCGAGCTTCCTACGCGGTTACTCCCGCGGGGCCTTGGGGGCGATCCGCGATTGTTGAGGATCATATTCGCGGGAAGTTAAAAAACGCTTCGCAATCAAGCGTCACCGATGAACGAGCGTCGCTAACGCAGATGTCGGCCCCGCTGTTGCAGAAGCCTGATGCCAAGACCCGGCATGCCGCCGTTGAACTCGCCGTGATCGGTCTTTCCGGCAGGCACCGCGCTAGCATATGAGGTCCTGAGCGTATGAAGTACCGGCGTAAACGCCGAAGGAGGCTCTGATGCGCATTCTGGCTTTGGCGATCGTGATGGCCTCGATTGGGCCGGCCGCAGCCCAGACGTACGATCCGGCTTATCCGGTTTGTCTGCAGGTATATGGCCCGGCAACCTATTACGAATGCCGCTACACCTCGCTGCCCCAATGCAACGCAACAGCAGCCGGCCGCTCGGCACAGTGCGTCGTCAATCCATTTTTCGGCGGCGCGCATCGGCGGCAAAGCGGAGTTTACTAGAACGAACCGCATCGGCCGCCGAACGGCTTTCGCCGCGCTCGCGCCAGCCTGCCGGCGATGGTCCAGCTATCGCGTCAGCGCGCCTGGAATCAAAAAGGGCCGCATTGGCGCGACCCTTACCGGTCAAATTTGTTGGGAATGAAAAGCAGCCCCGGCAAGACACATTCTACCGTTTTCCACAGGCACGAGTATCCGGAAGAATACGGCTGCAAACCGGCGTTCCGGAATTAACCGGCAACGCGGATATCAAGCTTAACAAGCGACTTTCGTTGCGGCCGACCTAAACAGGTCTAGCCTGACTGCAAGTCGCGCAGATGGCGACTAGTCCCCGCCTGAGTACTGCGCGATCAGGGGCCGCCTTTTTTGCCCTACCGGCGGCCCCGCCCCACTTTTTCAAAAGCGCTTTTTCCCTGGCGTGATCTGCCTCCTCCAGGAATCCAACATCTCTTCCAGACGGAAGCTAGCCCTCCTCCTCAAGAGAGGCTGGCATCATTTGAGCTTCGTTGGCAGAATTTGAGCGCCACACAGCGCCAATGCCGCTAGGATGACGCGATTGCACTTCGATTCTATTTCGGGAGGCCGTCGAGTTGGTGAACCGCGAAAGGCGCAGCGGGCGCATCCAGAGGCGTCGGTCGGACGAGCCCTATAGTGTCGATTACCTCGCCTGCAAGCACGACATCTCGCGTGAGCAGGCCCGCGAGCTGATGCGCAAAATCGGCAACGATCGAGACAAACTCAACGTCGCCGCTTCAAAGCTGTTTCGGAAGTGAGGGGTCACCGGGGATAGGCAGTCGCAGTTCTTCGGCTCGTTCTTGTTTTGCCTTGCGCCGAAACTCTCGTTCTTTCCGCTCGAAAGCGATCAGCTCTTTTTGCGCTGCTTCAAGGAAGCTGTCGCGCGGCGTCTCTGCAAACTGACTTTGTCCGGCCATGTACGCAAACCCCGTTTAAATCTGTCACCTATATAATCCAGGCGGTGAAACGCAGAAAGGTTCTCGACCGTCGTTTTACGGAATTGTGACATTGAACATCACGAAGATCACGCGATGCGTTTGACCGCCTTCGGCCAACGCGTAGAACGCCTAATGTGCGTGAACGATATTGAAGCGAGCGGTGGATTGCTGCGGCGGACCGATCGTCGCCCAAATAGCAAAGCCCAACAAAAGGGCTACAGCGCCCAAGCGCAAAACAAATCCGTTCACGGCAATGCTCAAAAAATGAACTGTTGGCTAATGAAAAAACGATAGCCGGCTATTGTGCCAAATTTGTGAAAAGGCCCTCCAACACCAGGCAGCATGATCGTGTTCATCCCAGCCACCACATCGCAAACCCGGCCACGATGCATGCCAGACCGAAAAGCGATGCCACCAGTTCCAAGGCGCTTTCCCAACCGAACAACCTGAGCAAGGCGTGGCCCGCGGCAGTGAAGGCCGTTTCCACGATAGCGCTGAGTAAAGCCTGAAGCATGATGATTGGTCGGGGCCAGCGCTCCCGGGTTCAAAGGCTCGAGGCTCTCCGCGCCTGTCGCCGCAGTTTGCACGTGCGGGCCGATCGGCGCCTGTGCATTGGAACGCCCTTTCGGTCGGGCCAAGGACCATCCGAATCTGCTATAAACTCCCGATGCTCCTCGATGCTGCCCACCCCCTGGTGCCGATTGCGAGCCTCGCCGCGGGAGTGTTTCTGCTCGTCGCGCCGCGCATGGTCAGCGTCGCGGTGGCAATCTATCTGATCGCCGTGGGCCTTCTCGGGCTGAACGGGATCTACCACTTCTTCAAATAGACGAAGGCGCGGCCCCGAAGGCCCGCGCCTCGCTCACTTCTTCGGATTCTTTAGCCCTGTGGGCCTGCCGTGAGTGCCGGCAGAGTCAGCGGGGCACCGCCAAGCGAAACGGGTCCTACAGGCATCGGCTGCCGCGCCAGCTTCTTGCGCGCTACCGAAGAGAGCCGGTTTCGCGCGTGCCTTGATGGAATGGACGATGTCACTTCCGGGCTCATTGCATTCTTCAGCGAGTCGACCTTCGCGATCAGCGTCGAAATCTGCGCCGAGATCTTCTTCACGTCTTGATGCTCATCCGCGATCTGGGAAGATATTTTCTTCACATCGGCGTGCTCATCCCCGACGCTCTGCCGCAGAGAAGACAGCGTAATCGAATCCTGCTGAAGAAGAGCATTGTTTTGCTGCAACAAGGCAACGTGCTGCTGCTGGGCCGACTGAATGTCCTTCAGTGCGGCGAGAGCCGGATCTGCTGCCGGATCGGAAGCCTTCGGCAGCGGAAGAAGCTCCGCCAGGGTGCTGACATTCGGCAGCGGGATATCGAAAGTCGGCAACGTATAGATGGCTGCCGTGGTGTTTATGCCGAGAGCGAACACTGCCAGCGCCAAGACCGATTTCCGGCTCGACTGCTTGGTCGGTGTCGTGGATTCGGGTTGTTCGGGCTGGCTCTGCTTTTCCGCTGTCTCGGTCACGTGCATTGTCCTCAAATGAGTGAACAAAAAAAGGAGCCGCCGCTGGAACGTCCTAGCGACGACTCCTTTACGCGGCACCCAACTACAACTCACTGGGAATATAGGCCGATGGGATTAATTCCACGTTAGCGCCGCAATTATCTGCGTGAGCCGCAAGCGATTCAAGCTGACCGACATGACGCGCTGTGGAAGTTCACCGGCGAAAAATGAATTCGCTGGACTGCCGACGGTGCTCCCAGCCAGCCAGCTCCAGCTCCGGAATTTCATCTTCATGCTGCGGATAGCCGAGACAGAAATAACCGATGAAGCGCCAGCCCGAAGGCACATCAAGAATCCTTCCGATGGCGACGGGATCGAGGATCGATACCCATCCCATGCCAACGCCTTCCGCGCGGGCCGCAAGCCAGATAGAGAACATCGCCGTCACCACGGAGTAATCGGCCATTTCGGGCATCGTTCGCCGGCCGAGCCCATGGCCGACGGCCGTTGAGCGGTCGGTGAATACGGCGAGGTGACAGGGCGCTTCGCGCAAGCCGGCCAGCTTCAAGGCGGCATATCGGGTCGACAGATCGCCGCTATAGTCTGCGAGCGCATCAGCGTTGCATGCCCTGAAATTCTCGATCGCCGCCTCGCGACGTCCGGCATCGTCCACGATCACAAAGCGCCACGGCTGGCTGAGGCCAACCGAAGGCGCCAGACAGGCGATGTCGATGAATCTCTCCAGCATGCCCTCCGGCAGCGGTTCGGTGCGAAACCTGCGCACGTCCCGGCGCCAGGTGAACAAATCAAGCAAGCTCGCGCGAAACGTGCCGTCGAAATTCGGTCCAGCCGGTTTGTGGTTCATATTCGCCCTCACTCCCGCTTGCAAACAACCCGGGAGATCGAGCCAGAGTCGATTGCGCGCAACACATAACTTTGGGGTTCAAGCCCATTCAGGGCATTTGCCCTTCGGGTAACATTGTGCCATTTAGCAATCGTCATCGGTGCCCTCCAAGAGGGTGAAACGGGAATGCGGTGCGGGCCAACGGCCCAATTCCGCAGCTGCCCCCGCAACTGTAAGCGGCCATTCTCGATCCAGCTATGCCACTGGACCTGCACAGGTCTGGGAAGGCGGATCGAGAGACGACCGTGAGCCAGGAGACCGGCCGCTGACGGGTAATCAACTCGTTCGACGGTGGGTCGACGGAAGGGGCATCATGGGTTTGCTAAAATATGCTGCCGTCTCGGCAGCGGTTGTTGCGTTGGCTTGTTGTCACAGCGCCGTGCGCGCGCAGTCGAATTCGGATCGACTTCCGGCAGTGGAGGTCAATCCAGACTCCCCGCCTAAACCGGTCCGACAGGTTCGCAAGGATCGGGATAGCCGCAGGCCGGGGCCGGTTCGGCCGGCCACAGACGCCCCTCCTCCATCCAACCCACAACCCGCCGAGGTGGTGGTGACGGCCGACAGGGAGCCGGAGCCGATCAGCCGTACTGGCAGTTCGATCAGCGTGGTCAAGGGCGAGACGCTGGCAACCAGCAATCCTGGCTCGCTGGTCGACGCATTGCGAACCGTGCCCGGCCTCGATATCTCCGAAAGCGGCGGACCGGGTTCGACCGCGAATATCCGGCTGCGCGGCGCCAATACCGGTCAGACATTGGTGATGATCGATGGCATCAGGATCAACGACCCGACCGCCGCGAGCGGCGATTTCGATTTCGCCATGTTTGCGCCAAGCGCCATCGAGCGCATCGAGGTGCTGAAGGGCCCGCAAAGCGCGCTCTACGGCTCGGACGCGATGGGCGGGGTTGTCAACATCATCACCAAGAAGGGCTCTGGTCCGGCGCAATTCAACGTCCGTACCGAGGGCGGAAGCTACGGCACCGCGGTCACGCAGGGATCGATGGTCGGATCACAGGGGCCGTGGTCTTATGCGGTCACGGGTGGAGGCCAGCACAGCAACGGCTTCTCCCGCTTCGGTTATAGGATCCCGCCGCTGGAGGCCAAATTTGGTCCGCTGGAGAACGACGGTTTCGACCGTGTTGGCGGCTCAGCCCGCGTCGGTTACGATGCCGGTGAAGGCGTGCGCCTGGAGACCGGCATGCTCTCCTCATTCACGCGCTCGGCTTACGACCAGTCGACCGGCACGTTTCCCGACACGCCATCCAGCGCGACAAGGCTCCTGCAGCAGGTCTGGGGACGCGCTTCGGTCGATACATTCGGCGGGATACTCACCCACAGCCTCAACGTATTCGATACCCACATCGATCGCTCGTTCAACGATGTGACCTACAAAATCAACAAGCTGCCGCAGAACACCACGTCGATCATTTCAGACTTCGTGGGCGACAGCACCGGCGCGGAGTATCAGGGCAATCTGAAACTTGGGGCGTTCGGTTCGCTGATCGCCGGCACCAGAACACAGCACGAGACCGCGGATACCTACTCGACCAATGTGCTGCCGAAACCCGGCCCAACAATCCCGCTGCTCGGAAAGGCGCAGGACACCAATTCCCTGTTCGCGCTATGGCAGTTGCCGATCGGCGAGCGGCTGAACATTACCCTCGGCGGCCGGGTCGACGATGTGGTTGACGTGGCGCGCTTCGAAACGTGGCGCGCGACGGCGGCTTACACGATCGCCGAGACCGGCACCAAATTCCATGCCAGCGCAGGCACCGGCGCCAAGGCGCCGACGCTGTTTCAGCTCTACGATCCGGCCAACGGATCGCCGGGCCTCAAGCCCGAGGAGAGTTTTGGCTACGACGCGGGAATCGATCAGTCACTGTTCAACGGCCGCGTAGTTGCTTCGGTAACCGGCTTCTCGAACGACTTCAGCAATCTCATCAACTTCGTGTCGTCGACGCCGACGGCCAATCCGTGCCGCGGCATCCAGACCGGCTGTTACGTCAACGTAGCCCGCGCCGAGACAAGCGGCCTGGAGGTGGGGTCGACAATCGATATTCTGCCGGGCCTCGTGAAATTCAGGGCTGCCTACACCTATCTGCACGCGATCGATCTTGCGACCGGCCTGGTGCTGGCACGGCGGCCGAAAAACCTGGCGGACTTCAGGCTCACCGTCACGCCCACGGACAGATGGCTGATCGAGCCTCGTATTCTCACGGTTTCCAAGCGCTTCAGCAGCGCCGGCCAGACCAGCCAGGTCGACGCCTATACCCGCGTCGATCTCTATACCGAGTACAAGATAGACAAGAACTGGAAGGTGTTTGCGCGCGGCGAAAATATCCTGAACGAGCACTATCAGGAGGTTTTCAACTTCGGCACCACCGGTCCGGCAGCCTATGCGGGGTTTAACGCCACATGGTGAGGAAGGATTCCCGCAGACGGCTGATGATCGCGACCGCGGGCCTTGCCGCGCTAGTGGTATGGCTGGCGCTCGGCTCGCTCGGCATCGGACCCGTACGGCTGTCGCCGCTGACCGTGATTGACGCATTGTTCGGCGGCGGAACGGACGCACAGCGGATCATCGTGGGGGAAATCCGGCTTCCGCGCATGATCCTCGGCTTGGCCATCGGCGCGATACTCGGCCTGTCCGGCGCGGCGCTGCAGGGCCTGCTGCGCAATCCGCTGGCGTCGCCTTCCCTGTTCGGCGCGCCGCAATCGGCCGCATTCGGCGCCGTGCTGATGATTGCGCTCGGCTGGGCCGACGTCCGATCCTACGCGCTGCCGGTTGCGGGTATCACGATGGCCTTCGCATCGGTGTTCGTGCTGCTCGGCATCGCCGGACGAAGCGCCGGGCTGCTGTTGCTGATCCTTTCAGGCCTGGCGATTTCCAGTCTCGCGGGAGCCGCGACCGCGCTGGTGATGAACCTGTCATCTAATCCCTTTGCCGCGCTCGAAATCGCGTTCTGGCTGCTCGGCTCGCTGGAGGACCGCAGCTTCCGCCACGTCGTGCTCGCCCTGCCGTTCATCCTCGCAGGCGCCATCGTCCTGATCAGCCAGCGTAACGCCTTTCGTGCGCTGAGCCTTGGCGAGGAGACCGCGCAAAGTCTTGGCGTCGATGTCGGCCGCTTGAGATTGCTGGTGATTGCCGGTGTTGCGCTGGGGGTCGGTGGCGCGGTCGCCGTCAGCGGCACGATCGGCTTCATCGGCCTGGTCGCGCCGCATCTGGTGCGGCCGTTGATCGGCCACGATCCGGCGCGCCTGCTGATCCCGAGTGCGCTGACCGGCGCCGCGCTGCTGCTGGCCGCTGACATCGCGGTGCGGATCATTCCGTCCACATCCGACATCAAGGTGGGCGTGCTCACCTCGATCATCGGCGTGCCGTTCTTCCTCTATCTGATCGTGCGCGAACGCCGGGCGCTCGGTGGAGGCGTCGCATGAGCGGACAACCGATGCTCGCTGCGCAACAACTCGAAGTGAAATTGTCGGGCCGCACCGTCCTGCACGATGTTTCGCTGTCGCTGTCTTCGGGGCACCTCGTCGCATTAGTGGGACCGAACGGCGCCGGAAAAACCACCCTGCTCCGCGCTCTGGCGGGCCTGGTGTCATCGACCGGAACGGTCGAGGTCGCCGGCGATCGTTTGTCGTCGCTGGCGCTGCGGGAACGCGCGAAGCGTTTCGGCTACCTGCCGCAGGGCCATCTGGTGCACTGGCCATTGCCGGCCAAGGACGTCGTCGCGCTGGGACGGTATCCGCATGGCGCTACCGATCCGGCACGGCTGTCGCCGCGTGACGAAGCGGCCGTGTTGCGCGCCATGCAGGCCACCAACGTAGTCGAGTTTGCTGAACGCCCGGTCACGGAATTGTCCGGCGGCGAACGCAGCCGGGTCGCGCTGGCGCGGGTGCTGGCCGTCGAGGCGCCGATCGTGCTCGCGGACGAACCGACCGCCTCGCTCGATCCGCGCTACCAGATCGACGTCATGATCAACCTGCGCGGCGCTGCGGATCGCGGCGTGCTGGTTGTCGTGGTGACGCACGATCTCGGCCTCGCCGCGCGCTTTGCCGATACCGTGCTGGTGCTGTCGGACGGCCGGCTCGTCGCGCAAGGGAAGCCCGCAGAAGCGCTTTCGGAGCAGGTCATGGCCGATGTTTTCCGGATCAGCGCGTACCGCGCCGATTATCGCAACGAGGCCGTGATATTGCCCTGGGCGGGGATCTGACCGATGGCCGGGTTAGTCGCTCAACGCAGCCGCAAGGCGCTCGAGACCGGCGGCGTCGGGCGGCAGGCCAAATCGCAAGAGGTCATCGGCCCAGTCGAAACTTCGGCACCAGATATGCCGTCGCGCCAGCGCGGTGTGCAGCTTCGAAGCGTGAGGATGCCGGGCGAGCCGGAACAATGGCGTGCCTCCGGTAATCGTAAAACCCGCTTTCATCAGGACCTGATCGAGCTGGCGGGCCTGCTGTTCAAGCTTGCCGCGCGCTTGATCCGCCCACGGCTGGTCGCCGAGTGCGCCCCGTCCGATCAACAGCGCCGGCCCGGAACAGGGCCACGGCCCCAATGCGGCGGAGATACGGCCGATCGTATCAGGCGCGGCGATGGCGAATCCCAACCGCAAGCCGGCAAGGCCGTAGAACTTCCCGAACGAGCGCAAGATCACGACGGTCAATTCCGCGCACAATGCGGCCGCGCTGATGGCTGGAGCGACATCGGCGAAGGCTTCATCGACGACAAGCCAGCCGCCACAGGCTTTCAGCCGCGCCGACACCCGCGTCAGCGCGGCGTGATCGGTAATTCGGCCATCGGGATTGTTGGGATTGACGACGACGGCGTGGACTGCACTTTCCGGGCACGCGTCGAGACTCTCAATCGCAATCACGGGATGACCGGCGTTGCGCCAGGCGGCCGCATGTTCGCTATAGGTCGGTCCGACGATCGCGACCGGCCCGGGAGCCGCCAGATAGGGCAGCAACTGGATCAACGCCTGCGTTCCGGAGCCAGCAGCAATGCCGGCACCAGCGGGCACGCCATAGGCTTTCCGCGCGGCATCGAACAACGCCTCCGTTTCGGCGTGCGAAGGCAAACGCTGCCAGGCGCTTTCCGGCAGATGCCGCGGAATTGGCCACGGCCAGGGGTTGATCCCGGTCGACAAATCCAGCCAACTGCCGGGCTCGCCGCCAAAGCGCGCAATTGCCTCAGTGAGGTCACCACCATGTTTCATGGGCGCTTCATGCCATCATCAGCGTCAGAACGCGAGGGGCAGCGGAGCGTTCTTGCCGCGATCGCCATCCTCGCCTCCATTGGCTTGCAAAGCGCATCTCACGCTGCCGAACTGCCGCGGATCGCCTCGATCAATCTATGCACCGATCAGTTGCTGGTGACGCTGGCGGACCCCTCACAAATTCTCGGCCTCAGTCCCTATTCCCGCGATCCCGCCCGATCCTGGGATCCGGCAAAGGCTGCGCAATTCCCAAAACTCTCCGGTGAGGCCGAGGACGTACTGGTTCTGCGGCCGGACGTTATCGTTGCCGGGCGCTTCACCAAGCGCGCGACGCGAGAGTTGCTGAAGGAAAAAGGGCTGCGCGTCGTCGAATTCGATGCCGCCCGCTCGCTGGATGAGGTGAAGAAGCAGATCCGCCAGATGGGTGATCTGGTGCAGCATCCCGACCGCGCCGCCGCCGAAATCCAGCGGATGGATGCGGCGATTGCGCATGCACGTGAAGTCGTGTCGCGCAAACCCTATCGCGTGCTGGCGCTGTCGAGGCGGGGCTGGGTTTCCGGCGGCGACAGCCTGACAAGCTCGCTGCTGGCAACCGCAGGTCTCAGCAATGCCGCGGCCGATCTCGGCTACAAGCTCGGCGGATTTGCTTCACTTGAAGCCATCGTCAGCCTGAGACCTGACTTCCTGCTGGTATCCGACGCCGGCGAATTTGCCGAAGACGAAGGCCGGGCGTTCATGCTGCATCCGGCGCTGGAGCGGCTCTACCCGGCTTCAAAGCGCCTTGTCGTCCCGGAAAAGCTGACGGTCTGCGGTGGCCCGAGGCTCGCGGAGGCCCTCGATCGCCTCGCCTCGGAACTCGAGCGCGTGACACACTGAAATGTTGATCTGGAGCGATACGCTCTTTGTCGTGGTCACAGCGCTGGCGTTGGATGCCTTGATCGGAGATCCCGATTGGCTGTGGCGGCGGCTGCCACATCCGGTGGCCCTGATCGGATCGTTCATCGGGCTGCTCGACCATATGTTCAATCTGGAAACGTGGTCAGCTGCGCAACGCAAGTTCGCCGGTGCCAGCGTGGTTGCCCTGCTCGTCGCCATTTCCGCATTATCCGGACTTTTGATCGACATGGCGTTGCGGCAAATTGCGTTCGGCAATCTGCTGGTTGCATTGGTGGCCTCGACGTTGATTGCGCAGCGGAGCCTTTATCAGCACGTGGCGCGGGTACGTTCGGCATTCACTGACGGCGGGCTCGCCGAGGCCCGCCGCGCCGTTTCCATGATCGTCGGACGCGACCCGGATCAACTCGACGAGCCTGGCGTGTGCCGTGCGGCCATCGAATCGTGCGCAGAGAATTTCTCGGACGGCGTGGTAGCTCCGGTATTCTGGCTGGCGCTGCTCGGCCTGCCGGGCCTGTTCGCCTACAAGGCCATCAATACCGCCGACTCCATGATCGGTCATCGCAGCGCGCGCTACCTGTCCTTTGGCTGGGCGGCCGCACGGCTCGATGATCTGGTCAATCTGATCCCGGCGCGGCTATCGGGGTTGCTGGTTGCGATGGTCGCTCCGATCGCGGGTGGTACGATCGGTACAGCGTTCAGGGTGATGTGGCGCGATGCTGCAAAGCATCGCTCTCCCAATGCCGGCTGGCCGGAAAGCGCAACAGCCGGCGCGCTGGGTCTGGCCCTCGCCGGGCCACGTCGGTACGGCGACCGGATCGTCGGCGATCCGTTTCTTAACGCGGAAGCTCGCAAGGACGCAGTTCCTGCCGATATAGGCCGTTCACTCGATCTTCTGGTCGCTGCGTGCTTGCTCGAGGCGGCGGCCTACGCCGCACTGGCGCTGGTGGTTTGACGGCTGCGCGCAATCTTCAGGATTTGCTCGATATCGAGATGCGCTTCCAGATGATCGGCCAGACTGTCGAGTGCCGTTTCTATGCGCGCCTCGTAAGCCAAGGACGACGCAATGCCGAAATGTTCAAGCCACGCTTTTCGAAAGGCGTCGCCCGTAAACAGGCCGTGGACATAGGTACCCTGCACCCGGCCGTCAGCCGAGCTGGCGCCGTCGGCGCGGCCCTCGATCTCAAGCAGGGGCCGCGCGCAGTCGCGGCCCTCACTGCGGCCAAGATGGATCTCGTAGCCCTTGATGGCCGCACCGGTTGCGCAATGCCTGCCGCTAACGAGCGTGGTGGATTTGTCTGATGTCATGACGGTCTCGATATCGAGCAGGCCCAAGCCGTCGACCGTGCCGGCATGGCCATCGACGCCGTCCGGGTCGGCTATGGTTTGGCCGAGCATCTGATAGCCGCCGCACAGACCGAGCACATGGCCGCCACGGCGTACATGCGCCTTGATGTCGATGTCCCAGCCCTGCGCACGCAGGAAGGCGAGGTCGCCGATGGTGGATTTGCTGCCGGGGAGAATGACGATTTCGGTTTCGGCAGGGATCGGCTCGCCGGGCTTGACGAAGACCAGCCTGACGCCCGGCTCCATCCCCAAAGGATCGAGATCGTCGAAATTGGCGATGCGCGCCAGCACCGGCACCGCAACCACACGTGTCGCGGACGATTGGGCGGAGCGATCGAGATCGACGGCATCCTCCGCCGGAAGCCACGCCGCCTGCGGCAGCCATGGCACGACGCCAAGCGAAGGCCAGCCCGTGACGCGCGTGATCACCGTCAGGCCTTCTCCGAACAATCCGACGTCGCCACGAAACTTGTTGATGATGTAGCCATGGATACGGGCCAATTCATCCGGCTCCAGAACCAGATGCGTGCCGGCGAGGCTCGCGATGACGCCGCCGCGGTCAATGTCCCCAAGCATCACCACGGGTACATCGGCTGCCGCGGCAAATCCCATGTTGGCGATATCGCCGGCACGCAGGTTGATCTCCGCCGGGCTGCCAGCGCCCTCGACCAGGACGATATCGGCATCTCGCGCGAGACGGGCGAAACTCTCCAACACGGCAGGCAGCAGGGCCGCCTTCTTTTCCAGATAGTTTTTTGCGCGCAGCGTGCCCCAGCGCTTGCCCTGCACGATGATCTGCGCGCCGGTATCGGTCTCCGGCTTCAGCAGTACCGGGTTCATGTGCACGCTCGGCGGCAGTCTCGCCGCCCGCGCCTGTACCGCCTGGGCGCGGCCGATCTCGCCGCCCTCGACCGCGACGGCGGCGTTGTTCGACATGTTCTGCGGCTTGAAGGGCGCCACCTTCAGACCGCGCCGCACCAGCGCACGGGCGAGCCCCGCGACAATCGTCGACTTGCCGGCGTTGGAGCCGGTGGCCTGGATCATCAGCGCGGGCGTCGGCCGCGTCATCAGAATTCGATGCCCTTCTGGCCTTTCACGCCGGCACGGAACGGATGCTTCACCAGCGTCATTTCGGTGACGAGATCGGCCATCTCGATCAGTTCCGGCTTGGCATTGCGGCCCGTGATGACGACGTGCTTGTCGGCGGGCTTTTCCTCGCGCAGGAAAGTCAGGACGTCGTTGAGGTCGAGGTAGTCGTAGCGCAGCACGATGTTGAGCTCGTCGAGCAGCACCATGCGGTGGCGGTCGTCACGGATGAGTTCCTTGGCACGCTCCCAGCCCTTGGTGGCAGCGGCGATATCGCGCGCGCGATCCTGGGTCTCCCAGGTGAAGCCTTCGCCCATGATGTGCAGGGTCACCAGTTCAGGGAATTTCGCCAGCACCTTCGCTTCGCCGGTATCCCATGCCGGCGACTTCGTGAACTGCACGACCGCAACGGGATAACCATGGCCGATGTGGCGAAACACCATGCCGAGCGCGGCTGATGTCTTGCCTTTCCCGGTGCCGGTGTTGACGATCAGGAGGCCCTTTTCGCCGGTCTTGGTCGCCATGATCTTGTCGCGCGCCGCCTTGTGCTTGCGCGCTTTCTCGCGGTGCCGTTCATTCTCGGCTTCATCTGTTTCAGTCGGGCTCACAGTCATGCGATTTCCTTCGCGGTCGGCAAGAGTTCGGCGATCAGGTCAGCGGCGCGATTGGAGCGCGGCGTCCATAGCCCGCGCCGGATCGCCTCGGCAAACCGCTCGGCGGTTTCGCGCAGCGCCGCCGGGTTGGCGGTCTGCATGAAATCCCGTACGCGCTCGTCTTCCAGATAGGAAGCGAACAGTTGATCGAAATGATGGTTCGAGACGGCGTCGGTCGAAGCGGCGAAGCCGAATAGATAATCCACAGTTGCCGCGATCTCGAAGGCGCCTTTGTAACCATGGCGCATCACGCCGGCGATCCATTTCGGATTCGCAGCCCGGCCGCGCACCACACGCGAGATCTCATGGCCGAGTGGCCGCGCCAGCGGCGCTTCCGGCCGCGAGGTGTCGATATGGGCAATGCGCGGTGCCCGCCCTCGCAAGCTCTGCACGGTCGCCGCAAGACCGCCGATGAACTGGTAGTAGTCGTCGGAATCCAGGATGTCGTGCTCGCGGTTGTCCTGGGCCTGCGCGACCACGTCGACGCCTTTGAGACGCTCGGCAAAATCGTCCCGCGCGCCCTCGCCTTCGGTGCCGCTGCCGTAGGCGAAGCCGCCCCAATCGAGATAGACGTCGGCAAGGTCGCCACGATTGCTCCAGCCACCCTCGTCCATCAGCGCCTGCAGTCCCGCGCCATAGGCGCCCGGCTTCGAGCCGAACACCCGGTACGCGGCGCGGCGTTGCGCGGCCTCGGCATTCATCCCACGAGCCTCGAGCGCCTTCCGCCTGAGCCGAACGTTGGCCGCGATCGGATTGGCTTCATCCGGTTCATCGAGCAAGGCGATGGCGTTGACGGCGCTTCCGATGATGTCCATCTGGGTCGGAAAGGCGTCTCGGAACAGCCCGGACACGCGAAAGGTGACGTCCACCCGCGGACGCTTCAATTCACTCAGCGGCGTAATTGCAAAGCCTGTAACCCGGCCCGACGTCTCCTCCCATAACGGGCGCGCGCCGATCAGGGCCAGCGCCTGTGCGACGTCATCACCGCCCGTTCGCATGTTGGCGGTGCCCCAGGCTGACAGCGCGATCGCGCGCGGCCATTCACCGGCTTCCTGCCAATAGGCTTCGACCAGTCGCTCCGCCGCCAGTTGCCCGATCCGCCACGCCGACGGCGTCGGCACGGCCCGCACGTCGACGGCGAAGAAATTGCGGCCCGTGGGCAGCACATCCGGCCGTCCGCGGGTCGGCGCACCGGATGGACCGGGCCGAACGAAACGACCATCCAGCCCGCGAAGAAAAGCGCTGATCTCGCCCGCCCCGCAGGCGTTAATCACGGGGCGGAGCTTGGCATCGATCCAGTCCAGTACCTCTCGCGTCCGGCTCCAGGCGCCGTCGCAGGGCTGCAAGCCCGCCACCAGTTGAAGCGCCAGCCATTCGATCCGCTCGACCGTATCGCCTGCCGTGCGCCATGCAGCGGTGCTCCCTCTGGCAAGGATTGCAGGACGCGGTCCTTCGAAATCGGCGGCGAGATCACGGTTCAACGGATCGAATTCGCCAAGGCCGAGATCGAGCGCAAGCGCGCGGTGCAGCGACGCATCCCGCGCCTTCAGATCCGAGCGAGGCAGCCGCGCGATCGAGACCATGAGGTCGTTGCGTTGAGCATCGTCAGGCACACGGCCGAACACATGCAGGCCATCGCGGATCTGCATTTCCTTGAGGTCGCACAGATGGGCGTCGAGCGCGCGCAAGGCCTCGTTGGTCGGCGTGTCCCGCGTCACGTTGACATCAGTATCGAGCCGCTGCGCCCGCGCCAGGGACAGGATGTCCTCGGCAAGCACGGTGGCGCGCTTGGGATCGAGATCGGCCGCCAGCGCATATTCGTCGACCAGCGTCTCCAGCCGCGCGAGGTCGTCGTGCAATTCGGCGCGGGTCATCGGCGGCGTCAGATGATCGATGATGACCGCACTGGCGCGGCGCTTGGCCTGGATGCCCTCGCCGGGATCGTTGACGATGAAAGGATACAAATGCGGGACCGGCCCCAGCACCGCATCCGGAAGACAATCCGTGGATAGCCCCGTGCTCTTGCCAGGCAGCCATTCGAGATTGCCGTGCTTGCCCAGATGCACGATCGCATGCAGCTCGAATTCGCGCCGGAGCCACAGATAGAACGCGAGATAGTGATGCGGCGGCACCAGATCGGGATCGTGATAGGTGCTCTTGGGGTCGATGTTGTAACCACGCGCCGGCTGCACGCCGACAACGATATTGCCGAAGCGATGCAGGCCGAGGCGGAATTCGCCGGCGACGACATGCGGATCCTGCTCGGGGTTTCCCCATCGGGAATTCACGGCGTGCTGCACATTGTCAGGCAAAGCTGAGAACGCGGTCCTGTAATTGGCAAGCGGCCACGCCACGCCACCGGCGCGGAAAGCACGTCCGCCGAGCGCATTGGTTGGCCCTTGCTGCAGAAGGAACATCATCGCCGCCACGTCATCAGGCGCTTCGCTGACGCCATAGCCCGCGCTGCGCATAGCGCCCAGTACATCGATCAAGCTCTGCGGCGTATCGAGGCCGACGCCGTTGGCGAGCCGTCCGTCGCGGTTGGGATAATTCGCGAGCACAATGCCGATGCGGCGCGCAGGCGGTTCGGCCCGCCGCAATCGGACCCAGGCCAGCGCGAGATCGGCCGTCGCCTCGACCCGGTCGGCCACGGGCTCGAACGTCGTCGGCGCGAATCCGGCCAGGCTCTCACCACGCTCCTTGAACGCGATGGCATCGGCAAAGATGCGGCCGTCGACTTCCGGCAGCACGACATGCATGGCGAGATCGCGCGGATTGAGCCCACGCGAGGAGCTTTCCCAGCTGGCGCGGGATATGCCGGCCTGCGCCACCTGCAGGATCGGGCAATCGGATATCGAGAGAATGCCTGCATCGTCATTGGCGGTGGCCGTGGCAAACGCGGTGGCGTTGACAATGATATCCGGCGGATACGCCGACACCGCGGCGCGCAGGAACGCCGCCGATCGCTCATCCTTCAGGCTTGTGACGAACAGGCACACGGCATTGAGGCCGCGCGCCAGAAGCGCCGTCCGCAGCGCATCGATTCCGGCGGTATCGCCTCCGGCGACCAGCGCACGGTAGAAGATGACGATGACATTGGGTCGCTCATCATTGGCCGGTTCGCCGCGCCAGAAGCCGGCCGACGGCATCGGCCTTGCGCGCGGCGGCGCCTCGCCATGTCCGATCAGATGCGCGGCGAAACGCAGCGCGAGTTCTGCATTCTCGACACCACCCTCGCTGCAGTAGCGCCAGAGCGCCTGGGTTTCCTCGCTCCCGAGCGTGCCGCGCGCTGCAAGGCCGGCATTCCAGTCCATCTCGCCGGGAATGCAGGCGAACAGCGTCCCACGGCGCAGCGCATCGGCACGCAGGCTTTCGACACCGTGCGGCCAATAGCTTTCGCCGCCGAGCATCCGCAGCACCACGATCCTGGCTTGGCACAGCGTCCGCTCGAC
>Ga0268266_10001734_pt1 | contig 24955 bp, 13 predicted proteins | sample KBSS13metaG_FD_190356 | JGI IMG/M metagenome (GOLD analysis project Ga0268266, IMG submission 190356) | Switchgrass rhizosphere microbial communities from Kellogg Biological Station, Michigan, USA - KBS S1-3 metaG (SPAdes) (version 2) | ecosystem: Host-associated > Plants > Roots > Rhizosphere... | reverse complement strand
AACAACTCCGCGTTCGGCCAGATTAACAATCAGGCAAACAACATGCGGATGATTCAGTTCACGCTGCGGTTCGCATTTTAGGTCGGGCAGGACAGGCAGGACGGGCGGGATAGGCAGGAGGGCAAACCCCTCGTGTCCGTCCTGCTCTCCTGCGCTCCTGTTTTCCGACCATCCTCGCTCTCCTTCCCTTCCAGCCGGTCCTGCCTCTCCTGCCATTCCAGCCCGCTCGCGGCCGCGCGACGTGTGAAAATTCCGTCGCGATTGCGTAAATAAAGTGCTACAACGTCCGCGTAGCCGACCCTACTTTGTAGCCAATCGATGGAGGGTGAAAGATGCGGACGCTCTCGACGGCGCTCTGTTCCCTGCTCGCGGCGACCCTGCTCTCGGCCTACTCCCCACATCTGAACGCGCAGTCTTCGCAAGGCGGCCTTCGTGGCGTCGTCAAGGACGCGCAGGGCGTGATTCCGGGCGTCACGGTGACGATGATCAACGACGCGAACGGGGTGGCACGCGACACGGTCACCAACGGAGTCGGCGAGTACTCGTTTCCCGCGATCGAGCCGGGAACCTACACCGTGAAAGCGACGGTACAGGGATACAAGACGTTCGAGCGCAAGGCGGTCCCGGTCAGCGTGCAGCAGTTCGTCGGCCTCGACATCACACTGGAGATCGGCGCCCTCGAAGAAACGATCACCGTCACGGGCGAATCGCCGCTGATCGAAACCACCAACGCATCGACGGGTGACGTACTCGACACGAGGGCGCTCGAATCGATCCCGAGTCCCGGGCGCAGCGTCTTCCTCATGGCGAACCTTACGCCGACGGTGCAGACCAGCGGCAATGCGCACTGGAACCGCATGCAGGATCAGGTCGGCAACTCGGCGATGTCGATGGGCGGCGGCGCCGTCCGCGCGAACAACTATCTGGTTGACGGCTTCCCCGTCACCGATCTCCAGAATCGCGCGTCGACGAACCCCACGATCGAAGCGGTGCAGGACGTGAAAGTGCAGGTGCACACCTACGACGCGGAAATGGGACGCACCGGCGGCGGCGTGATGAACATGGCGGCGAAGTCGGGCGCGAACGACTTTCACGGATCGGGCTACACGGTGTTCCGCCCCGAGTCGCTGGTGTCCCAACTGCTGATCCCCAAGCTACAGGGACAGGCGAATGTCCCTGAGTACTGGCGCAACGGCGGCGGCGGCGTCGGCGGACCGATCTTCAAGAACAAGACGTTCTTCTGGTTCGCTGGAGAAAAATACACCGACAACCAGCCGCAGCAAACGACGGTGCTGGTACCGACGGCAGCAGAGCTGACCGGCAACTTCCAGGGCGTCACGCGGAACGGTGTGCAGGTGGTCATCAAGGATCCGCTCACCGGCGTGGCGTTCCCCAACAACCAGATTCCGGCGAACCGCCTCAATCCTGTCGGGCTCAAGCTGGCAAACTACCTTCCGCCGGCGGACACGCAGATCGACAACGGCAACACCAACTTCGGCATGACCGATCTGCTGCCGAACAAGGCGAACCAGTTCACGACAAAAGTCGACCACCACTTCAACAGCGCGGTGGCGCTGAGCGGATTCTTCCTGCGCCAGGAAACGCACGAGGCGAGCACGAATTTCAATCCCGTGAACGACTTCGTCGGCGCGAGCTATCAGCTCGATCGCATCATCAAGACGTTCGTCGTCAACAACACGTACATCCTGAACTCGTCGACCGTGCTGACGGTGCGCGGCGGCTACAACAAGTTCGACGACAACTACAACCTGAACGATCGGAACGGCAACCCGCTGAGCTTCAACGTCTCGGAGCTCGGATGGCCGACGTCCCTCACCAGCCAGATGTCCGACACGCAGCGGTTTCCATCGATGACGATCACCGGATACAAGGGATCGGGCTGGACCAACCGTCAGGCGAACGGCTACTACCAGTACGGCGCGAACGGCACGTTGAGCAAGCTCACCGGCGCGCACAACGTGAAGATGGGCGGTGACTATCGCGTCATCGGCGCGCAGTCGCTCAACTACGGCGCTTCGACCGGATCGTTCACGTTCAGCGGCGGCTTCAGCGGCAACGCGCTCGCGGACCTGCTGCTCGGGTACCCGCAGGCATCGAGCACCGGCATTCCACTCAACGCGCAGCTCGATGGCTTCGTCCGCTACTACAGCGGCTACGCGCAGGACGACTGGCGCGTGAACAGCCGCCTGACCGTGAACTACGGCATCCGGCTCGAGCACGAGACCGGCATGATGGAAAAGAACAACCAGCAGACGGTGAACTTCGATCAGACCGCGATCAACCCGCTCAACAGCCAGGTCAAGCTGATCGATCCGGTCACCGGCGCGCAGCGGCAGATCCTCGGCGGCCTCGTGTTCGCCGGCGTGAATGGCGCCCCGACGGTTCAAGGCAATCAGCCGGCGATCAAACCCGCGCCGCGCGCGGGCATGGTGTTCAGCTTCAACGACAAGACCGTGCTGCGTGGAGGATGGGGACTCTACTTCTCTCCGTGGAACTATCCCGCCGCCGGGACGACCGGCTGGGGCCAGATCGGCTACTCGGCGACGACGCTCGTGCCGCAGTCGACGAGCAGTGTGCCGACGGTTTCGATGAGCAACCCGTTCCCGAACGGCCTCGTGCAGCCGAGCGGCAGCGCGAGCGGGCTGCTGACCGGCGTCGGCGGCGACGTCTACTTCGTCGATCCGAACAAGGGCGCACCGCGGGTCCAGCAGTACTCGTTCGACCTGCAGCGCGAGATGCCCGGCGGCGTCACCGTCTCCCTCGGGTACACGGGACTGACCGGCAGCAACCTGAGCTGGGGCGGATCGGGCAACGCGCTGATCAACATCAATCAGCTCGATCCGAAATATCAGACGCTCGTCGCCGACACGACGAGGACCGCGCCGAATCCGTTCTTCGGCATCGCAGCCGCGGGCCCGTACGCGACGCAAGCCAATCTCTCGATTGGCCAGCTGCTGCGTCCATTCCCGGAATTCGCCAACGTCTACATGCAGCAATCAACGGGTGCGCACTCGCAATACAACGCGGGCATTTTCCAGATCCGCAAACGCATCACCGGTCTGTGGGGCGGAAGCTTCAGCTACACGCTCAGCCGCTTGAACGACAACCAGTTCGGCGAGAGCAACTACTATTCGAACGCTCCCGGCCTGCAGAACAACTACACCGTGATTCCAGGCTCGCAGTACTACAACCCGGATCAGGAGTACGGCCGCAGCCTGCTCGATTCGCCGCACAAGATCGTGATGGCGCCAACGCTCCTGCTGCCATTCGGCGAGGGCCACAAACTCGCCAGCAGCGGCATCGCCAATGTGTTGCTCGGAGGCTGGTCCGTGACGCCGGTCGTGACGCTCCAGGCAGGTTTCCCGATCGGCATCAGCCAGAATCAACCCACACAGTCGTTCCTCTACGGCAACGGCATTCGGCCGAACATCGTCCCCGGGCAGGACTTCCTGGTGTCCGGTGATATCACCGATCGCATCACGGCCAACACGAACGACAACCTGTATCTGAACAAGGCGGCATTCTCGACCGCGCCAAGCAACACGTTCGGCAACGCCCCACGCATTCTCCCGGGCGTCATGTCGCCCTGGCGCAACAACGTGGACCTCGGCGTCGGCAAGAACATCCGGACCGGCGGCGGCACATCGGCATCGATCCGTCTCGAAGTGCTGAACATGTTCAACATCGTGCAGTGGGCAGGACTCGGCACGGCCGGCTCGTCGTTCGGCAACTCGGCGTTCGGTCAGATCACGACGCAGGCCAACAACATGCGGATGGTGCAGTTCACGCTCAGGTTCCAGTTCTGACGCGACGTTCGGAAGAAACCGCGGAGACCGCAAAGCCCGCAGAGAAGAGTTTTCTCTCGTAGGCGGGATGGGCAGGAGGGGCGGGACAGGCAGGATGGGAAAACTTCTGCCTTCCTGTCCATCCCGCCCGTCCAGCCTGTCCTGCCCATCCTGCCCTTCGTCCTGCTATCATCGCCTCATGAAGAAGCTCTCATTTCTCTTAGCCATCTCTCTCGCCTTCGCCCAGGGCGCCGCCTATGCCGCCGAACAAACCTGGAGCGGCAAGATCAGCGACAGCGCCTGCGGCGCGAAACATGAGGAAGCGGCCGAGGGTCAGGGCGTGATGGCCGATCGCGAATGCACGCAGGCGTGCGTCCGCGGCGGCTCGAAGTACGTGCTGGTCGTCGACGGCAAGGTGGTGCAGATCGCCAATCAGGACAACAAGGATCTGGCAACTCACGCCGGTCACGCGGTGAAGATCACCGGCGAGCTGAAAGGCAACGCGATCGTCGTCTCGAAGATCGAGATGTAAGTTTAGAGTTCTCTGGATTTGAGATTCGGTGCGAGCACGGCGAAGAACAGCCAGTACAACCCCGCCGCCACAACCAGCAGCATCGTCCACCGCAATGCGCCGGCGAGAAACGCCGCGTCGATCGCCGGCCATTCGAAGGTGAACTTCCGGAGCAGCTCCCACCGCTCGTCCATCCAGTGCCACGCCGTGTGGCCGGCCAGCGCGGACACCACGACGATGCCCGTTCGCTCCCCGATCAGATAGCCGAACACCAGCGCCACCGCCGGAATCAGCAGCGCGAGTACCAGCACAAGCGCCAGCTCGACGCCGATGTTAAACGACACCATAGCCGTGAGCGGATGCGAACCGGCCAGCTGCAACGCGGGCCGCAGCGCCAGCGACAAGGCGAACCCGTGCGCCAGGCCGAAGGCAAACGTCGCGATCCAGCGTCGCTTCAGGCCGCCTTCGCTCGCAATCGCCTCCGCGAGCTTCGGCGGGCCAGGCGCCTGCCGGGCCGAAGCGGTCGAATCGCTCCAGCCGCGAAGGCCGGCTCTTTGCGGACTCTGCGGTTTCTTCTGACTCGTGATCAGAATGTTCTCCAGCGCCATGTAAACGACCGAGGCCGCGATGAGCGTGTCGACGAGCGGCGGAAACCAGAGCGCGTCGGACGCGAGGCTGGATGCCGACGCGAGCAGCGTAATCGAGTGCGCGACGACGAAGGCGCCGACAACGGCCGCGATCGGCCCGATGCGCCGGAACGGAATCACCAGCACAGTCAGGAAGAGCAGGTACTCGGGACCGTCGAGCAGCCGGCCGAATCCGAGCCTGACGAAACGGGCAGCTGTCTCGCGCCAGAGCGGATCCATCTGCACGACGCCGGGATCGCCGAGGAATTCGAAGGCGCGCACGCCGCCGGCCGGCGGCAGGTAGCGCAGCACCGTCAGCGTGCGGATGCCCAGCCGCGCGAGCCGCGGCTGCACCGAGAAGCGAGACTGGTCCGAGCGGATCGGATACTCGAACAGCACGTCGAGCAGGCCCTGGCTCCAGAAAAATTCGGTCTGCTCCGGCAGGCCGGGGCCCGTCAGGTGGGCGATCGCTTCATCGTAGGAGGCGAACGATTTGTCGGACTGCAGGGCGGCGCGCACCGAGACGACCTGCGGCGCGGCCAACGCTTCCCCGTTCTCGTAGACGTCGAAGTAGTCCGAAATCCAGAGCGTCGCGGCGTCCCGCAGCGTGGAATCGGCGCGCGACAGGTCGAGCAGGTCGGCGTTCGTGGCATCGCGCGGCTTGGGATAGTCCATGTCGCGCATCGACTGCAGCGGGACACGAACCGCCACGCGCAGCCGTTGTCCTTCCGGCTTGACCAGCGCCTGAACCGTTACGTCATTGGGGATATCGTGAGCGGCTGGGACAGCGACCCAGACGGCTGCCAGGAGCGCGGCGAGCAGAAACGCCTGAATCAGGGCTGAGGGCTTTGGGCTGAGGGCTGACGCGAGGTTTCGGATCGATCGGCCCTGAGCCCCTGGCCCTGAGCCATTGGCCGTCAGCCCTGAGCCATGGACCGAGTTTTTTTCCACCCGTGGGTAGTATACTTTCGCGTCTCTGATGGAGGACTTGTATGAAGCGTAACGTCGCGATAGGAACCGGCTTGCTGGCGCTGCTCGTTGCGCTCGGTCTCACGCAGGGTGTGCTGCAGCGCGCGGCGTCGGCCCAGGCCAAGGGGACGGTGCAGGCGCCGCGGTTCGAAGTCGACCCGATGTGGCCCAAGCCGCTGCCGAATCACTGGGTGTACGGCAACGTGATCGGAGTCGGCGTCGACACCAAGGATCACATCTACATCATCCACCGCGGTGCCGGTTCGCTCGAGCCGAAGGAAATCTACGCCGCGGCCAATCCGCCGCAATCGGAATGCTGCGTCCCGGCCCCGCCCGTCGTCGAATTCGACGCGGAAGGCAACTTCATTCGCGCCTGGGGAGGTCCCGGACAGGGTTTCGAATGGCCGGAGTCGAATCACGGGATCACGCCGGACTCGAAGGGCAACCTGTTCATCGGCGGCAACGGCGGCCAGGACGGCCACATCCTGAAGTTCACGCAGGATGGCAAGTTCGTGAAGCAGTTCGGCTTCGCCTACGCGAGTGCCGGCAGCAACGACATGTTCGCGTTCAACAAGGTCGCGAAGGTGTCGCTCGACGAGAAGGCGAACGAGGCCTACGTGGCTGACGGCTACGGCAACCACCGCGTCGCCGTGATCGACATGGACACGGGCAAGATCAAGCGGTACTGGGGCGCCTACGGCAACAAGCCGGACGACACGCCGCTCGGCAACTACAATCCCGAGGCGCCGCTCGCGCAGCAGTTCCGCAACCCGGTGCACTGCGCCGAACCGTCAAACGACGGCTTCGTCTACGTCTGCGACCGGCCGAACGACCGCATCCAGGTCTTCACGAAGGACGGCAAGTTCGTGAAGGAAACGCAGGTCCTGAAGACGACCCGCGGCGACGGATCGGTCTGGGACATCGCGTTCTCGAAGGACGCGGCGCAGAAGTACTTCTACCTGGCCGACGGCGCCAACGAAAAGATTCACGTGTTCGATCGCGCGTCGCTCACCGAGATCACGAGCTTCGGTGATGGCGGCCGCCAGCCCGGGCAGTTCTACGCCGTGCACAGCATTGCCACCGACTCGAAGGGCAACGTCTACACGACCGAGACGTACCGCGGACAGCGTTTGCAAAAGTTTGTGTACAAGGGTCTCGCACCGGTGACCAAGCCCAATCAGGGCACCGTCTGGCCGACCAAGACGACCCACTAGAACTTCGTCAGGGCTAAGGGCTAAGGGCTCAGGGCTTCAAAGGCGCTGAGCCCATTTTATTGTCTGCAGCTCTCGCCCCTTACGTTTCTCCCAGCCCTCAGCTCTCAGCCCTAAGCCCTCGCGTAAGCCCTCAGCCCTCAGCCCTGCGCGTTATATACTCCCCCCGTCCGACAATCTTGTCGGCCTCGACAGTTGTCGCATCGCATCAGAGGGGAAGTCGCATGAAGCGTGCTGTTTGTGTTGGTGGGAGCCTGCTCGCGCTCCTGGCCGCGGCGGGCCTTGGTTCCTCCGCGCTCGTGACGGTCTCGGCGCAGGCAAAAGCAACCGCGCCGGAGATGAAGGTCGAGCCGCTGTGGCCGAAACCGTTCCCGCAGAAAAAGGCCTGGATTCTCGCCGCGGTGACGGGCGTGACCGTTGACGCACAGGATCACATCTGGGTCGTGCACCGCGGCGTCGACTCGCTTCAGACCAACGAAAAGGGACCGACGCTCGAGCCCTGGGGCAGTTCGTGCTGCTTCGCTGCGCCGCAGATTCTCGAGTTCGACGCCGCCGGCACGCTGGTCGCGAACTGGGATCCCAAGACCGGCACCGGCTACGACTGGCCGCACGATCCGTCGGGCATCGCCGTCGACAAGGCCGGCAACGTGTACGTCGGCAGCGGCCTCTGGCCCACGTCGCTGGCGCCCGCGCGCGGCCGTGGACCGGCACCCGCGGCCGCTGGTGCCCCGGCCCGCGGCGGCGCTCCCGCGGCAGGCGGACGCGGCGCGGCTCCGGCGGCGCCGGCGCCAGCCACGGCGGTGCTGAAGTTCGACAAGACCGGCAAGTACGTGTCGAGCATCACCGGTCTCGATCGGCCGTTCGGCGTCGCGGTTGACGATGCGACGAACGAACTGTACGTGGCCGACGACGGCCACGGGCGGATCGCGGTGTTCGACACCGGCTCCGGCTCGCTGAAGCGCGAGTTCAAGAGCAACGGCGACGCGTTCAAGACGATCACCTGCGTCAAGCTGTCGAAGGACGGCATGGTCTACGTCTGCGATCGTCAGAACAACCGGATCCAGGTGTTCAAGAAGGACGGCACGTTCGTGAAGGAAGCCTACGTCGCAAAGGACACGAAGGGCGACGGATCGGTGTGGGACGTCGCGTTTTCGCCGGATCAGAAAGTGTTGTTCGTCGCGGACGGCCACAACAAGACGATCTGGATGCTGGATCGCGCGTCGCTCGAGCAGATCGGTCGCTTCGGCGACGGTGGGCGTTACCCCGGCCTGTTCTACGGTGTCGGCAGCGTCGCGGTCGATTCGAAGGGCAACGTCTACACGGGCGAAACCTACGACGGCAAGCGCGTCCAGAAGTTCGTGAAGAAATAACAACCACGAAACACACGAAACGCACGAAAACGGATCGCTTTTCTTTTTCGTGCTTTCGAGGGTTTCGTAGCTTTCGTGGGAACGGTTGACGGAAAGGTCGATATGAAAAGAAATCTGCTGATCGGTTCAACGCTCGCCGCTCTCCTGCTCGCGCTCGGGCTCGGCCAGGGCATTCTCGAGAAGAAGGCTGACGCGCAGGCCAAGGGCGACAAGGTCATGGTGCCGCGCTTCGAAGTGGATCCGACGTTCCCGAAGCCCCTGCCCAATCACTGGTACCAGGGAATGTCGATCGGCGTCGGCGTCGACGCCAACGATCACGTCTGGATCGTCCATCGCCCCGACACGGTGAACGCGCTCGAAGCGGCCGAGGGCGAGAAGACCGGTATGTGCTGCCAGAAGGCGCCGCCGATTCTCGAGTTCGGCCAGGACGGCACCCTGCTCCGCCACTGGGGCGGCCAGGACGGCGAGGGCTATCAGTGGCCCAGCTCGAACCACGGCATCACCATCGACCACAAGGGCAACGTGTGGATCGGCGGCAACGGCCAGGGCGACGGGATGGTGCTGAAGTTCACCCAGGACGGCAAGTTCCTGATGATGGTCGGCAAGAAGGGCGTGCCGATCGACAGCAACAGCCAGGAACATTTCGGAATGGTCGCCAAGATCTCCATCGACAAGAAGGAGAACGAGGCCTACATCTCCGACGGCTACGGCAACAAGCGCGTGGTCGTGCTCGACGCCGACACCGGCAAGTTCAAGCGCTACTGGGGTGCCTACGGCAACAAACCGGATGACACCAACCTCGGGCGCTACAATCCGGATGCGCCGGTCGCGCAGCAGTTCCGGACGCCGGTGCACTGCGCCGAAATGTCGGTGGACCGCTTCGTCTACGTCTGCGATCGTGTGAACGATCGCATCCAGGTGTTCACCCCCGATGGCAAATTCGTCAAGGAGGCGTGGGTCAGCAAGCGCACACTCGGCGACGGCTCGACCTGGGACATCGCGTTCTCCAACGATCCGCAGCAGAAGTTCATCTATCTCGCCGACGGCAAGGACGAGAAGGTGTGGATCCTCGATCGGCAGTCGCTCGAGATCCTCACGAGCTTCGGCGACGGCGGAAAGATGCCCGGCCAGTTCTACGCCGTGCACAGCATCGCGACCGACTCGAAGGGCAACATCTACACGACCGAAACCTACGACGGCCGCCGCCTGCAGCGCTTCCTCTACAAGGGCATGCAGAGCGTGACGAAGGGCGAAGATCAGGGGACGGTGTGGCCGACGAAGTCGACGAAATAGTCGGGTAGGTCACGCAGGTCAGGTGGGTCTTGTAGGTCAGGTTGGTCAGATGGGTAGGGCGCGACGCTCTTCCCTACCCGACTTACCCGACCTACCCGACCTACCCGACCTACCAGGCATCTCGCGACGAGGTTTCCTCTCGGGCGCGCTTCTTCTTCCAACGTTTTTCCAACAGACACCGAGCGCGCGATTCATCTCGACCGTGCCGCTCGGCAACCCCGGCGGCGCTGCTCCGCCTCCTTTCGGCCGTCTCCTCGGCGACGGCCTCGACGCACGGCTCTTCACCGATCTCTCGACGCTCGGCCAACCCGAATCCTCGACGCTCACCGCGACGGAGAAGTTCTTCGTCCGCACCGCCGCCCCCTCCAACCTTCCGCCCACCGACGGCTGGAAACTTCGGATCGGCGGCCGCGTTTCTTCTTCCGCCGACCTTCACCTGCGCGATCTCGAATCGCTGGTGTCACCCTCCCGCCGTGTCCTGATCGAGTGTTCAGGCAACGCCGACCAGACCAACTACGGGTTGATGAGCACTGCCGACTGGGAAGGCATTCCGGTTCCTGAGGTTCTCGATCGCATCCGTCCGGCCGCCGCATCGCGCGTGCTGATCTCGGGAGTGGACGACGACACGAGGACATGGCGGACGTCGGTGGCGGGAGCCAGCTGGACCTTCACGCGCGACGAGCTGGCGCAGGCGATCCTTGCCGTCCGCATGAACGGCGCGTTGCTCACGCGCGATCACGGCTTTCCGGTTCGCCTCATCGTGCCGGGCTGGTACGGCTGCAGCTGCATCAAGTGGGTCGATCGCATCGAGATCGTTGCCGACGATGCGCCGGCAACGACGCAGATGAGGGAGTTCGCGGCGCGGACCCATCAACCGACCGCATCGATGAGAGACGGGAATCCGGCGCCGGCTGCCGACTTCATCCCGGCGACGATCGACACCGCCGCGATGCCGGTGCGCGTCGAGAAGTGGTTCGCCGGCGGCCGCCTCGAGTACCGCATCACCGGCATCATCTGGGGCGGATCGACGCCGACCAACGCGCTGTCGATCCGCTTCAAGGCGAACGAACCCTGGGTGCGGATCGACCGCTGTCCGATGCCCGCTTCGACGCTGACGTGGAGCCTGTGGTCGCACACCTGGCGCCCCGCCGCGCCGGGCCGCTACCAGATCGTGCTGCGCGTGGACGACCCGAAGATCCGCACGCGCCGGCTCGACATCTTTTTCTACGTCAGGGAAATTCAGATTGACGAGGTCTAGGAAAGTTAGAAGGGAGAAGTTAGAAGTGAAAAGTCAAAGTTGAAGTTCCGGACTTTCACTTCTAACTTCTAACTTCTCCCTTCTAACTTTAAGGTCACTGAGCAAGAGCCCGCGCTTCGTTCATTTCCGGTCGGTCCTTGTCTGCGAGGTGCCAGGCAGCGAGAAAGTCCTTCGCCGCTTTCGTCGCCTCAGCGCTCAAACCGGCGGCGGTTGCCGCCCGTGCCAGGCCGAGCAGCGACTGGGCGCGGCCCGGCGTCCGGGCGAGCGCGGTCTTGAACTGGACCACGGCCGCTTTGGCGTCGCCGGTCCCGAGCAGGATCTCGGCGTACAGCTCGCCGGCCGGCTTGATCGGATACGGACGCGCGATCGGCCTCGGTCGCTTCGCCTCCAGCTGGGTAGCGCGCGCGAGTGCGGCCAGCGAGCCGGCGCGATCGTTGCGGGCAAGCTTGATCAGCCCGTCGATCTCCGCCGCCATGATCGCCGCGACCTCGCGGGCGTCCTGGTCCGGGATCGTCTTCGCCGCGTTGAGCAGCTGCTCGAGCGCCGCGTCGGCGCGCCCACGATCGCCGAGCGGCACGCTCGCCATGCCGAGCGCGAACAGCTCGTCGATGTTGTCGAAGCTCCCCTGCCCTTTCATCGGCGCCCAGTCGCCGCTTTCGACCACGAGCCGCGCTTTCATCGATGCGAGCTCGCTCTTCAACGACGTCTCGCCGTAGCCTTTTCCAATCTCGCTCTCAACATGGTTCGCATGGTTCGCGGGGTGCTCGGGGTTCTCTGCTCCTCGAGCACCTCGAGCACCCTGAGCACCTTGCGAACCCCGAGAACCTTGAGCAAGGGCCATTTCCACCGTCCTCATCGTCTCCCTTGCTTTCGCAAACCTTCCCTGCTGCAGGTACTCGTAATGCAGCCACGACAGCGCGTGGAAGTCATACTGCGATGCGGACAGCCCTTTGCGCTTTGCGATCTCCACCGAGGTCGCGAACGCCGCCTCGTCGGACGCGACGGCCGCGTCCCACATGCCCAGCGGAAGGAAGACATGCGACGGCATATGGCGCGCGTGGCTCGAGGCCGGCGCGATCCGCGCGTAGGTGCGCGCCGCCTGCAGCGCCCGCGCGGCATGTTCGCCATCGTCGAACGCGTGGAGCGCGTAATGATTCGCTCCCGGATGCTCGGGGTTGCGCTTCAGCACCGCCAACGCGATCTCACCGGCTTTCAATGAGACGGGCAGATTGCGCTCGCCGGCCGGGATCGTCGAGAGCAACGCGAGCGCGTAGAACACCGACGCTTCGTCGTCTTCCGGAAACTGAGCGTGGAGCTGGCCCATGCGATCGGCGTACGCGCGATCGCGGGAGGCCTTGTCGCCGTCGCCGAACAGCCGTTCCACCGCGTCCAGGTACCCCTGCTCGCGCGCGGTCGGCGCCTTCGACTGACGCGCCGCTCTGGTCGGGCCGAGGTGTGCGAGCGTCGCGCGCGCTTTATCGAGGTTTTCGTTGAGCCACAGCGGCTGGTTGTACGAGAGCGCTTCGCCCCAGTACGCCATCGCAAAGCCCGAATCCGCCTTCTGCGCCTGCCGGAAGGCGTCAATCGCATCGTCGTATTCGAAGCTGTGAAGGAAGAGCACGCCGCGCAGGAAGGCTGGCTGCGCCGCGGGTGAGCCGGAGGTGGGGAACGAGATGCGGCCCAGGAGCGACGCAGGGGTGCCGGGGACTTGCGCCCGCGGCGACGAGGACACAAAGGCAACAAAGGCCACAGAAACGAAAAAGCCACGGAGACCCAGAGACACTGAGAAAAATCTTACTCTGTGTCTCCGAGTCTCCGTGGCTGATCTACCTCTGTGCCCTTTGTTCCCCTCTGTGCCCTTGTTCCTGTCTTAGAAGCTGAACCTGACCATGAACTGCATGATCCGCATGAAGCCGGACTGCAGGTTCGTCTGGCCGAAGCTGTTGCCTGGCGCGTAGGTGCCGTTGCCCTGCAGCGCACGGACGGTCGGACGGTTGAACAGGTTCAGCACTTCGAGCTTCACCTGCAGCACCTTCGCCCCGCCGAACGGGAAGTTCTTCTGGAAGTTGGCGTCGGTGTTGAACTGCGTGGGAGTCCGCAGATCGGTGATCGTGCGCGGGGTGTTGCCGAAGGAGCCGAACGGCGTCAGCGAGAACGCGTTCGGGTTGATCCACGTTGCCGACGGGTGATCCGCCGAGGCCAGGCGGTCTTCGTAGCTGCCGGACGTCGCGAGATCCACGCCCGACACCAGGTTGGGCCGCGCGCTGACGCCGGCCATCGCCGCGCTGTTCGGGTTGCTCTGCTGCACGTTCAGCGGGAAGCCCGACTGCCACGTGGTCACCGACGCGATCGTCCAGCCGCCGATGACGTAGTCGGCCCAGCCGCCGCTGTTGGCGTAGGCTCGCCCCTTGCCGAAGGGCAGTTCGAAGATGGGCGCGATGATGATGCGGTGCGGCACGTCGAGGACGCCGGCGCCGTACTCAGCACGCGGATCGTAGCAGGCGGTGGTGAACTGCTGACCCGCGCCGCAGGCCGGCATCGACGAGACGTAGTTGTAGTTGTTCATCGGAAGGTTGCCGCCGTTTGGCGCCGCGTAGAAGTTGCCCTCCGCGAACTGGTTGTCCTTCAGGACGCTGTAGGTGTAGCTGAAGCGGCCGCCCCAGCCGTGGCTGACGCGCTTGGTCAACTCGAACACGCCGGCGTTGTAGTTGTTCACGCCTTCGGTGATCTGCCGGGCCTGGACCTGAGCGAACTGCGGGTACGGCGTCAACAGGCGCGAGCGCGCCAGCGTCGTCGGCGTCGAGAGTGACGTCGGCACGTTGGGATTGCCGAAGAACGGGTTCGGCAGCTGCTGCGCGAGGGCAGTGGCGCCGAGCGCGAGGTACTTCGGGTCGAGCTGGTTGATGTTGACCGCGACGTCGTTTGAGCCGCCGAGCGGCAGGTGATCGCCGTGCGCACCCATGTAGGTGGCCGTGATCGCCATGCCCGCGCCGAGCTCGTGCTGGAGGTCGGTCGACCACTGCTGGACGCGCGGTGCCGACCGGTTCTGGTCGACGAAGCTGATGTTGCCGTTCAAGCCGGACAGATAGCCCGCGCTGTTGCCGCTCGGCTGGAGCACGCCGTTCGGGAACGGATTGGTCAGCGACACCGTGGGCGTCCCGGCCGTCTGCTGGACGAGCGTGTTCTGCGTGTAGCCCACCTGCCCGTAGTTGCTGGTTGTGGTGCTCACGGCCGGGTAGTTGTACGGCGCCCAGTAGATGCCGTAGCCGCTGCGCAGCACGGTGCTGGTGTCGAACGAATACACGATGCCGACGCGGGGCGACGCCTTGATCTTCGGCGGGTTGCCCTGCGTGGTCGGGTTGCCGTTGACGCCGGCATACATCAGGCCGCCTGCGACAGCACGCGCCGGCGTGCCGGCGACTGGATCCGCGGGGATGGTCACGGACGACAGCGCGCTGGTCGCGGTGGGATTGAACCCGACCGTGAAGTTGTTGTTCTGTTCGGCCAGGCCATTCTCATGTTCGAGCCGGATGCCGTAGTTCACCGTGAACTTCGAGTTCACGCGCCAGTCATCCTGGGCGTAACCGCCGAAGTAATAGGTGTAGAGGTTCAAGGGCGTCGAGATCGAAAAATCGCTGGTGTTGCCGGAGTTCGCCGACGGATACCCGAGCAGGAACGAGGCGACCGAGTTGCCGGACGTCGCGTTGCTGTTCGAGCCGTTTGCCGACGTGAACTCGTTGTCGAAGTAGAAGAAGCCCGAGCTGTCTCCGGACAGGTAGCTGTCCACGCCAATCTTCCGGAAGTCGCCACCGAGCTTGACGGTATGCGATCCGAAGAACCGCGAGTAGGCGGCGTTGGCGCTGGTCGACTTCCAGTTGATCTGGGTCGGGTTGATGGCGCCCAGCGTCTGAGACGCCAGCGCGTCGTATCCGGTCAACCGCACGCCCGGGAACTTCGGCACAGTGATGTTGTTCGTGAAATTCGGCGAGAAGCCGAGCGTCGTCGGATCGAACCCGATGCTCAGCGTGTTGTTGTCGGGGAACCGCGTCATGCCGAAGCGCAGCGACATCACCGAGCTGTCGCTCAACACCCAGGTGTTGTTCAGCGCCAGCAGCTGCGGACGCCGTTGCAGGATGTAGTCGAGCGGGTCGGCGAAGCGGGTCGGCTCCGTCTGATCCGCGGTGCCGAAGTAGTTCTGGCACGGCTCGTTCGTCCGGTTGTAGAGATAGAAGCCGGTCAACGACACCTTGTCGGTGAACTTGTGCTCCATCTTGAGCGCAAGTTCGGTCTCGAAGTTGTTGTTGATGAGCGAGGTGCGGTTGTAGTTGTTGGTGCCGTTGTCGACGTTGACGTCGGGCATCGGCAGGTACTTGATCATGTTCGCCGCCACCGGGTTGATTCGGTTCGCGGGAATGATGTTGCCGGGGAACGGCAGCTTGGTCAGCGGATCGTAGATGATCACCGGCTGGCCCGACGTGTTGGTCAGGCCGGAAAAGTCGCCGGTGCGCTCGGCGGCCGTCGGCATGCGGATCGTGCTGTTGCGCGTCTGCACGTCGTGATACTGCTCGTTGGACACCCAGAAGAAGGTGCGATCCTTCACGATCGGTCCGCCGAAGCCGCCGCCACCGAGGTAGTACGGGCTGTTCGGCTTGGCGTTCTTCGCCGCGGTCACCGAGTCGCCCTTCGCCGCCGCCACGTCGCTGGCGATCTGGCTGAAGTAGTTGTTGGTCTGGCCCCAGATCGGACGGGTCTGGTAGAACCCGGTGCCGTGGTAATTGTTCGTGCCCGACTTCGCGGTCACGTTGAACACGCCGCCGCCGGTACGGCCCATCTCCGCGTCGTAGGTGTGGACCTGAACCTTGAGGTCTTCCACGCCTTCGGTCGTCGGCACTGCGGACATGCGGTTGCGCATGTCGGTGATCGGCACGCCGTCCAGTGTGTAGTTGTTGCCGCGCCGCGTGCCGCCGCCGAGCGACATCAGCGACGAGTTGGTCTGATCCTGCTGGCGGTTGAACTGCGCGTCACCAGACGGCACGACGGTCGGCACCGACGCGCCGATCATGAACGCGTTGCGGCCCGGGGACGGCAGCGTCTGCAGCGCCTGCGAATCGAGCGTGGTGCCGGTCGACGCGTTCGACGTGTCGATCAACGGCGCCTGCCCCGTGACCGTCACGCTCTCCGTGATCGCCCCGACCTCCATCGTCAGGTCCAGCGTGAGGAACTGCTGAGTGCCGATGCGAATCGCACCGCGATCGACCGTCTTGTACCCCTGCAACACCGCCTTCACAGCGTAGTTGCCGGGGTCCACGTTCGCGAACACGAACTCGCCGCGTTCGTTTGTCACTGTCGAGCGCTTGATATTCGTTTGTTCGTTGGTAAGAGTGACTTCGACGCCCGGAATGACACCGCCCGAATCCTTGACGGACCCGCGTAAGCCTCCCTGGAACCCTTGCCCGAACACCGAACCTGCGGCGGCCACGACTAGCAACGCTCCAAGCATGAGCGTAGCCCGGAATCTCATAGGTTCCCTCCGATGTTAAGGACAGCCCGTGCGACTGGAAGTCACGGGAATGCGGCGATTCTAGGAGGGTACTGTCTGAGGTTGCAACAAGTTTGTCGCAGCGTCGTGATGTTTATGGGGAGCCGCAGACAAACGCACAAAGAAATGGAGCGCCGACAGCGGCGCTCCATTTTTCTGTATCTCGAAAACGAAACGAGGGGATTAGGGTTTCTTGACCTCGAATTTTATCTGCTTGAGGATGCCGGCTTCCTTCGGAAGCTCGGTGGCGCCGGCGGGAAACTTGTTCGCACTGAACATGAACGCCAGGATGTCCGCGTTCTGCTGACCGCTCAGCGAGCCGGGAGCGTTCTGCGGCATCGAGATGCGGACCCGTTCGAACAGGTCGCCGATGGTGAGGCCGTCCCACCCGGCCATGAACTCGCCGCCGGCCAGCGGAGGCGCCATTTCACCACCGGTGAGCTCCCCGCCATGGCACGAGGCGCAGTTTTCCGAATACAGCGCCTTCCCGCGCGTGGCCTGCGCTTCCGAGAAAACGCCGTCCCAGATCGATTTGGTTGGAGGCTGGGCGTGCACGGTCGAATTGAGCACGAGAATCGTCGCGAACGGGATGAGTGCCGCCGCTGCCATCTTGATGTTCATGAACCTCTCCGGATACAGACACAAAACGCTATGTCGCGATTGTACAACAACGAGCGGCCATGAAGGCCGCTCGCTGCCTGTCGGGCTCCACCGCCCGGGGACGGTCAGAGTCATCGGGAAGTGGGCCGATCACGGCCGCTCGACAGGGCCGCGGACCGGCCTGACGAGGCGGGGCGCAGGCGTCAGAAGGTCACTCTGAACGTCAGCTGGGTGATCCGCATGAACCCGGCCTGGCTGCTGATCAACCCGAAGTCCGATCGGCCAAGACGCTGCTCGACGCCGTTCGTCTTGACGTGATTCGTGAGGTTCAGCAACTCCAGGCGGACTTGTCCTCTCGCGGTTCCCTTGATCGCCACGTCCTTGCTGATCACGAGGTCGATGTTGTTGCGATCCGGCGTTCGCAGGTCCGGGTTCGTGCGAGGCGCGTTCCCGAAGGTGAAGGCCGGGGCCAGCGAATAGGCCGCCGGGTTGATCCAGCCGTTGAACCGATCCTCCCGATTGCCCGACGTGTTCGGGTCGACGCCGGTATTGATGTTCGGCCGCTGCTCGCCGCCGAACGTACCCGTGTTGTCGCCGTTCTGGCCGACGTTCACGGGGAAGCCGCTCTCCCAATCGAGAATCGCCGAGACCGTCCAGCCGCCGGCCAGGGCATTGGCAAGATCCCCTTCCGACAGCCAGCGCTTGTTGTGACCAAACGGCAGCTCGATGATCGGCGCCAGAACCAGCCGGTTGGGCACGTCGAGGATGCTGCGGCTGTATTCGGCCTCGAGATCGTAGTTGTTCAGGGCCCGTCCGACGTTGGCGCCGGAGGTCCCGCCCGCCACCTGCGAGTAGTTGTTCGTTTCGCCGAACTGGTTGTCCGACAGGCGGCTGTAGGTGTAGCTGAATCGTCCGCCCCACCCATTCGTGACGCGCTTTTGAAGCTCGAACACCGCGGCGTTGTACCGGTTCCTCGCACCCGTGGTCTGGAGCGCGAAGACGTCGTTGAACTCGGGATACGGCCGAAGGAGCTGGCCGCGGGAAAGGGTGGTCTGTGTGCTCAGCGGGCCCGCGGATACGACGCCGAAGAACGGATTGGGCAGCGCGTCGCCCAGCCTCGTGCCGAGGGACATGTACTTCGGATCGAGTTGATTGACGTTGATCGTCGCATCGGCCGATCCGCCATAGCCAAGGTTGTCGCCGCGCGAGCCGATGTACGACAGCGTCACCGACATGCTCCCCGGCAACTCGCGCTGCAGGTCCGCGGAGAACTGCTGAACGCGGGGGGCGCCCTTGTTCTGATCGACATAGCGGACCGTCGTGCCCACGCCGGTCAGCAGTCCCGCGGAGCTGCCGGCCGGCTGCACTAGCCCGTTCGGAAACGGATTGTCGAGTGTCACCGTGGGCACGAACTGGTTCTGCGGCGTCGGCGTATTCACGGTAAAGCCGGTCTGGCCGTAGTTGTTCGTGCCGGTACTCGGCTGCTGATAGTTCCACGGCGCCCAATAGATGCCGTAGCCGCCGCGAAGCACCGTTTTGCTGTTGAACGAATACACGGCGCCCACGCGAGGCGACCACTTCAGCGCGGGTGGATTGCCCTGGTAGTCGTTCGCGCCGTTCTGCCCGGCATACATCAGCCCTCCCTTCACCTGGCGTGCGGCGGTGCCGGCGACGGGATCGGCAGGAATCGTGACGTTCAGCGGGCTCACAGCGTTGGCGTCGAAGCCGACCGTTATCCGGTTGTCCTGCTCGCGCATGCCGTCCTCGTGCTCGATGCGCAAGCCGTAGTTCAGCGTGAAGTTCGACTTGACGCGCCAGTCGTCCTGCACGTAGCCCGCGTAGTACTTCGAATAGACGTTGAGGGGCGTGGACAACGGCATCGTGCTGAAATTGGTGGGATCGCCCGTTGGATAGCCCAGGAGGAAACTGGCGACCGAGCTGCCGGATGTCGCGGTGCCGTCGCTGCGTGGATCGGATGACGTGAACGCCTTGTCGAAATTGAAGAAACCGCTGCCATCGCCGGGGCTGTAGAAATCGGCCCCCACCTTCCGGTAGTCGCCTCCCACTTTGATCGTGTGCGTGCCGAAGAAGCGCGAGAAGGTGCCGTTGAGGCTGTTCGAGTAGTAGTTCAGCGAATTCGGCGTGATCGCACCGAAGGTCTGACCGGCGGCCTGATCGTAGCCTTCGATGTCGCCTCCGGGGAACTTGCGCGACAGATCGGAAGGGATCAGGTTGAGGAACTGCGAGCTGAACCCGAGCGTCGCCGGGTCGAACGGCAGCGTCAGCGTCTGGTTGTCGGGGAAATGTGTCCACCCGAACCGGAACGATGCCACCGACGTGTTCGACAGCACCCAGGTGTTGTTCAGCGCAAGCACCTGCGGACGACGTTTCAGGAGATAGTCGAGCGGGTCTGCGAACCGGTTCGCGCCGTTCAATCCCGGCTCGAAATAGTCGGAACACGGTTCGTCCGTCTTGTTATAGAGATAGAAACCGGTCAACGCCACCTTGTCGGTGAACTTGTGCTCGACCTTTCCGGTGAACATCTGCGCGCGATCGATGATCTGCGCGGTTCTCGTGTAGTTCGGCGTTCCGCCATCGTCGATGTTGGTGTCGGGCAGCGGGATGTACTTCAAGATGTTCGCCGACACCGGGTTGATGCGGTTGGCTGGAATCCGGTTGCCGGGAAACGGCGTGCGGATCAACTGCCCCGTCGCCGGATCGGTCCGCGTCGTGAGCGGATCGTAAATGGTAATCAGCTGGCCGCTGCCGTCGCGGAAGTTCGAGAAATCTCCACTCCGCTCGGCAGCCGTCGGAAACGCGACCGAGATTCCGCGCGTCGTGTTGGATTGATAGCCTTCGGTGGCGAACCAGAAGAACGTGCGGTTCTTGAGCACCGGGCCGCCAACGCCGCCGCCGTACAGATGGTAGTAACCCGGCGGCTTCGGCTCCCCCGCGAGCTCGCTGAAGTAGTTGTTGGTGAGCAGCGCAGTCGGCCGCGTCTGGTAGAACCCGCTGCCGCGAAACTGGTTCGTGCCGGACTTCGCCGTGACGTTGAAGACGCCGCCGCCGGTGCGCCCCATCTCGGCGTCGTAGGTATGCACCTGCACCTTGACCTCTTCAATCGCTTCGATGGTCGGATTTGCCGACGCACGGTTCCGAAGGTCGCTGATCGACACGCCATCCAGCAGGTAATTGTTCCCCCGTCGCGTGCCGCCGCCCAGTGACAGCAGCGAGGCGTTGGTCTGATCCTGCTGCCGGTTGAATTGCGGATCACCGGAGGCAATCACGGTCGGCACCGCCACTCCGACCATGAAGGCGTTGCGCCCAGGAGCCGGGAGCGCTTCGAGCGTCTTGCTGTCGAGGACGTCGCCTTTCGACGCGTTGGCGGTATCGATAATCGGCGATTGGCCGGTCACCGTCACCGACTCGGAAATGGCGCCGACCTCCAGCGTCAGATCGACGAGCAGAAACTGTTGCGTCCCGATTCGGATCCCGGGACGCTCCACGGTCTTGAATCCCTGGAGCGATGCGCGGACCGTGTAGGTGCCGGGCTCCACGGCAGCGAAGGCATATTCGCCGACGTCGTTCGAGACGACCGAGCGCTTGATGCCGGTCGATTCGTTCGTGATCGTCACCTCGACGCCGGGCACGACACCGCTCGAGTCGTGCACGGCGCCGCGCAAACCTCCTTGAAAACCTTGCGCCCAACCGGCGCGCGGAAGACCCAGCAACAGACACATGACGACGAGGGTGAACCGAAGCCGCCAACTTCTCATGGGACCCCCTTAACTGGTGCAGCCGTAGTCAGTGGGAAGCGAATCGGGTGGTGGAACGACCTCCGTTACGAAAGAAACACTTCCGTCGAAGAAGCAAATTCGACGTAAACGCAGGACTCGAGGCGCATTCTAGTGGGAGGAGGTCTTCCTGGGACACAAAAAGAAAAGGGCCCGCGCGGGCGGACCCTTTTCCTTCACGATCGTACGCAGGTGACAGCTGGCTCTACCGTTCCCCGCCCGCCGTCGTCGGCCGCACTTCCGACTGCGGCAGCGCGAACGCAATGTACTCGCCCGAGTAGTTGCCGCCGCTGACGGCGACGATGAAGTACTGGCGTCCGTTGGCCATGTAGGTCATCGGCGAACCGCTCTGCGGAGCCGGCATCCAGACCGCGCCGACTTCCTTGCCGTTCGTCTTGTCATACGCGCGGAACATTGCGCCGCGCGGATGATCCGGCGTGGTCGTAATCGACGGATCGCCGAGAACGACCAGGCTCTTGGTCACGACAAGGCCGACGCTTCCGGGCTGCCCGGTCTTCGGAATCGTCTTGCCCGCGAGCACCGGGCTGTTGCGCACCGCGTCAGGCGTGTCGCCGTGCGGCACCTGCCACTTGAGCTCGCCCTTGTCGAGGTCGATCGCGTTCAGCAAACCGTACGGCGGTTTGAGGAGAGGCAGTCCCTGCACGACGAGACCGCCGCCACCGCCGCCCTGCGGCGGCGCGGGAGGCGCTCCAGCGGCCGGCGCGGCGCCGCCAACGTTCGGGGCCGACGGCGCCCCCGCGGCAGGAGCCGCTCCGCGCGCGCCACGGCCGCCCGCTCCGGGCGCTTCTGCACCTCGGCCGCGCTGAACCGCATCAGCCGCGCTGCCGAAGCCCGGGCCTTCGCGCTCCACGAACGGCTGTCCAGCCGTGCCGGCGACGTAACGGATGTCGGAGAAGCCGGCAGGCGGCTCGATGAGCCCGATCGGCGCGATGGAGTGATTGCTCGCCTGCGCGTAGACGATGTGGTTTTCCGGATCCGCCGCCGCGCCCGGCCAGTTGGTGCCGCCGGCAGTGGTCGCGATCGTCAGCGCCGCGATCGGTCCTTCAACCTTGCTCACCACGCCTGGCAGGAACATCGGTCCGAGCTTGTAGCGCGACACGATTTTCCGCGCTTCGGCGTTGAGCTCCGGCGTGAAGTCGATCAGATCGTCGACTCCGACCGATTGCCGCGCGTACGCCGGCGGCTTGGTCGGGAACGGCTGCGTCGGCGAGGTCTTCTCGCCCGGCACATCGGACTGCGGAACGGGTTTCTCTTCGATCGGCCACACCGGCTGGCCGGTGATGCGATCGAATACGTAGAGGAAGGCTTCCTTGCTGGGCAGCGCGACCGCCTTGATCGGCTTGCCGCCGACATTGATGTCGAGCAGGATCGGCGCCGACGACAGGTCGTAGTCCCAGATCGGATGGTGGACGATCTGGAAGAACCACTTGCGCTGGCCGGTCTTCAGATCGACGCACACAAGCGACTCGCCATACAGGTTGTTGCCCGGGCGATGGCCGCCGTAGAAGTCGGAGGTCGGTGACTCGACCGGCAGGTAGACGAGGCCCGCTTCCTCGTCGACCGTGATCTGCGTCCACACGCCGGTGTTGCCGTTGGTCGCCCACGACTCGTTTTCCCACGTGTCGTTGCCGAACTCACCCGGCTTCGGGATCGTGTTGAACGTCCAGAGCAGCTTGCCGCTCTTCACGTCGAACGCGCGGACCAGACCCTTGGTGTTGTTGTGGGTCTTGACCGTCATCCCTTCCTTGAACGACGAGCCGACGATCACGACATCCTTGACGACGGTGGGCGTCGAGTGCAGGCCGATCTCGCCGGTCTCCAGCTCGATCTGCTGTCCCTTGCCGAACACGGCGCCCTTCTTCAGGTCGACGACGCCGCCTTCGCCGAAGCTCGGGATCATCGCGCCGTTCTTGGCGTTCAGCGCGATCAGGCGATAGCCGGTGGTCACGTAAAGGACCCGCTCGTCGCCCTTGCCGTCGGTCCAGTACGACACGCCGCGGCCGGACAACTGGCGCGGTGCGATCGCCGCGCGGTTGCCCTCACGGTAGCTGTGCGACCAGATCAACTCGCCGGTCCGCCCGTCGAGCGCGACGACCGAGCGGCGCGTGCCGGCGGTCACATAGAGGACACCCTTGATCGCGAGCGGGGTCCCTTCGAGCTTGAATTCCGGACGCGTGCCGAGGTTGTCGGTCTTGAAGCGCCACGCGACTTCCATCTTGTTGAAGTTCGTCGCGTTGATCTGATCCAGCGGCGAGTACTTCGTGCCGCGGACGTCGGCGGTGTAGTGCGTCCAGTCGCCATTCTTCGTGCTCGGCATCCCGGTCGCCTGGCCAGACGTACGGGCGGTCGTCCAGACCACACCGGCGCCTACGACGGCAACGAGGGCCGCGGCAGTCTTGAGTGTCTTCACCATCTTGTCTCCTGACAAAAGACCTTGTCCCCTGACGAAAAAAAGCGCCGGCCCATCACTGAACCGGCGCTCCAAGAATTCAGAATTCAGAATTCGGAATTCAGAATTACGCGGCTGCAGTCGACTTCTTCGCGAGCACTTCCCCGAAGACCTGCACCGCCTTGGTCATCTCCTCCATCGTGCCGAGGGAAATGCGGGCGTGGGTCTTTTCAAACGGCGGGAAGTCGCGAGCGACGATGACGCCCTTGGCGCGGCACTGGTCGCGGAACGCCCGCGCCGGGGTGCCGATGTTGACGAACATGAAGTTGGCCTGCGCGTCGGTCGGCTTCATGCCGCGATCGTTGAACCACTTCGAGACCATGTCGCGCACGGCCTTGTTGCGCGCCCGCTCGTTCTTCGTGAACGCCCCGTCGGCGTCCTGCTGAATCGAGGCGGTGGCGGCGGCCATGCCGAACACGTTGAGCGATCCGGTGCCGCTCGAGCCGACCCACTGACGCATCTTCTTGATGGTCTCCGCGTTGGCGATGGCATAGCCCTGACGCAGGCCGGCCATCCCGTAGGCCTTCGAGAAGGTGCGCGCGACGATGACGTTCTTCTGTTCGATCGCCACCGGTACGTGCGTCTCGTGATCCGGGTCGGTGACGTAGTCGAAGTACGCCTCGTCGACCAGGACCGTCGTATCGGGCGAGGCGGCGGTCAACTTCGAGAGGAAGTCGCGCGTCGCTTTCGCGCCGACGTAGGTCGCGGTCGGGTTGTTCGGGTTGCAGTAGAACACCAGACCGGCACCCTTGGACGCCTGGAGCATCGGGTCGAGATCGATCTTGAACTCGGAGCTCAGCTTGACGCCGCGCACCGGGTTGCCGATGAGCTCCGCGTACCCGGCGCATTCCTCGTAGGTCGGAATGGTGCCGACGAGCGGTTTGGTCTTCGAGGTGAAGACCTGCGTGGCGGCGCGGAGGATCTCGGTGGAGCCTTCGCTGACCAGCACGTTTTCGGTCTTGACCTTGAAGTGCGCGGCGATCGACTCGGTGAGCTCGCCGACCTGGTTCGAGTAGCGGCCGGGCTTCTTGCCGCCTTCGAGCAGTTCGCGGAGGCCGTCGAGCACCTTCTTGCCGGGGCCGACGGGGTTCTCGTTGCTGCCGATGCAGATCATGCCCTTCTCGACGGCCTGGAGATCGGCGTCGAAGGCTGACCACACGCTGTTTTCACGGCCGCGCCCCCAGACCGAGCTGGTGAGCGCCGCGCCAGCCCCGATGGCAGCGGACTGAACGAATGTGCGTCGTGTAATGGCCATGGTTGTCTCCTACTGCCCCTTCCCCGACGAAGTCGTCGTCGATGGCTTGAGCACGCTGCGGAATACTTCCGTGGCTTTCTGCATCTCTTCCATCGTGCCGAGCGAGATGCGCGCCCACGTCTTTTCGAGCGGCGGGAAGTCGCGGCCGACCATGATGCCCTTGGCGGCGCAGCCGTCGCGGAAGGCGGCGGCGGTCATCGTCTTGCCGATGTCGGTGAAGATGAAGTTGGTCTGCGAGTCGGTCGAGGTGTAG
>Ga0268266_10001733_pt1 | contig 24972 bp, 27 predicted proteins | sample KBSS13metaG_FD_190356 | JGI IMG/M metagenome (GOLD analysis project Ga0268266, IMG submission 190356) | Switchgrass rhizosphere microbial communities from Kellogg Biological Station, Michigan, USA - KBS S1-3 metaG (SPAdes) (version 2) | ecosystem: Host-associated > Plants > Roots > Rhizosphere... | reverse complement strand
GTCGCCCAAACGCGGGATAATTTTTTTGAAGGATTCATCATGCGCATCAGTGCACGCAATCAGATCAAGGGCACCGTTGTCGAAGTGAAGAAGGGCGCGACCACCTCTCACATTCGCGTCGACATCGGCAATGGCCAGATCATTACCTCCTCGATCACGAACGAAGCAGTCGATGATCTCGGCATCAAGGCCGGCGGCAAGGCGACTGTCGTGGTGAAAGCTTCCGACGTCATGATCGCGGTGGACTGATATGCGCACTTCATTGCTCGTCGCGCTGCTGTTGCTCGGGGCCGCACCGGCATGGGCGGCCGAAGAACCGAGCGGCTGCGACAAGTTCAAATGGCCGATCGAGCGTGAGCGTGCCGCGCTGACCGCGCCCGATCGCGCCAAACTCGCGTCGGGTAGTGAACTCGCGGCCTTGCCGTCATCCGGCGTGACGCTTGCTCTGGTCGCGCCGGCCGCCGCCAAATTGCCCACACCGCCCGAGCGCGCGCCCAAGGAAGGGACTTTCGCGGGCTTCGCCAGCTTCAAGAACGTTCCCAAAGCGGGCCTGTACACGGTCAGCCTGTCCTCGGGCGGCTGGCTCGACGTGGTCCAGGACGGTCATTTCCTCAAGCCGAAGGCCTTCAGTGGAGCCACCGATTGCGATGGCATCCGCAAAACCGTTAAATTTGAGCTTTCGGCGGCTCCGTTCTTCGTGCAGGTCAGCGGGACCAAGGAAGATTCGATCTCGATCGCGGTCCTGCCGGCGGAATAGGCCTCGGGTAGACAAACGGTCACCTTTACCCCGCCCGCCAGCCTGTTATGTTTGCGGTGCGATATCCCGATCGGCCGTAAGCCATCGAGACTGCCGGAACAGCGCTTCCGCGTGTCGCATTCCTGACCCAACCAACGCCTGATTTGCGCGTGCAATCCGCGCTGCAAACACGCACGGAGCGCTATCATGTATCGCCTTAACGGACTTTTTGCCGCCTTCGTCATCCTGCTGGGGGCGATCCACTCGCCCGCTGCCGCCCAAGACAAAACCCTGACCGTCTTTGCCGCAGCCTCGATGAAGAACGCGCTGGACGAGATCGACGCCGCCTATACCGCGAAATCGGGCGTCAAGGTCGTCGCCAGCTACGCCGCAAGTTCGGCGCTGGCAAAGCAGCTCGAACAGGGCGCCCCGGCCGACGTCTTCATTTCCGCCGATACCGACTGGATGGACTACGCGATCGGCAAGAAGAACATCAACGAGCCGACCCGGGTCAACCTGCTCGGCAACAGCATCGTGCTGATCGCGCCGAAGGATTCCAAGATCGACAACGTCAACATCGGCGCCGGATTCGACCTCGCCAAGCTCGCCGGCGACGGCAAGATCGCTACCGGCGACGTCAAATCCGTGCCGGTCGGCAAATACGCCAAGGCAGCGCTGGAGAAGCTTGGTTCATGGCAGGCCGCCGAACCGAAATTCGCGATGGCCGAGAGCGTACGCGCGGCGCTGACGCTGGTGGCGCGTGGCGAAGCTGTTCTCGGCATCGTCTATTCCACCGATGCCAAGGTCGAACCCGGCGTCAAGATCGTCGGCACCTTCCCCGCCGATTCCCATCCGGCGATCATCTATCCCGTTGCGGCGACCGCGACGGCGAAGCCGGAGACGACGGACTATCTCGCCTTCCTGCGCTCGACCGCGGCGAAGAACATCCTTGAAAAATACGGCTTCAAGTTCCTGGTCAGCCCGTCGACCTGATGTTCGAGATATCGCCGGCCGAATGGACGGCCATCCTGCTATCGCTACGGGTGGCCGTCATTGCGACGCTGGTGGCGACCCCGTTCGGTATCGCGCTGGCATGGCTGCTGGCGCGGAATAATTTTTGGGGCAAGTCCGTTCTCGACGCGGCGGTCCATCTGCCGCTGGTGCTGCCGCCGGTCGTCACCGGCTATCTGCTGCTGCTGACGTTCGGCCGCCGCGGCCTGGTCGGCGCGTGGCTCGCCGACCATCTCGGTATCGTGTTCGCATTTCGCTGGACTGGCGCCGCACTCGCCTGCGGCGTGATGTCGTTTCCGCTGCTGGTGAGGCCGATACGATTGTCGATCGAGGCGATCGATCGCCGGCTGGAACAGGCCTCGAGCACGCTCGGCGCCGCACCGTGGCAGGTGTTTGCCACCGTGACCTTGCCGCTGGCGCTGCCCGGCATATTGGCCGGCATGGTGCTCGGCTTTGCCAAGGCGATCGGCGAGTTCGGCGCCACCATCACCTTCGTCTCCAACATCCCCGGCGAAACCCAGACAATTTCTTCCGCGATCTATTCGCTGATCCAGACGCCCGACGGTGACACCGCAGCGGCAAGGCTCGTGTTGATTTCCATCGTGCTTGCGATGGGCGCCCTGATCGCCTCCGAATGGTTCGCGCGGCGCGCCACCAAACGCCTGCACGGGAACTGACCATGCTGCGCGTCGACGTCACCAAGCAGCTCGGCGAATTCTCGCTGGAAGCCTCGTTCGAAAGCCAGGGCCGCGTCACCGGCCTGTTCGGCGCATCGGGCGCCGGCAAGACCTCGCTGATCAACATGATCGCCGGCCTGCTGCGGCCGGATCGCGGCATCATCGCGCTCGACGGCGAAACGCTGGATGACACCGCCAAGGGCATACACGTGCCGCCGCATCGTCGGCGCATCGGTTACGTGTTCCAGGATGCGCGGCTGTTTCCGCATCTCGATGTACGGCAAAATCTCGACTACGGCCGGCGCATGAACCGCCTTGCGGTCGATCCCGCCCAGCAAAAGCGCGTCACCGACCTGCTCGATATCGGCCACCTGCTCGACCGCCGGCCGGGCCAGCTCTCCGGCGGCGAGCGCCAGCGCGTTGCGCTGGGCCGCGCGCTGTTGTCGAAGCCGCGCCTGCTGCTGATGGACGAGCCGCTCGGCTCGCTCGACGAGGGCCGCAAGGAGGAAATCCTGCCCTACCTGGTGCGGCTGCGCGACGAGGGCATTCCCATGGTCTATGTCAGCCACGACGCGGCCGAGCTACGTCAGCTTGCGACGCAGATCGTGATGCTCAAGCGCGGCCGCGTGACCGCGCTCGGCGGCGTCAAGGTGCTGACCTAACGGCTGACTTCAACCGTAGCGCAAATATACGGCATTTCGCGGCGGCGTCGGGAACCGCCACCCGGGCTTTGCGTTTAGCTAGGCCCAAACTCTCCGAGAGATGCCAAACGGTACAAGACGAGAGGAGCCTGCCATGGAAGACGTCGAACGGCGTGCAATCGGCAAGGTGATGCGGCGGCTGATACCGTTTCTGATCTTGTGCTATTTCGTTGCGTATCTTGATCGCGTCAATGTCAGCTTCGCCAAGCTGCAAATGAACGAAGCGCTCGGCTTCAGCGAGGCGGCCTTCGGACTGGGGGCCGGACTTTTCTTCATCGCCTACTTTTTGTTTGAGGTGCCCTCGAACCTCTTTCTGGAGCGGGTCGGCGCGCGGATATGGATTGCCCGGATCATGATCTCCTGGGGGATCGTGTCGGCCGCCTTCGCCTTTATCCCGTCGATTTCGAAAACGACCGGCGCTTCGAACGAAGCGGTATTCTATACCCTTCGGCTGTTGCTCGGCGCCTGCGAAGCGGGCTTCTTTCCCGGTATCATCTTTTATCTGACCCTGTGGTTCCCCGCGGTATATCGCGCGCGCGTGGTCAGCTACTTCATGCTGGCAATCCCGATATCGTCCATCGTCGGATCCCCGATTTCCGGAATGTTGCTGAATCTGACCGGGTGGGGGCTGGAAGGCTGGCAATGGCTGTTCATTCTCGAAGCGCTGCCCTCGATCCTGGTCGGGCTCGTCGTGTTTTTCTATCTCACCGATTTTCCTCGTCAGGCCAAATGGCTGCAGAGCGATGAGATTGCGTGGCTGGAGAACGTGCAGGCAATCGAGAAGAGCAACAAGGAGAAGGTCGAACATCTTTCTCTGCTTCAGTCACTCACCGATGTCCGCATCCTGCTGTGTGCTCTCGTCTACTTCTGCCTGAACGCGGCGAGCTACGGCGTTGCCTTCTTCCTGCCGACCATTATCAAAGGCTTTGGGGTGAGTGATACCCAGACCGGATTGCTGGCTGCGCTGCCCTTTATTTTCGGTGGCATCGGCATGGTATTGCTCGGTCGACATTCAGACCGCACAATGGAACGCAAAGGTCACGTCGCCGTGGCGCTGCTGATGGCGGCAATCGGGATCGGATTGTCAGGGCTGGTCTCGAATCCTATCGTCATCATGGCCTTGCTCTGCTTCGCCCAGATCGGCGTTTCCGCGGTGCCGCCGATGTTCTGGCCGCTGCCGGCAAGCATGCTCACTGGGGCTTCGGCTGCCGCGGGCATCGCGGCAATCAACTCGCTCGGCAACCTCTCAGGCTTCGCCGGTCCGTTTGCGATGGGCTACCTGAAGGACCTGACAGGCACCTTCACGGTCGGCCTGCTCCTGCTCGCCGGATGCGCCGTCGTTGGCGCGATCGTCGTCATGAGCTTGCGCATTGACGTGCGGCGCGAGCAGTCAGCCGGGAACGTCGCACTGGCGCATTAGGCCAGTGCTATTCCGGAACGACCCGCACCGCGCCACGCGCCGCGCTGGTGGTCAGCGCCGCATAGGCCTTCAGCGCCATCGTCACCTTGCGGGCGCGCTTCTTGGCGGGCTTCCAAGCGTCAATTCGCCTTGCTCACTCGACCTTGCGCCTTCAATCTATTTTCAAGCCGAGCCGGGTCACCAGCGGTTCCCAGAACTTGACCGCATCGGCGAGCACCTTGCGGAAGCTTTCCGGATCGGATTCCGGCGTCGCTTCAAATCCCGTCTCGATCATGAGCCGCTGGTATTCAGGCGTCGACAGCAGCGTGCGCGATGCGCTGGCGATCTTGTCGATGATGGGCTTGGGCGTTCCGGCGGGAGCAAGCAGGCCATAGCTGCTATCGTTGGCGATGCCCGGAAATCCGGCCTGCGCCACGGTCGGCAGATCCGGCGCTGCGAGCAGCGGCGTCGCGCTCGTAACCGCCAGAATCCGCAGTCCGCCGGACTTGTGAAGTCCCAGGCTTTGGGCCGTGCAGCCGACGACACCCATCGGAATCTGACCGCCCACCAGATCCGTCATGACGGGACCGGCGCCGCGATAGGGGATCTGGGCGAGTTCCGGAATGCCCGCGACCGACTTGAACATCTCGCCGACCAGATGATTGGTCGAACCGACGCCGACGTGACCGTAGGAGATCTTGCCCGGATTGGCTTTGACATGCGCGACGAGTTCGTCCAGCGCCTTGACGGGCACCGATGGATGCACCGCAAAACAGAGAGATCCGACCGCGAGCTGCATGATCGGGTCGAGGTCCTTGTTCGGATCGTAGAGCGGCCTTGCCTTCAGCAGCGCTTCGTTGACATGCGGCAGCGTGCCGCCGAGCAGGATGGTGTACCCGTCAGGGCGTGCCTTCGCGACCGTGGATGCGCCGAGCGATGCACCTGCGCCGCCGATGTTCTCCACCACGATCGATCCGAGCAGCGGCTTGATCCTCTCGGCCCAGGGCCGGCCCAGCGAATCGTAGGCACCTCCGGGCGGGAACGGCACGACGAGACGGATGGGCCGATCGGGATAGGACTGCGCCGCCGCAGCGTCCGGCAAGACCAGAGGCGCAGCGGCACTTCCGAGGAGTTTTAGAATATCACGCCGCGATTTCCGCATGAGGCCCCCGGGGCTCGCTTTCGCGCCGGCGCATACTTCACCTCGGATAGCAGCTTGGCAAGATCCGGCGCGTAGCGCGGGAGGTCGCGGGGCTGCCGGCTGCTCGCGATGTTCAGAAGCAGGTCCCAGCCTTGACCGCACTTCGACGCGCTTTTGCAGTGCGCAAACGCCAGCAGGATCACAGTCCTCGCGACGTTTCATGACGGCCAAAATGAGGCGCCGGCCCACCTGCACGCCTATTTCTTTCCTCTTCTCCGCCCTGCTTCGCGCGCGTTTCCAATCCACGATCGTCTCAAGTGAGAACCCGGTGTGCCCCTGTTGCTTGCAAGGGAGGCCGTTGCGTCCGGTGGACCAAGCGTTGCGAACCAGATTGTCCTTTCAGCGCAAGCTGAGCCGCATGGTGGTTGTTGCCGCCATGGTCGTCCCCTTGGCGCTGGCACCGAAACGCGGTGCGGCCGAAGGCTTGCTTGATTTCTTTTTCGGCGGCGGCCAGAAACATCAGTCCCAGACCTCGCTATTCGGCGGCATTTTCAACAATAATCCGCAACCAGAGCAGCCGCGGCCGGCCGCCGCAAGCTCCGGGCCGGCCTTCTGCGTACGTAGTTGCGATGGCAAATATTTTCCGCTGATGCGCGGAGCGGCCTCGCCGACGCAGATGTGCCAAGCCTTCTGCCCGGCAAGCCCAACCAAGATTTTCTTCGGCTCCAACATCGACAACGCCTATGCGGCAACCGGCGAGCGCTATGCCGACAGTGCAAACGCCTTCGCCTATCGGAAGGCGCTGCGGGCCGATTGCACCTGCAACGGCCACAGTCCCGCCGGCCTGGCGCCGGTCGATCTCGCGATCGACGACTCATTGCGCTCGGGCGACGTCGTCGCCACCGGTGGCGGGCTCGTCGTGCAGTCCAGTTTGCCGGCCGGCAACGACCCGAACCGGATTCCACGCCGGTAGCAGGCGCCGCGGCGCTTACTCCGGAACGACGCGCACGGCGCCACGCGCCGCGCTGGTCGTCAGCGCCGCGTAGGCCTTCAGCGCCATCGTCACCTTGCGGGCGCGCTTCTTGGCGGGCTTCCAGGCGTCCGCGCCGCGGGCCAGCATGGCTTCGCGGCGTTTCGCCAGCGTGACGTCATCGACCACGAGGCTGATCGAACGCGAGGGGATGTCGATCTTGATGAGGTCGCCCTCTTCCACCAGGCCGATCAGCCCGCCTTCGGCGGCTTCCGGCGACAGATGTCCGATCGACAGGCCCGAGGAGCCGCCGGAGAAGCGGCCGTCGGTGACCAGCGCGCAAACCTTTCCGAGCCCCTTCGATTTGAGGTAGCTGGTCGGATACAGCATCTCCTGCATGCCGGGGCCGCCGCGCGGGCCTTCGTAGCGGACCACGACGACGTCGCCGGCCTTGATCTTGTTACCGAGAATGCCTTCGACGGCGGCGTCCTGACTCTCGAAGATCCGCGCCGGGCCTTCGAATTTCAGAATGCTCTCATCGACGCCGGCCGTCTTCACGATGCAGCCGTCCAGCGCGAGATTGCCCGACAGCACGGCGAGGCCGCCGTCTTTCGAGAACGCGTGTTCGGCGTCGCGGATGCAGCCGGTGGCGCGGTCGGTATCGAGCTCCTCGAACCGGCGCTCCTGGCTGAACGCAACCTGCGTCGGCACGTTGCCCGGCGCTGCCGTGAAGAATTTGCGAACGCTTTCGCTCTTGGTGCGGACGATATCCCAGCGACTGAGCGCGTCCTCCAGCGTCTTGGAGTGAACCATCGGCAGGCCGCGGTTGAGCAGGCCGGCGCGATCGAGCTCGCCGAGAATGGCCATCACGCCGCCCGCGCGATGGACGTCTTCCAGATGCACGTCGGCGACCGACGGCGCCACCTTGCAGAGCACCGGCACCCGCCGCGACAGGCGGTCGATGTCCTGCATTGTGAACGGCACCTGCCCCTCATAGGCCGCCGCCAGCAGATGCAGCACGGTGTTGGTCGAGCCGCCCATCGCGATGTCGAGCGTCATCGCATTCTCGAACGCCTTGAAGTTTGCGATTTTGCGCGGCAGCGCGGTTTCGTCGTCCTGCTCATAGTAGCGCCGCGCCAGGTCCACGATCAGATGTCCGGCTTCGACGAACAATCCCTTGCGATCGGCATGCGTCGCCAGCACCGAGCCGTTGCCCGGCAGCGCCAGCCCCAGCGCCTCGGTGAGGCAGTTCATGGAATTGGCCGTGAACATGCCCGAGCACGAGCCACAAGTCGGGCACGCCGAGCGCTCGATCACTTCCACGTCGGCGTCGCTGACAGTGCTGTCGGCAGCAGCGACCATGGCGTCGATCAGGTCGACCGCGCGGATCTTGCCCTTGATGTTGACCTTGCCGGATTCCATCGGCCCGCCCGAGACGAACACGGTCGGAATGTTGATGCGCAGCGCCGCCATCAGCATGCCGGGGGTGATCTTGTCGCAGTTGGAGATGCAGACCATGGCGTCGGCGCAATGCGCATTGACCATGTATTCGACGCTGTCGGCGATGATCTCGCGCGACGGCAGGCTGTAGAGCATGCCGTCATGGCCCATGGCGATGCCGTCGTCGACCGCGATGGTGTTGAACTCCTTGGCGACGCCGCCTGCCTTCTCGATCTCGCGCGCGACGAGCTGGCCGAGATCCTTCAGGTGCACGTGGCCGGGCACGAACTGGGTGAACGAATTGACCACGGCGATGATCGGCTTGCCGAAATCCTCGTTCTTCATGCCGGTGGCGCGCCAGAGGCCGCGGGCGCCCGCCATGTTGCGGCCGTGGGTCGTCGTGCGGGAGCGGTAGGCGGGCATGATCTGTCCTCTGGAATGGAAAGGTGCGGATTTGTGACGTCTTTTAGACGCTGGACTGCACGGATAAAAGCGGCTTGGCGCAGGGTCGCCATGCGCCGGACAGCCCAAAACGGGACAGGGTTCGGATACCCCCGCCCCGGCTACCGCTATACGACCTCGCGCGCCCGCAGTTCCGCGATCGACTTGGCGTCATAGCCGAGCGAGGCCAGCACCTCCTCGGTATGGGCGCTGAGCGCGGGCGCCATCCGATCCAGTCTGCCGCCGCCATGGGCGAGTTGAAAGCCGCTACCGGCGAAGCGCAACCGGCCATAGGGCGTATCGATCTCCTGAATGGCGCCGCGCGCCGCGATCTGCGGGTGGTCGATCACCTCCTCGACCTTCCAGATGCTGGCGCAGGGCGCGCCCGCGGCCTCCAAAACCTTTTCCCACTCGCGCGGATCCTTTTTCGAGAGCGCCTCCTCGATGATGGCCCGCAGCGCGGGCTCGTTCTCCTGGCGGGCGACCCAGTCGGCAAAGCGGGGATCATCCAGCGCATCGGCGCGGCCGAGCGCGTTCATCAGCCCGATGTATTGCTTCTCGCTGTTGACCGCGAGCAGCAGATAGCCCTCGCCCGCCCTGAACAGATTGGCCGTCGGCCGGCGGCTCACGGCCTGGTTGCCGGAGAGTTGCTGGCGATGACCGGCGACCGAGTAATCGGCGACCTGCCCGGACAGGAAGGCCAGCGTCGCCTCCAGCATGGAGACGTCGACCAACTGGCCCTTGCCGGTATGGGTGCGCTGGAACAGCGCGCTCGACACACCGAAGGCGGCGGTGGCGCCCGACAGCACGTCGCAGACCGCAAAGCCCGCACGCGTCGGCCCGGTCTCGGCATGGCCGGTGATCGACATGATGCCGGAAAGGGCCTGGATCTTGCCGTCATAGCCCGCGCCGAGCCGTTCCGGGCCGGTCTGGCCGAAGCCGGAAATCGCGCAATAGATCAGCTTCGGATTGATCGCCGAGAGCGCGGCATAGCCGATGCCGAGCTTGTCCATCACGCCGGGGCGAAAATTCTCCATCACCACGTCGGTCTGCGCTGCAAGCTGCTTGACGATGTCGATCGCCTCCGGCTTCGAAAGATCGAGCGTCAGGCTGCGCTTGTTGCCGTTGATCGCCTGCCAGCCCGGCGCGAGGCCACGATCGGCCCATTCGCGGCTCAGCGGCGTGCGGCGCATGTCCTCGCCTTCCCGCCGCTCAACCTTGATGACGTCGGCCCCGAGCAGCGCGAGCTGGTAGCTCGCATAGGGGCCAGCCAGCACCTGCGTGAAGTCGAGAATCTTCACGCCTTCGAACGGTCGGGTCAACGGAACGTCCTCCTGGTTCTTTTATTCGTTACTCTCCCTCCCTTGTGGGAGAGGGTGGATCGAATGAGCGTAAACTCATTCGAGACGGGTGAGCGGTTGTCTCTGCGAACACAGAATGCGCGGTGAGATACGCCTCATCCGGCGCTTCGCGCCACCTTCTCCCACAAGGGGAGAAGGCAAAGCGGCGCAGCCAGCCTTACGCCGCGCGGTTGCCGCGCGCGATTTCTTTCTGCTTGTCGAACTCGGCCCGGCGCCGCGCCAGTTCTTCCGGGCTCATCTGCGAGATGTTGTTGTAGTCGAGCTTCCAGGTGGCATCCTCGCTCCAGCGCAGCGGCGACTGCATCGTGGTGCGGGAGCCTGCCGCTGACTCCAGCAGGCGCAGCGCCAGTTCGAGCGTCAGCGCCTGAGAGTCTACATCGTGCGGTTTGCCGGCGGAGTTGCCGAGCGGGAAATCCGAAAACAGGAAGCGCGGCACGGCGGCGTATTCGACAATGTCCTTGGCGCACCCCATCACGACGGTCGGGATACCGTTGGCCTCGAGATGACGCGCCACCAAAGCTGACGTCTGGTGACAGACCGGGCAGTTCGGGACGATCACGGCGACATCGACCTTGTCGGCCTGACAGCGGGCAAGGATATCCGGTGCATCGACATCGATGGTGACGCGGTGGCTGCGATTGGTCGGCGCACCGAAGAAGCGTGGCGCCACCTCGCCGATCCGCCCCGAAGCGGCGGCCTTCAGAAGCTGCGGCAGCGGAAACCAGGTGCCGCAGTCGGTGGCACTGGTGTGCTTGCGGTCGTAGCCGATATGCGAGATCCGCAGATCGTGCTGCTTCGAAGTGTCGCCGTCATAGACCTGGTAGAACTTGGCGCTGCCATTGTAGGCCGCGCCCGGACCCTGATCGCCCTTGGCCGGGTCGTACTGGGCGGCCGTCGTGACGATGGTGACGCGCGACTGCGCGAGCGGCTTCTTCAGCGGCTGAAACGGCGCATCGACATAATGCGCCCAGCGGTAGGGCGTGGTGTAGCCGATCGCGGCATAATAGTCGCGGGTCCGCTGCATGTAGGGCACGGCGGAATCGTAGTCGGGCGCAAAACCGAGCTGGTCGTCAGAGGGGGCGGACATTTGTTGTGTTTCTCCCTGCGTTTCCACCGTAAGGTCGGCGACTGACCTTTGCGCTAAGCTTATGATACTTCACCCGTTCCTCAACAGCGAAAATGCGCCTGATGGCCCCGCGTGACGCATGCCGGTCGTGCAGGGATCACCGGCATACACAGAACGGCCGAAGGCCGTGGAACTGGAGAGGTCGATCACTCGTTCGGAACTGAGCATCGAAGGCCGCAACGGAGGTTAGCCATGGCTGATACCGGAATGAAGGACCACGTCTACAAGATCCTTGATCTAGTGGGGTCGTCCGAAAAAAGCATCGAGGACGCCGTTCAGAACGCCATTACCCGCGCCTCGAAAACCATTCGCGAAATGAAATGGTTCGAAATCGTGCAGACCAGGGGCCATATCGAAAACGGCACCGTGCGTCACTACCAGGTCACGCTGCGGGTCGGGTTTACCCTGGAGGAGTAATTCCCGTCACGGCGGGCAGCGCCGGGTTCGAGGAGCGACCCGTGCCGGACTCGCCGGCACGGATCGCGTCGGTGATCAAACTCCGGCGACCGACGACCAGATCTCCGCGAGCTTGCGCCGGGCTTTCTGCGTGCGCGTCAAATGCACCACCTGTTCCTCTTCCTCCGGCAGTCGCAGGCCTACCACGTTGACCCGCCCGCCGCTGATGCTGCGCGCGACCAGCACGATGGGATCAAGCACAAGCTCCGCGCCTACCTTGGGCGCATGGTCGAGATGAATGTCGAAATAGTCAGCCAGCGTCAGCTTCGCCTGCTCTTCTCCGGCGGATACGCCGTAGATCTGGGCCAGTTCGCCGAGCGTGTGCTCGCCCGACACCATGAAGTCGCCGAGCAGATGCGGATCGGGCGCCGAGCTTGGCGCCATGTCGACAAAGAAGCGGTCGAGCGCCTCCGCCTTTTCCGGCGGCGCCAGCAGATAGACGTAGTCACCCGGTTCGACCGGATCGGCCTCGACGGGCGAGAGGATGCGCTCGTCGCGGATTACCAGCGTCGGCTTCGACCAGGATGGCAGCAGGCCGCGGCGGAAGTACAGACTCTTCGGCCGCACCGGATAGCCGACCAGCTGCTGCTCGAGCTGCCCCGGCAGATCGAGTTCGACGCGCCGCGGCGCGCGGTCGACGCGCGGCAGCGCCACGTGCAGCCACCGCGCCGCCGGCCCCAGCGTCCAGCCCTGCAGCAGCAGCGAGATGACGACCACGACAAACGCAACGTCGAAATAAAGATAGGCTTTCGACAGCCCGACCAGCATCGGGATCGAGGCGAGAAAGATCGCGACCGCTCCGCGCAAACCGGTCCAGGCGATGAAGATCTTTTCCCGCCAGTTGAACCGGAAGGGCGCCAGGCAAAGCAGCACCGCGATTGGTCGCGCCACGAGCATCAGCACCAGCGCCACGATCACGGAGGGACCGACGCTCTCGAGAAGCCGCTGTGGCGACGCCAGCAGGCCCAGGAGAACGAACATCACGATCTGCGCCAGCCAGGTCGCGGCGTCGAGAAACGTCACCACCGAATTATGCGCGCGCGTCGGCCGGTTGCCCACGATGATGCCCGCGAGATAGACCGCGAGAAACCCCGAGGCGTGCGAGATCTGGGCCACGCCGAAGATCACCAGCGCGGCGGTCGTGACAAAGGGCGCATGCAGGCCTTGCGGCAGCGCCATGCGATTGAGCACCAGCACGACCAGACGGCCGCCGATCACGCCGACGAAGGCGCCGAGCACGCCTTCTTGCAACAGCTCCTTGACGACATGCCCGGGCGAACCTTCACCGAGTGAAATGAACTCGACGAGCATCAGGGTGAGAAAGATCGCGAACGGATCGTTGGTGCCGGATTCGGCTTCCAGCGTTGCGCCGACACGGGGGCGCAGGCGCAGGCCTTGCGTATGGACCAGCAGGAACACCGCCGCGGCATCGGTCGATGCCACCACGGCCCCGACCAGCAGTGACTCGGTCCAGTTCAGATCGAGCGCATATCTGGCCGCCGGCGCAGCGATCACGGCGGTGACCAGCACACCCACTGTCGCCAATACCATCGATGGCGCCAGTACCGTGCGAATGCTTTGAAACTTGGTCCGCAGGCCGCCGTCGAACAGGATCAGCGCCAGCGCCACCGATCCCACCATGTAGGTGGTGCGGACGTCATTGAAGCTGAGCTGGCCCGGCCCCGCATCCCCCGCCACCATGCCGATCAGCAGGAACACCAGCAGCAGCGGCGCCCCGAAGCGCAGCGCGAGCAGGCTCGACAGGATCCCCGCCATCACCAGGATGGCGCCCAGAAAGATGGCGATGCTGACCGAGTCGAGAGAAGCCATGAACCTCCGCAATCGTTGGAAATACTTGCAATTGCATCCTTATCGTTGCCACAGTTGAACGCCAACCCCAATAGCCGGAATATGCCCGGTTTCAGGGGCTGAATTGACCTCGCCGGCCCATGTATCGATGGTCCGCCCGCACAGTTTGTGGAAATCTGCCCACCCGTTCGAATCAAATTTGCTTGGCGCTGCGCCTGACGAGATTTTTACCGATGGATATGGCCCCGAAAGAGATCGTCGAGTTTCTTCAATCGACCTCGCGATCGGTCGGCGCAGAGTTCACCTCGCCGTGGTTCTATCTGCAGTTCGGGCTGATCCTGGCCACCGCCGGCATCGCCTATGCGGCGGACGCGGCGATCCGCGCACGGGTCGACATGACCTCGCTGGCGATGCGCTGGCCGTTGCCGCTGCGACATTTCGCCCGCGTAGTGGTCGGGAGCGCATCGACCGCGATCTTCGCAATCCTGATGATCGCAGAACGCGTCACGATGTACCACCTGACGTGGCCGAGCCGCAGCTACCTCCTGATGGTCTCCGCCAAGCTGGCGGTGGCGTGGCTCGTGATCCGCCTCGTGACCTCGGTGATCCACAACGCCTTCATCGTCAAGCTCGTGTCGATAACGGCCTGGTTTGTCGCGGCGCTGAGCATCCTCGGCCAGCTCGACCCGGCAGCGGAAACGCTGGACTCATTTGCGATCGAGATCGGCGGCTTGCGGCTGACGCCCTTGCTTTTGATCAAGGCCGGCGCGCTGTTGATCGCGGCGCTGTGGCTGACCAATATCACCAGCAACTTCATCGAGAGCAGGATCACCCGCGCCAGCGATCTGACGCCGTCGGTTCAGGTGCTGCTGATCAAGATCATCCGCATCGGCCTGATGGTGGTCGCGATTGCGATCGCGCTCGGCGCCGTCGGCATCAATCTCTCGGCGCTTGCCGTCTTTACCGGTGCGGCCGGCGTCGGCATCGGTCTCGGCCTGCAGAAGATCGTCGCCAATTTCATCTCGGGCATCATCCTGCTGGCGGACAAATCGGTGAAGCCCGGTGACCTCGTCACCATCGGCGACAGTTCGGGCCGGATCAGCGCGATGAAGACGCGCTACATCTCGGTCGCAGCCGGCGACGGCCGCGAGTTCCTGATCCCGAACGAGGATCTGGTAACCCAGAAGGTCGTGAACTGGACCTATACCGACAAGAACACGCTGGTGAAGGTGCTGTTCAGCACCAATTACGACGCCGACCCCCGCCTCGTCTGCAAGCTGGCGATCGAGATTGCGGCGGCCGCCCCGCGCGCCACCAAGAACAAGCCGCCGAATTGTATCCTGACCGAATTCGCCGAGGCCGGCATGAAGTTTTCGCTGACCTTCTGGATCGCCGATCCCGACGGCATGGACAATGTGAAGAGTGAAGTGATGCTGGGGCTGTGGGACGCCTTCAAGCGCGAGGGAATCCGTGTTCCCTACCCGGTTCGTGAAATCCGCGTCCGCGGCGGGGCGCTGCCGGTTGAACAGGTGGTGGAGGTTTCCGGCTAGATGCAAGCTTTTTAAGGTCTCTGAACAGGCCAACCTTGGCTTGCACTGACCGCGCCGATCATTAAATTAGAGCTGTCAAATCAGCCCATTACCATTTTCCGAAGCATGACCGACCATGAGCTATATTGAAGCGTCCGATACCTCCTTGCGAAAAACCGGCCAGATCAAGCTGCACGGCGCGAGTGGATTTGCCGGCATGCGCAAGGCGGGCGCGCTGGTCTCCAAATGCCTCGACGAGCTCACCGACATCGTCAAGGCGGGCGTCCCGACCTCGGAGATCGACGAATTCGTCCGCAACTTCGCCTTCAGCCACGGCGCCTATCCGGCGACGCTGATGTATCGCGGCTACCGCTATTCGACCTGCACCTCGATCAATCACGTCGTCTGCCACGGCATGCCCGGCGACCGCGCACTGAAAGAGGGCGACATCGTCAATATCGACGTCACCTTCATCGTTGATGGCTGGTACGGCGATTCCAGCCGCATGTACGTGATCGGCCCGATCGCCCGCAAGGCGGAGCGTCTGATCGAGGTCACCTATGAGGCGATGATGCGCGGCATCGCCGCGGTGAAGCCCGGCGCCACCACCGGCGACATCGGGCACGCCATCCAGAGTTTTGTCGAGCCGCAGGGCATGAGCGTGGTGCGCGATTTCTGCGGCCACGGGCTGGGACGCATGTTCCACGACGAGCCGAACATCATCCATATCGGCCGCCCCGGCGAGGGCGTGATGCTGAAGCCCGGCATGTTCTTCACCATCGAGCCGATGATCAATCTCGGCAAGCCGCATGTGAAAATCCTGTCCGACGGCTGGACCGCAGTGACCCGCGACCGCTCGCTGTCCGCGCAGTTCGAGCATTCGGTCGGCGTGACCGCCAACGGCGTCGAGATCTTCACGCTGTCGCAGCGTAACGGCGAGAAGCCGTTTGTGACGACCTAGTCGGTCAAGGCTCCTCTGCCCGCAGGGGGAGCTGACATGCCGGCGGCAGGACAGCCCTCTCTCGCAGAGCTTGTTGCGACCGGCTTGGTCGCATGCGCCGCCTGCCTCGTCTCCTTGGGCGTTGCGGCCGACGATGTCCTGTTCGCCAGCAAGAGGATCACACCGCCGGGCGAGTACACCTCCGCCATCGAAGGTCCCGCGGTCGACGCATCAGGCAACCTCTACGTCGTGAATTTTCAGCGCAGCGGGACCATCGGCCAGCTCGCGGCTGGCGCATCGCAGTCCCAGCTCTTCGCGCAGCTTCCTGCAGGCAGCATCGGCAACGGCATTCGCTTCGATCGGCAGGGGCGGATGTACATCGCCGATTACAAGAAGCACAATGTCTGGGTCATCGAGCGCGGCGAAACCACGCCGCGGGTTTATTTTCATTCCGATCAATTCAACCAGCCGAACGATCTGGCGATCGCGGCGGACGGCACACTCTATGCCAGCGACCCGCGATTTGCATCGCCGGCGGGTGGCCGCATCTGGCGCATTACGCGTGGCACAGACGGCACGGGGCGTGGTGAGATCATGTCCAGTACAAGACGTCTCGGCGTGACCAACGGGCTTGATCTCAGCCCGGACGGCACAACGCTCTATGTCAGCGAGTCGAATTCACGGCAGGTATGGGCCTATCGCCTCGACGGCGGCAAATTGCTCGACCCGCGGCTGGTCAGGGGTTTTTCGGATTTCGAGGTCGATGGCCTACGCACTGACATAGACGGCCGGATTTATCTCGCGCGGCTTTCGGCCGGTAAAATCGCCATCATCGGTGCCGATGGTTCGCTGCAGCGCGAGGTACCCGTGAGCGGAAAGCAGCCGACCAACCTCACCTTCGGCGGCCCGGACGGCAGAACCGTCTTCGTCACCCAGAAGGAAGACCGCTTCATCGAGGCGTTTCGCGTGGACCGTCCCGGTCGCGAGCCATGCCTGCAAATGCCCGGCATGTGCGGAGACGCCGAAACGCGAAGCAGCCGCTGAACGGCTCGAAGCCGCCGTAAACGAAAGGACGAAGCGTGGGCCAACGCAGCATGTACATCTGGAAGCTTCGTGAGGTCGTGGCCGCGGAAGGCAGTCCGGCAGAGATGATCGCCAAGGCGAAGCGAGCCAGTCTTTCAGCGCTGTGGGTGAAAGTCGCGGACGGGACTTCGCGGTATGCGAATGTGAGGGAGAGTGTGGCGCCGGACTTCAAGGAGCTGATCCGCCTGGCGCACGATAACGCTATCGAGATTTGGGGCTGGCAGGTGCCCCATTGCGCGACGACGGCCGCTGCGAAGAAAGAGGCAAAGCTGCTTGGCGATCTCGCCGACGAGTTCGAACTCGACGGCATGATCATGGATGCTGAGGGAACGAGCGCGTATTTTCAGGGCGGCCTGGCGGAAGCGAAAGCTTATGGCGCGGCAATGCGGGAAATCGCAGACAGGCTCGAAAAGCCGCTTGGAATATCCAGCAACGACATTCCGCAGAATATCGACGGCTGGTTGCCGAAATTCAACGAGATCGCCAAAAAGGCGCATATCAACTTTCCGCAAACCTATTATGGCGCCAGTCCCAGCGTCACCAACCGTGTCGACCGCGCGGAGCGGGGCAATGCACATTTGACGATTCCGTTCGTCCCCGTCGGCGCGGGCTTCATTGGAACGTCGGAGGGTGGCTGCGCGTCGGCGTCGGCCTGCGCGGAGCGTGCCCGCGAATTCGTCCGGCTGTGCAATGCCCGAAATTACCAGGGCTACTCATTCTGGCATTGGGGCGGCGCCCCGATGGCATTGTGGGAGGTATTGAACACCGTCCCGGCCTGATTTCCTCGGCAGATCGTCGTCAAGACCGACATCAACTTCATCCCTAGAGGGGCCTGCCGCCCTGCGGCAACACGCCCTGCCGTTGCGGCGGAATATCCCGGTTCGCGTGGTGTAGCACGTAGCGCGAGCCCTCCGGAGCCGAAAGGCCCGGCGGGTTAGGGTTCAACCAAGGGAGCAAGGACAATGTTCGAGATTTCACGTCGCGATCTGGTCCTCGGGAGCACGGGGGCTGCGCTCGTTTTCGGTCTGAAGGGACCGGTTTCATTCATCGGCGCGGCCCATGCGCAGCGCGCAGCCGACAGCCTCAAATACAAGGTCGGCGATATCGAGGTCTTCAGCCTGCACGAAGGCAGCATCGAACGCACGGTCGCCGAAGGCATGGTGAAGAACGCCTCGCTCGATGACGTCAAAAAGGCGCTCACGGCCGCAGGCATTGGGCCTGACAAGATCGACAATCCCTTCACCGTCACCGCGGTCCGGACCGGCGGCAAGGTTATCCTCTTCGACACCGGCTTCGGCGCCAACGGCCCGGCCACCGTCGGCAAGCTCGCCGACAACATGAAGGCCGCCGGCCTCGATCCGGCGACGGTTTCCACCGTCGTGATCTCGCACTTCCATCCCGATCACATCTCGGGCCTGTGGGTGAAGGAAACCAGCGAGCAAGTCTTCCCGAATGCCGAGATCATGATGCCCGAGGTCGAGTTCAAGTTCGCGACCGATCCGGCGCTCGTGGAAAAGGTACCGGAAGCCAACCGTCCGTTCATCAAGCGGATTCAGGCGACCTTCCCGACCTGGAAGAACATCAAGCAATACAGTGACGGCGCCGACATCGCGCCCGGCGTCAAGGCGATCGCGACCCCCGGCCACACCGTCGGGCATATGTCGTTCCTGGTGGCCTCGGGCGGACAGCAGCTCTACATCCAGAGCGATGTCACCGGCATCCACCAGCTGTTCGTGAAGAACCCCGGCTGGTTCTCCGGGTTCGATGCGGACGGACCGAAGGCGGAAGCGACGCGGCGCGCCTTCTTCGATCGCGTCATTGCCGAAAAGGGCATGATCGCCGGCTATCATTTCGGCTTCCCCAACGTCGGCACGCTGTCCAAGGACGGCAACGGCTACGCGTTTGCGGCCGTGAAGGCTTGATAGCGCGTTGATCTAAAACAACCGAAGGCGCCGTGCCTTGCACGGCGCCTTCTTCATTTGAAATCGACCGCCTGCTCGCACTTCAGAGTTGCAAAAGCTGACCGGCACGGCATGTTTACCGCCGATGCCCCGCAAGACCGACCAGCCGGAAAACCAACCTGCCGAGACGCCGCACTACCACGGCCATCGCGAGCGGCTGCGCGAGCGCTTTTACGGCGCCGGACCGGAGGCGCTGAGCGACTATGAATTGCTCGAAATGGCGCTGTTTCCCGCCTTGCCGCGGCGCGACACCAAGCCGCTGGCGAAGGCGCTGTTGAAAGCGTTCGGCTCGTTCGCCGAGGTGATCCACGCTCCGGTCGCGCGCCTGCGCGAGGTCGATGGCATCGGCGAGGCCTCGATCAACCAGATCAAATTGCTCGCCGCCGCCGCAAGCCGGGTGGCGAAAGGCGAGATCAGGCGCAAGATCGCGCTGTCGTCCTGGAACGACGTGATCGACTATTGCCGGAGCGGCATGGCCTTTGCCGACAAGGAGCAGTTTCGGCTGCTGTTTCTCGACAAGCGTAACCAGTTGATCGCGGACGAAATCCAGCAGACCGGCACCGTCGACCACACGCCGGTCTATCCACGCGAGGTGATCAAGCGGGCGCTCGAACTATCGGCGACGGCGCTGATCCTGGTGCACAACCACCCCTCCGGCGATCCGACGCCCTCGCAGGCCGATATCCATATGACCAAGGCGATCGTCGACATCGCCACGCCGCTTGGGATTTCCGTGCACGACCACATCATCGTCGGCAAGAACGGTCATGCGAGCCTGAAGGGGATGCGGCTGATCTAGCTGAAACGTCGCCACTCCATGCTCGCCTGTCCTCGCGCGGCGACCGGCAACGTGCCGCAGCAGGCTTCGCACGTGAAATCATCGCCCGGGGACCCTAAAATCAGATGATCGCAACGCGCGGTTGCGTTAATATGAATGCGTCGAACGTCCCGTCGCGCCGAGGGATCGGCGGACTAACGTCGGATAGGTTTTCGCAACGGAGGACCGTCATGACCAGCACTTCAGACACCATCAAAAGCCCTCAGGCCGGGTCGGATACGGCGCCGCTGCGCGCCAAGTCGGGCTGGATCATCGCGCTCGGCATTATCTATATGATCGCCGGATTTATCGCGCTTGGCAGCGTCGCGATGGCCACCGTCGTCAGTGTTCTCATTGTCGGCATAATGATGATCATCGCCGGCGTCGCCGAGGTGATCAGCGCCTTCCAGATCAAGAGCTGGGGCAAATTCCTGCTCTGGGCGCTGCTCGGCGTGCTCTACATCGTCGCCGGCTTCGTCACGTTCGAGAATCCGCTGCTCGCAGCCGTCCTGCTGACACTCATTCTCGGCGCATCGCTGGTGGTTTCGGGCATCATGCGGATCGTGTTGGCCTTCAGCATGAAGCGGGAAACGCCGTGGGTCTGGGTAGCCGTATCAGGTGTGATCACGCTTCTGCTCGGCCTGCTGATCCTGATGCGCTGGCCGGTGTCGAGCCTTTACATCCTCGGCCTGTTCCTCGGCATCGATCTCATCATGGCCGGTGCGGGCTGGATCGGACTAGGCTTCGGCTTGCGGCGCGCTCGCTGAGAGATGATTGGCGGACTGCGCATTGCCTAGTTGCGCGTCGACGAAAAGGAGGCGCGCATGCGCTGGGTCTACCTTGCCGTGATTGTTCTGTTCGTCACCGCGACTATCATCTTCGTGCTGCAGAACCTCAATGTCGTCACCATGTCTTTCCTCGGCTCAAATGCCCGGGTGCCGCTCGCACTGCTGGTCGCCGTCGCCTACGCGCTGGGTGCGGCGACGGGCGGCAGTCTGTTCGCGCTGCTGCGTCGATCCTATGAAGGGTCAAAAGCAGTATAAGCGGTTCTGAGTCGAGTGTGATGAAATCCTGGATGCCGACGACACGCCGAACGTTCCTGCGGGCGTCCCTGGCAGCAGCCGCTGCCGCGCACTTGCCAGTCGCGCTGCATGCCCAGCAAGGTTCGCCCATCCGCCGTGTCATCCCCTCGACCCGCGAGGAGATACCGATCGTCGGACTGGGAACGTGGATCACCTTCAATGTCGGCGACGATCGGGTGCTGAGGGACGAATCCGCAGCTGTCATCGCAGCCTTCTTTGAGGCGGGCGGTCGCTTGATCGATTCCTCTCCGATGTATGGTTCGTCGCAGCCGGTGGTCGGCTACGGCCTGCAAAAGCTCGGACGGCCCTCCACGCTGTTCTCGGCCGAGAAGGTCTGGACGTCCTCGTCAGCGGCAGGTCCGCCCCAGATCGAGCAATCGCGCCGCTTCTGGGGTGTGCCGAAATTCGATCTCCTTCAGGTGCACAATCTCCTCACCTGGAAGCCGCATCTGCAGATGCTCTTTCAGATGAAGGCGTCGGGCGCGGTGCGTTACGTCGGAATCACCACCTCCGAAGGCCGTCGTCATGATCTCCTCGAACAGATCATGCGGAGCGAGCCGATCGATTTCGTGCAGTTCTCCTACAACGTCGTCGACCGCGAGGCGGAGGCACGGCTGTTGCCGCTGGCGTCGGAGCGCGGCATTGCCGTGATCGTCAACCGGCCGTTCCGGCAGGGCGCGCTGACCGATCGGCTCAAGCGCGAGAAGGTCCCTGAATGGGCTGCCGAACTCGGCGCCTCAAGCTGGGCGCAACTCATGCTGAAATTCATCCTCTCTCATCCGGCCGTCACCGTCGCCATTCCCGCGACCACCCGCGTCGACCACGTGCGCGAAAACCTTTCGGCCGCCGCCGGCCCGATGCCTGATCCAGTCATGCGGGAGCGCATCTCCGCGCACGCGAAGGCGCTCTGATGTCGGAGTGGTGGACCTATCGGCCGGAGGATTTCCTGCTGTTTTCGTCGCGCGTCTACTGGCGGATGTTCGAATTGCACAACGCAGAACTCTGGCCGCTGCAGGTGCTGACGCTCGCCGCCGGCCTCATCATTCTTCTCATCGCGTGGCGAGGAATCGGCGCACGCTGGCTTGCACTCATCCTTGCGATGCTTTGGCTCCTGGTCGGGTGGTCATTCCTGTGGAATCGCTATGCAACCATCAACTGGGCTGTCGCCTATGTCGCGCCGGCTTTCGCCATTGAGGGCATGCTGCTGCTCATGATCGGGTCGTTGCTCGATGCCCTCACCTTCCACCGGCGCGGGCCTGCCCGCGGAATCGGATATCTCATCCTCGCTTTCGCACTGGCGGGATACCCATTGCTCTCACCGCTACAGGGGCGTAGCTGGGCTTCATCGGAGGTCTTTGGCATCGCGCCGGATCCAACTGTCATCGCGACGCTCGGCGTTATGCTTCTATCCCGCGGCAGGCTTTTGCCGGTGCTGTGGCCGATCCCCGTTCTCTGGTGTCTCCTGAGCGGCATGACACTCCTGACCATGGGAGAGCCGCAAGCCTCGGCGCCTCTTGCTGCCGTGGCGCTCGCCGCAGCAGTGTGGGTCGGGACGATCATCCGTGAGCGGGGATCGCCATCGCCCGCGTGAACGCACGCAAAGCGCCGGGATATTCACGGTGCGATCCATCTCTGCACCGCTTCCGCCGTGTCGGCCGGCGTGGTGTTGAAGCAGATGCGGGTTTGCGGCGCGCCGAGGTGAATCAGATTGACGATCCGTTCGAACAAGTGCAGCCGCTCCCGCGGCTCGCGGAGTCCGGCGCCGATCACCACGCAGTCATAATGCTTTGCGGCCAGCGCCGCTGCGGCGACGGCTTCGGCCGTGTCGCCGAGATCGACCAGGCAGCTATCGGCCTCATAGCCGATCGCGCGAAGCTGCTCGATCTGAGCCTCGATGTAGCTCCTCACCAGTTCAGTCGTGAGCCCCGGGAAGGCGCTGAAGTCAACGAACGACGGCTCGATGCCGATCGCCAGCACGGTCTTTTTCGTCATGCACCTATTCCATACCGGTGAAAAGAATGTCCGGAAAAACGCGCTGGGCGCGCGCATGGTTCCGCACAGGACACGGATGTCATAGTTCGACTACTGACGAAGCATCGACGTAACGAAATCAGGCATGGTGGTTTCAGTCACCGGCCATGGAATCGAACCGTGCCGGGCCTACAGGAGAGCACCATGACAGCCACCAACAGCGCGAATCAGAACCTGATCGTCACCGCATTCTGGGAGGTCAATTCCGGCGAGGAAGGCGCGGTCGCGGCACTGCTGAAAGACTTTCTTCCGCAGGCGCAGCGCGAGCCGGGCGTGAAGGAGTTCCAAATCCACCAGAACGTCGCCAGGCCGCGCGAATTCTTCTTCTACGAGGTGTTCGCCGGCGAGGCGGCGTTTGCCGATCATCAGCAGACCGACCACTTCAAGAACATCATCGTCGGTCAGGCGATCCCGAAGCTCGCCAAGCGTGAGCGGCAGCAATTCCGCTTCATCTGAGTTCAGGTGGACGCGCCGGCCTATCGGCTGGCGCGCTCGCTGCCAGGCTGTTCCGCTCATTCGGAAATCAAGGTGCGCTTTCTCCGCGCTGTGCCGCATCGACAGCGCGCCGTTGCAACAGCTCATGTTCGCGCCTGTTGCCCGCCAGTCGTGCGGCGGCCTCGAATGCTGCGCGCGCTTCTGCGAACCGGGCGAGCCTGAAAAGCAGATCGCCGCGCACGCTCTCCAGCAGATGATAGCCCTTCAGCGCGGGTTCGCCTGCCAGTCCGTCAACGATCGCGAGCGCAGCCGCAGGCCCCTCGGCCATGCCGATCGCAACCGCGCGGTTGAGCTCGATGACCGGCGAGCATACCAGCGCCGCCAGTTCGGCGTAGAGCGCGGCAATGCGCGGCCAATCCGTTTCATCGGGCGTATTCGCTTTGGCATGACAGGCGACGATTGCCGCCTGCAGCACGTAGAAACCGCGCGCCCCGCCCAGTTCATGCGCCCGTGCCAGCGCCGACAATCCGCGGCGAATCTGAAGGCGGTCCCACAACATGCGGTTCTGATCCATCAGGAGAATAGGATCGCCGGCGGCATCCGTGCGCGCCGCGGTGCGCGAGGCGTTCAGCTCCATCAGTGCCAGCAGGCCGTGGGCTTCGGCTTCCTGCGGCGCCACCAGCGTCAGCACGCGTCCCATGCGCAGCGCATCGTTGCAAAGCTGCGGCCGTAGCCACTCGTCGCCGCGGGCGGCCGTATAGCCCTCGTTGAAGATGAGATAGACGACCTCCAGCACCGAGGCCAGCCGCTCCGAAAGCGCCTCGCCGCGCGGTGTCTCGTAGGCGAGCCCGGATTCCGACAGCGTGCGCTTCGCGCGCACGATGCGCTGGGCAATGGTTGCCTCCGGCTGCAGGAAGGCGCGCGCGATCTCTTCCGTGGTCAAGCCGCAGATCATCCGGAGCGCCAGCGCGGCGCGCGCCTCGCGCGACAGCCTCGGATGACAGGCGGTGAAGATCAGCCGCAACAGCTCATCGCCGATATCGTCGTCGAGCCCTGCATCGGGATCGGGCATCGCCTGCTGTTCCTGCTCGAGATCGCGTATCAGCATCTCGTGCTTGCGCGCGAGCATGTTGCGGCGGCGCAGATCATCGAGCGCACGGCGTTTCGCAGTTGCCATCAGCCATGCGCCCGGCTTCTCCGGCACGCCGGTGGCGGGCCAATGTTCGAGCGCCGCCACCAGGGCTTCCTGCGTCAGGTCTTCAGCCATCGTGACATCGCGCAACATCCGGGACAGGCCCGTGATCAGGCGCGGCTGCTCGATGCGCCAGACCGCGAGGATCGTGCGATGAACGTCGGCGGCTGTCATCGCCGCCGACTGTGCCAGGGGGATGGCGACATCATGCGTGGGCGTGGACACCCACCTCGCAGGCGCCATCCACGCCCGGCGTGGCGAGCACGCGAACTTCGCAGGTACCTTCCCAGCCCGGCATGTGTTCGAGGTGCAGCTGCATGAATTCCCTGGCGGCAGCTACGGCCTCTGCCATGTCCCGGAGCTCAAAGATCGCGTATCCGCCGATCAGTTCCTTGCTCTCGACAAACGGTCCGTCGACCACGCCGAGCTTGCCGTCGGTTATCCTGACCTGCGCGCCCGACATAGCGATCGGCAGCAGTCCGCCGGTATCGAGCATGCGGCCGGCCTTGATCTCCCGGTCGGCGAGCTTTCCCATCGCCTCCATCAGGGCCGGCGACGGACCTCTGTCGGGCTGGGGCGAGGTAACGATATACATGAAGCGCATGGCGGAACTCCCGTAAGGCGAGTTGCGGCG
>Ga0268266_10001732_pt1 | contig 24974 bp, 22 predicted proteins | sample KBSS13metaG_FD_190356 | JGI IMG/M metagenome (GOLD analysis project Ga0268266, IMG submission 190356) | Switchgrass rhizosphere microbial communities from Kellogg Biological Station, Michigan, USA - KBS S1-3 metaG (SPAdes) (version 2) | ecosystem: Host-associated > Plants > Roots > Rhizosphere... | reverse complement strand
AGCTTCCGGCGATCGTTACTCGCGCATAGCGGGGTACTATGTAAGAGGAAGGATCGCCGGAAGATGCCGCTGAGGGGCGGCCGCAGTAGGCGAGCATTAGTCAGACAGGCTCCTAAGGGCCGGGCCGATTCGGTATCGACATCCTCGTGCGTATCGGCTGGACGGCTCGTCCTAATAGCCCTTATTGAGGTCGACGACGGAGAGCATCTTCTCGCCGTTCGCATAACGCCGCAGATATTCCGCCGCGAGAATCCAACGGGCCTGGCCTGGCAGGTCTGAGCGGGACGAGATGTGCGGACTGATGATGACGTGCGGGGCGTGCCACAGCGGGTTATCCGGGGGCAACGGCTCCGGATCGACCACATCGAGCCCGGCTCCCGCGATGCGATGCTCATTCAACGCATTGGTCAGATCGGCCGTGACCGCGCTCGCACCACGTGCCACGTTGATGAAATACGCAGTGGGTTTGAGTGTCGCAAAGAACGCGGCGTTGTACATGCCCGTCGTCTGCGGTGTCAGCGGCACGCAGTTGACGATCACGTCGGCTGTCTTGGCCAACGTCGGCATTTCGTTCGCGAGGCCGACATAGTTGACGAAGTCGGGTTTGCTGCGGTCATTGTCGCGTGTTGCAACGACTTTCATACCCAGCCCGTGCGCCCGCATTGCCACTTCGGTGCCGATGCCACCCAGTCCCACCACGAGCATGGTCTTGCCTTCGAGCACCTGCATCGGCGTTCTGGCGGCATGCTCGCGACTCCACTCACCCTTGGAGGTGTCGACCGCGAATACGTCGATACCGTGCGCGAGTGCCATGGTCAGAGCGACGGCGTGCTCGGCAATCGCGGCCGAGTCCACGCCACGCATGTTGGTCACCAGCAGGTCGCGACTGCGAACACTCGGTATCGCCATACACAGCTCGACACCGGCGGCCAACGAAGAGATCCAACGCAGTTGCTTGGCGTTGTCGATAATCTTCGGGCTGCAGATGTCCGGATTGAAGCCAACGATGACATCCGCGTCCACCGACGCTGCCTGGGCGGACGCCAGGTCCTTCGCAACGACGAGTTGCGCCTTGGGAGCGGCGGCGGCGAGCTTTTCCTCCTGGCCGGCCCAGCCCGCAGTGCCGAAGGCCAGCAGGACCACTTTCTTCGGGGTACGCCACTGCTTGCGCTCGCGTACGGGCTGCGGCGCTTCCTGCACCCGCAACCGGGTGATGACGGAGGCAACCGATTCGGCGTCGTCCGCCGCCCGCGTCGCGGGCGAACCGCAGAGGGCGAGCAAACCTCCGACGAGGAACGCAAGGAGCCGGTCCGGCCGCAGTAGGCGAGCGCCGCGCATTGCTTTGGACCCAAATGTGAAAGCTGCAGCCATGTGGATACCTGCCGTAAGCCTGCTCCGATTCGCGCGGCAGGCAGTCTAGCTCACGAGGTTGGTGGAACGGGTTAAGATCGGGTTGCGTCCAAGTGGCGGAGCGAGAACTGCGTACCAGCATGCCTGGCTACCGTGCTCCAAAATAGCCACCGTCCAGGTTTATCAATTCGAGCGGCGCGGGAAATCATGCTCTGGATCCTCTGGGCCCTGATGCTCATCTGTCACGGGGCATTCATCCGTTGGGCCGAAACCGCACGCGGCTATGCGAAGGCTGCCGTGTTCGGCGACCTGCTCCTCATCGCGATCGGGCTCATCACCATCGACCAGCTCCAGGGCATGACCTTGGTGGACATGCTGCGCATCGGGGCGTTCTTCGTTGCCTTTGGCGTTGCCGGGCGCCAGTTGATGGGCAGCACGCTTCGACGCGCCGGGAGCCTGTCTGACTAATGATCGCCGTAGCGAGGGCGACCCTCAGCGAGCAGATTCCGGCGATCGTTACTCGCGCATAGTGGGTGCTATGTAAGAGGAAGGATCGCCGGAAGCTGCCGCTGAGGGGCGGCCGCAGTAGGCGAGCATTAGTCAGACAGGCTCCTCGCCTAGTAGCCTAGAACGCGCTCTTCACGACACCGCCATCGACGCGGAGCGCGGCTCCGGTCGTCGCCGAGGACAAGGGGCTCGCCACGTAGGCGACCAGGCTCGCAACCTCATCCGTGTGCGCAAACCGCTTGATGAGCGAGGTGGGCCGCCTCGTGTTGATGAACTCCTCCTCCGCTTGGGCAAATGAGCGGCCACCGAAGCGGCGCTCGGCCCTGGGGTCGTCCGAATCGAGTGTCGGACCGGGAAGAATGCTGTTCACGGTCACCCCGGTCTTGGCGCAGCTCTCCGCGATGCCGCGCGCCACGGCGATCTGGGCTGCTTTGCTCATACCGTATGCCACGCTCTCCACCGGAATCTGCAGGGCGCTCTCGCTCGAGATGAATATGATCCGGCCCCAGTTGCGTTGCTTCATGCCCGGGAGATAGGCGCGCGACAAGCGCACACCCGACATCACGTTGAGATCGAACGTGTCATACCAGTCCTTGTCCGGGGACTGGGTAAATTCGTTCGGGACGAAGCGACCGACGTTGTTGACCAGGATATCGACCTTCGGGAACGTCTTGGCCAGGCGCTCGATATCCTCCGCCTTGCTCATATCGCCGGCGAAGGTGAGGGGTGCCTTGCCGGCGGCCTGTTTGAGTTTGGCGGCCGCCTGGTCGACCGATTCCCGGGTGCGGCCGTTGATGATCACCTGGGCACCCTCCTTTAACAGCGTTTTGGCGATGCCGAAACCGATTCCCCCGGTACTACCGGTAACAAGGGCCGTCTTGCCGCTGAGCTGCAGATCCATCGCGAGGGCGGGTTGCAGCAGGGCCAGACACAACAGGGCGGCAAGGGCCTGGAGGGCCAAATTGGTGCGGTTCATGGCGGTGCGTTGCATGAGCGTGTCCTCCCGGTAAAGTTGCGGGCATTGACGAGGCCCGGCGGCTCATCCACGATGATCTCATGACGGGTGACGATTCTCGGCTTGCACGGCGACTCCTTGGGCTCATTGACCTCACGAGCCTGAACCCGACCGATACCGCGGATACGGTGCGTGCGCTAGCCGCGTCTGCTGCAACACCCGCTGGGAACGTCGCCGCGTTGTGCATCTGGGCGCGATTCATCGCAGTGGCTCGCGAATCACTCGAGGGTACCGGAGTGCCCATTGCGGTGGTCGCCAACTTTCCGGGTGGAGCAGGTGATGTCGACGCTGCGGCAGCGGAGACCGCCGCAGCCGTCGCCGATGGCGCCGATGAAGTGGACGTGGTGTTCCCCTATCACGCGCTGCTGTCCGGGGACGAGGCAACAGGGCTCGCACTGGTTCGAGCTTGTCGTGCCGCTTGCGGCCAGGGGGCCCTCCTTAAGGTCATCCTCGAGACGGGACAACTGGGCTCCGCGGAACGTATTCGGCGGGCATCCGAGCTCGCGATCGAAGGCGGCGCCCACTTCCTCAAGACTTCCACCGGAAAGACGCAACCCGGCGCCACGTTGGCGGCGGCGGAAGCGATGATCGATACCATTGCGGCTGCTGAGCGGCGCGGCGTCCACGTAGGCTTCAAGGCCTCCGGAGGCGTGAGCACGATCGCCGACGCGCGCGCTTATCTCGAGTTATTCGAAAAGCGGCTCGGCGCCGGTAGCGCCATGCCCGCGACATTCAGGATAGGGACGTCGTCGCTGCTCAAACCGATCCTGGCAGCGTTGCACTGAAGATCGCCATGCCACCACCCAGCACTCCGGAATATCCGCGTGACCTGGTGGGATACGGCAGACATCCCCCACACCCGCGGTGGCCGGACGGCGCGCGCATCGCCGTGCAATTCGTCCTGAACTACGAGGAAGGGGCGGAAAATTGCGTGTTGGACGGCGATCCGGCCTCGGAGACCTTCCTGTCGGAGATCGTCAACGCCCAGGCATTCCCGATGCGCCATATGAGCATGGAGTCGCTCTATGAGTATGGCTCGCGCGCCGGTGTATGGCGCGTCTTGCGAGTCTTCGAGCGTCGCCGCCTGCCGCTGACGATCTTCGCGGTGGCCACGGCGGTACGGCGCAACGCGGAAGTTGCCGCGGCTTTCATGGAGTTGGGTCACGAGATTGCGTGTCATGGGTTGCGTTGGATCAGCTACCAGCTCATCGACGAGGCCACCGAACGCGCGGACATGGCCAAGGCCATTGCGCTGCTGCGGGATACCTTCGGCTCCACGCCGCAGGGGTGGTACACGGGGAGGGACAGTCCTAACACCCGGCGCCTGGTGGTCGAGCACGGCGGACTGCTCTACGACTCCGATTCCTACGCGGACGACCTGCCTTATTGGACCCCTGTTACTGTCTGCAATGCGGGTGAGCCGCGCGTGGTTCCCCATCTGGTCGTGCCCTACACGCTCGACACCAACGACATGCGTTTTGCCACCGTGCAGGGTTTCAACTCCGGTGCCCAGTTCTTCGACTACCTCAAATCGGCGTTTGACTCGCTGTACCGCGAGGGCGACCCGAACGGACTGAACGCGCCGAAGATGCTTTCGGTCGGATTGCACTGTCGCATCATCGGCCGCCCGGGCCGGATTGAAGCGCTGGAGCATTTTCTCGACTATGTGCAGCAACATCCGCACGTGTGGATCTGCCGGCGGGTGGAAATCGCGCAGCATTGGCTAGCGACTCATCCTTATAAGAGCCCCGACGATGCCGCCTGAAGCGACTCCTGACCCCCTCGCGCAATATACGAACGTCGCCGATGTGCGCCTCGGTGCGGTTGCCTTGTTTGCAACCGACGAGTTTTTCGCCGCGAAGGAGCGGATGTTGCAACCTGGCGAACCGCAATGGCGTGCGGGGGTTTACGACGCCAACGGGAAGTGGATGGATGGGTGGGAATCCCGACGGCGCCGCAATCAGGGTCATGACTATTGCGTGGTGAAGCTCGGAGCCGCGGCCGCCCTGTCTGTGTTGGAGATCGACACCCGGCATTTTACCGGCAATTATCCGCCGTTTGCTTCGGTTGAGGCTTGCTCGCTCGAGGGCGGCAGGGATCCCGGCCCCGATACGCCATGGAGTGTGTTACTGCCGCAAGTTCGCGTGGCGGGAAATCAACAGAACTTTTTTCCGGTGCCGGCCACGCAGGCGTGGACCCATCTGAAACTGAATATATTCCCGGACGGGGGCGTCGCCCGGTTCCGGGCGTATGGAACTGTGCAGTATGACTGGAGTGCCGTGGGCGACAACGTTGATCTGGTCGCCGCCCTGCATGGCGGGCGAGCTATCGCTTGCAGCGACGAGCACTACGGGTCGATGCGCAATGTGTTGCTTCCCGGGCGCGGGGCCAGCATGGCCGACGGCTGGGAAACCCGGCGCCGCCGGGAACCGGGCTATGACTGGGTGATTCTGCGGCTCGGCACGCGCGGTCTGGTCCGACAGGTCGAGATCGACACCGCGCATTTCAAGGGTAACTTTCCGCACCAGGTGTCCATTCAAGGGGCGGCGGTCACCGCTGGTGATGGACACGTGGTGAGTCAATCTTTGTATTGGCCGACACTGCTGGAGCCGCAGTATCTGCGTGCCGACAGTGAGCATCGCTTTCAAGGTGAGCTGCGGGACGTGGGGTCGATCTCGCACGTCCGGGTCAACATCCATCCCGACGGCGGACTCAGCCGGGTGCGGCTGTTTGGGCAGCCGGAGCGTGACCGAAACGCAGTGGAGGAAATCCCATGAAGCACCTACGGTGCGACGTGGGAGGGCTGACACAGGCGCAGTGGCCACCATGTTGTTGAAAGCGGAGCCACTGACACCTGAGGCCTTCGCGCCGTTCGGGGATGTCATCCAGGCCGAGGGGCACGCGCCGCGACTCATCAACGAAGGCACTTGCGAGCGCTTCGATGATCTCGCGCCGGTAGACGTGTTGGCCGAGGGGGGGCGCCCCTTGATCAGCATTTTCAAGGCGGCGCAGCGGCCTTTGCCCTTCGAGGTCAGGATGATGGAGCGGCATCCCCTGTCGAGCCAGGCGTTCTATCCGCTCGATGGCGTGCCTTTCCTGGTGGTGGTGGCGGAGAGCAACTCCGGTCCCCGCGGGGTCGGTCGGATCCGGGCTTTCCGCGCTGCTGGCAACCAGGGAGTGAGCTATCGGCGCAATACGTGGCACCACGCGCTGCTGGCGATTGGGCAGACTTCGCGGTTTTTGGTGGTGGACCGCGGCGGTCCCGGTGCCAACTGCGATGAGACGCGGATCGATCCGGCGGTGGTCGTGACGCTCTAGTCGGGCGGCGGTGACCCAGCGCGCTCGACCTTGTCGCGCAAGTAGGCGACTTCGCCCTGTACGCGGCCCGCGAGTTGCTCGTTGGCTTGTGCGACGCCTTGACATGACCACGGATTGTCGTCGCCCAAGCGCACAACGCCCATCATTGCTTTGAATTCCTCGCCGAGCCGACTCCTGCGCTCGGGAGACCAACCGACCCGGACTCCCAAAGCCTGCCCCTCGCCAAACTCCAGGAGCGTTTTCCCGTGGCTCACCCACAACTCTGCGAGCGCATTGCACGACGGACGCCGCTCTTCGTGTTGCAACTGTTCCGGTGAGCAGAAACGGCCCGCTTCCGCGAGCTCGACTCTAGGGATGAGGGCCAGGTAATCTAACGCTTCTATGCCGAGTGCCGCTCGCTGCAACGGGGTAGCGTCCCTAGGTATCTCGGCGAGTGCGGCCTGCAAAAAAATGTCATCGTAAAAGTCGCTCTTGTGAGCGCCCGCCGCACGCACGAAGTCGGCAGCCTCCGCTTGGAAGTCGCCGTGATCACGCTCCTCACGAGCCAAGGCCAGCCAGGCTACGGCGTTATCAGGATCAATGCGCGTCCACTCCCGCAAAGAAATCATGGCGCATGCACCGGTCGCGATGGCATCGCTCGTGCCGGTCTCACAAATCCATGTGGCTGCTGCGTAAACGGCAGGGTCACCGCCTCCGGCGGCCAGTTGCACTAATTCCTCGCGGGCGGCTTCTTCCGCCTTTGAAACAGGGTCGTCATTCCGCGTCTGCTCCTGTCTGTGCCGGTAGTATTCGACGCGGTGAGACATTAAACCCACGGCGCGAGCGCGGACGTCCGAGCTGTCCAGGAGCGCGGCCCGCCAGCGTTCGCTGATTCTTTGGGTCAGTGCGCCTACGTACTGGTTCAGAGCTTCTGAGGTAGTGATCTGGGCGGGGGCTTTTCCGTGACCACAGATTTCGAAGTGGCCCATTGCTGCGGCCGTTGCCGCTGTCGTTGGGGCGGTCGCCGCCGGAACGCTGGAGCCCGTCGGGCTATTGGCGATGTTAGCGCGAGGGCGTACGTCTTGATTTGCGGCAGAGGCCGGCAAATGCGCCGTCGCACGTGGTGCTCTGTGTCGGCCGTACCACAACACTGCGAGCACGGCCGCCAACAGGAGTAGCACTACACCGCCAATGTATCGCGACTTTATCCGGTCCATCGTGAGCCACGTACCGTGTAGTCACGGCGCGTGACATTTTATCAAAAATGGTAGGCAAGGCCGATGCCTAAGACGACCCGGGTGCGGTCCTGGACGATCGGGCTGTTGGCGGCATCGCCGATGATGTCTTTGAAGCTCACGAGGGCTCGCAGCAGCAGGTGTTGTGAGAAGAAACAGGTCGCGGCGCCGTGGATGCCGATATCCTTGACGCCACCACGCGGGGTGAACACAGGAAGGCCGGAGTCGAACGACTGGGTTGGGGTGACACCGAACCAGGTTTGGTTGTATTCGGCGTTCGCGAACTCGAAGTCCGGACCTAACGAGAAGAACGCCCGCTCACGACGTAAGGGGATGCGGTAATCGAAATGCACCAGGCCGGTCAGGCCGTTGCTACTGTGCGTAACCGATTGTCTGACTGTGGCGCCCGCGGTGAAGCGTCCGAGGTGGTAGGTTGCAAAGACGCCTGCTGCCAGGCTCGGGAGGATGTCGCCCAGGCCGTTGAGGTGTGCATCTACGTCCTCGCGGCGGCCGCCTTCGTAGCCCAGCACGGGGCCGGCGCGGAAGTGGTCTGTGTTGATGGCGTTGAGGCCCAGGCCGTTGATGCCGAGGAACAGCGTTTTGCCGTAGAGGATTTCGATGAGGGGAGCGAACCTAACGCGGTCGGTACTCGCGCCGGGGAATCGAGGCCCGGCACCGATGGCGCCGCCCAGGGTGACACTCCACTCGCCGGCGGCAGGTTGGCGGGCCAGGCCGTTTTGCTCCAGCACTTGCTCTTGCAGTGACTGGGCGTGCGCGGGGCGATGCACGCAGGCGAGGGTAAGCGCGAACAACAGGAGCGCCGAGAGGAGCGGTCCCGGCCGCGCCGGGCGGCATGTTGGGCCGATCGGTCGCATCGAGCAGGTCGCCGACGCGACGCAAGCCACGCCAAACGAGCCCGAATGGGTCACGAGCCGCTCCAGTCTTTGCGGTCGAGGTAGCCTTTCTGGCCGTGGTCCATCTTGTCGAAGCGTTTTTGCAGGCGCGCGGACTGGTCTTCGGGACTGAGCTGTTTGAATTTTCGCGCCATGCGGCCGTCGGCCGTTGCGAGGCGAGCGGTCACGTAATCCTTGTACTCTTGCAGGGTTACGTGGCCGTCGTGATTGGCGTCGGCAGCGTCGAAATTACCTTTCATCTGGGCCTGGGCGGCGCAGGCGCCGATGAGACCCAGCACCAGGACCAAAGCCGCGGCGCGGGGCTGCCGGCCGTTCGTAAGAAACTTCATTGCGAACTCCTTCGGTGTGCGCGAGCGCCGCGCGACCGGGTGTCGCGAGCGGGTTATCGCGCTGTGCTTCGTCATACGGGACGGCGGCGGGATTTCCCCCGCGGTGGGTTTTGCGCGGGGGGAGTTTTCGTTCCCGCGCGTATCGGGAGGTATGGAGCGGAATGCTGCTACTTGTCTGACGATCGCGGGTACTGTCGCTGTGCTTCTATCGGGAGCTGCCGAGGTCGGTGCACCGCCGGCTCGCGGAGCGGCGATCGCGGCAACCACATCGGCGGCGCAAACGGACGCCAGCGCAGTGCCGCACACTTCGACGGCGCAAACCGGTGTCAACACGATGCCGCGGCCTGCGGCAGGCCAGCGCCGCCCCAACATCATTGTCATCCTCGCGGATGACCTGGGGTATGCCGACATCTCGACTTACCGGGGTGGGCGATTTCCTACTCCGCATATCGACGCGCTGGCCAGGCGTGGGGTGCTTTTCACGAACGGGTACGCCAGTGCGCCGGTTTGCGCCCCATCCCGAGCGGGACTGCTGACCGGGCGCTACCAAGAGCGCTTTGGATTCGAATATAACAATGGCCCCGCCCGGCGCGATCTGCGGCAGGGGTTAGGCCTGAGTCCCGCGGAAGTAACGCTTGGGCAACTGCTGCAGCAGGACGGCTACCACACGGGAATGGTGGGTAAGTGGCATCTCGGTAGCCAGGACGCGTTCTACCCAACGCAGCGCGGCTTCGATGAGTTCGTCGGCTTTCTAACGGGTGCCACCACCTACATTGATCCGAAAGTGCCCGGAGTAGAAGTTGCTCCCGGTCCGCTCGGGGAAGACGCGCCCGACTCATCGCCGGTGGCGACAACGGAGCTTTCGCGCCATTCGTTGACCGAAGTCATTGAAGGTCCGCAACGCAAGGTCGTTCACAACGAGAACGAGTACCTCACCGATTACTTTGCTGCGCAGGCGACCGAGTTCATCCAGCGCAATTCACACGCGGACAAACCGTACTTCCTCTACGCGGCCTTCAACGCAGTGCACTCGCCACACATGGTGACGAAGAAGTACTACGATCGGTTTCCCAACATCAAGGACCATCGCTTGCGGGTCTATGCCGCGATGGTCGCTTCCCTGGACGACGCGGTAGGAGAAATCATGACCGCTGTCGCGGCCTCCGGCCAGGCGAACAACACGATGATCTTCTTCGCCTCCGACAACGGTTGCGCGGGGTACTACCAGGGTTTGTGCAGTTGCGAACCACTGCGCGGCGGGAAGCTTTCCTATTATGAGGGCGGCACGCGCGTGCCGTTCATGCTGAGTTTGCCGGGGCACATCAAAGCCGGCGGCGTCTACACCGAGCCGGTATCGTTGTTGGACGTTGTACCGACTTCCGTTGCGGCGGCCGGGGGAAAGCTGCCAGCGGATCGGGTGTATGACGGCGTAGACCTGCTGCCGTCGCTGGCCGGCAACGCCGGCAGCCCGCACGATGTATTGTTCTGGCGGCGGCAGCCACTGCTGGCAATCCGCAAAGACCACTGGAAGCTGTGGGAATCGGCTGATGTGACCTATGGCAACTATCAGCTTTTGTTCGATCTGAAGACGGATCCGGGCGAGACGACCAACCTTGCCGCGAGTCACCCGGAGAAAGTGCACGAACTGGACGCGTTGCTGCGCCAGTGGTCCACGGGTATGAGCGAGCCGAAGTGGCCGTCACGACCGCCGGCCAGCTTCGACGTCTGTGGGAAAACGTTCAAACTGCCGATTTGATGCCGCCGGTGACTCGACTCAAGGACCCGGCCACGGGTCGCTCATCGCGAGACTATTGAAGTTGTCGCCGTTGATGTCGGAAACGGCAACCAGTTGCGCGCCCATGAACCAGCTGCAGTAGCCGGGGCCGCAGTCGACGTAATAGCCCTCGTCGTCGGCGCTGCAACCTAAAAGACCGAGCACCAGGGCGGCAGCCAGCGCGAACCCGCATACCGTGACCGTTCGATGCAACTTGTGTGTCCTCAAAGCCGTGGAAGCTGGCCGTCGGCCCGCGCTTGATACGGCTTCGGCCGGACGGATCCCCCTTGCTTTCAGGCTCTGGCGCAGGCACGGTGACGGCCCGGGGCAGACCTCATGAGCTCGATCGCAAGACTCACGGGCCGGCCCGGAAAGCTGTGGTCGAACTCCCGCAAGGAGCACAACGCAATGTTCAGATCGATCAATCGTCGGCAGATGCTCATTGGTACCGGCACCACGCTCATCTCCCTCAGCTCCCGAGGCACGCCGGGGCCCGCGGCGACCATTCCCCCGGCACCGGTTGCGCGCGTGCAGGTCGTCAAGGACACCTACTTCGGCGAGACACTCGAGGACCCCTATCGTTGGATGGAGAACGACAAGGATCCGGACTGGTTGCCGTTTCTGAAGGGGCAGAACGACCATACCCGCGCGGTGTTGAGCACGATTCCCGGTCGGGATGCGTTGCTGCGACGGATCCAGCAGCTGTCGGGCGACACGGCCACGACGCGCGAGGTGCAGCGGGCCGCAGCCAAGTTGTTCTACGAGCAGCGCCCTGCGAACGCCGACAACTTCAAACTGTTTGTTCGCGAAAACGGCGTCAGCCGTGTGTTGATCGATCCGACTGCGTTGGGGCGAGCCGGTGGCGCGGGCCACTTCTCACTCGACTGGTGGCAAGCCTCTCCTGACGGGTCGCGACTCGTGTACGGACTGTCCAAGGATGGGAGCGAGGACTCCGTATTGCACGTCATGCGAGTCAGCGACGGGCAGGATCTTGCGGACAGCATTCCTAACACGGAAGACGCTGCACCCCAGTGGCTCGATGACGGGAGCGGCTTCTTCTACAACCAACTGACAGGTGCCGTCGGTACCCCCGAGCGCTATCTCGACAGCGTGGCGCGCTTGCATCGATTGGGAACCGACCCGGCATCCGATCCGATCCTCATGAAGCGGGGCCTCACGAGCAGTGTGGTCTACGATCGGATTCAGAAACCTTACATTCGCACCTTCATGGGCGCACACCACGTGTTGCTGCTCCTCGCGGACATTCGACGGGAGCACCGTGTGTTGATCGCGCCACTGGAGGATGTGGTCACGGGCAGAGCGCACTGGACGCCGGTCGCCGGCTTCGAGGACGAAGTCACGGACGCCAAAATCGACGGCCAGGATCTCTACCTGCTGGCAAACAAGGGCTCGCCGCGAGGGCGGATTCTGAAAACCGCGGTGACGGCACCCTCCCTGCGGGAGGCGAAAGAGGTAGTCACGCAAAGCCCGCGAGTGATCGAGAGCATGGCTATGGCCCGGGACGGCCTGTATCTCAAGCTCATGGATGGCGGCATCAGTCGCCTGGGGAAGCTGACGCGCGAGGGGCACCTGGAGGAGATCGCGCTACCCTTCGACGGCACCTTGTCCGCTCTCGAGACCGAGCACGGCGAAGAGGGCGCGCTGTTCGCCTTTCAGGGCTGGCTCACTGCCCCGGATATCTGGTCAGCGAATGCCCGCGGACACGTCGAGCCCACCGGTCTCACCCCCAAGCCCGAGATCGACGTCAGCAGCTACGAGACGACTCGGGCCTTCGCCACAGCGAAGGATGGGACGCAGATTCCTTATTCACTCATCTATAAAAAGGGCCTGAAACACGACGGGAGCCACCCCGTGTGGATCAGTGCGTATGGGTCATATGGAATACCGGCCTATACGCCCGCATTTGCGGGGCGGGCGCTCGCGCTCATCGACGCGGGGTTCATCGTCGGCTATGCCAATGTCCGCGGTGGTGGGGAATACGGCCGCGAGTGGCACAAAGCCGGACAGCTCGCCAATAAACCCAACACGTGGCGCGACCTGATTGCCGTTTGCGAAGAGCTTTGCGCGCGCAAGTACACCTCCCCCGCGCGGCTTGCCATCGGAGGACGCTCCGCAGGCGGCATCACGGTGGGTCGCGCGATGACGGAGCGACCGGATCTGTTCGCCGCCGTGATTGACGGCGTGGGTTGGTCGAACCCCCTCAGGTATGTCGCGGAGCAGAACGGCTACGGGGAGGAGCCGGAATGGGGCGCGATCGCGGAGGAATCCGGTTATCGCGCCTTGAAGAGTATCGACAGCTACCAAGCCGTCAAGGACGGCGTGGCGTACCCCGCGGTCCTCCTCACAACGGGGGTTACCGATCCGCGCGTCGCTCCCTTTCACGTGGCGAAAATGACCGCGCGGCTGCAGGTTGCCAGCAAATCGGGCAAACCCATTCTGCTGCGAGTCGATTACGATGCCGGGCATGGCATTGGCTCGACTCGCGCGCAGCAGGACCGCGAGGCCGCCGACACTTACGCATTCCTGCTCTGGCAAACGGGAGTCGCCGGGTACCAACCCGGGACGGGATGAAGTTTTGAAGCAGGTCTTCCGACCGGCGCGCAGCGCCGCTAAATTTCGCGGGTCGCAGACCCGCAGGAAAGGTGGGCGAAGCCCTAAATGAGAATCGCAACATTCAACGTCAACAGTATCAATGCCCGGCTGCCGCACCTGATTCGCTGGCTGGGCGAGACCCAGCCGGACATCGTGTGCCTGCAGGAGCTCAAAGCGCCGCAGGACAAATTTCCGGAAGGGCCGATCCGGGACGCCGGTTATGGCGTGATCTGGCACGGACAGAAGAGTTGGAACGGTGTTGCGGTGCTGGCCCGGGGCGAGGACCCGGTCGAAGTGGGTCGCGCACTGCCTGGCGATCCCGATGACCTCCACAGTCGCTATCTCGAGGCCACCGCGCACGGGTTGCTCATAGGTTGCCTGTATCTACCCAACGGGAATCCAGCGCCGGGGCCGAAATTCGACTACAAGCTGCGTTGGCTGGAGCGGCTGCTCGTTCATGCAGCGGCGCTCGTCGGGCGGGAATCGCCGGTCATCCTGGCGGGCGACTACAACATCATTCCCACCGAGCGCGATGTGTACAAACCCGAGCGCTGGGTCGATGACGCTCTCTTCAGGGTCGAGGTGCGCGAAGCTTTTGTGCGACTCACCAACCAAGGTTGGGTCGACGCGGTACGTAAGCTCCATCCAGATGCCCAGATCTTCACGTTCTGGGACTACTTCCGCAACGCGTTCGGCCGGGATGCCGGTCTGCGTATCGATCATCTGCTGCTCAACCCGGCCGTGGCACCCCGGTTGGTGAATGCGGGGGTCGACCGGAATGTTCGCGGTTGGGAGAAGGCAAGCGACCATGCGCCGACGTGGGTGGAGTTGAAAGCCCTCTAGCGGATACTTTCGTAGGTTTTGGCGACGTCGTACATGAGCCCTTCTCGCGCCAGCACCCGAGCCAGGGAAGCGCGGCGGTAGCGCCAATTTCTCCACGTCTCGTCCGGCCAATCGTCCCGTCGGGCTCGCTCGGCCGCCGCCGCGTAGCGTGCAAATGCCGTCATCAGGTCGGTAGCCCGTTGGGCCGGGTCGTCCGTGGTCAACGCGACATCGTCGTATCTCTCCGCAAACCGGGCCAAGGCATTGGGCTCCCCGGCATCGGCGGCCTGCTGGTACCAGAGCCATGCCCGGGCGGCATCCGGAGCCAACACATAGCCTCCGGTCGCCTGCATCGAGCGCACGCCATGCTCATATAGGGCTCCCAACTCAAACCCTGCCAAGGGCACGCCATTTTTCCAGGCGCGCTCGTAGAGGGAGATCGCCCGGGGGACATCCAGGGCCCCGGCCGTCGGGAGTGCAAGAAGCCTGGCCAGGTCGACGTCGGCCGCTCGATAGCCTTGGGCACTCGCCATCGCGAAATCCTGCAGCGCCCCGCTGGTGTTGCCACCCTTCCACGAGGCTCGACCGTGTTGATAGGTCGAGCGGGCCTCGCTTGCTCGCGAGCCCCGAGCGTTCGAGGCGGAGCAGGCTTCGAGCGCGATTTCGGTGACGATGTGGTCGAGTATGACGCCCCGGGCGCGACGATCCGGGTCATACGGCGCAGCCGCGGACTCGTCGCATTTGGAATGGCCCGACCAGCGAGCCCCGGCCGGCGGATCCGGCAAACCGAGCTGAAACCGCTCGGTGGTGGATAAGAGCTCGAACTGCGCGGCTTCGGCCCACTCGACCTGCTGCTCGAGTGGCGGGGCGCGCACGTCCCAGATGCCCGCGGTCTTGTCGTCAGACGCCGTAACGATCCGCTGTCCATCAGGGGAGAACGACGCGGTTTCGACGAGATCGGAGAGGACTACTGCCATGAGTTGCTGACCTGTCATGGCGTCCCAGATGCGGGCGGTCTTGTCATATGAGGAGGTGACGACGCGCCGTCCGTCAGATGAAAACGCCGCCGAGGTCACCGGCTGCTCATGGCCGCTCAACAGAACGAGCTGCCGACCGGTTGCGACATCCCACACTCTTGCCGTCTTGTCATCGGAAGCGGTGACGACGCGCAGACTGTCAGGGGAGAACGAGGCCGTCGCCACGGGGCCCGAGTGGCCGCTGAAAACGATCAACTGTCGTCCAGTTGCGGCGTCCCAGACGCGCGCTGTTTTATCGTACGAAGCCGTAACGATGCGGCGGCCGTCGGGCGAGAACATGGCCCAGTTGACTTTGCCCGTGTGGCCATCCAGCTCCATGATCTGGTGGCCCGTGTTGGCGTCCCAAAGGCGAACGGTTTTATCGGAGGAGGCGGTGACGATGCGCTTCCCATCGGGGGTGAACGAGGCACCTTCGACCGCCTGCGTGTGTCCGCTCAGCAATAGGAGCTGCTGGCGCGTTGCAGAGTCCCAGATCCGGGCGGTACTGTCGTCGGACGCGGTGATGACACGCCGACCGTCGGCGGAAAAGATGGCCGACAGCACCAACTGTGTATGGCCGCTCAGCAGCGTCAGTTGCTCGCCGGTCGTGGCATCCCAGATCCGGGCCGTCTTGTCGGCGGAGGCCGTAGCAACACGGCGACCGTCGGGAGAGAACTCGGCGCCGGCGACGACCTGCGTATGACCGCGCAATACCAGGCCATCCGGACCTAGCGTCGCATTCCAGACCCGTGCGGTCATATCGTCGGAACAGGTGACGATGCGACGGCCATCCGGAGAAAAGGCCGCACCCGTCAGCGGCTCGGTGTGGCCGATGAACAGGGCCAACTGCCGTCCCGTGTCGGCGTCCCAGATCCGGGCGGTTTTATCATCCGAGACGGTGAGGATTCGAGCTCCATCCCGTGAGAATTCGGCGTGCTCCAGGAGTTGCGTGTGACCGCTTAGCTGCGTGAGCTGTTGGCCCGTGGCCACGTCCCAGATGCGCGCAGTCTTGTCGTACGAACCGGTGACGACCCGACGCCCGTCAGGCGAAAAACCCGCCGAGGTGAGCTGTCCTGTATGACCGCTCAACAATACGAGTTGTTTTCCAGTCGCAGCATCCCAGATTCGCGCCGTCCGATCCTGCGATGCGGTGAGCACGCGGCTCCCATCGGGAGAGAACATAGCCGCCGTCACCTGAGAGGTGTGGCCGCTCAACAGCTCCAATTGCTTCCCGCTCGCCACGTCCCAGATGCGCGCAGTCTGGTCGTAGGAGCCCGTTACTACACGGCTGCCGTCCGGTGAAAACTCTGCCGAGCGAACGGCGTCGGTGTGGCCATCCAACTGCATCAGTTGCCGGCCAGTGGCGGCGTCCCAGATACGGGCGGTCTTGTCGTGTGCGGCGGTCACGATATGGCGTCCGTCCGCAGAGAATGCGGCGGACCGCAATCGATCCGCATGTCCTTTGAGTTGCAGGATCTCACGCCCGGTCGTCGCATCCCACAAGCGCGCGGTGTGATCAAAAGACGCCGTTACGATGCGCTTGCCGTCCGGGGAGAACTCGGCGGAGCGAATCCGCTCGGTGTGTCCCGCGATCACCAGGATCTCGTCATCGGCCGCGCGGGCTTCCTGGAAGACGCTCAGGGCCTCCGGGGAATAAGCACCGGGCGCGCTACGGCCCAACACCTCGAGAATGATTCCCATTCCATCGGCAGCATCCGCCAGCCTGACACGCTCGTCGGCTGTTTGTGTCAGAAGGCGGAAATGCGCATCGAGTGCGGCGTCGCGTTGCTTCGCTGCCAACCCGGCCTCGTATGTCGTTGCAGTCAGCCCGGCGGCCAAGGTGAGTAGCAATCCGACGCCGATCCCGATCACCAGTGTATGACGACCGACGAACTTGCGCGCACGGTAGGCAAAACTGTCGGGCTGAGCCAGCACCAGGTCACCACGCAGGAAGCGATGAACGTCCTCATCGAAGGCATTCACGGTGGCGTAGCGCCCGCCTGGACTCTTCTTCAACGCCTTGAGGACGATCGTGTCGAGATCCCCCTTGAGCGTTTTCGCGAGCTTTCTGCCGGTGGTATCGCGCTTTTGCGCGACAGGCTCGCCCAATGCAGCGCGGCTCGGAGGCAAAGGGTCTTCCTGCAGAATCGCTTCTTCGAGTGCCCCGCGCGTGTCGCGTTTGAGCCGATAGGGTCGCTCGCCCGCCAGCAGCTCGTAGAGCATTACGCCAAGCGAATAGACGTCCGTCGCCGTAGTAATGGGCTGGCTCGTGATCTGCTCGGGGGCCGCGTAGTCGGGAGTGAGCGCGCGCCCGCCCAACCGCGTGAGCTCGGTTTCTTTGGCGGAGTCTTCTGTCAGAAGTTTGGCGATGCCGAAATCGAGCAGCAGTGCGTGCCCCTCCTCCGTGACCAGGATGTTGGAGGGCTTGAGATCCCGGTGGATCACCAGGTTGGCGTGCGCGTATTGCACGGCGTTCAAAACCTGGCGAAAGAGATCCAGGCGACCGGTAACCGAAAGGCGCCGGTCGTCGCAGAAGGTCGTGAGCGGTGTGCCGGCAACGTACTCGAGCGCCAGGTAGGGTTGTCCATCCTCCGCGAATCCGGCGTCGAGCAACCGTGCGATGTTGGGATGATTCAAGCTCGCCAGGATTTCTCGTTCGCGTGCGAACCGCTCGGTCATGACGCGATCCATCAGGGCGGGATGGATGAGCTTCAGCGCTACCCGGCGCGTAAAGAGCCCATCCGTGCGCTCCGCGAGCCACACGCTGCCCATGCCGCCGTGTCCGATCAAGGACAAAACCCGGTAAGCCCCGAATTGCTTGCCCACCATCCCGGTGACGGACGCGGTCACGGACCCCAACTCGCGCGCCAGTTGCCCCTGCTCCGCCAGGAAACCCGCCGCCTTGGAGGACTCCTGCGAGGCGAACAGATCCCGTAGTACGGCCGCGGCGGCCGGATCGCTCCCTTCCAGGGCGGTCAGCCAGCGGCCCCGCTCCGCCGGCGTCATCTCTATGGATTCATCCAGTAGCTGCGACACCCGCAGGTACTGGGCAGGTGTCAGGTCCTTGAGCACGAGTCGGCCGCATCGATCTGCTTGTACAGCAGCAGGCGCGCCTTTTCCCAGTTGCGCTGTACGGTGCGCTCGGAGATGCCATGCAGGCCTGCGATCTCAGCGAACGAGAAGCCGCAGAAATACTTGAGGTCCACGACTTCGGCCAGGCGCGGATCGCGCGCGGCGAGCTCATCCAGTGCCTCGGACAGGCGGTCGAGGTCCTCACTGCCGGTGATGTTCTCCCCGACACGGGTGGTCAGTTGAGTTATGTGAAACCCCGCGCCGCGCTTGAGGGCCTGCTGGCGGCGGACGAAATCGATGAGCAGGCCGCGCATCGCGCGTGCGATATACCCGAGGAATCTGGCGCGATCGGCGAATGTGACTCCTTCGCGGCCCGCCACATTCAGGTACGCCTCGTGGACCAGTGTGGTCGGACTCACACTCATGCCGGGATGGCGACTGAGCTCGCGGTCGGCGAGTCGGCGCAGGTCCGCGTACAGCTTCGCAAAAAGCTGCTCGTGCGCTTCATTTGTGTCGCGCCCGGCCGTTCCAGGCGGCACTTCTTCTGACATCCGCCTCTCCCCGACAGCGGTAAACCCCAACCCAGCATGCCGAAAAGCCAACCGGGCGACAACCGCGTCCGCCCGCGGCGATGACAGGTTCTACACGGATTCTCCGCTTAGTCGATAACAGTTGGGCAAACCCTGTTTCCCGGGCCTCAGAATGAAGAAGATCGCAAATATCTCGCTGGCGGCCGCGCTCGCGGCCGCGCTCAGCGGCGGCTCCTCTGCCGCCGCTTCTCGGGGGCGGCCCGGTCCGTAAACCCCTACGGCTCAGCTATCGTGCCGGATGCCACCGGCCAGCCGACGGTTTCGGTCTAGCGGCGTCCCCGCCTTCGGCCAATCTGATCTTCCTTCAGTCCCCTGATGTGGGCCGGCCATTAAACCCTGGCGCCGTTCCCAACAGCGCGCGCAGAACAACCTCATCCCGAACCGCAATGGCCAGGCCAACAGTGCGATCAATGGGCATGCGCAGACGTCGCAATTGGCTATCAGCGCGCAACTCGCCGACGTGGTGAATTTCTCGTACATCGCAACAGGGCGGCCTATCGGCCGCAAACGACCCAATGCGGCCATCTGTGATTTCCACAACGATGGTCCAACACCATGTGAAGAAGCCAATCGGCGAATTTTCATTGCCTCTTGCTTCAATGTCAGCTATATTTTACCTTTCGGTTAATTAACCATCAAGTGTATTAAACATGCATAGTGATTCGCTAAGCATCACATTTGCCGCGCTCGCTGATCCAACCCGTCGCGCCATTCTTGCGCGGCTTGCACAGGGAGGGACTTCGGTCACCGAGCTTGCGAAGCCATTCTCGATAAGCCCGTCAGCCATAACGAAGCACCTTAAGGTGTTGCAGCACGCCAAACTGATCACGCAAGGTCGCCAAGCGCAATGGCGGCCCTGCCAGCTAAATGCCGCGCCGTTGAATGAAGCTGCCGACTTTATCGGCCAATATCGCCAGCATTGGGAACAAAGCCTCGATCGACTGGATGCTTATCTCCAAAACCTTCAATCCGTAAAGACAAAAAGTTCAGGAAGGAAGAAATAAAGTGGCGAACAGTGCAGATACCAAGGACCGCGAAATCATCATGTCTCGTCTGATAGACGCGCCACGCGATTTAGTATGGGAGGCGATGACTAAAGCTGAACATGTTGTGCATTGGTGGGGTCCAAATGGTTTCACCAACACGCTGGAGAAATTGGATTTTCGCGTGGGAGGTGAGTGGCACCATGTCATGCACGGGCCGGATGGAAGGGACTATCCGAGCCGCAGCGTCTATACCGCGATCGAGAAACCTCACCGTATCGAGTTTTGCACCGGCGGCACATACAAGGGCGATCCGAAGGCGATGTTTGAGGCTGTCTGGACGTTCGAGGCGGTGGCTGCGCAAACTAAAGTGACGATTCGTCTGCTTTTTCCCAATGCGCAAGCACGCAATATGGCAGTGGAAAAAATCGGTGCGATTGAAGGGGGCAACCAAACCCTGGCGCGCCTTGCCAACTACGTGATCAAAATTTAATCAAGGGGAATATCGTGAGAAAGATCGTTTCATTTGTACATCTGTCGCTGGATGGCTTTGTTGCTTCTACCGCGAAGGGCGCGGCCGGACTAGGCTGGATAAGTAGAAGCGCCGATCTATTTGAATACGTGGAGAAACGGATCCAGCAGACGGACACCGCGTTATATGGGCGTACGACCTTCGAGATGATGGAATCGTACTGGCCAACCGCTGCCGATGGGCCCGATGCCAGCCCGCATGATCACGAGCATTCACGCTGGTATAAATCCGCCCGTAAAGTGGTGCTGTCTAAAACTCTGTTGGAGAAAAATCACGCTAATACGAAAATCATCAGTAGCAATTTGAGCGATGAAATTAACAAACTCAAGCACAGCTCGGGCAGCGAAATCTTGATTTTTGGCAGCCCCTCCGCCACTCATGCGCTGATGGCGGAAAATCTCATCGACGGGTACTGGTTGTTTGTCAATCCGATATTGTTGGGGCAAGGTTCCCCCTTGTTCAAAAACATCAATGACCAAACCGCACTTACTCTGGTGAACACTAATATTTTTCCATCGGGCGTGGTGTGCCTGCAATACGACGTGAAACGAAATTAATACTGCAAAGTTCTGATATTCAGCGGCGGTGCAATGGCTATTCCGTTGTCCCCTTGGGGCAGTAATTTAGGTGCCCCACTGACCGCAATTGGCCGAAAGAACGCCCACGGGATCCGGTTGGCAGGAATGATTGAACCGGTCACCCCAGCTTCTTCGAGTTCCGATTCCAGCTCTCGCCCCTATGACGCATTGCTAATCTGGAATCCCGGTGAGCTGTCGCCCAACTGGGCGGTTGAGTCAAGCCCCCTCGACGATTGTTAGACGCCGGTGAGGCTGTGGTGATACAACCCCGGGTCGTCCCCTTTCGGGGCCATGACAGCCGGTCGACGGGAGTGTCAGCCTGACTTTGTTTGGCGCGCGCCGTCAGGCGGCGCGGCAGCTGAGAGGGTCAGCCGTTGGTCGGTCCGGCGGCTGCCAACTCGCGGGCCAACTCCGTGCGATCGGAATCGCTCAAGTTCGGGCTGAATTGCAGCAGGTGCTCGAGGACGTCGTCGGTCTCGAAGTAGTCTTTGTGGCACTTCAGGTGTATGAAGCCGCCGGGCGCGAAGCGCCCCTCGTCGTAAAACACGACACGAACACGCCAGGTGCCTTTCTCGACCGGCTCGTGACAGTGACGGCACTTGGCCTGGCCGGTCGGGGAGCGCTCGGCGCCATCAATTCGTTGGAGGCGCTCGTGGGCCGTGCTCTTGTTGGCGGCGCGCAGGAGGCTCTCACGGTCGGGAATACCGTCGGGTGTTTGCTCCAACGCTTCGAGCAGCGCCTGCGGGCGCTTGTAGGCCGCGCACGCAGGATGAAACCACAGGGTGGTGTCGCCTTCAGCAAAAAGATTGGGGACGCTTTCACCAAAGCGCAGCTCGCCCTTTGCAATAGGGCGGCCGCAACCGCGGCACTTGGAGCGTCCGCTGGTAGCGGGTTCGAACACGTGGGCCACAAAGGGAGCATACTCCGGCGCGTAAAATCAGTCGCGCGCGGTATCGGATGCGCCGCAAGGGGCGGACGCACTAGGCGAGCATTAGCCAGACAGCTCCTTAGGGGTTTTATATGCGTGTACGCTCGGACGCCCGTCGTCTCCTACTTTTAGGCTTCCTTCTGATGATGCTTGCTGCAAGCGGTGCGGCCAGTGCGCAGGCCACCGGCATCGCGGCCGCGCAGGCGGGCCACGAGGTGCCACCGGCCGAGTTGAGCACGATCCTCGCGCCGCCGCTGGCCACCCCGGCTTCGGGGTCCGCACAGGGCGATGTCACCATCGTCGACTACTTCGATTACAACTGTCCGGTCTGCCGGGAGATCGAGCCCGCGCTGCGCAAGGTGGTCGAGCGCGATCCGAAGGTGCGGTTGGTGCACAAGGATTGGGCCATTTTCGGAGACGCTTCCGTCTATGCGGCGTACTGCTCGTTCGCCGCCGCGCGGGAGGGGAAGTACACCGAAGCGCACGATGCATTGATCGGGTCCAAGCAGGACCTGGATTCCAAGGACGACGTCCGCAAGGTGTTGATGGCGGCGGGGTTCGATGTAAAGGCTCTCGATGCCGATATCGCCCGTCATGCGAAGGAGTATCGCGCGGTGCTGGCCCGCAATGAGCGGGAGAGCATGGCGTTGGGGTTCCATGGCACTCCCGGGGTCATCGTCGGGAATCAGATTGTGCAGGGCGGTGGCTTGGACTATGCACACCTCAGCCGGTTGGTGGCGCAGTTGCGCAAGGGGCAGGCGCACTGACACCCTCGCCTATTTCACCGTGTAGCCTCGCCCTTCGAAGCAGGCGGCGCGGGCGCGATCGAAGTCGGCTTGACCGGGTTTGCCGGCTGCCGCGGGGCCGCTGGTCATCGGGTCGAAGCCGGTTTGCGCGACGCCGAAGCGATAGCAGTCGTATTGGTCGCGGGCCTGCTGGTCCAGAGTCTGGCCATTGTGCGGTGAGGCGCTGAACTTGATGGTGCCCCCGGCTGCCGCAGGTCGGGGAGTACTAGTGGTGATAGTGGCGCTCGTTGCCGGTGCGGCCGTCGTGGCGGCGCTCGCCAATGCGGGTACGGTTGCGGGCGACGAGATGCTTGTTGCTGGAGCAGTCGCGACCGGCGCGCTGGTCGGCGGCGCTGTCGAGGGCTGCTGCGGCGGGCTGGTGTAGGTGTATGCCGCGGACGGTTGTGGCGGAGCCGTATAGTTGTACGCGCTTGATGGGCGGGGTGTTGCGACGGCCGCGTTGTCTGGCACGGCTGCGGAAGGCGTAGTCGCCGCGGGCGCGACCGCTGCTGTGGCAGGCGCCACCGCGGTTGCGGCCGGCGCCGCAGGTCCGGGCGGTACGATCGCAACGGTTGAGTTGTTTGCGACCGTGGGCGCTGGCCCGACGGCCGCGGTGCCTGCTGCCGATGGTGCAGCCGTCGAGCCAGACCCATTCCCAGAAGGAGACGCAGTCGCAACTGTCGAGTTGTTCGCAACAGCACTCGTTGGCGCGGTCAATGGCGCCCCGGCCGCGGCAGGCACAGTTGTGACGCCCGCCGCGGTTCCCGCCGACTGCCCGCCGGCTATCGAGGCCCCAGCGACGGCCGCTGGTGCAATCAATGCACCCGCGACTTCGGGGCCGACGGTTGCGGCGGCAGTGCGACGCTTGGCTGCGGCTGTCGACGGTCGCGCCGTCATGGTCTCAGGCGCGTACGAATATGCTCGTACGTCGGCTTCTGCCGTGTCGTCTTCAGGCGCCTGGATGGAGCCCGATGTTTGTGGCGGCCTGGACACTTGCGCGGCGGCTGGTCCTGAAGCCACAGTGGGTACTGCCCCCGCTGCCGCGTCGAGTTGGGTTTTAGCTGCCGGTACAGGTCCAACAACCGGGGCGGCAGCAGCCGCGGCGCCGATAATCGTTGCTGATGCGACAGCCGGTACGGTGCCGCCAGCGGCCGCGGGGCCACCCAAAGTGGGTTTACCGACGTCCGCTACGGATTTCGCGGCCGACGTCGCCGCCTCTGCGGGATCGTTAATGACCTCGTAGCCTCCGAGGTCCGGCCGCGGCAGGTAATACACCTCGTTCGCGTACAGATAAGTCTGGCCGCCGCTTTCAAACGTTGTTGCGAAAGAAGGCAACGACGGTACGACCACGCCGATCGGCGGCATCACGACAATGAAGGCCGGGCCGCGTGGCTCAAACCAGACACCGTTGTAAAAGCGGTACGCGAGGCCCGCGTAGTTCACAACAACCGAGCCCTTCGGCGCGTCACGAAACACCGCGCCCCTGTCTGGATAGACATGGTTGTGACCCAGGTGGCGGTCGTGATGCTTGTTGTACGGGTCGAATTGTAACGGGGGGTCTTCAATCGCCTGGGCAAGTGCGTAGCTTGCTCCAAGGGACATGACGCAGATGACGAGCAAGGATCGAGATGAGCGCATTGCAGCCCCCCTTTTGCCGAGCGTTGCCACGGGCGGACGCCTGGTTGGGCTCGACACATTATGCGCTGAAAAGAACGTATTTCACGCCGGCGAGTTGACTCGACCGCGAAAAGTTGGAGTTCCCTTAACGACTCCAAGTGCGACACGCGGGAGGTTGTCTGCCGCAGGGGGCGCGACGCAAGCGTCGCACGGGTGGCGCCGCGGGGGCCGATCGCGAGCGCGCGAAGCGCGCGGGCCGCGCCAAACGAGCTGACGTTCCTTGCGCAAGGGGAGCGGGCTGGAGCTCAACCCTTGCCGATGTTGGATCGTGCACGAGCGAGGTCAACGCAACTCGTCGCACGGCGGCCGCGATCAGTAACGTGCGGGTTGGGATTTACGTGCGGGGGGCTGTGAGGCGAGCGTCACGCAGATTGGATCGGACCCACCGTTCGACATTGCACGCATGGTGGCGAGCTCGTCCTCGATTTGCCGCGTGGACGGGAGGCCCGCGCAAGCCTGCGTAAGCAGGAGACTCTCGTCCTGGTGACGTGGGTCGCTCGCGACCCACGCGGCCGCGGCCGCACCCAATGCTACCGTGATCCCCCAGATCGAGGCCGTCGTTAACATTTTCCGCTTCCCTCGCAGGCGAAACCGTTCGCCCCGTACTACCTATATCGAAAAATGGGAGCGGAGCAGGACAAGCGCGGGCAAGATGACGGGCCTGGAGCCTGTCGGGCTTGGGATCGCCGTAGCGAGGGCGCCCCACATCGAGCTGCCAAGTCTTATAAAGACTAGGGGCGATCGTTTCTCCGGGCATAGCCCGGAGGGACTATGTAAGCGAAAGGATCGCCGAAAGCAGCCGATGTGGGGCGGCCGCAGTAGGCGATCCCAAGTCCGACAGGCTCCCTAGTCCGGGACGGGAACTGATGCCGATGCGTTTGCTGATGACGTTGCTGACAGCGGTGGCACTGACGGCCGGAGCGCCCTGCGCTTCCCGTGCGGCAGAGCCGTCATTGG
>Ga0268266_10001728_pt1 | contig 25005 bp, 17 predicted proteins | sample KBSS13metaG_FD_190356 | JGI IMG/M metagenome (GOLD analysis project Ga0268266, IMG submission 190356) | Switchgrass rhizosphere microbial communities from Kellogg Biological Station, Michigan, USA - KBS S1-3 metaG (SPAdes) (version 2) | ecosystem: Host-associated > Plants > Roots > Rhizosphere... | reverse complement strand
GCTCGACCGCAGTGGACTGCTGGAGCTGTGGATGCAGCCTGGCAGCACCCAATGGCATAGGCGCGCCTACTTCAAGGCCGAGCAACTGCAGGCGCTGCCTCAGCTCACACAACTCAGTGGCGGCTTTATCGATCCACACGGCACGCTGTGGCTCGGTTGCGGCCATAGCCTCTGCCGCGTCGTGGGTGGACAAGTCCAGCTGTTCACCGGGAAGGACGGCGTACCAGAGGATACCTGGCATGAATGGCTCACGGATGAGCAGGGCCGCCTATGGGTGCGCGGCGTGCAACATGTAGTGATGTTGGATCGGACGGCCAGCGCCTTCGAGATACGCGACGCTCCCCATCTCAAATTGACCAGCGGAATCATGAACGCGCCGATGGTGCGGGATCGTCAAGGCCGCATCCTCACACGCTCCAATTTCGGTTTGATGTTGTGGCAGGCAGATCACTGGCAGGAATTCAATGCCGAGAATGGAGTGCCGGAGGTTTCCTCTGTGCTGGTGACTCGCGAAGGCGAGATCTGGCTCGGCATCTTCGGTCATGGCCTGTGGCAGTGGCTGGGCTACGGGCAAATCGAGTCGTGGAACGCCAGAGTGGGTGGCGGCGCCAATCCAGTTTGGGCTCCGTTCCGGGCCGACGATCACACGATGTTGCTCGGCACTCGTGCGGGCTGTATCCGCCTCGATGAGCGCAGCAAGCGTGCCGCTCCGTGCAACATCCCTGGTCTTCCGGCTGCTGAGCTGCAGGTCATAGCCAGGCGCGACGACAGTCTGTGGTTTGCGTTCGTCACCGGTGAGGTATTTCGACTCGCGCATGGTCAGGAACGCGCTCAACCGGTGGGTCAGCTGACACCGCCACGCAAGATGTTGGTCGATCGCGGTGATCGGCTCTGGCTCTGTGGCAAAACCGGCATTTTCATGGCGCCTGCCGGCTCGGATGTATTGCAGCGCATGTCGATTCCCAGCGGCATGGGAGAGGTCACCGACATTGCGCAGGACGAGGCGGGCGTACTGTGGTTTGCCGCCGAGGGCGGCATGCTGCGCTGGATAGATGGGCAATGGTCACTGTTGAAGATCCCGTTGCCACTGGGTAATGGCTACGCCTCCGTAGCGCCGACCCATGGCGGTTGGCTCTGGGTTGGCGGCTACTCACAGGGCATCGTGCGCATGCACGTGCGCGATGATGTGGCCGATGAGGCGCAATGGATCGCTGACCCAACGGTCGCCAATGCTGCAATCTACTTTACACATGTCGATCAGCGTGGCTGGCTCTGGGTCGGCACCGATGACGGCCTGGTGCTTTATAACGGCCATGCCTGGCGCAGGTATACGCGGCATGACGGCCTCATCTGGAATGACACGGATGAAAACGCGCGGTTTGCTGACGCTGACGGATCGCTGTGGGTGGGAACCAGCGATGGCGTCTCACACATTCTCAAGCCTGGTGAGCTCATTCACGATACGCCGCTGCGGCTGACTCTGATGCATGCGCGGCTAGGTTCGATTGAGCTGAACTCCCACGAGCGCTCACGCGTGCCATGGAGTCAGACCGCGGCGCTCGATCTGCAGCTCTCGGACCTGAACTTCGGCGATCTCCACGATACGATGCTCAGGGTGCGCCTGCGCGGCCTGAGCGACGTTTGGTTTCCGAGTCGCGACTACACCATCCACTATCCGGCGCTCGCCCCTGGGGACTACACCTTCGAGGCTGTCGTGACCGATACGGACCATCAACGCCGCTCGCCTGTGCTGCAGTTGAGTTTTGAGATCCTGCCGCCATGGTGGCAGCGAGCCAGCTTTCGTACTCTGCTGGCAGTACTACTCTGCGCCGGGCTCGCGCTTGCATGGCGCTGGAGCATGCGCCGCCTGGAGCGGCGCCGCCGCGCACTCGAAATACAATTGCGCGAACGCGAGCAACTCCTCGAGCGCGCTACGCGCGATACGCTCACGAAGCTGTGGAATCGCGCGGCCATCATCGACATTCTCAATAGTGAAATTGATGTAGCCCGCCGCTCGGGCACGCCCTTGGCCGTTGCACTCATCGACATCGATCATTTCAAGCGAATCAATGACACCTTCGGCCATCTTGCCGGTGACGAGGTGCTGCGAATGTTGGGCGAGAGGCTCAAGCGCGAGATGCGCAAGGGAGACTCGCTCGGGCGCTATGGCGGTGAGGAACTGCTATTGATCGCGCCGGGCGCTTCGCCGCAGCGGCCATTCCTGCCACTTGAACGCCTGCAGCGGTCGATTTCCGCAAGCGATTTCACCTACAGAGGTGCGCGGATCCGAGTGACGGCAAGCTTTGGCGTCGCGTGGTTCAGCGACTTGACCGACAACGGTGAGAAGATATTGGCCCGCGCCGATAAGGCACTGTACGCGGCCAAATTCGGTGGCCGAGATCGCATCGAGTACGCAGCCACCGGTTCATGAAGGCGCGACGGTTGAGCAGGTGGATGGGGCGATTCACCCGGTGACAGGCCGGTTGAGTATTCTCCACGTAGTCGGCGAGCTCAGTGAGAGTCCCAAGCAAAGCCCGCGCATCCAACAGAGCGGCCCTCACCTCGCCCAGGTACGCCCGCTCCTTTTGCCAGAACTGACTGAATGCGTTGCGCTCAGTCTCCGACACATCGTTCGATCGGCCCAACTCATCCGTCTTACCGATGAATTCGACCAGAAAGGCCTCGTAATCACTGACAATCGCGGAGCCAACCGCGATGAACTGTCGCAGTTGCTCCAATGATTGCGGATCTCCCGGAACGAAGTGGGTGAAATCCGGCGGATGCTGCACCAATCGAGCCTGCTGCTGAAGCGACTCGGCTCGCGCCCTCGGTTGACTCCCCAACTGTCTGGCCCGACGCGACAGGGTTGGGTAGCGGGGGTCGTCCTTCAATACAAAGGCGATTTTGAAACGAGAACAACCCGCAACCGCCTGTCCCGCCTCATTACCGGGTACGTAATGGCCAGACCCGGCTTTGGCCAGCTCCAAGGCCCCTTTGTCGAGCAGTCATTGCCCGAAGACTGATCGACAGTGGGGTCTTCCGAAAGCTCGCCCTTCTCGTCGACACAGAAATGCACCACCACTGCGTTCGTCCAGGTAGGTCACTGACGAGCGGATCAACGGCATGGAGCTCGATGCATCGCAGCTCACTGTCGATGGCTTTGCGCTCGACCGCGTGGAAGTCGTGCGCGGTCCCGCGACGGCACTGCATGGCATCACACGCTCATTCGGCGGCGAAATCAACTCCGTCCTGAAGCGGCCGACCCATGATTTTCAGCTCTCGGCTGGCTACGAGCACGGCTCATTCAACACCGACCGCTATAGTTTGGACGTCTCCGGACCGATTCCCGGCACGGATCGCCGGCTCAGCGCTCGTTTTGCCGCCAAATTCGACGATTACGGCAATCCCATCGATGTGGCTCCTGCCAGCGGCAGCCGCAATCACAAGGAGATCTACCTCGCCTCCCTGGCCATGAACTTCAGTCCCGCGACCTCGGCCACGCTCTGGTGGTAACACGACAATCGCAACATCGATCCGTACGATGGCGGCTCCTTGTTTCAACTTCCCAACGGATCGCTCGCGCTGCCGCCCTCCAGCATCGATCCGGAGTCGTTCTACTTCTCCAACCCGGGTCAATCCCTCGAGCACACCGAGGAGGATGTGCTGGTGGCCGAGGTGCGGCACGATTTTCCGAACGACTGGCAATTCAAAGCCGAAGCCATGTTCAACAAGTTCGAGCAGCACATCAACTACTTCTACCCGTTCGGTCCATTCGGTGCCTACGGCCTGCCCCAGAACGAAGAAGCGATCTACACCTATGACATGGACCGGCACAACGAGAACTTCACCACCGACTGGAGCCTCGGCGGTGACTTCGAGCTCTTCGGCCGCAAGCTGAGCTTTTTCGCCGCGTTGGAAGGCACCGACTCGATTCACCCGAACCAATTCGGGCTGCTGAACTCCACCGCGACGGGCCTGGTCAATGCCAACGACGGCGGCCGCGGCATCTATGCCAATGGAGCACCGATGGTGCCGGTGGATACCAGCCATTTCGGCTATCGATCCGTGCAGCTCACCGACACCAGCAACGTCCGGGCGAGCGTGCAGTTGTTGGCGAATCCCATCGACCGGGTGAAAATTCTGGCCGGGCTGTTGCTCGATCACGGCAAGGAAACCGATACCGTCCCGGTCAGCCACGGCGCCGCGCTGGTGCCTCCCAACGTTCAGGATACGAGCTATACGAAACTGGTCAAGCGCCTGGGCCTGGTCTATGACCTGGTGGAACCGCAGGCGCGATCGACGCCTTGAAAACCTATTTCAACTACAGCGAGGGCTTTCAACCCCGGGTGCTGATCGACAAGAGCGGCACGCCGCACTCCTTTCCGCAAAACATGCGGCAGTACGAAGGCGGCCTGAAAGGTGAGTTTCTCAATCACGCCATCGGCAGCTCGCTGGCCATCTACAGTTATGACATCACCAACGTTCCCTCGAACGACACGCTGCTCGCCTCCTTCGGGCAGTTCGGCAACACCACGGCCAACGGTGACCAGAAGGCCACGGGCGTGGAGGCAGAGGTCGTCGGCGAAATGCTGCCCGGCTGGAACGTTTCGGCCAACTATGCTTATACGGCGACCAAGCTTGAGGACCCGCAATACACCTTCACCACGCCGGTGGCCAATGTGCCCAAGCACAAGGGCACTATAGCCACCGCGTATGAGTTCCTGTTCGGGCCCCTGAAAGGTCTCAGAGTGGGTACTATGACCGTGATAAGTGGCGATTTCGCCTACACGCAGGGACTGGCCCGTGTGCACACACTGGGGCAGCTCGTGGCTGGCGGGTATACCCGCGTCGATTTCAACGCGTCCTACAAAGGCTTCTCGGGGCCACTGAAGGGGTTGGAGCTCTATGGGAACATCCGCAATGCGTTCAATGAGCACATCATCTTTTCCAAACAGGGAAATCCCTCCTATGGTGTTGTTTTCGACGACGTGCGATTCCTGAGTGCCGGGCTGCGCTACCACTTCAACTGAAAACAGTTCGATGCGCGCCGAGATCGAATCCGGCATCGCTCTGCTGCGCCAGGGCAGGCTCGAGGAGGCCGAGCGGTGATATCGCGGCCTGCTCGCCCAGCAGCCGGACGATGCGGAGGGACTGCACTATCTCGGTCTCACGAAATTTCGTCGGGGCGAGCTCGACTCCGCCAACGAGCTGATGTCGCGATCGTTGCGACGGGAGCCCACCAACGCCAACACCTGGAATGATCTGGGTGTCGTGCGTCTGGCGGCAGATCGGCCGCGAGAGGCGCTCGTCGCTTTCTCGCGAGCGCTCGAGATCAACGCTGCGCATACCGATGCACTGAACAACAAGGCCGGCGCGTTGCGACGGATGAAGCTCTTTACCGAAGCGTTGCCTCTGCAGAAGCGGCTCGTCAGCTTGAGACCCCATTCCCCCGATGCTCTCGTGAATCTCGCCGAGTCTCTCTACTACACCGGAAACGTGGCCGGGGCGATCGAACACTACCGTACGGCGCTGTGGCTGTCTCCCGACTCGCTCCGGGGCTGCGTGGGACTCGGTGAGGCTTGCGAAAGCATGGGTCAGTTCAAACAGGCTCACTTCCAGTATCTCACGGTCCTGAGGCGCGATCCGACCCACGACACGGCACTTGCAAAGTTGTTGCAGCTACGCGGCGCCGCGCCGGACCCGACCTGGGCTCAACAGGCCCAGCAGCTGGCCGACGATGCAGCGACGCGTGGGCCTTCGAGGGTGAGACTGAACAACGCCCTCGCGCACTACTACGATCGGCGGGGTCAGTATGATCTCGCGTTTCAACGCCTCACGCGCTCCGCCGGCGAGCAGGCCAGGCAGAGGCCATTCGACAGCGCAGGCTATTCCAGAGCCATCGATCTGCTCATCGAAACCTGTACCTCGGACTTCTTCGTCACGGGCCGCCGCAAAGCCGTGTCCCGCGGTCCGACTGCGCTGTTCATTGTCGGGATGCCCCGCTCGGGCACTACGCTGACCGAACAGATCCTCGCGAGTCACAGCCAGGTGGTGGCCGGCGGCGAGATGTCCGCGTTGCCGGCCACCAGCGCGCGGGTGCAAGCGCTCTCTCGGTCCAAACAGGCTTACCCACGCGGCCTGGCGCAGTTGAGCGCCGAGCAGCTCGAAGCGCTCGCGTCGCAGTACATCCAGCGACTGCGCGCAAAGTGTCCGGACTACAGCCACAAAGTCACCGACAAACTGCCCTTCAACTTCATGCATCTGGCCACGGCGGCCCTGCTTTTTCCCGAGGCGCGTGTCATCCATTGCCGCCGGCAGCCTCTGGACAACTGTCTGTCGTGTTACTTCACGAGCTTCGCCGAGGAGAATCCGTTCGCGAACGACCTGCGTGCCCTGGGCCGGTATTACGTCGATTACGACCGGCTCATGCTACATTGGCAGCAGGTACTGCCGCTGAAGATATTCGAGCTGTCCTATGAGCGGATGATCGCCGTCACCGAGCGCACGATCGGTGAGCTGCTCGAGTTCTGCGGGCTGCCCTGGGAGCCGTCCTGTCTGAGATTCAACGAGACCGCGCGCGAAGTGCGCACGCCCAGCCGCTGGCAGGTCCGGCAACCCATTTATTCCCAATCCGTCGACCGCTGGCGCCACTACGCCCTACCTGGACGAGCTCAGGCACGCATTGGGTCCGCTTGCGGCGAGCAACGATATCAACACTACTCCTCGGGAATGACTGCATGACTCACCAACGCCTCTTCGCACTGGTGCTGACCCTGGCACTCCTCGCCCAGAGCCCAGTCGCAACAGCCAGCTACGCCATTTATGTCGGCCGAAATCTGACGGCAGATGGGAGTGTGATGTTGGGTGGCACCGGGGATGAGCCTTCCAGTCATTGGCTCGAGATCGTTCCTCGCAAGACCCACGCCCCTGGGGAGACGATCAAGGTGGGCGTCGAGAAGGAGGCCAACTTCCCGGGTGAGTTGATCGATATTCCGCAGGTCCCGGTAACGGCCCGGTATATCACCATGAACTACTCGGAGTTCCTGGGCCTGCCCGCCCCGCTCACCAATGGTGGCTTGAACGAGTATGGTGTCGCCGCCAGAGACGTCTGGTCCCCTTCGCGCAAGGAGCTCTCGCAGATGACGCCCAAGCCCCAGCACGGCGTCAATTACAGCGATATCTCCCGCATCGTGATGGAACGAGCCCACACCGCGCGCGAAGCCGTACAAATTACCGGGCAGCTCATCGACCAATACGGCGAGGCGACTTACGGCGGCAACTCACATATCTATGCGGACTCGCAGGAGGGCTGGGTGCTGATCGAGTTCTCCGGCGGCAAGCACCTGTGGATCGCCGAGCGCTTGGGTCCGGACGACATCCGCACCTCGCACCCGGGTTACATTCTCGAGATTCCGGTCGACTTCCAGAAGCACCCGGACCGCTACCTGGGCTCGACCAACTTCATCTCGTTCGCGGTCGAGCAGGGTTGGTATGACCCCCATTCGGGCAAGCCCTTCAATGTCAACGAGGTGTATCAGGACGGCAAGGGACGCTCCGACTCCACTGCCGAAATGGAGCAGAAACTGCGCTCCGAGACCCGGGCCGGCAAGCTGACCCTGCGGCAATTCATGGACGCGGTACGCGATCCGCTGTTGTCAGCCGATTGGAACGGCTACGGGCAGGTTGCCCATCTGCGGCAGGGAATACGCCACGCCGAGCTCAACATGCTGTGGGTGGCCGCGACGGGCTCGGTGACCACCCCGTTCGTGCCCAAACCGATTGCTCTCGATCAAGGAGGAGGCAATGGCCACGGACGAGTTGACTGCGTACAGCGCGCAGCGTGCCGCAGAGGCCTTGCGCCTGGGCCATGCACTGCTCGGCAGCATCGAGGCTCGCCACCGGCTGTTATACGGATTTCGCGCACCCACCGGTGCCGCGATGAGCGGGTACGGACATCCGGAGGGTATTGCCGTGGATTGCCGCCCGCATCAGCACTGACGCCAGATGAGTCCTGCTGAGCCATTCCAACACGCGCTGACGCTCGATGAGCACGTTGCTTTGCATCCCTTGGATGCTGGTTGCTGGATGCAGCTGGGAGTTGCGGCTTTCGAGGCCGGCGATCGCGAGCGTGCCGTGTGGGCGTTGAGTCACGCGGCTGAATTGGATGTCTCCGATAGCAAGTGCCGCGAGATGCTGGCTTCGGCGGCCCTGGCAGCCCAGCGGTGGGACATTGCGCAGCGTGTCCGACGACAACTCCTCGACAACTTCCCGAACAGTCCGCAGACCCATGTCATCGACGGGCACCTGCAGAAGATGCAGGGCCGGATCCCGGAAGCGGGACCGCACCTACCAACGGCTGATGACTCATTGGGGCACGCTGCCGCCAGGTCCGCCAGTCTCCCTATCACTCGTCCATCGACCGTTGGCAGCCGTTTGCCGCGCACCTGCAAGACTTACTGACTCTCCAAACAACATGACCCGAAACGTGGATCACACCGCTGCCGCGCCTAACCCGCCGTCAGCTTCTGTCGTGGATCGGCTCCCCGGCCGGCGCCGCGGCCAGCTACCGGGAGATGGCTGAACCGGGGCTCGCGCAATCCTCGCGCCATGTACAGCCCTTGCGCCTGACGGGCAATCCGCAGGCAGCCCCCGTGATTGTCCTGGGTTATCGTTGACAACCACATAGGGGCACGTTATCAGATTGCCGGCCGCATCCACGTACATCGTACCCGTCGCGATCGCCGCCTGAAGAACAGCCGATTGGCCATGGTCGGCCGCACTCGCTCCTTGTCGGCAGCCGGCCGTTCGGGTACCGCGCCCGCGCAAGATCGTCTCGGCGTAAATGACTCAAACGGGTCAACGCCTGCGTCGACTAGTGCAAGCCGACATCTGCCCCTGCCCATCACTGGGCAAGCCCCATCCGGCCAAGCGCGGCCCTGCCGCACTCGGCCTGCACCTCAAGAAAGCGGGCACTGACCGCTCTGCCCAACACATAAGGGTGCGCCGCTCCGCTCGCTCGCCAGCGCAGTTCCTCGAGCTTCACGCGGCTGTCGTCCTGGGTTTGATGATTGGCGATGACGGTATCGACTTTCATCGAGCGAGCGATCCTGGCGAAGCGGTCGAGGGAAGCACTGTATTGGCGCAATGCCTGTGGGGTGCGGGGTAAGCCAAGGCCGCCGTACAACGCCACACGGTGAGGCTTGCCACCATCGGTCACGTCAAAGATAGTCGTGAGCGTGCCTGGAGTATGCCCCGGTGTGACATAGAAGCGCAGCGACGTGGTACCAACCTCGAGCACTTCACCGTCTCTCACCGTTATATCGCGTTGCGGCGCGAGTTTCGCCCATTCGGGGGGGAACCCTCCGGGTTGGTGCTGCGGGGGTCCTCCTGCCGGCTGGGCCCGCAGACGATCCATTTCCTGCCAGTCGGCGTCGGTCGAGATGATGTGCGCCCCCGATAGGGATTTCAGGGTATTCGCACCTCCAAAGTGATCGCCGTGCGCGTGCGTCAGAACGATGTAGCGGATACGAGCGGGGTCCAGGTTGAACTTCCTCAGCCCCGGCACGATAGTATTCGTGACGTCATCAGGGCTGTTCAAACTGTCGAACAGCACTATTCCATCCGTGGTATCCAACGCCCAGGCGCTGACATCGTTCTGCCCCACAAAGTAAAGCTGGTCAAAGACACGCGTCGCCGGTAGAGGCCCCTTGCGCTGCAGGTCGTTGACGTATTGAGGGTAGGCCTGAGCGGTAATGCACCGCTGCACATAGGTCGTATAAAGATCGCCTGCCGCAAGAGCGCGAGCCTTGCCCAGGTGGAGGCGCACTGCGGCGACATCCGGCCCTGCATTCTCAGCGACGGCCTGCGCCGACAGTAAAGTCGCCGCAATCAGGACCATGCTGCTGAACAACACTCTCATGCCCTGCCCCCTTGAGCCGCTCTTGCGGCTGATCCTAGAAAGTGGAACGATGCACGTCCATGCCAATAAAGGCATGGATCAATATAAGATTGATATCGGTGTTCGAACTCAGCCAACTGCGTTGCTTTGTCGTTCTCGCGGAAGAGCTTCACTTCGGCCGCGCAGCGGCGCGCTTGCATATGACACAACCGCCGCTGAGTCGCCAGATCCAATTGCTCGAACATCACATTGGCGCGCAGCTCGTCGAGCGCAGCAGTCGCAACGTGCACTTGACCGCATCGGGACGCGGCTTTCTGCCCGAAGCGCGCGAGATTCTGCGTCTGGCGGAGTCGGCTTCGCTATCCGCGCGACGCCTGTCGCGAGGCGAAGCGGGTACGATCAACATCGGCTTCACGGCCTCATCGGGATACCGTTTTCTGCCAGGACTGATTCTGGCCTGCCGCGAGCGGCTCCCGGATGTGGACCTGATATTGAAAGAAATGGTCACCATGGAGCAGATCGAAGCGCTGGGCTCCGGCCGACTGGACCTGGCGATCCTGCGTCCCAACGCGGCGACGGCGGATTTCGAGACTCGTTGCGTCGCGCGCGAGTCTCTGGTCCTGGCTCTACCGGAAAAGCACCCTCTCGCAAGCGGGCGCCTGCCGACACTGGCGGACTTCGAGCATGCCCCCTTCCTGACCTATTCGCCCATCGAAGCACGCTACTTCCACGACCTGGTCGCCGGCACATTCTCGAGAGCGGGTGTGCATCCTGACTATACGCAGCACGTGGCACAGATCCACTCGATTCTGGCGCTCGTCAGGGCTGACCTGGGTGCCGCGTTGATTCCGGAAGCGGCCACCAGCCTGCGCTTCGAAGGTGTTGCGTTCCGCACCGTCCAGAAGATCCGCCCGGCACGGCCGGTAGAACTGTACATGGCCTGGAAAAAGGACAACGACAATCCAGCGTTGGCCACCATGTTGGAACGGTGTCGGGAGTACTGCAAGCCGATCGCCGCGGACTGAAACACACAGGCAAGAGCGCACTTCCCGCAGAATCGATGCTGCGGCGGCATCGATCGATACGCGCTGAGCAATGGTTGTCGGGGGGCATTCAAAGTAGTCTAGCGCCGAGGCCAAAAAGTGAGCCGCAACAACAGGCCGACACGCGCAAGCAGGCAAGACCACGGTGAGACCCAGCATCAAAACGAGCCAGCTGGCCCGGGCGAACTTGGCCACCTCCATCGCAGCCGTGATTTCGCTCACCCTGTTGGCCTCTGCGACCCGGACCGTCGCAGCGCCCACGATAGGTGTCCTAGCCAGCGGTCATGCGGCCGGGGACCAGGACCTGTCGCCCTTCTATCGCTGGCCGGGCCGACTTCCCAGACAACCCGGAGTCATGCTCAGGGAGGAAGCCTTTCCCGCCCAGCCCGAGATTGTGGAAGCAGGCACTGCCCTGCGGATCCTCTACACCTCGACCGACGTGCGCTGGAAATCCGGGCTCATCCCCGTCAGCGGCACCCTGCACCTCCCGAAAGGCCATCCGCCCAGAGGAGGCTGGCCGCTGTTGGCTTGGGAGCATGGGACCCTGGGCGTCGCCGACAGTTGCGCTCCCTCCTGGGCCGGTCATCGGCCGCGCGATGCCGCCTATATCAACCAGTGGCTGAAGCACGGTTTCGCGGTAGTCTCGACCGACTATCAAGGACTCGGCGGTCCTGGCCCTCACCCCTACACCATCTGGGAAGCGGAAGGTCGATCGGTCCTCGATGGCATTCGCGCCGCGACTTCGGCCCACAAGACAGAGATCGCCAACGTGGTCATTGTCAGCGGCCAATCACAGGGATCCGGGGCGGCGTTAGGTGCGACGCGCCTGGCACCAACCTACGCTCCGGATGTAGGGCTACGCGCCAGCATCGCTACCGGAATCGTGTCCACCTTTCCCGATGGGCCCTATCATCCGCCCGAGTCGATCAAGAGTCCGGGGCCGGGCCCGGCCTACTACACCATCCTGGCAATGGTTGGTGGCGGACTGCGGGACGGGGCGCCTGCGCCCGACAGCCTGGTCACGGAGAAGGGACATCTGCTCCTGGAGGCTGCCAGGCACACATGCAACACCGCAATACATCGGCTCGAAGCCCAGGAGAAAGTGACCGCGGCCAATGCCTTCAAGGCACCCGAAGCCGTGCCGCCACTGATGCGTCATAGCACGGACATGAAGCCGACGAAGCTGCCGGTACCGACGTTCATGGGAACCGGCCTGGCGGATGCGGCCCTGCCGCCACAGCGGCAATACGCCGCCGTTGTAGCGCTCTGCGCGGCGGGCAGCCACGTCGTATGGAAGACGTACCCTGGCGTAACACACAACGGGTCGGTGCACGCCGCGCTGGGCGATGAGCTCACTTTTGTCGAAGCGGCCCTGCAGGGTAAGCCACAACCCAGCAACTGCGGAGCGCTCCAGGAGCCTGGCCCGCCTGGCCAAGGCGAGCCCGGACATCCGTTCAACGATTGAAACGGCGCTCAGCGCCGCACTGCTTCTTTCGCAACGGTCCAGGCGCGCGCCTGGTCGCTGAGGGTGATGCCGAGCCCGGGGCGATTGGGCAACAACATACGTCCCCCGCGGATCTCCTGCCGTTCGTTGAACAGAGGGTCGAGCCAGTCGAAGTGCTCCACCCAGGGCTCTCGTGGATAGGTCGCGGCAAGGTGGAGGTGGATTTCCATCGCGAAGTGGGGCGCAAGGCCGAGAGCCCTGGCATCGGCGCAGGCCAGCACTTTCAGAAACTCCGAGATCCCGCCCACCCGTGGAGCGTCAGGTTGGATGATGTCTACGGCACTCGTCCTGATGAGCTCCAGGTGTTCCGCCGCGCTGGCGAGCATCTCGCCAGAAGCGACGGGCGTGTCGAGTGCCCGGGCGAGCGCGGCATGGCCTTCGATGTCATAGGCGTCGAGCGGCTCCTCGATCCACACCAAGCCGAAGGAGTCCATGGCGCGGCCCATGCGATGGGCTGTCGGACGGTCCCATTGTTGATTGGCGTCGACCATCAGCGCCGCGCGACCATCGAGTCGTTTACGCACCGCTTCCAGTCTCTTCAGGTCTTCGCGGGTATCCGGCTGTCCTACCTTGATCTTGATGCCGCCAATGCCCTCCTCGAGCGCGCGATCGACGTTGTCGAGCAGTTGCTCGATAGGGGTCGACAGGAAACCGCCGGAGGTGTTGTAGCAAGCGACAGAGTCCCGATGCGTGCCCAGGAGCTTGGCGAGCGACAGACCGGCGCGCTTGGCCTTGAGGTCCCATAAGCAATTGTCAAAAGCGGCGATCGCCTGCACCGCAAGTCCACTGCGCCCCACCGAAGCCCCAGCCCAGGCCAGCTTGGTCCACAGACGACCGATGTCATTCGGGTCCTCACCGAGCAGGTTGGGGGCAATCTCGCGGGCGTGGGCGTAAAGCCCCGGACCTCCAGCGCGTTTGGCATAGCTGAAACCGATGCCCCCGAGCCCGAGGGTCGTCTCGATTTCCGCAAAAAGCAGGGCCACCTCGGTCAGCGGCTTTTGCCGCCCCGTTGCGACCTTGGCGTCGCTGATCGCGGCCCCGAGCGGCAGCAGGATGAGGGACAGCTCGATTCTCGCGATTGGGTCGGAGGTTAAAAGCCCGGAGGTCAAGTTGGCGCTCCTAGAAGTCCAGCCGCACGCCGACGCGGAACATCCTACCGACGAAGTCATAGATTGTCGGACTCCCGAACGGCGGAGCGCGGCGATTGGCGAGGTTATCGACCTTGAAGTAGAGCTGCGTCGACTTCCACTGATAGCTCCCGCCAACGTCGAGATAGACCGCGCCGGGGATGGAATTGAAGTTGCTGGTGGGATGCTGGACCGTCGGTGCCGGACAGCTCACCTGGCAGACGATGTAGTTGGGATTGATGTAACCAGCGCTGACCAAGCGCTCCGTGAGCGTGAAAGTCGCCGGCCCGACTGTCCAGCTTTGCGGCAGGTAAGCCTTCCAACGAGGCGTGCCGGGATCCCCTGCCGTCCCGTTGGTCCCATTGAACCCGGCAAACTGCTGGACGACCTGACCCGGAATTCCCGGATTGGAGACATAGTCGATGGTGTGGGTCGCGAGGCCGCGGAACAGGAAAGTTCCGGGTACGCCCCATTTGTGTAGATCGAAACGGTAACTGGCCTCTATGTCGAAGCCCTTGGTAGTGAGGGAGGCAAGATTGAAGGGCTGCACGACGATGGTGGGCTGGACAGGGCCGCCGATCACGCCGTTGAAGCTGACGACCGAACAGAATTGGGCATTACCGTTGAAGCACAGATCCTCTTCCTGCTGGATCGTCAGAGTCGAGATCGCCTGCCGCACATCGATGTTGAAATAATCGAAGGAAATGTCGAACCCGGGAAGCCATTTGGGGCTATAGACCAGACCGACCTCGCTGTCGTCGGATCTCTCCGGTTTCAGATCCGGATTGCCGAGCGTCTCGGTAACTACCTGGACGCTTACGCCGGTAGCCCGGTTGATTACCGGAACGATCTGGGTCTGCGGCGCGGCGAACAACTCACTCAGGTTGGGCGCCCGGATATCTCTCGAGCGCACCCCCCGAATGCGCAGACCCTCCAGCGGCGTATCCCAGGTACCGCCCGCCTTCCAGGTCTCGACCGTCCCGGAAGTGCTGTAGTCGGTGACGCGGCCCGCCACGTTCAGGTCTGCTTTGCCGAAATGCCCTGCTTCCCACAAGGGCAGAACCATTTCGACGAACGCTTCCCGGACGCTGTAGGCACCGCTCCCGTTATGGAAGTTACCCGCATACCAATTATTGCCCGCGCTCGAGAGCACCGGATCGGAGGGGTACGCCGCGGTATAGGGGGTCGCAGCGCTCACCCCGTTGCCGTACGGATCCGCGCTGACAGTGTAGGATTCCTTGCGCCATTCCCCACCCCACGCCAGCGAAACGTCCCCCGCCCAGTTACGCAAAGGCGAGGTGTTGAAGGACAGGCTGGCGGCGTTTTCCGTCAGGAAAGTATGTTGGTACGGCCCGTCTGTCGGGGCGATGTAGTTATAGGCTGCGGCCGAGTTCTGGACATCGCCGAAGACATTCCAGGGAATACAGCCTGCCGCAACCGCGGTCGCGGTCCCGCACACGATTTGCCCGCTGCTGGTTTTCACTGCGGCGATAGCGGCGTTGTAACGGGGATTGAGCGTCATGTTCTCGATGTTGACGGTGACGTCGTCTTCCCCGTGCTCGAAGTAGCTGTCGAAGGTGACCGGCTTATCGAAGACATCGAACGATCCGTCCGACCCCACCACGAACCGGCGCTCCCGCCGGTCGGTCAAGATGCGTTCGTAAGCGGGAAAATCCGCATTCTCCGTGCCAAAAGTAAAGCTCGTCACCTTCGCGTTCGCACAAGCCGTCGCGATCGCGGCCGGTAGGAAAGCATTGGAACACTGCAGCGTCAGATTTGGCTTCTGCGCCCCGGCCACTGCCTGGTTGGTGCTCCACACGTCGCCGTAGGTTATGGTGGTGTAAACCTCTATCTTAGGGAGCACATCGTAGCTGACTCTCCCGTACCACACGGCGCGGTGAAGAGGATCATCGAGTGTCGTGTTTCCTCCGGAGATGTCAAAGTTATCCTGCTCGCCCCCGGGGCATACCGAGGCAACGCAACCGATCACGCGGGGGGTCGACGCGTAAGCTGGAACACCGCTGCCACCGTATTGGAAAGTGTAGGGCTGACCGCCGCTGCCGAAGGCGGTGCCCTGCAAGGGACCGGCGGTGATCAGGCCGTTGCGACCCTGTGTGATGAGCTGGGCGTTGTACGGATAGTAGTAGTACTGGGGCTGCCCGGCCGGCGTCGCGGATAGTGCGTAAGACGTGGTGTTGGAGCGATAGGAGTCCGGTCGGCCATTCTCCATACCCCCACCGATGCGCGGCGCCGGGACTCCGCCATTGCTGTAGTATTCGCCGCTGACCTCGGCATGCAGCCTGTCTCCCAGGAAACTGTGCCCTGCGGCCACCTGGATCAGGCCTTGGTTGTCGTCCCCGTAAGTCGACGAGGCTGCCTGCACGTTGGCCTTCAGGCCCTCGAAACGCTTATCGGTGACGAAGTTGACCACCCCGGAGACCGCGTCCGAACCCCAGGAAGCGGAGGCGCCTCCCGTCACCACATCCACGCGCTGGATCAGCAATTGCGGGAACAGACTCACGTCAGCCAGGCCCTGCACATAGGCTGGCACAACGCGTTGTCCGTCCAGCAGCGTCAGAGTTCGTATGGGGCCCAGCCCGCGGAGGTTGAGCGACGACAACCCGTTATTACCTGCGCTCGTGAGGCCCGTGTTGACCGTCGTGCCCGTGCTGCCCTGAAGCGACGGCAGCTCTGCCACCGCCGTGAACAGGTTGGGTTGTGCAGCTTGCTGAATTGCTTCGGCGCCGATTACCGTGGTCGGTGTCGGCGCACTGAAGCCCGATGCCTTGATGCGGGTGGCCGAGACGACGATCTCACCGACCGAGGTATCATTGGCCTGTCCATTGTCACTCGTTTGGGCGTTGGCGAGCGATACCGCCGCAAGATAGATGACGCTGCTGCCAACGACGCACGCGCCGGCGTTGCTGCTTCTTCTTTTGTGAGCGACTGCGCCAGAGTTTGCCGAGCTCATAGATGTTCTCCGAAAGTTACTCAGCCTTTTTTCCGGTTTGCCGAGACGAAATCCCCCTCGCGTTCCGTGCAACTCGCATGGTGTTATTTGTCAGACGAGGCTCGCCGACTGGATGAGTCCTCTGATGTATCCGTACGCGAAGGCGAAGGACTCGAAATGACCGTCGGCGACAGGAGAGATCGATCCGTAGTTGTACGCATAGTCCTGTCGCCGACTCTTCGCAGGGACCAGCGGCACGTGGTCGGGCATGAGCATCCCGTCATAACCCACTTCCCGGTAGACCTGGACGGCCTGCACCAAATCGATATCGCCGTCGTCGGGAAAAGTCTCCACGAAATCGTCCCGATGACCGCGGATGTTGCGAAAATGAACGTTGAATATCTTCTTGCGCTGCCCGAAGTAGCGGATCACATCGAATATCTCCACCTTGGGAGCGGCGAGATCCTCCGCGATCGTGCCCTGACAGAAGTTCAATCCGTGGTAGGGGTTTTCGCGAATCGAAATGAAGTGCTTCAGTCCTTCGACGGTACCGAGGACGCGATCGACCCCCTGATAGCCGGAAGAAGGCACACCCGGGTCCTGGGGGTGGCAGGCGAGCCTGACTTTGTACTCCGCCGCCACAGGCACCACTCGGTCCAGGAAGTAGGTGATCCGCTCCCAGAAGGCCTCCGCATTGACGATGCCGGCGCGCGTCAATGGAGGATCGGGCTGCGCGTCCGCCAGGCGCCATGCGGTGTATTGCGTGTCACCGCGGCCCGGAACATGTCCCGACCGAAGCACTCCCAGGATACTCATGTTGTACTTCACCGCCGGGATGCCGGCCGCGGCGCAGTTCTTGATGAGGACCTGAAAGGCTTCGATGTCCCGATCCCGCTGCGGGCTCTGGCCGAGCACGATTGCAGGATTGCGCTCACGGTCTACATGGGTCGATTGCAGCAGCACGCTGTCGACCATGTCGACACTCACGCCGTGCCGCCCGGCCATGTCCAAGAGCGACTCGAGTTCGTCGACGGTCGGATAGAGGCGCGAAGGATCGGCGATGATCGGGCTGGCGCTGCAATTGCGTACGCCATAACGCGCGAAGAAGGCGAAATGCTCCTCCGTGGTCGGCCCGCTTTGGCAGCCCAACTTCATCTTTGGGGGCGGCAATGCGCGGCCCCGACGCCCGGGATCATCCGCGGATGAGGCGCTATAGCCCGATGGCGTAACAGCCATGCCGACCCCGGCAGATGCCAGGAATTTGCGCCGATTCAACAAGCGCTCCCCCTCCAGATCTGCAACCTTCCCAGCGGCAAGGCCGCCCCCTGTCGCCGCAGGTTAGGCGGGCGCGCGCGAGGGCTCCAATTTCAAATGTGAATCGACGAATACCCATATCGCATAGATGGGTGGCGAGCCCTGTGCGGCGGGTATACTTGCCCCGGACGAATCCGGTATCTGAAGCCCGTCGAGCTCACCGTGATTTCCTGCGAGTTGGTTGTCGTCCCAGAGGGTCCCCGGTCCTGCTCGCAACTTGCCGACCTCGCGCACACGCCCCCGGTCCATGCAAAGTGTGTATGGATCGATGTGTAGATTGGTTTAGACCCCGGTCACACCAGCGGGCTAACGTGGCTTTCGCTGGAGGAACCGGCGTCGCGTACTCGACCGTGGTTTAGATCGCTCAGAAGAACTGAATTCAATCATGAGCAAAATGACACCAGCTGAAATGGCGCGGACCATCGGCGGCGGCCTTCTCTCCTTCCCGGTCACCCATTTCAGACCCGACCTCGAGTTCGACGAGACAGGCTATCGTGCGCACTGCGATTGGCTGCTGCAGCACGAGGTGGCCGGCCTCTTCGCTGCAGGCGGTACCGGAGAGTTCTTTTCCCTGACACCGGCCGAAGTCGAACGAGTCGTCAGGGCCGCAGTCGGTGAATCACGCACACGCGTGCCTGTCATCGCGGGCGCCGGCTATGGAACCGCCCTCGCGGTTGACATGACTAGAGCCGCCCAGCGCGCTGGTGCGGACGGCGTCCTCCTCCTGCCACCGTATCTGTTGGTCCCTTCGCAAGAGGGCCTTGCCGCCCATGTCAGGACGGTGTGTAGCGCCACTTCCCTCGGGGTAATCGTCTACAATCGTGACAACGCGATTCTGAACGAGCAGACCCTCGCGCGACTGTGCGATGAGTGTCCCAACCTCGTCGGTTTCAAGGACGGCGTAGGGGATGTCGAGTTGATGATGCGGATCTATGCCCGCCTGGGCGATCGTCTCACCTATGTCGGCGGCCTGCCCACCGCGGAGACCTTCGCCGCGCCCTATCTGGAAATGGGCGTGACCACCTATTCCTCGGCCATCTTCAACTTTCTGCCCGAATGGGCGCTGCGCTTCTACCGCGCAGTGCGCAAGCGCGAACACGCAACTGTATTGCGCGAGCTCAATGCGTTCGTCGCTCCGTACATCGAGATTCGCAACCGCGGGCGCGGTTACGCCGTTTCCATCGTCAAAGCGGGCATGGCGGCCATCGGCCGGCCCGCCGGCCCGGTGCGGCCGCCGCTGACCAACCTGAAGGACGCAGACCTGGCGGAGCTGAAAGCACTGGTGCAAAAGGTGTCCGCTAGAGGGCCCGGGACGGGTTGAGCTCCACCGGGACGCGGCACACAGGGGGAATTGAATGAGGGTCGCCGTCGCGCCGGGGGAAATCCAAACCCGAGTGCGCTATTGGGTCATTGCGGTCATTTTTCTCCTGACCACCATCAACTATGCCAGTCGCGCGACGCTTTCGATCGCCGGAGCGCCGCTGGAAGATGAGCTGCACATTTCCTCGGTGCAGATGGGGTACCTCTTTTCAGCGTTCGCCTGGGCGTATGTCATCGGCCAGATTCCAGGGGGCGCGCTGCTTGATCGCTTCGGCTCCAAGGCGGTTTATCTGGGCGCCGTGTTGCTCTGGTCCCTGTTCACGGCCGCCCAGGCGGGCGTGACAGTCGACGGGCTCATGCCGGCGCTGACGAGCCTCCTGCTGCTGCGGTTCCTGCTCGGCCTGGCCGAAGCTCCGTCCTTCCCGGCCAATGCGCGCATGGTCGCGAACTGGTTTCCCAACTCGGAGCGGGGCACAGCGAGCGCCATTTTCAACTCCGCCCAGTACTTTTCGCTCGTCGCGTTCGGCCCCCTGATGGGTTGGATCACGCAAAGATTCGGCTGGCGGTACGTATTCCTGGCCATGGGCGCGATTGGTCTCGCCGCGACCGCTGTGTTCGCAGCGATCGTGGACGCGCCCACGCGCCACCGACACGTGAATCGCGCGGAGTTGGATTACATCGAAGCCGGCGGCGCCCTCGTCCACCTCGACAAGGCGGGGATCCGGTCCAAGGCGAGCCCAGTGCGCTGGGCCGTCATCCGTCAACTCCTGGGCAACCGGATGCTGCTGGGCATCTATCTCGGCCAGTACTGCATCACCGCCCTCACCTATTTCTTTTCGACCTGGTTTCCGATCTATCTCATCCAGGCGCGCGGCCTGACGGTCATGCAAGCAGGGCTTGCGTCCGCCGGGCCGGCCATTTGTGGTTGGATCGGCGGCATCCTGGGTGGCATCGCCTCCGACATGCTGCTGCGGCGGGGAGCGACGCTCAGCACCGCCCGCAAGATCCCCATTACCGCCGGGCTGGTGGTCTCGGGCGCGATCATTTTGTGCAATTTCACTGGATCTCAGGCCCTGGTGCTGGCCTTCATGTCCATCGCCTTCTTCGGCAAGGGTGTGGCCTCCCTCGGCTGGGCCGTGCTCTCGGATGTCGCCCCAGCGCAGGTGACGGGCCTTTCAGGTAGTATTTTCAACACATTCGGCAATGTTGCCGGAATCGTGACGCCGGTGGTGATTGGCTACATCGTCAGCGTCACCCACTCCTTCGACCTGGCGCTGGTCTTTGTGTTTGCTCACTCGGCTGTCGCGTTGGTCAGCTTCACTGCCATTGCCGGGCCGATACGCCGCCTGGTGCTGCGACCCACGGCCAGTTGTGAGATTTGAATGAAAGAGGCAACGCTTCCCACGGATGCGCCGATCGTGACTACGATGCGAGTGATTCCCGTCGCCGGTCACGACAGCATGCTGTTGAACCTGAGCGGCGCGCACGGTCCCTACTTCACTCGCAACCTCGTGTTACTCACGGACAACGCCGGCCGTGTTGGTGTGGGCGAAGTTCCGGGCGGCGAGCGCATTCGTCAAACGCTCGAGGACGCGCGACACCTCGTCGTGGGGCAGACGATCGGTGCGTATCGCCGGGTGGTCCGGGCCGTGCAGTGGGCTTTCGCGGATCGCGATACCGGCGGACGCGGACTGCAAACGTTCGATCTGCGGACCACGATTCATGCCACGACCGCAATCGAGACGGCGCTGCTCGACCTGCTCGGCCAGTTTCTCGGCGTGCCCGTGGCGAGCTTGCTCGGCGAAGGTCAGATGCGCGATTCGGTGCGGATGCTGGGCTATCTTTTCTTTGTGGGTGATCGCCGCAAGACGAATCTGCCGTACCGGAGCGATCCTGGAGCGGCGGATGAGTGGCTGCGCCTGCGAAATGAGGAAGCCCTGACCTCGTCCGCCATTGTGCGCTGCGCGCAAGCCGCCCGGGCCCGCTACGGTTTTGCCGATTTCAAGCTCAAAGGCGGTGTTCTCGAGGGTACGCATGAAATGGAGATCGTTTGCACACTCGCGGAGCGCTTCCCAGGAGCCCGGATCACGCTGGACCCCAACGGCGCGTGGTCACTGGAGGAGGCGATCCGTCTTTGTTCGGACAAACAAAACGTCCTCGCCTACGCGGAAGATCCTTGCGGCGCCGAGCACGGGTATTCGGGCCGCGAGATCCTTGCTGAATTTCGTCGCGCGACGGGGTTGCCTACCGCAACAAACATGGTCGCCACGGACCACCGCCAGCTCGCGCATGCCATTCAACTGCAGGCCGTCGATATTCCGCTGGCCGATCCGCACTTCTGGACCCTGGAAGGCTCGATCCGCGTCGCAGAGATTTGCCGCGATTTCGGCCTTACCTGGGGCTCGCATTCGAACAACCACTTCGATATCTCGCTGGCAATGTTCGTACACGTGGCGGCAGCGGCACCGGGCCGCATTACCGCCATCGACACACACTGGATCTGGCAGGATGGTGAGCGGCTCACACGCGAACCGCTGGTGATATCCGGTGGCCGAGTGAAGGTTCCGGATCGCCCCGGGCTCGGCATCGAGATCGATCCGGATCAGATCGAGGCGGCACACGCTGTCTACAAGACCTTGCAATCCGGCACACGGGATGATGCGGCGGCCATGCAATTTCTGGTGCCCGGCTGGCGTTTCGATCCCAAACGACCGTGCATGGTCCGCGACTAGGCGCCGCAGACCCGCCTGGGCGTGGCGAACCCCCTTGCGGACTCGCCCGGGAGATGTGGCGACCGCATTGCCTTCGGGTGAATTGCTGGCGGCGACGTTCTCACCCGAGCTGGCCTTCAAGAGCGGCGTCGTCGCCGGCAGTGAGGCCCGCGCGAAGGGATTCAACGTGCTGCTGGCTGGAGGAGTGAAGCTCGCGCGCGATGTGCGGGGCGGCCCCAACTTCGAGTACGCGGGAGAAGACCCGTACTGGCGGGGACTATCGTCGGTGAGCGTCTCCGGTGGAGTCTCAACAGTGAAAATAGCGGATCCTGGCGACACCGTGGCGCTTTACTGATCTTGATTGCTGCTGCGCAACAATATTCTATTGGCCTCCATGCTGTGACCCCTACTGGCACAACAGTCCAGTAGTCACGCTGCATTAACCCTGCATAAAATATCGGCCAACCGACTTCGGACTTCTCGAAGTGCATCGCACGAGTTCCGGTTTGACGCGGGGACTTCGGGCTATCGGGGGTCGACATCCCGGTACTTGATGAACGACCGCTCTCGTTCGGGGAACCCATAAGAAAGTGCAATGGATTACGACTTCACCACGGTCTCACCGGAAGACTTCGAGAGGCTGGTCTGCGATCTGTTGAGCGCGCAGTGGGGCACCCAACTCGAGATCTTCAAGCCCGGAGCGGACGGCGGAACCGACCTGCGGCACTCGCGGGTCAAGGTTGGCGAGCCGGGCTTCATAGTGCAGTGCAAACGTTACGCGCCTCATAAGTATCCGGAACTCCGTCGAGCCGTACACCGCGAGGTCGAGAACCTGCGGCGTATTCGGCCCCGGAGATACATGCTCGTCACCTCTACGCGCTTATCGGACACCAACAAGAAGGATCTGCTGGGCCTGTTACGGCCCTACGCGACAGGAACGGAGGACATTTATGGCGCAAGTGAGGTCAATTCGCTCCTCAGACGCCACCCGGAGATAGAGCGAGCCCACTTCAAACTATGGGTGTCCACGACCGCCATGATGGAAAGAATCCTGCATGCGCACATCTTCAATAAGAGCTACGCGACGGTTGAAGCCATCCGGACGCAGTTGTCCAAGTTGGTCGTGCACGACGGACTCACACGGGCCAACGCCTTGCTCAATGAGCACCATCACTGCGTGATCGCGGGTAATCCCGGCATCGGTAAGAGCACCCTGGCGCGAATGCTCATGTGCGAATATCTGCGCGATGGTTTCGTACCCATAGTCGTCACCGGGAACATCGACGACGCGTGGAGTGTCATTTCGCGGGCCTCGGCCGAGAGAACACGCTACATTGTGTTGTACGACGACTTCCTGGGCACCTTCCGTTTCGAGGAATCCAAGTTTGCCAAAAACGAAGACGCCTCCTTGATGAACTTCGTGGAGTTGGTCCGCGCGTCTGCGAATCTGCGTTTCATCCTGACTACGCGAGAGTACATTATCGCGGACGCGAAACGGCTGCACGGCACCTTCGCACGTCACGCTGACACATTGGCGAAATGTACAGTGTCCTTGCACGACTATGCCAAGGCGAATCGCGCCCGGGTACTGTTCAACCATCTCTACTTCTCTGACTTGAGCGAAGCGCGCTTACGCTTGCTGGTCAATGAAAGGGTCTACAAGGACGTCATCGCGCACGATCACTTCAACCCCAGAATCGTCGAGGCCATCAGTCTCCAGGCCAATAGCGCGTCGAAAACCGACGCGGAGTTTCTAGCGTTTGTACGCCAGAAGTTCGACGATCCGAGCGAGCTCTGGGCGCACGCCTTCCAGTATGAGATCAGCTCGACGGCGCGCTATGTTCTGGCGCTGCTATGGTCCTTTTCAGGATCCGCCACGGTCGCTGTGTTGAAGGAGAGCCTGATGGCCTTTGATGCCTCTACCGACCCGGCGGCGACCGCACTCAGATTTCAAGATGCCTTGAAGGCGCTCGATGGCAATTTCATCGTGTCCAATCGCTATCCCTGCGCCGGGAATGCGGATGAATCCGTGATCGTGATTTCCTTCCAGAATCCATCGGTCGAGGAATTCATCGACACGTTTCTCTCGAGCGAACCCACCTGGATGGACATGCTCGCCACCCGGTTGACCCACTTCGTGCAGGTGCAGACCCTGTGTACCTTCTGGCGCGGCCGTCCCGCAGCGCGCTCGGGCTCGGCCGATGCCTCAAAGGAATTCTGGGGACGACTGCACGAACGCGCTCAATTTGCTGAAAATAGTCAGGCCGGCGGGCTATTCAACTACCAGGGTGTCCGTTCCTACACGACCAGTGACATGCTTGATGAGGTCGAGCGAACTCGCATTCTCTTGCAAGTCATGTCGGCAGCGGGAGCCACGGATGTAAGGGCTGAACAGCTGCGCCGGCGGGTGACGACAGACAGTGGCTGGTGGGAGATGCTGAAGGATCTTCCCGGCAATGGATCGATTGCCTTTGCGGCCCATCGTTTGACGCGATGGCTCAAGGAGGAGACCACTTCCCCTGCAGAATTGACGCAAATACAACGAAGCCTGCGTACCGCGGTGATCAACCTTATGGGCCAGGAGCGTGCTTGGGAAATCAATCTTCAGTGCTTGGATGAATTTCACGCCTGCCTGCACGTCATGGATATCCGGTTTCCCGCAGAGAGCACCGAGGCCTTTGAGCGAGTCGCGAGGGCGGCGACGGACAAGGCGCTACTGAACCTCACGCATACCAAGATGGTCGATCGGGAGATTGCGGCCCTGATGCAGATTCGATCGAGATCAGGAGGGACCTTACGACTGAAAAGGTCATCGAGTCGACTCAGGAAGCACGTGGCGCAACTGACTCAAACCGGCGTGGCAGCCACTCAATTGCAAACAAGCGGAGCGTCATCGGGGCTGGACGGCAATGACAGGGAGCTCGACCTCGACAGGATGTTTGCCTCCTTGCCAGACCGGTAAGGATGAGAGCCACTTTTGCCGGACCTGCACAGTGGAGGCCCTCACGCCGGTCGCTCGAGCCCCGGCGCCGAATCGAGGTCCGCCCCAGGAATCTGGCGCGCAGCTCGAGGCAGCCACTCGCACGCTCACGGCTGAAGAAAGTCGCGCACAAGAGACTTCGCAGGCTGTCAGAACCG